>WNGB01014076.1_pt1 | contig 10728 bp, 20 predicted proteins | sample 5400681 | NCBI WGS metagenome assembly WNGB01 (sample SAMN13153367, study PRJNA577476) | soil metagenome | isolation source: 115 cm soil or saprolite under grassland replicate 2 | place: USA:California | collected 2016-06-15 | reverse complement strand
CGAGCGCGGTAGGCTCGGCGTGAGCATCGGCGGTTGTTCCTTTAGCGGGGAATGGGCCGCCGATGCTCGCCTGCTTGGCTGCACCAGGCAAGCCGGTCAACTCAGCCAGCCATCACCACCGAAATCACGAAACACGAGGCAGTCAGGAACCACGAAATTGATAAGCGTGTCGTCGCCAGCCTTGTCGCCGGTGTTCTGGATCGCAGCCACGACAAGGAACGGCTGCGTCAAGCTGATCTCAGGGGCGTGATCCGCTGGCCAGTCGGCCAGGTTCGCCGGGTCGCCGTCCGGAGAGAACCTCCAAAGGAACCCGACCTCCGGCCGACGCCGTCGCTCCAACGCCCATGCCAAGAAGGCAACGACGGCAGTGATGGCTGCAAGAGCAGTGAGGCCAGTGAGGACGTACAGGAGCCAGTCCCACACGTCCCGCACCACCGTCACAGGTGTTGCCCGCAACATCACCAGATGGATCACAGCTCGCATTATGCCCGGTCATGCAAATCACGCAGCGACGAGCGCTCAGGCCCCGGGCCCGCTGCCTCCGCTGCTGCATCTCGGCCTGCCCTCATCGGCACCATAGGAGGGTGCCGAGCGCCTCGCTTAGCGGCGGCCTCGACGTAGGCGGCGCCGTCACGCCAGTAGTCCGCGTTGAGCTCTGGTCAGGTGTCAGGCATCGCCATCCCCTTCCCGCTCCTCCTGCGGTGGCGCGCGCCAGCGCGCGAGCCTCGGTGGGTTGGCCGGCGCGCGTGCCCGTTCGCGCTCGGTTCCGCGGCGGCCGGCAGACCCGGGGCGGTTCCCGGCGCGGCGCTCGGCGGTGGCTGCGATCCGGGCTGGCTGCCAGGGCCAGCGGCTGGTGGTCCGGTGGCGGCTGGAGCGTGACCGTTGCTGCTCGGTACCGGCCGGGAGCCGAGCCGTTCGAGCACAAGCAGGCGGCGCTGCTCGGCATGGAAGCGCTCCAGCTCGGCGCGCGCCTTGCCGCTGATGCCCGGCGCTCGGTCGGAGTGCTCCGGGGGTTGGCCGCCTTGCTCCGCCGCCGCGACCCCGTCAGGGGGAGCGGTCGCGGCGGCGGACTCACCTGAACCTGACCCCCCACCTGAAGGTGGGGTCAGGTTCTTTCCAGGTTGGGGCGCATCGTCGCTGGTCCCAGCGTTGCGGCGACCTGGTTTCTGTGCGCCTGTGACCTGGTTCCCGCCGGAACCAGGTCGTGGGGACCTGGTTTCGACCAGGGCAGATGCGAACGTCCATTGCTGGGTGTGGCCGCGTCCACCCATCGGCTTGTGGCCGCGGTGGATGACCTGCTTTCGCTCGAGCTGGCGGAGCAGCCGACGCACGTTGCCGGGGTTGTCGTCGGTTTCTCTGGCGAGCAGATCGGCGCCGGGGTCGCAGCGACCTGTTTCCGCGTTGTGGTGCTCAGCCAGGTTGATGAGCAGGCGGAACTCCGCGTCGGTCCAGTCGCAGCCTGGCGCCCGGCTGGCCTGGATGACCGCAAGGACGGCCTCCCAGCTCACCCTGTCTCCTGGCCGAGTCCGTTCTGGGCGTTCGCGCCGCCGCGAACGCTGATGCCGTCCCCCTGCTCCAGCTCGAGGTCGTGTCGGGTCTGGCGGACGCATACGGTGAGCAGTTGGTCACCGAGGAGCCGGAGCTGGCCAGTGGTGAGCCGGCCGAAGGCCTCGGCGATCGCCGCCTCGGGGAGGGTGGCCAACAGACCGAGCACGTCGCTGAGGGCTTCGTCGTGCTGGCGCTGCCGCCACGCGCGGGCACGCTCGGCGGCGCTGCGGGCACCACCCGATGGGCGGGCGTTTGGCTCCAGTGCGGCAAGAGCCTGCGCCGGTTGACGCTTAAGTGTCAACAGAGTTGCCTCCGGTAACAGATGGCTGGAACGGCCGGCCGCAGCGGCCGCACAGGATCGGGGCCTCGGCCAGCGTCGAGCGGGCAGCCCGGATACGGCGGCCGCAGGCGCAGCTGGCGGCGAGCAGATTCCGCGAGGGCCCGCCCCTGCCGCGCCCTTCGGCGCGGCGCCACAACACCAGCGCCCGGGTCAGGTCCTCGACCACTGCGGCGTAGGCGGTCGCGGTCTCGGTGGGGACCGTGGTGGCGGTCCACCCGCGGCTGCCGGCGGTGCGCACCTGAAGGCCAAGCTCGCCGGCAAGGGCGGCGTATGCGCGGTTGTGGTAGCGGCCCTGGCGGCTGGTATCTTGGATCTTCCGCGCTGCCGCTAAGCCGTGGGCGGCCTCGTGTAGCAGAGTGCCCAGCACCTCGATGGCGCCGCTGGCCAGGCCCTCCCCGCCCACGAACAGCTCGGGCCGTTCGGTGGTGGCGACCGTCCAGCGGCGATCGGCGAAGTGGCCGAGCTGGAGCCCGCCGCGACGTCCGACGCTGCCAGAGGCCACGGTCGTGACGACGTCGGGGACCTGGGGGTGCCGATCGCGAATCGCGGTCCAGGCGCGTTCCAGCGCAGCCACCAGCGCGCTGCCGGCCTGCGCTGGGCCTGGGGTCATGTCGTCCTCTGCGGGGCATCGAGGCGGAGGCGGTATTGCGGGCAGCGGCTCTGGTGTCGTGGCCCGCCGCAGAACGGACACGGGCCCGTGTGGTCGCCACCGTCGCGGATGCCGCAGTCACCGGTGGGTCCGAAGGTGCCACCGAGGTACACCACCACGGCCTGCCGGCCGCAGGTGCACAGCTCGCCCTTGTTGGCGTACCGCTGGCTGAGGTTGTGCACGTCGCTCATGCCTGGTCCTTTCGCTGCCGACGCCGGCGACGGGGGCACGGCGTCCGCGCTCCCCCGCCGCTCGGTCGGTGGTCCCGGTCGCGGGCGCTCAGCGTTTGCGGTCGCCGTTGGCCATCCGCGCGGCCCTGGTCTGCTCCAGGATCGAATCCGCGTAGCGCGGGCTGACCTTGATGCCGGTCTCCTCCTCCACGTCCTGGGCGACCTGCTGGCCGTTGGTGCGGATCAGCGTCGCCAGCTCGACGCCGGCGAGGTACTGCTCGATCGCGGCGCGCTTAGCGCCGGCCGCAAGCCCTCCAGACGTGATCTCCGCGTGTCCGTTCTGGGGCATTTCTGAAGGTGCCGAGCTGGGGATCTGCTGCGCGGACCACTCCGACGCGGGCACCTGCGGAACGTAGCCCGCCTGGCCGGTGGAGGAGAGCGCGGTCGCCGAGTCCAGGGGCCTGCCGAGGTTCAACATGACCCATCGGGTGATCGCGATCAGGACCTGGAACGCCAGGATCATCAGGACCGGTGGGAACGCAGCCACCAGGCAGCGCCACACGGTCTTGGGGTCGTCGGCGCCGCCGATCAGGAAGGCGTGGAGCACGTTGAACGCGAGCGTGCACAGCCCACACACGACCATCGTCGCGTATGGCCAGCCCTTGGACACCTGCCGCTTGGCGTCCCGGAGCTGATCCTCGGACAGGCCAGCGGGGAGCCGGCCGAGGTGGGTTGCGCGCAGGACCTGGCCGAGGATCGCGGCCATCTCGGCGAGGATGAAGGCGATGTCGAGCATGATCCCGAACGTCTTGGTGGTGCCCTCGGAATACAGGCCGAGGTCACCAACGAGCCTGTACACGGCGTTATAGCTGGTGGCGACGGCGACGCCGGCGACGACGAACACGCCAGCGGCGACCGCGACGATGATGACCTTCCCCACGGTGGGGAGGTTGCGGAACTTGGTCATGCCGTTCTCCTGGTTGGTGGGGCGGGGGAGTGGGCCGCGCCGGGCTGGCGCAGGACCTCGCGCCAGCGCCGGCGGGCGGGAATGTGGCCGTGCGGGTCGGTGGCGGGCGGCGGGGTCGGTGGCGGTGGCGGTGGCGGATCGAACAGGGTGGCCGCGGGCGCGCCGGCCGACGCCGGCGGAGGAGCAGGCCGGCGCGGCGGGGTCGGGTGGACCCCGAGGACCTCGACCCGGCCGAGATCGCGCTGCAGGACCTCGAGGGCGTGCTCGAGGTCGGGATCGAGGCGGCGGCTCATCGGTGGCTCTGGCCCTGCGCCTGCCGGTCGGCCTCGGCCGAAGCCTGCTTGAGCACGCACTCGACCCATGCCCGCGTCTTGGCGATCGCGGGGCAGCCGGGGCCGATCGCGGCGGTTGCGGCCGCGGCCTTCGCCCTGGCGGCGGGGGGGTGGGCCGGCTGGGGGTGGCTGGCGGCGGCCAGCGACACGGCGAGCAGGGCAATGACGGCGTACTCGCCGAGCATCCGGAACAGCCAGCGGCGGCCGTTGCCGCGGTGCTTGGCGATCGCCAGGACCGCGACCGCGGCGGCGGCGACCGTGACCCAGCCGCGGACGGTCAGTTTCAGGCCCGGGCCGGGATCGTGCGCGGCGATCCACCCGAACACGGCGAGCGCCAGCGCGGCGAGCAGGACCAGGCGCACCAGGCGCACCAGGCGTCTGCCCGGCAGGCTGGGTAGGCGCATCAGCGGCCGGGCGGTGTCCCAGCTGGGATGTTGGGCGGGGTCCATCATCGGCACGCCTCCGGGTCGTAGGAGCTGGCCGGCTGCGGCACGTAGCCCTCGCCGGGCTTGGGTCGCGGGACGAACAGGCGCGGGTCGCGGTCGCAGACCGGCGGCACGGTGGTCGACACGACGCCGATCGGCCGGGCGGGCGCGGGAGTCGCGCGGCTGGTCCACGGGCTGAGCAACACCGGGACCGAGAACGCGAACGCGACCACGGTCAGCAACGCGATGAGCGCGGCGGCGAGCAGGCGCCGGCGGGGTCGCAATGGGCGGCGCATCAGCCACCACCGCCGATGACCCTGATCCCCTTCGGGGTCGGGACGTAGCGCCCGGCCGGGCGGCGGACAGGGGGGTTGGCGCCATGGTCGGCGGCGTGCGTGCGGGCTGCCCGCACGGCGGGGCGCCAGCGGGCAAACAGCGTCCACTCGCTGCACGCGCGGCACTCGTGCACGCACGTCCCATCGCGGTAGCGGTAGACCAGGCCGGCGGTGCCGACCTGGCGGCGACGAATCCTCATGTGCGGGTCCTTCCGTGGTGGTGGCTGCGGGGCGCGTCCGTCCTTGGGCGGGTCCGGATTGGCGCCCCGCGTCGTGGTGGTCAGCGGTCGGTAGCGGCGCGGAACCGGATGGCGGCGGTCTGCCGGCGGTCGGCCCGGCGTGCTCGGTCGGTGACGGCGAGCCGGCGCCGGCGCTTGAGCCAGCCGTTCTCACGGGCCATGGCGTCGGCGACGCGCATGCCCACCTCGATCCGGGTGGTGCGATCGGTCATGCGGGTTCCTCCTGGTGGTGCAGGTTGGCTGCGGGGCGCGTCCGTCCGGGCGAGGGCCGGCTTCGCGCGGGTCCGGATTGGCGCCCCGCACAGCTCGAGGTCGGTCAGTAGGTGGGATGGCGGTGGGCCGGGACCGGCCAGGCGGGATCAGCGGCCGGCGACGATGCGCAGGACCTCACCGACCACCAGGCCGATGACGACGGCGACGGCCAGCAGGGCGAGCTGGAGCAAGCGGGATCACCTCCTCTCGCGGGCTGGGGGCAGAAGCGAGCGGGGCGGCACAGCCACAGCCACACGGGCCAGCCGGCGGCGCGCAGCCACGCAGGCCACGGGCCGTAGGGGGCAGGTGCGCGGCGACCAGCTCGGCAAGCGCGGCCAGCCGGCCGCACCAGGCGCAGGGAAGAGGCGGCGCATCAGCGCCAACCACTCGCCTGGTAGGAGCTGGCCAGCGTCAGGACCTGGCCGACGTACCAGCAGGCGTGGTTGTAGGCCCGGATCGCCCGATGCTGGCCGGGCGTACCAACCACGCCGGGACAGGGATCGGGCGGGCTGCGGTCGCCGATGCCGCCTGCGCACAGCAGCCTGGCGGCCGCGGGGATCGCGTCGCGGGGGTCGTAGACGTCGCCGCCGCGGCCGTAGCGGTCCCACGTGCTCGGCGGGCCGTTGCGGATGTTGAACTGCATCGGGCCCGAACAGCACCCGAAGCTGTTGACGCCCCAGCGCACGCCCGGCGCCGGCGAGCGGCCATGGTCGGACTCGACGCTGCCGATGCCCGCCAGCACGCCCCACGCAAGGCCCGGGCACGTGTCGGCGGCCGCCTGGTACAGCGGCAGGTAGTTGCCGGGGATGTCGCCGCGCGCCGGCTTGCTCGGCGCCGGCGGGGTAGCCGAGCGCGCGCCACGCTTGGCCGGGGGCTTGGCCTGGCGGTGGTGGGGTGGAGCTGCGCCGGCGTCCAGGCGGAAGTCGATGACGCCGTGGTGGCTCAGCGTGTAGACGGCGAAGATGATCGCGGCCAGCGGTGCCAGGCCGAGCTTGGCGCGCACCGGCAGCTGTGGGTAGCCGCGGGGGATCATCGGCGCCTCCGCCAGCCGTGCAGGGCGCGGTGCAGCGCGGCAGCCGCTCGGGTGTCCTTGCGCGTGTGGGACATGCTGTTGGGCACCGGACCGCAGGTGCCGCAGTGCGCCACCCAGACCGTCACCTGGAACAGCGACCCAACGACCTCCTGTCGCACCGTGACGGTCCGCCGGCGGGTCCTGGCCATCAGCCGCCTGCCCGGGTCGGGCCGGCGAAGCCGACGTGGATGTGGTCCTGGTGGCCTGAGTCGGTGAAGAAGGGGGGAGGGCCGTCCGCGGCGGGGGAGCCCACCTCGCTTGGCTGCACGCCGGCGCTGCCGCGGCCGATCCACAGCGCGAGCTGGCGGGCGGCCTGGTTGGACGGGCTGACCGGGCGCCCGTCGACCTGGTCGACGTCGACCGCGCGCCACACCGAGTGGTTGGACACCCGGCTGGTGCCCTTGACGAACCACGAGTGCCCGGTGCGGATGCAGGAGACGCGAACGCGGTGGTGCGCGGCCGCGGCGATCAGGAGCTGGCGCACGCGGCGGTCGAGCCGCGGCGAGGACCAGTCGCCGGCGGGCCGGCAGCCGGCCAGGTCGGTGAACGTCAGGCCCGCCGGCACCGGCGTGCCCGGGCCCGGCAGAGTCGTGGCGCTGGCGTGCGGCCGGGTGGTGGTGGTCGGGCTCGCCGGTCTGGCCGGGTGACCGCTGGTGTCGACCAGCCACACCAGCGCCACGATCAGCACCGCGAGCACGGCGACGTCGCCACCGAGATGCTGCGCCGGCGGCCGGGCGATCACGGCGCACCTCCGGTGATGCCGGCGGAATCACTCGTGGGCGGGCCGTAGGCGAGGTGGGGGAACGCGGCGTCCCACGCGGCGTCGGCGTCCCACAGCTCCGGGTCGTGCACCAACCGTGGCCGCGGTGGTGGTGGGGGAGGGTCAGGCAGGTCCGGGTAGCGGCGCCACCAGCTGTCCGGGTTGCATACCGGGCACAGCGGCCGGTAACTCCGCGCGCCGCCGGCGCGCAGCGAGCCGGGCTTGCGGCGCTGCTTGAGCCGTTGCTCCAGCCGGTGGGCCTGCGAGCCGCGCCAGACCCTGACCAGCTCGACCGGGCAGCCGTGGTACAACGCTGCGGCGATCAGCCGCGAGCCGGGACCGCGGTTCTTGTGGGAGACCGGGTCGTAGCCGCCCGACAGGTGCTCGGGCCACCGGACGCGCAGGTCGACGGTGCTCCCGAGGTAGTGGCAGGCGTGCCGGTAGCCAGACCACGGATGGGCCGGATCCGCCGGCGGGGGCCAGATGTGCCCGAGGTAGCAGCACAGGCCGGCGTGCGGCGCGCAGCCAGCCAGCCACTCCGGCCGCAGCTTGGACCGGTCGACACCGCACGCGGGGCAGTCACGGCACCAGGGCCGTTGCCGGTAGCCGACCCAGCCGCAGCCAGTGCACACGACCCGGTGCACCGGGCGGACCGCCGCGGCGGCGGGGGAGAGCAACTCCGAGGCGGTCACCGGGCACGCCTCCGCAGGCGCACACGCTCCCGCGCGGTCGTGCCGGCGCGGACGCCGCCGTGCTCATCCTGGTCGGCTGGCGCGGCGAGCGCGTCAGCCAGGCACGGGGCCTGGACGGGGCAGCGGGCGCAAATCCGCTTCGCTGGGGCGGCCGTACCGCCGGGTGAGGGGAAGAACGTCTCGGGGTCGACGCCAGGCCGGGCGCAGAGGGCCTCCTGTCGCCAGCCGGCAGGGGACAGCGCGGCGGTCATCGGGCCCGAACCTCGGCATGCGCGGCGACCCAGTGCCCGTCGTGCTCGGCGCGGGCTTCGTCGGCGGTCGCGTACCAGTGGCTGCGCCAGATGCAGCGGCGACACCTGGTCTGGTGGGGGGTGGGGTAGTGGCCGGGGCCGTCGATGACCTCCCACGGCGTCGTGGCGTCGCAGTCGTGCACCCGGAGGAGCACGACCAGGTCGACGTCGCCGGCATCGACAACGGTCTCGCCGCAGTGCGTACAGACAATCGGGACAGCCGGGACTGGCGGGACGTTGAGCGCCTTCATGCGGCCTCACCGCCTGCGGGGTGCGGCGGGACGGCGTCAAGCGCCGCGCGCATGCGCTCCAGCAGCGCCAGCAGGTCAGCGCGGGAGCCGCTGAACGACACCTCAACGGCGTTGCTACTCGGGCCGACAAGGAGGTGGACGGCGATGCGCTCTGAGCGCTCGTGCCGGTTCGCGGTGATGTCCTCGCCCGGCATGTCGGTCAGGGGTTGGCCAGCCGCCAGCCCATCAACCGATAGGTAGATGCTGGAAGAGGTGTACGGGGGGGTGCGACTCATGCGGCCTCACCACCCGGGCCCGAGGCGCGCAGCGCGCGGTAGCGGCGCTTGCGGGTCCGGTCGACTGCGCGCATCTGCTCGAGCGTCGCCGGGTCGCGGCGCCGGCGGGCGTAGCTGGCCTTGTTTGCGTCGCGGGTGCAGAGGCGGCAGTAGCTCGAGGGGCGTCCGTTGCGGCGCAGGTAGAAGTCCTCGAGCGGCTTGACGGTGCCGCACTTGGGACAGCGCTTGGTGTCCTGCTCGTCTCCGGTGGCCTGGAACAGGTCAGCCGGTGCCGGCGCCGGACCCGAGCACCAGCCATCGATCCAGGCCAGCCCGCCGCGGTCGAGCACCTCACGGGCCCGGGTCACCGTGACGTAGGCCAGCATGGCGTCGTCTCTGGGGATCAGCGCCGCCGACGGTGGCTCATCGTCCTTGCGCTTCGGCTCCCGGAAGTCGTCCGCGACCAGGACTCGCGGCCACTCGCGGCCCTTGGCCTTGTGGGCTGTCGAGACCACGACATCGGCATCGCGCTCGTCCACGAGCCGGTTGACAAGGGCGATGATCGTCTCCGGGCCGTGGCTGTCGATCAGCCGCACGAGCACCTTCAGATCCGAGCCGGCGCTCTCCTCCTCGACGTACTGCTGCACCTGCCCCCAGGTCATGAACGCCATCAGCTCGGGGTGCGCGGTCCCGCGGCCGGCGCGTAGCTCGATCGCGGCCTCGGCCAGCCGGCGGATCTCATCGCCGCCACCGACCAGCGCGGCCCGGCGGCCCTGCTCGGCCGCGTCGATCAGGTAGGTGATCGCGCCGGCGTTGGAGCGGCACAGGATCGCGTCAGGCTCAGGCAGCGCCGCCAGGCGCGATGGGATCTTGTCGTAGCCACGCAGGCGCAGCTCGGCGGCGAGCACCTGAAGCCATTTGTTCGCCTCCGCGGCGACCGCGGACCCGAACCTGAAGCTCTGGGAGAGCAGCAGGCGCACGTCGGCGTCGAACCCGCTCATCGCGTCGACCGCGCCGCGCCAGCCGTAGATCGCCTGGCAGGCATCCCCGACCGCGATCCGCTGCGCGTGGCTCTGCCGGTCGAAGATGCTGGCCACCAGCGGGTTCGAATCCTGGGCCTCGTCCAGCATCACGACATCGGCGTCTAGGACCGGCTCGGTGAGCGCCCACAGCTTCAGGTAGTGGTCATGGGCAAACTTCAGCCGCCCATCCAGGCGGGAGAGATCGGCCCACGCCTTGCGGGCCAGCGGCACGGCCGCGGTGCGCACCGCGTGCTTGGCTGCCGGGTAATCGATGCCACGGACGTAGGGGACGTGCGCTGATCCGACCTCGGTGTCTGCTGACTGGCAGAACCGGGTGATGGTGTCGATCGCGATCCTGGCGACCTGGGCGGGCGCCAACATCAGGCTCTGGTCGACGCGGAGCGGCTCGGCGCCGAGGAGCTGCGCGGCGATTCTGGCGGGCTGGCGGGGGCCGTTGAGGCGGTGGGCGTACTGACGGCCAATGGTGCGGAACGCCAGCGAGTGCGCCGTGCGGCACTCCACGTTGCGCGGGAAGCTGCCCCTGGCGTCGTTAGCGATCGCGCGGTTGAAGGCGATGTAGATCGCGCGCCGGTCGCGCCTGGCCTCCCCGAGCAGCCGCAGCGTGCTGGTCTTGCCGGTGCCGGCGCCGGCGTTGAGGACCATGCTCTTGTCGGCGGCGTAGGCCTCGATGGCGGCCTGCTGTTCCTCAGTTGGTGCGAACCGCCGCCCGGCAGGGGCGTGGTTGGTACGATCCGACTGCATGTCTTGGGACTCCCTGGCGTGCGGGGCCCCTGGGCGAGGGTTGCGGGCCGTTGCCCGGGGGCCGCCTGATGTGCGGCCAAGGAGTCGTGGGGGAGCGCGCGTGTCAGCGCCCGTGTCAACGGGACGTGCTGGGATCGACTGGGATTGAGCGGAATGGAGCGGCACCGATTACGGGCTATCGCTCCTGCTCAGGCGACATACAGCGGAATGGCGCGGAACCGTCAGGGATGGCCGGAAGGCGGCTCATAACCCAGAGGTCGAGGGTTCAAATCCCTCCCCCGCCACGACGAAGGGGCTCCCGAGGTTCGGGAGCCCCTCTCCGTTGCGGCCCTTCAGGTCTGGCGGAGCTGGCGGGCGAAATGGGCGAC
>WNGB01015178.1_pt1 | contig 10729 bp, 7 predicted proteins | sample 5400681 | NCBI WGS metagenome assembly WNGB01 (sample SAMN13153367, study PRJNA577476) | soil metagenome | isolation source: 115 cm soil or saprolite under grassland replicate 2 | place: USA:California | collected 2016-06-15 | reverse complement strand
CCCGCCGGTCCCGCCCAGGGTGCGCCCCGAGCCGGCGAGCCGAGGGTGGCTCTGGCGCCCGCCGAGCGCCCGATCGGCAGGATCACCCCTCGCGAGCAGGCGGTCCTCGCGCTCCTGTCCCGCGGGCGCAGCAACCAGCAGATCGCGCGTGCCCTGGGGATCTCCGGCCATGCCGTGAAGCGCCACGTGTCGAATCTCCTGATCAAGCTGGACTGTGCGAACCGCACCGAGGTGGCGCTGCTGGCGATCAAGCACCAATGGAGCGGCTCCCCCGACGCCGTTGCCTGACTCACCTCAATGCGCCTGCTGATAGGTACGGCACCAGCGCCGCGCGAGGTCGGCGCACTGCGACCGGGCGAGCCGGTGGACACCCGGTGCGCACGACCGGGCGGCGAGCTGCCGGATGCACAGGTACAGCTCACCGCAGAGCAGGTCGCGCAACCGGCCGACCAGATGCGGAGCCCCATGCCCGGGCGACCGGCCGGCCAGGATGACGTACAGCCGCTTGTCCACCAGCCGGCACAGCGTCAGCTCGTCGTGCCGCGCCAGGACCTCAAGAGCCGCCGGCGGACCACCGGGCGGCGACGCGACGAGGTCAGGCCTGTCCGTCACCAGCACGGCCTCGTGAGCCAGGCGCGCCAGGCCATCGTCGCCGCCGAGCAGGCCGCCGAGGTCCACCACGATGTCGGCGGCGCCGAGCGCCTCCCGCCGACCAAGCGCCCGGTGCCCGGCGATGACGGCGGCGCACTGGTGGATCGGGTCCGGGTCGTACACGCCGACCCGGGCGCCGAGGCCGTGCAGCGCCGCCGAGACAGCCGCGGCGCGGCCTCGGTAGCCGAGCACCACCACCCGTGAGTCGACGACCGAGCGGGCCAGGTGGCGGCGCAGCGCCGCCTCGACACTGTGGGCGATGGAGCGGCCGGCAGGGCCGTCCGCCAGCGCGCTGAGCGGGCTGCCCGCCGTGGTGAACACCGGAAGCCGCAGTGGCCGTGCGGCGTACCCGGCGGTGGAGCAGCCTGCGCTGGCGACCACGCCACGCACGCCCTGCTCGGCGAGAAGGTCGAGGGCCGCGTACGTGACAAGGCCGTCCGGGCACTGCAGGATCACCGGCGCGGACGTCCGGCGGGCCAGCCGCCCCGCGAACTCGCCGGCGGTCCGCCAGATGTCCTCCGGCCGGTCGGGTACCAGGACGGTCACGTCGCGGCCGAGCGTCGCGCGCGCCTCGGCCGCGGCCGCGCCGCCCGTGGTGACCAGAGCGGCGACATCGAGAGACGTCGACGCAGCGTGCAGGCAGTCCCGGTACGCCGCCATGCCGAGGTCGCCCGCGCCGACGACGACCAGCCTCGCCTCCGCGGAGGGGAAGGCCGCGACGAGCTCGGCCAGGACGGGCAGCGGAGGCACCGCCGGGCGCCAGGGTGCGGCGTCGACGGGCGCGAATCCGGCCGGTGCCTCCCGGGCCATCCGCGGCGGGCCGCCGGGACCACCGCGCTGCCCGAGATAGAGCGCCGCGCTGGAGGTGGGACTGTCGAGCATCGGCCGTCCCTTCGTGGTGCGCTGGTCGGCTCAGACGTGCTGCAACCGCGCGATGCCGGCGACCTGCGGTTCGGGAAGGCGCGCCGGCCGGATCTCCAGGTCGCCGACGACCAGGTCCCGCGGCTGCTGCTGGACGAGAGCGCCGACGCAGCGCGCCACGGACCGGGTGGTCATCTTGTACGGCGTCTCGTCGCCGTGCCGGTTGGCGATCGCCCCCGCGCTGATCAGCGTGGCGCGCACCCCGTGCGCCCGCTCCTCCAGCAGCAGCGTCTCGACCAGGACCTTCAGCGCCGCCTTGGTGGCGCCATAGGCCGCACCGCCCTCGAAGAAGCGGGCACCCGCGTGGCTGCCCATGATCACATAGCTGCCGGCACTGGCCCGGATCGCCGGAAGGGTCGCGCGGACCACCCGGAACACCGAGGTGAGATTCACCGCCACCGACTCGTCCCACAGGTGGGGAGCCAGCTCCTCGATCCGGCCCAGCCGCCGTACGACCGCACTCGTCACGCACGCGTCCAGGCGTCCGAAGTCCCGCAGCACGTCGGCGACGGCGGCATCGACCGCGTCCGGCTCGGTCAGGTCGCACAGGTACTCGTGCAACCAGTCCTCGCCGAGCCGGGTGCGGTTGAGCGCGCCGACCCGGTACCCCCTGCGGTGCAGCTCTCGGGCGATGGCCAGACCCGTGCCACGGCTGGCACCGGTGACCAGCGCGGCGGGTGGAGCGGACCCGGACGGCGGCTCAATCCAGCTCATCGAGCAGCCTCCGCCACGCCGCGGTGATCTCCTCGGGCGTCCCGCCGTGCCGGAACAGGTCCTTGTCCAGCGACGACCCGTCCGGATGCCGCAGCCGCATGCAGTCCGGGGAGACCTCTGAGATCAGGACGGGCGCACCGCCGGCGTCCAGGCCGAAGATGAGGCAGAAGTCCCAGACCTCGATCGGGTGCAACCACGCGCACAGCGACGTGTTCACCTTGAGCGCCAGCCGCCGGAGCTCTTTGACCGGCACGCCGAGGGCCCGCAGGTAGTCCTCGCCGATCGGCTGGTCTTCCGGGTCCACCCGGTAGTCGAACTTGACCACGGGCCGCGGAAGCGGTTCGTGCGGTGGGAACAGTCCGGGGTACTTCACGAGCGTGGAGCCGACCGCCCGGTTCTTCACGATGACCTCGAACGGCGGGGCGGCGTGGTACTCGGCGAGGTAGCGGGTGGGGGCGAGCCGCCGGATGAAGGCGGTCCGCACACCGTCCTTCGCCAGCCGTGCCGCGGCGCGCTCGTAGAAGTCCAGGCGCAGCGGTCCGGTGTCCTCCACCAGCTCGTCCCGGTCGTAGGTGAAGCTGCGCAGGCTCGGGATCAGCTCGACCACGCACCGGTCGTCGAGCAGCCAGATCCGTTTGCTGCGCCCTTCGATGTCCGGGGCCCGCGCTGCCAACGCGCTGGCGGGGTCGCCGACAAGTGTCCTGGATCGCATTGACGGTCCTCCTAGCTGAGCTGGGGCAACACCTTGGCCGCGACCAACTCCAGTTGGTCCAGGTCAGCCAGATCGAGCACGCGAAGGTAGGCGCGGGTGGCACCGGCCTCGGCGTAGCGGCCCAGCCGATCCACGACGGCATCGGTCGTTCCGGCGAACGCGTCCGGCCCGAGGGGCTCGCCGAGGGCCGCGGCCCGCCGGCTGACCTCCGCATCGGTCTCCCCACAGCAGAGCGTCTGCAACACCGAGAAGGCGATCGAGCCGTCCGCCCGTCCGAGCTCGGTGGCGAGCTGCCGGACGCGGTCGAACAGGGCGCCCGCCGCCGCGGGCGCCGCCATCAACGCGTTGTACTCGTTGGCGTACCGGGCCGCCAGCGCGGGCGACCGCCGGGTCCCCATGCCGCCGATGATGATGGGTGGGTACGGGCGCTGGACGGTCGGCAACGGCGGGTGCGCCTCGTGGAGCCGGTAGTGGTCGCCGTGGTACGAGAACACCTCCCCCGGTGCGCTCTGCCACAGCCCGGTGAGGATGTCGAGCTGTTCCTCCAGACGCGCGAACCGCTGATCGGGAAAGGGAATCCCGTAGGCGATGTGCTCGGCTTCGAACCAGCCGGTACCCAGGCCGAGCTCGACGCGTCCGCCGGACATCTGGTCCACCTCGGCGACCTGGATGGCCAACTGGCCCGGAGAGCGGAAGGTGACCGGGCTCACCAGCGTGCCCAACCGGATGCGGGTCGTGTCCCGGGCCAGTCCGGCCAGCGATGTCCACGCATCGCTCGGTCCGGTCGCACCACCACGGGTACCGAACTTGAGGTAGTGATCCGATCGGAAGAACCCGTCGAAGCCGAACTCCTCGGCCGCACGGGCCGCGCGCGTCAGGACGTCGTACGCGGCGCCCACCTCGGTGGGCTCGACGTGGATACGCAGTCGCATCAGCCGGACCTACGCTCGCGGGTGAGGTGCCGGGCGAGCCGCTGCGCCATGGCGACCATCGTGAGCGTCGGATTCCATGAGCCCTCCGTGGGAAACGCGGCCGCGGTGGCCACATAGATGTTGTCGAAACCATGCAGCCGACCGGTCAGGTCGGTCACCGAGTCCTCGCGCGAACGGCCCATCCACAACGTCCCCGCCTCGTGCATCATGAACGCCTGCCGGCGGTCGGCCGGCCTCTCCGGTAGCCACCGCTGCGCCGCGCTCGACCAGTACTCGACCTTCGTGCCTTCGAACAGCGCGTCGACCAGGAAGTCCAGCTCGGCATCCAGCGCGGTCCACATGCGCAGGTCCGCCGGATCGAGCCGGATGTCGACCTCGGTCGTCCCGTCCCGGCCGATCGTCACGCTGCGCGGTGAGGCGACCGGACTGGTCGTCGACACCTCGCCGAGCCCGCGTACGAGGAGCACGACGTGCTCGTCCTCGTTGAGCTGGGCGAGCACGTCCGGGCCGGAGACCTCGGGGATGAACTGGTAGACCTCGTCGAGGTCGCGCGCCGCGTCGGTCGTCGCGCTGGCGACTATCTGGATGTGGAACTGGCGCTCGGCGGTGCCACCGTCCAGGTAGATCGCGCTGGTCTGGTACCTGTCGGACAGGCCGGCGAACATCGATCGGGGCATCCGGCAGGTGAACCACGAGCCCACATGCCCGTTGAGGTTGCGCCCGGCCAGCGGCCGCAGCTCGGCGGGGATGGACGTCAGGACGAGACGGGTGCTCTCCACCGTGCCGTTCGCGAGAATCAGCGTCGCACCCCGGAGCGGGAGTTCGCCCTGGGCCGTCCGCAACGCCACCGCGGCGACCCCGTCATGAGCTATCTGCTGTACCTCGCCCTCGGTGACGACCGCGACCTGCCCCGGGTACTTCCTGATCAGCTTGACCAGCAGGGGCACCGGGCTGAACCGGCCGGGCTCGGGCGACGCGTCGCGCGGGGCGGTGGCCAGCTGCGCGTCCAGGTCGAACTCCGACGCCACGTCGACAAGCTGCCGGCTCTCCTTGGCCGCGCGGAAGACCTTGTGCCGGAGCTGGTCGTGCAGGCTGCCGAAGCGCGGGCCGAGCGAGGAGGCCGTGCGTACGCCGAGCAGCCGCCGGGCGTGGGCCCACTCGAGGTCGAGCTCGTCGACCACCTCCTGCGGCCAGGCGCGCAACTGCGCGTGGCCGGGCCGCGGTGTCCAGCCGCTCCAGAAGGACGCCCGGCCGCCGAGGTACGGCACCTGGGACGCGAGGTCGAGGTCGCCCGACGTCCGCCACGGGGCGGCGGTCGAGGAGTCCATCAGGCACCGGTGGCGCGGTGGCAGGTTCTGGATGTGCTCGGGGATGAGCACCGGCCCCTGCTCGAGGATCAGCACGCGCGCGTGTGGACGACACCGCAGGAGCGTGTGCGTGAGCGCCGTCCCGACACATCCGCCGCCGACGACGACATAGTCGAATTCCCGGTCGGCTACTTCGGCCAGGGTCGACAGCAGCGACGTGTCGAAACCCGACAGCTCCTTCGAACTGGTATCGCCTGACAATTCCGCCCCCTCGTTGTTTGAGCGCCGTACTCGTCGCTCGTGCTTCGCAGGGAGCATTTCTAGCCGGGGCCGAGCGGGCGGGCAAGAGGGCCGAAGGTGCTGGTCGAACCGCGTACCTGGATGGTGGTAGCCGAAAGTGCTAGCCGAAAGTGCGCACCATTCGACGCGTCTTAGGTGCCTCTTGGCGACGCCGTCGACGTACCGGATGATTCCCCTCCGTGGAATGTGATAACGCCGTCTGGCTGCCATTGGCCGCCGATGTCCTCGAATGCGATATCGACGATATTCGCGCCCGGGCCGGAAGCACGTCGTTCACCCGGTTGGGTGGTACCTCGTTGCGCGCCATCGAGTTCGCCGCGGTCGTCGCGCGTCGCTGCGGCCGGGTGGTGAACATCGGGAGGCTGTTGGGTCCGGCGCCGCTGGCCGAGGTGATCGGCGCGACCACCCCGGTTGCCGCTCCCCTGCCCGAAACCGGCGACCCGGCCGAGCTGCGGGAGTCCTCGCGCGTGCAGCAGGCGATGCTCTTCAGCGAGCAACTCCACGGAGGCTCCGCCTTCCACCTGCTGTTCAGCGCCGACATCCGGGGCCCGGTGGACGCCGCGCACCTGCGGTCGGCGTTGGCCCGGTTGACCCGCCGCCACGCCAGCCTGCGCACCGTCTTCGTCCGCGACGACGCCACCGGCGTCCCCCGTCGCCGCGTGCTCACCCGCTGGGAACCGGTCGTCATCGAGCAGTCGATGCCGGCGCCGGCCGGCGCCGATCCGGTTGCCGCCGTGCACGCGGTGCTCGGGCCGGCCAGCGCGAGCCTGATCCGGCCGTACGAGCGGCCCCCGGTGGTCTTCATTCTGAGCTGGATCGACGACGAGCGGGCGGTGCTGTCCCTGCTCGTGCACCATGCCGTCGTCGACGGCTGGAGCATCGGTCTGTTGTGGAAGGAGCTGTTCGCCGATCTCGGCGGCTCGGCGGACCACGCGGCCGCCGCGCCGTCCATGGAACCGGTCATCGCCCTGGAGCGAACCGACGCGGTCCAGCGGCGCGCCCGGCGGCGCGCCGACGCGCTGGCCGGCCTGCCGACAACCGTCAACCTTCCCAGCGACCTGGACCGGCCGCAGCGACTGAGCCGCGCCGGTACCCGACTCGTCTTCGCGCTGACCGACGAGGCCCGGCTCGGCTGCGAGCGCCTCGCTCGCGCCGGTGGGCTGACCCGCAACATGGTGCTGCTCGCCGCGTGGGCGCTCGTGATCGCCCGGCGGGCGGCGATGCCCGAGTTCGTCATGGGCATGGTCTCGGCCGGCCGGACGGCGGCCGAGTCGCTGGAGGTGGTCGGACCCTGCATGAAGCTGCTGCCCGTCGCGTGCCGCATCGACGACTCCGGCTCGGTGCCCGACCATCTGAACCGGACGGCCGCGGCGCTGCGCGAGGCGCTGGAGTCGACCGACGTGCCGTTCGAGGACATCGTCACGGCGCTGGGGCTCGGCGGCGACGACTCGTGCAACCCGCTGGTCCAGGTGGCGTTCGCCGCACACGACGAGCTCGTCCCCGACGGGCTGCGGACCCGCGATCTGACGGTGGAGATCCGCGAAGGGCACTGCGGCGGCACCGTGTACGACGCGGTTCTCTACGTCCAGCGGTGGGACGGGCAGCCGCGCCTGGCGCTGGAGTACGCGACGTCGGTGCTGCGCGCCGACGAGGCCGCTGAGCTGGCCCGCGCCGTGGACTTCACCCTGGTCGAGCTGGCCGCCGCGCCGGACGGGCCGCTCGCCGACGTGCGGACGATGACGCCCGCGCAACGGCGGCGGCTGGAATCGCTCGGGCGCGGTCCGGCCGTGGACGCGACCGCCGGCCTCTGGCAGTTGTTCGAGGCGGCCGCCCGGCGCGACCCCGACGCCGTCGCCGTCCGCGACGCCGACCCGGCGCGCGCCCTGACCTACCGGCAGCTCCTGCGCGCCGCCGAGGTGCAGTCGGCCGAGCTCGCCGCCGCGGGCGTGGCGTCCGGCGACTGCGTCGCGCTCGCCGTACGGCGATCGGCCCGCGAGATCCTCGCGATCCTGGCGATCCTCCGGATCGGCGCCGCTTACACGGGCATCGAACGCGACATCCCGGCGCCGGCCGTGGCCACGATACTGGACTCGGCCGGCGCGCGCGTCGTGCTGGGCGACGACGACCGGCTCGCCGCACTGGGCGATGCGCACGGCCGGCGCGTGCTGCGCATCCTCGATCCATGGGCGGCGGCCGCCACGCGCGACCACCCGGTACCCGTCGCCGCCGCGCCCGCGGACCCGGCGCGGATCGCCTACGTGGCGTTCACCTCCGGCTCGACCGGTGCGGCCAAGGGCACGCGGGTGCCGCATCGGGGCGTCGTCCGGCTCACCGTGGACCCGACGTACCTGCGGCCGGGCGCGTGCGACCGGTTCGTCCGGCTGGCGCCGCTGGCGTTCGACGCGTCGACGCTGGAGATCTTCGCCCCGCTGGTGGCCGGCGGCACCGTCGACGTCTACTCCGACGACTACGTCACCCCGGACGGGCTCGCCGATTTCCTGCGGGCGCGCGGCAGCACCGGGCTGTGGCTGACCGCCGGGCTGTTCCGGCTGGTCGCCGACTACCACCCCCAGGCGTTCCAGGGCGTGCTCCAGATCCTCACGGGCGGGGACGTCGTGCCGCCGGCACAGGTGATCCAGGTACTGCGGGCGTGTCCCGGCCTGCAGATCACGAACGGCTACGGTCCGACCGAGAACACGACGTTCACCACCGTGCACCACGTGGCGGATCCGGCCGAGGTCGAGGATCCGCTGCCCATCGGCCGACCGATCGAGGGTACGGGGGCGTTGGTGCTCGACCCGGCCGGTCGCCTGGTGCCGCCCGGCGGTATCGGCGAGCTGTACACCTCCGGCGACGGCCTGGCGCTCGGCTACGCGGGCCTGCCCGCGGACACCGCCCGCGCGTTCGGCCACTTCTCGGCCGACACCGGCGAGCTGCTGTACCGGACGGGTGACCTCGTCCGCTGGGACGGCGGCGGCCGGCTGCGCTTCCTGGGCCGGCGTGACCGGCAGGTGAAGATCCGCGGCTTCCGGATCGAGCTCGACGTCGTGGCGCGTGTCCTGCGCGAGCACCCGGCCGCCCGGGATGTCGCCGTCGTGGCGACGGCTTCCGGTTCGGCCGATCGCCGCCTGCTCGCGGGAATCGTCGCCCAGGACGAACCCGGGCTGCTCGACGCCGTACGCGACTTCGCCGCGCAACGCCTTCCCGGCTATGCGGTTCCGTCCCTGTGGGCCGTCGTGCCGGAGCTACCGGTGACCCGCAACGGCAAGCTCGACTCGGCCAGGCTGCGGGAGCTGGCGTTGAGCCGGGAGCCGGGGACCGGGGACGCCGTGCCGGCGCAGGTGCCCGATCCCGGTCCAGCGTCACACGGCGCCGGATCAGGCGAGCGCGACAACGTCGCCCGGACCATCGCGCGCGCCTGGCAGGACGTGCTGGGCACCGACCGGTTCGGCGCCGACGAGCGCTTCTTCGACGTCGGTGGAGACTCGCTGCAGCTCCTGCGGGTCGCCGCGAACCTGCGGCGGGACCTGCCCGGTCATGACATCACGATCCAGGATCTGTACGCCTGCCAGACGATCCGGACGCTCACCGGCCGCCTGCGCACCCGAGCCCGCCAGTGACGTGACCGCCCACACCCCGACCACGATGGAGACCGCGTTGCTCAACTCTCTGCGCATACCCGGGCCGGTCGGCCCCGGAGACCACATCAGGATCATCAGCCCGGGCATGCCGACGATGTCCTACATACCGGATCGCGTCGCCCGGGCCGAGCGGGTCCTGCGGGACCAGGGATTCACGGTGAGCTACGCCGCCAACGCCTTCCTGATCTCCGAGGACGGCACCACCGCCGGCACCGCCGAGCAACGCGCCGCCGACCTCATGGCGGCGTTCGCGGACCCGTCGGTCCACGCGATTCTCGCCGCGGATGCCGGCCTCGGCAGCCAGGACCTGCTCGACGCGCTCGACCCCGCAGCGATTGCCGCCAACCCCAAACCGTTCATCGGGTACTGCGACAACGTCTTCCTCAACTACTACCTCGCGACACGCGCCGGGATCAGCTCCCTGTACGGCTGCACCTTCATGGTCCACATCGGTGAGGCCGGCGGGGCGTACCCGGAGACGCTGGACTACCTGAAGCGGGCCCTGAACAGCGCCGACCCCCTGGTGTGCACTCAGCTGCCGTCCAGGACAGGAGAGCTGGTCAGCTGGTACGTCCCGGAGCTCGAGGTGATCCCGCGCCGGCGGGACATCCCGGGCGGGTGGACGTGGCTGCGTCCGGGCACCGGCCGGGGACGCCTCCTCGGCGGGGAGATCACGCTGATTCCGGAGCTGGTCGACTCCTTCGGGTTGTCGCTGGCGTCCACGGTGTTGTTCTGGGACATCTCCTACCACGGGCTCGCCGTGCAGCCCCTGTTCAAGGAGATGTGCGACAAGGTCGACCTGACCGGGCTCGCCGGGATGGTCGTCGGGGCGCATCCGCTGATGGCACCTGCCGAGTGGGCCAGGACCGTGGGTGACCTGATCGACGAGGTACCCGGTCGTCGTCAACAGCGACCTGAGCCACACGTGTCCATCGTGGACGGTGCCGTTCGGCGAGGAGGTCGTGCTCACACCCGACCGGCTCGTCTTCCGGCGTGGGCAGGCGGAGCCGGCGGGCAACGCCGCGCCACATCGGTGAGGGAGTGCCGGGGAATGCCGATGGTTGTCTGTGACCTCGACGGTACGCTGCTGAACAGCGCCGGCGAGGTGAGCGCGCGCACCCGCGCGGCGCTTCGCGAGGTGTGCCGCGCCGGGTGGCCGCTGCTGCTGTCGACGGCGCGGCCGGTCCGCCACACCCGGCCGGTCGTCGATGCGATCGACCACGAGATGGTGGCGGTGTGCGGCAACGGCTCGATCACGTACGACTTCGGGCGGGAGCGCGTCGTCGACTACCGGCCGATCCCGAAGGCCGGCCTCCGCGAGACGTTGGCCTCGTTGCGCGCGGCGCATCCCCAGATGCGCCTCGGCGCGGAATGCGAACTCGAGCTCGTGCTGGAGGAGGGCTTCGCGCTGGCTGGGCCGGAACCGGGGTCGCCATGGCGAACGCCCACACCGACGTGCTGGCGGCCGCCGACGTGGTGACCGCGTCCAACGACGACGACGGCGTGGCCCGTCTGCTGGAGCGGCTCCTCGACGGCCGCTTCTCCTCCGCG
>WNGB01014073.1_pt1 | contig 10729 bp, 11 predicted proteins | sample 5400681 | NCBI WGS metagenome assembly WNGB01 (sample SAMN13153367, study PRJNA577476) | soil metagenome | isolation source: 115 cm soil or saprolite under grassland replicate 2 | place: USA:California | collected 2016-06-15 | reverse complement strand
ATTGCGCCATCAGCGCCAGCAGGCCGGTGGTCTTCAGCGCGACCGTCTTGCCGCCCGTGTTCGGGCCGGTGATCAGCAGCATGCGAAAGGCGCCGCCCAGATACAGATCGGTCGGCACCACGGTCGCTGGATCGAGCAGTGGGTGGCGCGCCTGAGTCAGCACCAGGACTGGGGACTGAGGACTGAGGACTGAGTCAGCAGAGCCTGGCTCGCTCAGTCCTCGGCCCTCAGTCCTCAGTCCTTCGACGATTTCGGGCTCGACGCCGCGCAGTGCCAGGCTATACTTGGCCATCGCAAAGGCCAGGTCGAGGCCCGCCAGCGCCTCAACGCCGGCGACGATCGCCGTCGCATCGCCGCCGACGCGGTCGGAGAGCGCGGCCAGAATGCGGGCAACTTCCTCCTCCTCGGCCAGCTGAAGCTCGCGCCACTTATTGTTCAGCTCGACAATCGCGATCGGCTCGATATACAGCGTCGCGCCGCTGGCCGATTGATCGTGAACCAGGCCGCGAATCGTGCGCTTGTGCGATGCTTTGACTGGCACCACATAGCGGCCGCCGCGCACCGTAATGATCGGCTCCTGTAGCGAATCGCTATATTGGGTCGAGCTGATCATATTTTGCAGCTTGTCTTGCAGCCGGCCGAACGCCACGCGCACCTCGGCGCGCAGCCGCCCCAGTTTCGGGCTGGCACTGTCGAGCACGGTGCCATCTTCGCCGATCGTGGCGGCGATCGTCGCCTCGACCGCCGGCAGGTTCGGCAGATCCTCGGCCAACTCGCGCAGCAGCGCAAAGTTCGCGGCATCCTGCTTGAGCAGCATCGCCCGCAGGAGCCGCCCGCTGCGGAGCGTGCCGGCGATCTCCAGAAACACGGCCGCATCCAGCACACCGCCACGTCGCGCCAGCCCGGCCGCCGCGCGAATATCGCGCGCCCCGCCAATGCTTGCGTCAGGGCGCTCGTCAAGCAAGCGCCGCGCCTCACTGGTCAGCTGGAGCCGGCGACGAATGACATACGCATCCGTGCTCGGCAGCAGCCGCAGCGCTAGATCACGCGAGGCCGAAAACGCTGTCTGGCGTGCCAGGCGCTCGCGTATTTTAGGAAACTCGAGTGTTTCGAGTGTCTGTTCACTAATTGACATTTATTGCACTCGGAAAATATAGTCCGCCTCGGATGGCAGGATCGGGTGAACCGTGCGATAGAGCAATGGAAAGAGCCGCTCGCCAAAAAACGTCACCAGAGTCGAGTTGCGCACACCACTCTGAAATGAGATGACGATTGGCAATGCCGCCTCACTGGCCGGGCTGCGATAGACAAACAGATCCTTCAGCAAGATCGCCAGCAGCCCCATAAACAGCGTCCCCAGCAGCAAGCCTAACAATGTGCCGATGATCTTATCGATGAAATCCAGGCTTGGCGGCACCTTCAAGTACCGGAAGGTGTACAGCCCGGCCAGCGTGAGCAGCAAGAAGCTGATCAGCAGCACCGTGGCGAACGCCGTGATCTGGCCGACCTCCTGCGATGAATTAAAGCGCACGCGGAAGAAATTCCCCACCGCCTGGAAATACAGACTGGCCAGCACAATGCTCACATAGAACGCGATAATCGTCACCAGCAGCTTGATCGTCCCCTGGAAGAATCCGAGCGCCAGCCCGCCTAGCAGGATAGCAAGGAAGATCAGATCAATGCCGTTCATGCAGCACCTCCACGTACACGATGGCGGATCAAAGCCACCAAGACTTCATTATAGCATAGGGATCGCGATACGGTGTGGTGTAGCCCCGGAAGCAGCTGCTGGCACAACCGGCAACAAGTTTGGCACGCTTGCACTCCATGCCGCCCGGCACATTGGGTGATGAGAATGGCATGATCGTCGTCGACCGCTCCGATCACCCGAAGATCTATGTTGAGGATGCGACCACAGCGCACTGGAACGATTAAATCACAGCGGCGACAGTGTCGACCATTCCCTTCTCGGCGTTTAAAGTCATTCGTCTCAAAACTTCATAAATCCGATAGGATTGCTATATTACTTATACAGTCCTGGGATTGGCGGTGTTGGCACGCGCACCGATGCGCCACTCTGTAATGATTGAATACATGCATCGGCAACCAGCAGCGACATATAGCCATCCCAGGCGTTCGCGCCGGCAAAGGCTTCCCCAGCTCGCACCGAGTGTACCCAATTCGTCAGCTCTGGCACGAAGGCAGCCTGAAAGCGATCGAGGTGGCTCATGGGTACCGCCACGGAACATGCCTGTTGTGCGCGCACCAGCGCATAATCAGGCTGCAAGGTCACCGCGGCGCCGCGCGCGCCAACGATTTCGGCCGACACTTCATAGCCATACTCAACCGCGACCGATGTCTCCACGGTTGCTAAACACTCGCCGCTCAATACCATCTGCATCAGCAGCATATCCAGGGTCTCGTCACTGAACGACGCGTGCGTCCGCACACCGCGCACATATACCTCGGTGATCTCCTGCCGCATCATCCAGCGGGTCGAATCAATATCGTGAATGGCCGAGTTCGTGACGACGATCGGGCCGGGCAGCTGCGGCGGGATCATTGGGTTCCGATGCACGCCCTTGAACAAGATCGCGCGGCCGATCTGCCCCGATTCGACCACCCGCCGCACGGCCACATGCTGCGGGTCAAAGCGGCGCATAAAGCCGACGGCGATCAGGCGGCGACCGAGCGCCTGTTCCGCCTCGACGATCGCCAGCGCGTCGGCGGCTGCGGTTGCCAGCGGTTTTTCGCAGAACACCGGCTTCTGGATCCGCAGGCACTGGTGGACAAATCCGGCATGGGTCGGGTCGGGCGATGCGATCAGCACGGCATCGACACTCGCATCCTGGATCAGTTGCAGCGGGTCGCCGAACGCCTTCGCGGAGCCGCACTGTGCGGCGATCTGCCCAGCACGATCCTGGTCAAGATCATATATCGCCGCCACCCGCGCGCCCGGCACGATACTGTGCAAGTTCAACGCATGGCGTGATCCCATGCCACCGGCGCCAATCACGCCAACCGATAGGTTAGTCATCCAAATCCTCACTTATCAGTGTATTTCGTTACAAGCCGATCGAGCGAAGGTAATCGCGGTTGCGCTGCGCACTTTCTTTAGGCATGCCCATGCCAGGCAACACATCCTGCTCTACGACGATCCAGCCAGCGTAGCCAATCGCATTCAGCACCTGCACGACCGCTGGGAAATTGACATCGCCGCGCCCCAACTCGCAGAACACACCATGCTCGACCGCCTGAAGCGCGTCCCAGCTTTCGCGGCGCGATCGCTCGGCGACGTTCGGCTCGTGATCCTTGAAATGCATGTGCCACACACGGTCGGCGTGCTGGCGCAGCCCAGCAACCGGATCGCCGCCGCCAAAGCGGTAGTGTCCGGTGTCGAAGCACAGGCCCACGACCTCCGGGTCGGTCAGACTCAGCAGCTTGGCGGTCTCCTCCGGCGTCTCGACCCAGGTGCCGATGTGGTGATGAAACACTGTCCGCAGGCCGGTCGCGCGCTTGACGGCGCGCGCCACGCGGTTGGCGCCTTCGGCGAAGACCTGCCATTGGGCTTCGCTCATCTGGTGTTCGGGTTTGATGCGCCCGGCGTTCAGTGTTCGCATCGGGTTGGTGTACGGATCGTTCCCTAAGACGATGAAGGTACTTGGCCCACCCACCTCGGCCAGCAGGTGCGCAGTACGGATGGCTTCCGCTTCGCTCTGGGCGTGGCGGTCGGCATCGTGCAGATAGACGCTGACCCAGGATGCCAGTAGCTTGAGATCGCGTTGCTCCAGCTCCCGCCGCAGCTGATTAGGATCGGTGGGCATGAACCCCCAATCGCCCAGCTCGGTGCCCGCAAAGCCAGTCGCGTGCATCTCATCGAGCACCGTGACATAGCCGCCGCGCTCGCCGGCAACATTCTCGATCACACCCCACGAACAGGGCGCATTAGCCACACTAATCATAATGCTCTCCTTCCGAAAATTCTTACTTTTCCGTGGTCAGGAAGAGCTTCAGCTCTTCCTGACCACGGCATCCGGTCAAATATTTTTTCGTGGTTGTTTTGGTGGCGAAGTCACCAAGCATGTCTAGGGCGCATTCGCCACGTTGAACTCGTTCTTGTGTTCAACGGTCTCCCAGTGCTTGCTCTCCCAGGAGTGAATCATCGCCTGCTGGACGTTAGCCACGGCCAGGGCCTCGGCAAAGCCTGGTTCGGCTTGGCGGCCGGATGCGACCGACTGCAAAAAGGTATAGGCTTCGATCACTTTCAGGTCGTCGTAGCCCAAATTTAGCCCCCAGCCTGGGTTGAAGTGGCGGTGGTATGGGTGGGCCGGCCCGCTCAAGAGCGTCGTGTAGCCATCCTCGGCTGGATTCGCATCGTTGCGCCATTGGAGCTGCAGCTCATTCATGCGCTCCATGCTCCACTTGATCGCCCCTTTGGTCCCATGAATTTCAAACGACATATCGCATTTGGCGCCATTGATGACTCGGCACGCTTCCAGCATGCCGCGCGCGCCGTTTGCAAACCGCAGCAAGGCGCTGACATAATCTTCATTGGTCACATCGCCCAGCGGGCCGTCGCTGCTGCCGACATCGTAGTGTGTGCCGCTGCCCGGCTGAGGGATCGGTCGCCGGTGGATGAAGGTTTCTTTGTCGCTCGTCACGCTTGCGATCGGGCCGGCCAGCATGTGGGCCATATCAATCACATGCGACATCAAGTCGCTCAGGGTGCCCAGGCCGTGTTCCTGCTCGAAGCGCCAGGAGAGGAAACCATTCGGGTCGCCGGCATAGCCGTTGAGAAAGCGACCGTGATAGTGGGTCAGCCGCCCCAGTTTCCCCTCGGCGATCAGCTGGCGGGCATACTGGACCAGCGGCGCCCAGCGATAGTTGTAGCCGACGAACGTTAACACACCGGCTGCGCGGGCGGCGGCGGCGCTCAGAATCGTTTCTTGTGGATCCCTGCCAACTGGTTTCTCACACAGGATGTGCTTGCCCGCCGCTGCCGCCGCCTGGTTGATCTCCAGGTGCATCCCGTTGGGCGCGGCCACGTCGACGACCTCAACCGCTGGGTCGGCGATCACCGTGCGCCAGTCGGTGGTGGAGCGCTCGAAGCCAAAGCGTTGCTGAGCGGCCTGGGCGCGCGCCGCGACGGCATCGGCGCAGACAACTAGCCGCGGCTGAATGCCGCTATCCTGAAAACGATCCGGTATCGCCCGATACGAGCGGCTGTGAACCTCGCCCATCCAGCCCATGCCAATCACACCGATTCCGATAGTGCAAGTCATTGAACGACGCCTCCAAGTTCGTCCTCCGTCTCATCAACTGAACGCCCCTCCTACTGAAATCTCACATGTCCCAGTGTTCTCGCCCGCGACAGCATTGCCGGTGATCTTGATCTTCACCGCCGAGATCTGCGGCGGCGCGAAGATGATCGGCTCCTCGGTCGTCCAGATCTGAATGCGCTGGCCCGGCTGTAGCGCACCGGCGTTCGTTGCCGTGGTGAACAGGCGCCCGCGCGCATCCAGCACGCGCGTGAAGGGCAGCACATGCACAAACAGGGTTCCGCCGCGCGGCATGCACAGCGAGAAAGCCCCAACATCTTCCGCGCCAGCGGTCAGCCGCGGCAGCCCGGCCGGCCCCACCACGAGAATATGCCCGCTCAGCGTCGGCCGGTCGACGCCATCCCAGCCGGCCAGGCCGACGATCAGCAGCGCGAGCGCGCCAACGCCCAGCGCCAATCGTAGCTTCATTGAGCAGCCCCTTTATCGGCACCGCGCGTATTGTACCACCGCGCTGCTGAGAAGCTGCTGTCAACGGATCGTGTATCATAGACAGGACACACAGTCGCACTCTCAAAGGCGGCTTTCGCCTGCCCTTCGACACCCTTCGACGCCGCTCAGGGGAGCAGCTCAGGATGGACGGCAGCATGGTACTTTACGTTTTTTGCATGTTCTTTTTTCTCCCCGCGGGGAGAAAAAAGAACATGCAAAAAGAACAAAAGAAAAGTACCGCTGCGAATAACCCGACCAATGGAACCGCGTAAGCCCTCGCTAGGATTGATTAGCAAGGATCCCAAAAGATGAACTACGACGCCTATATCTTCGATCAGGATGGCACGATCTACCTGGGCGAGCAGCCGCTGCCGGGCGCGGCCGAGACGATCGCGGCGCTGCGGGCGGCCGGCAAGCGCACGATCTTTCTTTCGAACAACCCGACCAAGACGCGTGAGCAGTATGCGCTGAAGCTCAGCCACATGGGCATCGCGACGCCGCTGGACGATATCGTCAACTCGTCGTTTGTGCTGGTGCAGTGGCTGCTGCGCGAGGCATCCGGCGCGACGCTGTTCGTGGTTGGCGAGGAGCCGCTCAAGAGCGATCTGCGCGCGGCGGGCTTCCGGCTCAGCGAGGTGGCCGGCGCGATCGATATTGTGGTGGCGTCGTTTGACCGCACGTTTGCGTATCACAAGCTTCAGGTGGCCTTCGACGCGATCCGAAAGGGCGCGCGGCTAGTGGCCACCAACCCCGATCGCTACTGCCCGGTGCCCGGCGGCGGTGAGCCCGACTGCGCGGCGATCATCGCGGCGATCGAGGCCTGCACCGGCGCGCGCTGCGACCCGATCGTCGGCAAGCCCTCGCCGATCATGGTCGCGACGATTATGGATATGCTCCAGCTGCCGTCCGAGCGCTGCATCATGGTCGGCGATCGGCTGGAGACCGATATACAGATGGGCATCGACGCCGGTATGGCCACCTGCCTGGTGCTGACCGGCGACGCGACCCGTGAGTCGCTGGCCGCCTCGGGCCTGGCTCCCACGCTGGTGCTGGAGCGTATCGATGGGCTGCTGGCGCTGTGATGTTTCCCTCAGCTGCCAGGGAATACGCGGTGATCGAAGAGGGGCCCCTACGTCGGGAGACGGAATGGAAGCGATAGACAACTACTCGAGGAAAGGTTCGACGTAATCCTCCTGCCTCGGCGTGAGTTTGTACTGCGTGATGCTGCGAACGCAGGTATTCCAGCGCAGGAGCGCATCGTCGTTTCCAGGCGGGCGGATGGATTCGGCTTTCTCGAACAGATCCATTGCGTTGCGAAACCAGTCGTACGCCTGAAATACACCGTCTGGCGTACCCCGTTTGAGCACCGCCTTCGCCTGGCGTTCAAAGATAATCCCGGCGTAATATGTGCGCTCATACTCATCACGCAGGCGTGGCAGCAGCTCCCGGGCCTGCCTGGCTGCATCGGGAGCGCGCCGTCCGAACTGGTCTGTTATGGACAGGAGTAAGATAACCAGTGCCTTCTGGTTCTCGGAGTCAATCTCCAATACGTCAAGACAGATGCTTTCGGCTTCTCTGGGTTCGTTGAGCAGCCGATACCTTTCCGCTTTATCTAGGGCTGCGGTGATACCCTCGACGGAAAGGGATTTGAGTTGAAACATATGTCCCTCCGAATTATAGCCTGAATAAGAGCATATATCCTGCCACAAGTGTTCCAAAAACCGCGCTTCCATAACAGAGAACGGCGATCAGTTGATCCAAATGCTTCAGTTGCAAACCGTCGTAAAGTGTGAATCGGAAACGATGCGCCCAATGGAACAGAGAAAGGGAAATGAGGCCGAAGAGATAGAGACGGGTCAGTGGATGCCTCACCAGGGCTAAAAAGGCATCATAACGTGGTACCTCGACCCCTGCCAGGGGAATAACCAGGCCGTTCAGAAAGATGTGAACTGGCAGGAAGAGCGCGGCTATCACGCCGCCCGCGCTAAACAGCGCCCACCAGAAAGGTTCGGTGGTTTTTTTCATAAGTGTTCCTGTACACTATCTTTATAAGCTAATATCCACCGTCTTCCGATCAGGTCGTCAATATAATCCACGCAATCACTATTGAAACAACGCCCCACGCGATATAGTTTGATAATGTAATCACTGCGGCCGGAACGCGCTTTTTACCGACATGGAGCACCACCGCCTTGGGCGTAAGATTGAGCCAGGTGATGGTGTGGAAGATCACAGCTACAAAGACGATGATGTGCAAAACAATCGAGCCGGGTGTCTTTAGCCAGGCTACAAAGGTCGCGTAAGCCTCTGGCCCCCGAGTCAAGGCCTGGATTTGAAACAGTAAGACGAGCGCATACAACGCGACAAACGCACTGGTCAATTCCCGCAAGATGAATCGCACATGCGTCCACTGGTGAACCCACCAGAAGATCGGCTTGCGGGTGCGGTGCCACTTGGGGTGGTATTTAGAATAGCGCGGGTTCTGAGTCATCGGTTTCCCCACGGCATAAGCAGCGATTTCCACCATTCCGCGGCGCTGGTCACTTTGTAGCGCTGAATCGCGCCGGCCGGGTCTACATGTTTCGGGCACACTACGGAACATTCCCCAACCAGGGTGCATTGCCAGATGCCCTCGTCCTGCGAAAGCAGCTCGAGCCGCTGCTTTTGCCCCTGATCGCGGTTGTCTAAATTGTAGCGCTGCGCCAGCGCGATCGCCGCCGGCCCGATGAAACTCGGCTCCAGCCCGTAGACCGGACAGGCGGCATAGCACAGCATACAGTTGATGCACATGCTGTACTGCTCGTATTCCTCACGCTGGGCGGGGGTCTGAAGGTACTCTCCCTCAGACACCGGCCGCTCTTCTTCGCGAATGATCCAGGGTTTCACATGCTGCAATTTCCGCATGAAATCGTCGATCTGGATGACCAGATCGCGAACGATCGGGAAGTGCGCCAGCGGCTCCACCCGGATGGGGCCGGGCAGGAACTTTTCCAGGAACGCCGCGCATGTGAGCACTGGGGTGCCGTTGACCATCATCCCACAGCTCCCGCAGACCCCCATGCGGCAAGACCAGCGATACGCTAAGGTTCCATCCAGGTCGTCCTTGATGTAGTTCAGCGCGTCAAGGATGACCCAATCTTTTCGAAACGGAACCTCGTAGCGCTGGTAGACCGGCTCCGTCTCCTGTTCGGGGCGGTAGCGTTGGACTTCTATGGTGATGTCGGTCGGCATAAGACCTCCGCTCATCGTTCACCGTCCGTAGACCCGTTCTGCGGGCGGCCAATTGGTTATCGTCACCGGCAGGTACTCAATGCGGGGCGAGCCATCTTCGTTTCTGTAGGCTAAACTGTGTGCCAGGAAGTTCTGATCGTCGCGGTCTGGATGATCTGTGCGCTGATGCGCGCCCCGCGACTCTGTTCGCTTCAACGCCGATTGCACCATCGCCTCGGCGACATCCAGCACATATGACAGTTCGAGGGCGGCGATGAGTTCGGTGTTGAAGGTGTAACTGTGATCGTCGAGCGAAAGATTGCGAAATCGTTCCTGGAGATCCCTAATGACCTCTTCCGATCGCTTCAAGGAAGCCTCATTGCGATAGATACCGGCGCCCGATTCCATCGCCTGGTGCATTTCGCGTCTGAGCGTAGCGATGCGCTCGCTTCCGCCTTCTTTGTTGAGAAACTGGCTCTCAAGCCGCCTTGCCTCGTCCGAGGCGAGCGCCGTGATGGCTGAACCGGACCGCTTTTGATCCATGGCGAATTGAGCCGCCGCCTTACCGGCCCTGGCGCCGAACACCAGCAACTCAGTGAGCGAATTGGAACCCAGGCGATTCGCGCCGTTGATGCTGACGCACGCGACCTCGCCCGCCGCATACAGCCCCGCCAGAGGCGTCGCCCCGTGAATGTCCGTATGAACGCCGCCCATCATGTAATGCACCACCGGCCGCACCGGGATTAGCGCTTTCACCGGGTCAATATTTTCATATTTCAGACAGAGCTCGCGGACAAACGGCAGTTTGGTGTTGATGACTTTCTCACCCAGATGGCGAATATCCAGGTGGACGTAGTGGCCGTATGGCCCTTCGAGCGTCCGTCCTTTTGCTTGCTCGTGGACGAACGCCTGAGATAGCCGGTCGCGTGGACCAAGCTCCATGGAACGCATAACCGGTTTTGGTTGCGGCGTCCCAAGGTTGTAATCCTGCAAGTAACGATAGCCATCTTTATTGAGCAGGTATCCGCCCTCGGAGCGCGCCGCTTCAGTGATGAGGATGCCGGTAAACGGCAGCCCGGTAGGATGGTACTGAATGAACTCCATGTCCTTCAGCGGCACGCCGGCCCGATAGGCCAGCGCCATGCCGTCGCCGGTTTTAATGTTGGCATTGGTGGTGAATGGAAACACTCTTCCGCACCCGCCGGTGCAAATGATGACCGCTTTGGCAGTAATCGCCTGGATCCTGCCAGTGGCAAGCTCGATGGCGACCACCCCCTGACATCGTCCATCATCAACGAGCAGTTTGGTCACAAACCATTCATCATATCTCTGGATGGGGGCATATTTCAGGGTGGTCTGGAACAGTGTATGGAGCATATGAAAGCCGGTTTTATCCGCCGCGAACCAGGTGCGTTCGATCTTCATGCCGCCGAACGGACGCACTGCGATGGTTCCGTCTTCCTGCCGGCTCCATGAGCAGCCCCAATGCTCGAGTTGCAGCATCTCATCGCGCGCTTCTTTGACAAACGCCTCTACGGCATCTTGATCGCAGAGCCAATCGCCTCCTGAGATCGTATCGTAGGCATGAGCGTCAAAACTATCGTTCGGCTTGATAACCGCTGCAGCGCCTCCCTCGGCGGATACCGTATGGCTCCGCATCGGATACACCTTCGAGACGACAGCGACGCTCAGTTCTGGATTGATCTCGGCGACAGCAATCGCGGCGCGCAGACCTGCTCCACCGCCCCCGA
>WNGB01014072.1_pt1 | contig 10729 bp, 9 predicted proteins | sample 5400681 | NCBI WGS metagenome assembly WNGB01 (sample SAMN13153367, study PRJNA577476) | soil metagenome | isolation source: 115 cm soil or saprolite under grassland replicate 2 | place: USA:California | collected 2016-06-15 | reverse complement strand
GAAGCGGATCTTGCGGCGGCCCAGCTCCTTATTGGTATAGAAGCTCGACCCCGGCACCGCCGCCACCCCGATCTCGTGCACCAGGCGGTCACAGAACGCCACGTCGTCGCCGTCAGGGTCGAAGCGGCTGGTGTCGCACATGACGTAGTAGGCGCCGTTGGGGACCATGGGCGCCAGCCCGATCTTGTCGAGCGCCGGGCACAGCAGGTCGCGGCGCTGCCGGTAGCCCTCGGTGAGCTGCTCGTAGTAGCTGGCCGGGAGGCCCATCGCCGCCACCCCGCCCTCCTGCAGTGGCGCGGCCGCGCCGACGGTGAGGAAGTCGTGCACCTTGCGGATCGCGCTGGTCGCCGCCGGCGGCGCGATGACCCAGCCGACCCGCCAGCCGGTCACCGCGTAGGTTTTGGACAGCGCATTGACCGTGACGGTGCGGTCCTCCAGGCCAGGCACGGTCGCCGGCGGCACGTGCCCGCCCGGCCCCAGGAAGTGGATGTGCTCATAGATCTCGTCGGTGATCAGGTAGGTGTCCCAGTGCTGGCACAGCTCGGCGATCAGGGCCAGCTCGTCGCGGCGGAAGACCTTGCCGGTGGGGTTGTTGGGGGTGTTGACGATGATCGCCCGGGTCCTCGGCCCGAAGGCGGCGCGCAGCTCGGCCGCGTCGATCGACCAGTCCGGCTCGTGCAGCGTCACGAACTTCGGCTTGGCGCCGGAGATCACCGTGTCCGGCCAGTAGTTCTCGTACCACGGCTCGAACACCACCACCTCATCGCCCGGGTCCAGCAGCGCCAGGCAGCTCGCCACCACGCCCTCGGTCGCCCCGCAGGTGACGGTCAGCTCGGTCTCAGGGTCGACAGCCCACCCCGGGTAGGTCCGCGCGACCTTCGCCGCGATCGCGTCGCGGAACCGCTTGGCGCCCCAGGTGATGGCGTACTGGTTGACGTCGGCGTCGATGGCGGCCTTGGCGGCTTCCTTGAGCTCCGGCGGGCAGGGGAAGTCCGGGAACCCCTGCGACAGGTTGATCGCGTCGTGCTCCAGCGCCAGCCGGGTCATCTCGCGGATGACCGACTCGGTGAACGAGCTGACTTTGCTGCTGACCTTCATCGCCGCGGCTCCCATCGGCTGTGTTGCCTGCCCGGACCCGATAACCGTACCCGACAGGCTGCGGAGGTTGCCTGGACAGACAGGACGACCCACGGAACCATGAGTGGAGCAAGGGACGCGCCGCTGGAGGAGAAGCCGGGATGAGCACCCGATGCAGGGCGTGGCGGCCGCTGGTGGCGGTCGTGCTTGCGGCGCTGCTGGCCGGCGCCTGTACCCGCGGGCGGGAGCAGGGCGCCTCGCCAGCGCCATCGGGTCCGCCCGGCTCGCCCGCCGCGCCGGCCGGCGGCACGACCGCTTCGCCCGAGCTGCGCCTGAGCGAGCTCGCGGTCCCGGACGGCGCCGGGCCGCACGACGTGGCACCGGCGCGTGGCGGCGGGATCTGGTTCACCGCGCAGGCCGGCGGCTACCTCGGCCACCTCGAGCCTGGCAGCGGCGCCGTCACGCGCGTGCCGCTCGGCGAGGGCTCGCGGCCACACGGCGTGATCACCGCCCCTGACGGCACCGCATGGGTGACCGACGGTGGTCTGAACGCGATCGTGCGGGTGGACGGGACGACGCGGCAGGTGCGCCGCTTCCCGCTGCCGGCCGACCGTGGCGACGCCAACCTCAACACCGCGACGCTCGACGGCGACGGTGTCCTGTGGTTCACGGGGCAGAGCGGTGTCTACGGGCGGCTGGACCCGCGCAGCGGTCGCATGCACGTCTACGACGCACCCGAGGGTCCGGGGCCCTACGGGATCACCACAACGCCGGGCGGGGACGTGTACTACGCCTCCCTGGCAGGCAGCCACATCGCGCGCGTCGACCGGACGAGCGGGCGGGCGACGGTCATCGATCCCCCGACGCCGGAGCAGGGCGCGCGACGGATCTGGGCGGACAGCCGCGGCCGGCTCTGGGTCAGCGAGTGGAACGCCGGCCAGCTCGCACGCTACGACCCCGCGGGCCGCCAGTGGCGCGAGTGGCGCCTGCCAGGCGAGCATCCGCAGCCGTATGCCGTGTTCGTCGACGACCGGGACGTCGTCTGGGCCAGCGACTTCGGCGCCAACCGGCTGGTGCGCTTCGATCCGGCAACTGAACGGTTCGCCACGGTCGCGCTGCCAGGCCCGGCGGCGGCCGTGCGCCAGCTGCTGGGGCGGCCCGGGCAGGTGCTCGGCGCCGCCTCCGCCCTCGACCGCCTCGTGATCGTGCAGACGGGGACGTGACAGGGGCGGATGCGGACAGACGCCCGGCCAGCGGGCGCTCAACCCAGCCGCGCCGCCACGCGCTGCTTGACCTCCTCAGGGGCGAACGCCGCGGCCAGCGCCGCCTGGTTGCAGCGACGGAGATCCTCCTGGCTCCAGCCGAAGCTGTCCCGCAGGCGCTCGTACTCACCGCTGAGGGTGGTGTCGATCATCGTGCGGACGTCGGTGGAGATGCCCAGCGGGACCCCGGCCCGGTAGAGGCGGTCGACCGGGTGGTCCTCGTACCTGGCGACGACGTTGGTGAGGACGTTGGAGGAGGGGCAGACCTCGAGGTGGATCCGCTGCCGCTCGAGGTGGGCGACCAGCGCCGGGTCCTCGATGCTGCGGACCCCGTGGCCCACGCGCGACGGCTCGAGCCGTCGCAGCGCCTCCCAGACGCTCTCAGGGCCCAGCGACTCGCCGGCGTGGGCGGTCCGCTCCAGGCCATGCTTCATGGCGTACCGGAACGCCTCGACGTGCGGGTCGAGCGGGAACCCGGCCTCGTCGCCGGCGATGTCCAGACCGGCAACCAGGCTGCCCTCGAACTCGCGCACCAGCTCGGCGGTGCGCATGCTCTGGGCTGCCGAGAAGTGGCGCAGCGTGCAGAGGAGCAGGCGGGCCTCCACTCGCGCGGCCGCGGCGGCGGCGGCGACGTTGCGCTCGACCTCCGCCACCACCTGCTCGACGCGCATGCCCGCCTCGGTGTGCTGATAGGGCGCGAAGCGGACCTCGGCGTAGGCGACGCCGTCCCTGGCGAGCTGGTCGAACAGGTCCTCGGTGATCACCTGGATGCCACGCCGGTCCTGCATGAGGGCGACGATCCGCCGGGGGCGTCGCAGCAGGTCGGCGAGATTCCTGGACCTCGCGGGCCCGACGAACTCGCGGCGGTACTCCGCGAAGGTCGTCTCCGGCGCCAGCGCCGCGACGGCCGCGTAGCTGGCCGCGCAGTCAAGGTGCAGGTGCAGCTCGACCTTGGCGGCTGGTTCCATCCGGTCACGGTACCTGACGCCGGGGAGCGGGCGACCCGCTCCAGCGCTCGCCGATCTGTTGCAGGACCGCGGCGGCGGCGCCGGCGCCTGGCGCGAGCGGCGCGACGACCGGGATGGTGATGCCGGCGTCGACGTAGTCGTGCAGCCGGGCGACGACGGCGCCCGCATCGCCGATGACGAAGAGGTCCCGCGCCATGCGCTCGGTGAACGCCGCGGCCATCGCGTCGCGATCCTTCGCCGCGGCGGCTCGAGCGATCGCCTCGGCTTCCTCCTCGTAGCCCATCCAGCGGTAGAAGCGGTTGTACACGCTCGTCGCGACGTAGACGGAGAACGTCCGCGCGACCATCGCACGGGCAGCTCGAGCGTCGTCGGTGACGACGCAGAACAGCCGCGCCATGACGGGGAAGTCGCCGAGCTCGCGGCCGGCCCCCCGCGCCCCGGCACGCACCTCATCGAGCATCGCCGGCACGTGGTGCGGCGCGATCTGGTTGACGCACAGCCCGTCGGCCAGCTCGCCGGCGAGACGCAGCGAGCGCGGGTTCAGCGAACCGAAGAACAGCGGCACCGGCGCCGGTGGGGGCGTGGGCGGCCGGTACCCACCGACGCGCACGTAGCGGCCCTCGAAGGTCGAGCGCTCGCCGCGCAGGATCGGCCTGAGCGCGAGCGCCGCCTCGCGGACGTTCTGCAGCGGCCGGTCGAACGGCTGCCCGCCGAAGCGGCTGACCAGGACCTCCGACGACGCGCCGATACCGAGCACGAAGCGGCCACCGCTGAGCTGCGCCAGCGACACCGCCGTCATGCCCAGCGTGAACACCGTGCGCGTCTGCACCGGAACGACGCCGACACCGAGGTCGAGATCGGTCGTCGCCGCCAGGGCGCCGAGGAGCGTGAACGCGTCCGGACCGTCAACCTCCGAGCCCCAGGCGGCGCGGTAGCCCCAGTCGCGTGCGCGCTGCGCGACCTCGAGGCTCTCGCGCGCGGTGCACCCCGCGAGCGGCACTGTGACGGCGAGCGGCAGGCCGGTCATCGACCTGGCCCGGTGGACGCCACGTGGGCGAGCCAGACAAGCTCCTCGGCGGCGCTGTCGAGCGGCCGGCCATCGAAGCCGCCGAAGGCCTGGTCGACGGTGAAGCCCGCCGCCTCGAGCAGGCGCAGGACCTCGTTGGGGTAGCGGAAGTGCACGTCGAGCAGTCGGTGGCGGCGCTCGAGCACCAGCCCGTCCTCGTCAAGCACCTCGGTCACCCGGCGCCGGTGGGCCACCTGGGCGACCGCGTCGAAGCTGGTGTGCTCCCACAGCGCGACACGCCGGCCGGAGTCCGGATGGCGCAGCTCGCCGGCGAAGCGGTGGTCCTGGCCACCGGCCATCAGGGCCGGGTCGGGGACGAACACGTCGGCGGCGAAGCGGCCGTCCGGCGTCAGGTGCGCGCGCACCGTGGCGAGGGCCGCCAGCCAGTCGTCGTCGCTCTGGAGGTGGAACAGCGCGCGGAACGGGATGGTGACCAGCGGGAAGCGCCGCTCGAGGCGGACCGTTCGCATGTCGCCGCGGCACAGCGTGACGCGGTCGCCGAGCCCCGCGGCGGCCGCCGCCGCCGCGGCGCGATCGAGCATCGACGGCGAGAGGTCCACCCCGGTCGCGGCGCCCGCCGCCGCGGCGCAGGGCACCAGCACGCGGCCGGTGCCGCAGCCGAGCTCCAGCACGGGGCCTCCGGCACCGCCCGCCAGCGCCGTGTAGAAGGGCACGTCCTGCTCGCTCACGGCCGCCGTGGTGAGGTCGTACAGGTCCGCCTCCCACGCATAGGGATCCTCCACCCCGGAACCGGGCGTCATCCGCCTGGCCCGCCGGGCCGGTCCCCCGCCACGCGCCGGGCGGCCTCTTCGGCACGGGCCACCAGGCGGCGGACGCCGGCGAGCCAGCGATCAGGATCGTCCGCCTTGCGCCGCTGGTAGGTCGCGACCTCGGGGTGCGGCAGGATCAGGAACCGCTCAGCCGCGAGGCCGTCGACCACGATGTCGGCGACCTGCTCCGGCTCCAGGACCGCGCCGGCGGTCGCCACGACCCGAGCCGCGGGACTGTCCTCGCTCAGCCCGCCGAGCAGCATGTTCGTCCTGACTCCCTGTGGGCAGAGCACGCTCACCCGTATTCCCTTGTCGCCGTAGGTGACCGCGAGCCACTCCGCGAACGCCACGGCGGCGTGCTTGCTGACCGTGTACGGCGCGTCGCCGGGACTGGTGAGCAGGCCCGCCGCCGAGCAGGTGTGCAGCAGGTAGCCCTCGCCGCGCTCCAGCATCGACGGCAGCACCGCGCGCGCGCCGTACAGGTGCGCCATGACGTTGACCGACCATGCCAGCGCCCAGTCCTCGGCCGGCGCGTCGATGCCGCGCCCGAAGGCCACGCCCGCGTTGGAGCAGAGCAGGTCGACGCGCCCGAACCTCTCCAGGGCGGTCGCCACCAGCGCGCGCACGTCGCTCTCGAGGCCGACGTCGGTGCGCATCGCGAGCGCCTCGGCGCCGGCCCGCGCGACCTCGCCGGCCACCTGGCCGGCGCGCTCGACATCCAGGTCGGCCACGACCACCGCGCGCGCCGCCCCGGCCGCGAAGCGGCGCGCCATGGCGGCGCCGATCCCGCTTGCGGCCCCTGTCACGACGGCGACCCTGCCCTCGAGGTCCATGCGCTACAGGCCGCCGCGCACCCACAGGAACGCCCCGACCGCCACGGCGAGGACGAGCAGGAGCACGGCGAACTTGACCAGCCTGCGCGCGACAAACAGCGCGATGATCACCAGGATGGCCACGGGCACGACGTTGACAGCGGCCGGTGCCTTTGCCATGAGCGGCAGCTCGAGCATCGCTCCCCCAGGTTTGTGACCTCATGCGGCGCTCGGACGAGCGGGCCGGAACCTACCACAGCCCGCCGGCCGCGCCATAGGGCGGATGAGCAGGGGCGGAAGGCTGTTCGCAGCGGTGTCGGGAGCAACGTCGCGGTCCCGCCTCACACCGTGTAGACAGGCCGAAGCATGCATTCTTAGACTATCCATAGCTAGCTCTCATGCTCCTCTAAGGTACCCGCAGTAGTTCAAAGCCCTGCCGTTCTTCGGCAGAGTCCAACAAGGGGATCGCGCATGTAGCGGTCGCGGATCCGGACCGCCGGACGCTGGCGTGCGCCTTGATCAGGAGGTGCCCGTGCGGGCTTCCAAGTACGGAAGACATCTCGGCAAGATCGCGGTCGTCTCCGCGATCGCGCTGCTCGCCGCCGCGTGTGGTGGTGGCGGCGGTGGCGGTACAGGGACCACGACGGCAACGGCCAAGCAGGGCGGCAAGATCGTGATCGCCGCCGAGCAGTGGCCGGAGTGCCTGAGCCCGATCACCTCGTGCGCCAACGCGTCGTGGTTGGGGTGGACCGCGTGGATGCACGTGATGCCACGGCTGATGCAGGTCGACACCAAGGGCAACTATGTCGCCTCCGACCTGCTGGTGGAGGCGCCGACCGAGCAGAACGGCGGCATCAAGGAGAACCCGTTCACGATCACCTACAAGCTCAAGCCGGAAGCGGTGTGGGACGACGGGTCGCAGATCACGTCCGAGGACGTCAAGTTCACGTGGGACGCGATCATGAAGACCACCGGCACGGTCGGCACCTCCGGGTACGACCAGATCACGTCGATCAGCACCACTGACCCCAAGACCGCGGTCATCACCTTCAAGCAGCCCTACGCCGCGTGGGGTGACCTGTTCGGCAGCACCAGCGCCAACGGCGTGGTGCTCAAGAAGGCCGCGTTCGGCACCAAGGTCGACCTCAAGAACGACATGCAGACCAGCTACGGGTTCTCCGGCGGCCCGTGGAAGCTGACCAGCTACAGCCAGCAGCAGATCGTGCTGGTCCGGAACGACAAGTACTGGAACAAGGACAAGATCCCCAACCTCGACCAGGTGACCTTGGTGCCGCGGACCGAGCAGAGCACCGAGCTGAACTCCCTGCGCACCGGCGAGGCCCTGAGCGCCTACCCCCAGCCCACGCCGGCCATCACCAAGCAGCTCGCCGTGCCTGGGCTGAAGTACACCTCGGGCGCCGGCAACACCTACGAAGGCCTGTGGCTCAACCACGGCGCCTTCCCGTTCGACGACCCGCAGGTGCGCCTGGCGTTCGGCTACGCGATGGACCGCCAGGGGGTCATCGACAGCCTCTACAAGGCCGACTTCCCTGACCTGAAGGTGCTCAACTGCGCCGGCTGGGTGCCCAACGTGAGCGACTGGTGCGACAACAACCAGTTCGCCGACCTGACCTACCAGCCGGACAAGGCCAAGTCGACGCTGCAGGCCGCCGGCTGGACGATGGGCGGCGACGGGATCTTCACCAAGGGCGGCAAGCGGCTGTCGATCCAGTTCTCGACCACCGCCGGCAACAAGACCCGTGAGGACACCCAGCAGCTGCTCAAGGAGAAGGCCAAGGCCGCCGGCGTCGAGCTGGTGATCAAGAACTTCCCCGCCACCCAGCTGTTCGAGGACAAGCTGCCAAAGCGTGACTTCACGCTGGCCGAGTACGCCCAGGTCGCATCACCCGACCCCAGCGTCACCTCGATCCTCGCGAGCGACCAGATCCCCAGCAAGGCCAACGGCTTCAGCGGCCAGAACTTCCTTGGCTGGGCCAACCCGCAGGCCACCCAGCTGATGAAGGAGTCCGACAAGACCGTCGAGCACGACGCACGCAGGGCGCTGATCCAGCAGATCGGCGCGCTGGAGCGCCAGGACGTGGCGTGGATCCCGATGTTCCAGAAGCCGCTCATCACGGTGTGGCACGACGACCGGCTCAGCGGGCCGATCGGCGATTACACTTCGAGCAGCTACAGTGGGTTCTTCAACATGTACGACTGGTCCTTGAAGTAAGTAGCAACCGGCAGGCGGGCGGGCAGCCAATGCCCGCCCGCCTGGCCTGGCGATGGGAGCCTCGATGCTGCGGTTCATCCTCCGGCGGCTGCTCATCTCGATCCCGCTGCTGTTCATAGCCAGCGTGCTGGTGTTCAGCGTGATCCACCTGACCACCGACCCCGTGGCGGGCCTGCGGGTCAACCCGCGCGTCAGCGCCGCGGACATGATCCGCTACCGCCACGACCTGGGCCTGGACCGCTCCGGCCCGCAGCAGTACTTCGCCTGGCTGTCCAACTTCCTGCGGGGCAACTGGGGCAACTCGCTGTTCTCCAGCATCTCGGTCTCGTCCCAGATCCGCGAGGCGCTCGTCAACTCGATGATCCTCGGCATCACCGGCTGGGCCCTGGCGTTGTTCATCGGAGTGAGCATCGGGGTGATCGCCGCGATCAGGCAGTACTCGCCCCTGGATCACCTGGCGACCAGTGGCGCCTTCGTGGCTCTGTCGATCCCGACGTTCTGGTTCGCCCTGATCATGCAGTTGCTGTTCGGGGTGTACCTGGTCCGATGGCTGCACTTGTCGGAACCGGTGCTGTTCACCGCCGGGATGTCCCTGCCCGGCTCGGTCGGGTTCGATCCCGTCGACCGGCTGCGGCACCTGGCGCTGCCGGCCCTCGTGCTCGCCGTGCAGCTCATCGCGATCTACAGCCGCTATATGCGTGCGAGCATGCTGGAGGTGCTGGGCTCCGACTACCTGCGCACCGCCCGGGCCAAGGGCGTGCGTGAGGGCCGTGTCGTGGTCCACCACGGCATGCGCAACGCGCTCATCCCGCTCACCACCCAGGCGGCGATCGACTTCGGCTCGCTGGCCGCCGGCCTGATCGCCACCGAGGCGATCTTCCAGTGGCCGGGCATGGGGGCACTGTTCGTACGGGTGATGAACGACGGGGACTATGCCATCGCGCTGCCGTGGGTCATGCTGACGATGGTATTCGTGATCGTGTTCAACCTTGTGGCGGATATCCTCTATGCCGTCCTCGACCCAAGGATCCGCTATGCCTGAAGGGACCATCGACCACTCGCCAATACCGCTTGGCGGCGCGGCGGTGGTGACCACCACGGACACGACGCCCGGCTCGGAGGTGTTCGGGCTCGAAGAGCACGGCCTGTCGCAGCGCACGCTCGCCTTCCGCCGCTTCCGCCGCCACAAGCTCGCGATGGCGAGCCTGGTGGTGCTGACCCTGCTCGCGCTGTCGGCGATCCTGGCGCCGTGGATCGCGCCATACGGCTTCAGCGAGCAGCACCTCGACGAGATCCTGGAGGGTCCCAGTGCCGACCACCTGCTCGGCACCGACACGCTCGGTCGCGACGAGCTCACCCGGCTGCTCTACGGCGGCAGGGTGTCGCTGCTGATCGGCCTTGGCGTGGCGCTCTCGGCCGGGGTGCTCGGCACCCTGATCGGCGCCGCCGCCGGCTTCTACGGCGGCCGCCTCGACAACGCCATGATGCGCCTCACCGACCTGTTCCTGGCGATCCCGCTGCTGGTGATCCTGATCGTCGCCTCGCGCGTGACCGGCGGCGGAGTGCGGGACATCGTGATCGTGCTGTCGCTGTTCCTGTGGATGTTCCTGGCGCGCATCATCCGCGGGGTGTTCCTGTCGCTGAAGGAGAAGGAGTTCGTCGAGGCGGCGCGGGCGGTCGGCTCCTCGGACTCGCGCATCATCTTCCGCCACCTGCTGCCCAACACGCTGGGCGTGATCATCGTCAACGTCACCTTGACGGTGGCCGCGGCGATCCTGCTCGAGTCGCTGCTGTCCTTCCTCGGCTTCGGCATCCAGCCGCCGACCCCCTCGTGGGGCAACATGCTGCAGGACGGCCGCGGCCTGATGACCATCGCGCCCTGGCTGGTGTGGTTCCCCGGACTGGCGATCCTGCTCACCATCCTGTGCGTGAACTTCCTCGGCGACGGCCTCCGTGACGCGTTCGACCCGACCCAGCGGAGGGTCCGCGCATGAGCCCCGTCCCACGGCCGCGCCGGCAGCGGGCGAAGGAGGAGGTGCCCGCTGCGCCCTCGGACGCGCTGCTCGAGGTCGAGGACCTGAAGACGATCTTCCACACCGAGGCGGGGACCGTGCACGCCGTCGACGGCGTCAGCTTCGACGTCCGTCCCCGCGAGGTGCTCGCGATCGTGGGCGAATCCGGCTGCGGCAAGACCGTCACCGCCCTGTCCATCATGGGTCTCATCCCCTCTCCCGCCGGCGAGATCACCTCGGGCGCCATCCGCTACCACGGCAAGGACATGCTGCGCCAGCACAGGGAGGAGCGCCGCGCCCTCCGTGGGGACCGCATCGCCATGATCTTCCAGGACCCGCTCACGTCGCTGAACCCTGTCCACCGGATCGGCGCGCAGATCGCGGAGCTGATCCTCGCGCACCGCGACGTCGGCCGGAAGGAAGCCTGGAACCGCTCGGTCGAGCTGCTCAAGCTCGTCGGCATCCCCCAAGCCGAGGAGCGGGCGCGCCAGTACCCGCACCACTTCTCCGGGGGCATGCGCCAGCGCGC
>WNGB01038740.1_pt1 | contig 10731 bp, 8 predicted proteins | sample 5400681 | NCBI WGS metagenome assembly WNGB01 (sample SAMN13153367, study PRJNA577476) | soil metagenome | isolation source: 115 cm soil or saprolite under grassland replicate 2 | place: USA:California | collected 2016-06-15 | reverse complement strand
GCGGCGGCTCGGCGGCGCTGGAGGACCCGGAGCGTTGTCGCCGCGGCGGAGGTCTCGCCTTCGAACCCGTCCCAGGCCGAAGCGGCACCCGGCCCGGCGGGCGCTTCGCCAACGCGGACGACGAAGTCGTCAACTCTGTGCTCGGGCATGCACCAGGCCTTCCTCGAGGAGCTTCGTCTCGAGCTCCTCGATCTCGCGACTCAACTGACTCGATTCGACGTCGAATTCCTCGGCGAGTTTGCTTTTGATCTGGTCCGGTTCAGCGCCGGATTCGAGCAACTCCCAGTAGCGGGCCCCGGTGGGATTGAGTGAGAAGATCCGATTCGACTTCAAGTTGACGACGACGACGTCGTCTGCCAAGCGGCGGGAGACGGCGTCGGGCGAAATTGACAGCTTCCGGGTCTCGGACCAGTTGCTCATCCGCAAACCAAGGAAAATGGTTCAAATCGAAAAGGAAGAACCAATTTATATCCCCCTCCAGGAATTCCAAAAAGGCGTCGCGATTTCGAGCCCCGATTAAGCATGGGCGGGTGTCTCGGGCCTGTCAACTGCTCGCGATCCCCACCTAGACGCCTCAAGTCGGTTCCGGTGCTACTTCTGCGCCCGCACGTAGAGATGCCATCCAACGCGGCGCTCGAGGGCCGTCGCGATCCTTGTCCTGGCGAGGCGGTCACCGGCCGGATAAACCCGAAGGTTAAGAAAACGCACAGTCGTGTTCACGGAAGCGAACGGTTCGAAGAGGGCGAGCGCTTCGTCACGCGAGTACACCTTCGAGAGCGGGTCGAAGAGGGCGAGCGCTTCGTCACGCGAGTACACCTTCGAGAGCGGGTTTCCGGGGCCGTCGGTGTTGTTGGAGAGGAAGAGAGATCGATCTAGCAGATAGCGAAGGCCGTGAGCTCGGAGGAGAGCCCGGTGTCCGGCGATTGCGGCCGGCTCTCCCGTGACCGCTCCGAGGACTCGCGGGGCTCCGGGCGCGAGCAGAAGGAGCGCCAGCAGGCGCCGGATGAGCAAGATGTTGACGTAGTAGTTGAGCGACCTGCGGTGATAGAGCATTACCAGGGCGGTGCCGCTCGGCTTCAGGACGCGATGCATCTCCGCCACAGCCTTCCTCGTCTCTGGGATGTGGTGCAGGACGCCGTGTGAATAGACGAGGTCAAAGGTCTCATCGTCGAAGGGAAGGTTGGTCGCAGATCCCGCCACGAACTCGCCGGCGGCGTCCTCGAACTCGAACCGCCGGCGCGCGAGGTCGAGCGCCCGTTCAGAGCTGTCGAGTCCCGTGTACTTGGCTCTCGCACGGGCGAACTGCAGGCCGTCCGTTGCCACTCCGCATCCCACTTCGAGGACCCGAGACCCCGCCCAGCGAGGAAAGTCCACGATCTTCCGGATGTGCGGCTCGAGCTCGTAGCGGTGCCGCTCCACCTCGCTGAAGAACTCGGGCGTACCGGGTTCCTTCTCCGAGAAACGGAATCCCGGCTGATAGGTCGTCCAGAAGTCCGCGCTTTGCCCGGCTTCGGTCATGCGGCGACGTGCGCTTTCAAGCGACTGCTTTCGAGATCGTCGAAACGCCAGGTCCGATCGACGAAGGTCTGGAGCCACAACTCAAGGGAGATCAGGGCGTAGAGCCGAAGGCTGTGGTCGGCGAGGCCGGCGCTGTTCTCCGATCTCATCCGCGAGACCTCCTCCGGTCGAACGAGCCCGCGCGCGGAGATCGTCTCGTGCGAGAGCAGGTCATTTGCCAGGGGTGCGATGTCGTCCTCGAGCCAGGCCCGCACGGGCGCCGTGAAACCCGCCTTTTTTCGCCACACCACGTCGCGCGGAAGCAGGCCTTCTTGGCTGCGCTTGAACACATACTTGCGTCTGAGACCGTTGAGCTTCAATGCAGCCGGGATTCGTGTCGACAACGCGACGAGCTCGTCGTCGAGCAGCGGCACCCGCACCTCGACCGAGGACGCCATGCCCATCTTGTCTGTATACGTGAGATTCAGGCAGGGGAGGAATGTCTTGACGTCCCGGTAGATCAGGCCGTCCAGCTCATCCACACCGCGGCCGAGATACGCGCGGTGCAGGTCGAACGGGTCATAGTCGCCGATCCGGCGTGACAGATCCGGGCTGAGCACCGCTTCAAGCTCCCCCCGCGAGTAGTAACTCGCAAAGGAGAGGTAGCGCTCTGCCGGTGGCAAGCCCGCGGCGCGAAGGAACTTCCACAGATTTCTCCGGGCCGCTCGGAGTCGACCGGGTCGCCCCGGCTGAGCAAAAGGCCGGGCGAGGCGCTCGGCAACGCGCCGCATGGGCGCCGGAACTGCATCGAGGCGCCGCGAGAGACGGTAGGCCAGGTACCGCGGGTAACCGGCGAAGATCTCGTCTGCACCCATCCCACTGAGCATCACCGGCATGTCCTTTCCGGCCTCCCTGCAGATGAGGTAGCTCGAGATCGCCGCTGGGTCCGCAACTGGCTCCTCTAGATGCCACACGACGTTCGGCAACAGTTCAAGGACGTTCGGCCGCATGATCTCTTCGTGGTAGGCGGTGCCGAAGAGCTCGCCGACGCGCCGTGCGTACTGGAGGTCGTCCGGGACGACGTCGTGACGGAGGTCCTTCTCGTCGAAGCCGACCGTGTAGGTCTGGACAGGCGTGCCGCCTGATGCCATCGCGGCGACGACGGCTGACGAGTCAACTCCGCCGCTGAGGAAGCTCCCCAGCGGCACGTCGCTGACCATTTGCCGCCGGATCGACTCGGTCACGCACTGCGTGACCTCCGCGATCCATTCCTGTTCGCTCCGCTCCTCCGGCTGGAATTCGAGATCCCAGTAGCGCTCGACGGACAGGGCGGCACCGTCGACCCAGGCGTAATGGCCGGGTGGGAGCTTCGCGATTTCCCCGAATGCCGTCCTCGGGTCGGGAACCCAGAGAAACGTCAAGTAGTCAGCGAGCGCGGTAGGGTCGAGAGTGGGGCGGCCGACGAACGGAAGGAGCGCTCGTAGCTCCGAGGCGAAAGCGAACAAACGGTCGCGCTGCACGTAGTAAAGCGGTTTGACCCCCAAGCGGTCTCTGGCGAGGAAGAGGCGCCGTTCTTTGTCGTCCCAGACGGCGAACGCGTAGATGCCGTTCAACTTCTCGAGCATCGCGGGCCCTTCGAGCGCGAACAGGCGCAGCATCACTTCGGTGTCGCAGTTCGTGCGGAAGCGCTCGCCGGACCGCTCGAGGTCAGCACGCAACTGCCGGAAGTTGTAAAGCTCGCCGTTGTAGGTGATCCACCAGCGACCGGCGAACGACATCGGCTGTGCGCCGGCGGGAGAGGGATCGATGATCGCGAGCCTCCGGTGACCAAGCGCTGCAGGTACTTCTCCGTCGAACACCTTCACGCCGAAGCCGTCAGGCCCACGATGGGCCATCGAGTCGGTCATCAGTCCGACTTCGGTCGCATCGGCTCGTCCGACCGTTCCGCAAATCCCGCAGATCGCGTCAGCCTCCTCTCTTGCCCGACCTCGGGTGGGATCGCGCTCGACCGCGCGTAAGGATGCGCACGGCTCGCCTACGTGTCAACCCGCTCCGCAAACGCAGGAGGTACCCAATTCGAGTGTCCCTCGAACGAGGGACACGGAGTCGATGACGGTGACCGACTACTACCCATGTGTCCGTCGCCGCCGAGTCTCATTCGCGATCAACGATATGCACTCGTCTTCCGCTTGCATGTCTCGCGCTCGCAATCGGACTGACGATTTGGGCCACCCCAGCACTCGGGGCACCTTCACTCCTGAGGTCCGCAGGGGGCTTTCGGCTGTCGGGCAATTACACGAACACGGAGACGATTCCGAATCTAGAAACGGCGCTCACACTCGCTCGGACACACGCGCTGCTGGTGATCAGTCAGGGCTGGCAATTGGGATTTGAGGGGTCATGGGACGGCACGGTCTCCGACACCTACTTCGACGAGATGATGGCCGCGAATCCGAGGCTCCTGATCTTTCGGTATCTGAACGCCATGTACGACCCCGGTCGCGCTTTTCCTGAGAGCTGGTATCTGCATAACGCAGCGGGCCACCGACTCTTCAACCCAACATACGGCAACTACCTCATGGATCCCCGCTCCACCGAGGCTTACACGGAAGAGGACGTGACGTCCCAGGGATGGGTGCAGTATCTCGAATACCTTTTCCGCAAGGATGTAGCTCGCTTCCCCGGAGTCTTCAACGGCGGGATCTGGCTCGATGATGTCGGAGGGCGGCCGCATGTCATCGACGTCGTCACATCGCAACCGAGCGAGCCGGTTGATCAAAGCGGCCGACGCTGGACGGACGCGACTTGGGAGGCAATGACAACGTCCGTAACCGCTCGGCTGCAAAGCGAGACGCAGCGGCTGGTATTCGCGAACGCCTTGCTTTCAGGGAATTGCTACTTCACGGGGTGTGGTGGCGACGTCCCGACCGGATCCTTCCTGTCCGCTCCGGGCGTAGATGGCGCTATGGCGGAAGCATGGTTGACCGCTTGGTACAACAGCACGGCTCGCATGCCGTCGATCCTCGGCTGGCGCCAAGATGTGCAGATGGTGATCGACGCAAACCGCAGAGGCCGCTCGGTTCAGTTGATGACCGCACCGCCCGCGCTCGCTTCGACCAGACAGATTGATCGCTGGAGACTCTATGCGTACTCATCGTTCTTACTCGCGAATAGCGGGCGGAGCTACTTCCAGTTCGCCCCAAATTGCCGACCGAACTGCGGCGGCCCAACACGCACGGGTACTTTTGAGATGGCTGACCCCCTTTACTCGATCGACATCGGCACGCCGGTACAGAACGCGAGGTCGATCAACGCCTACAAGAGAGCTCGTGGCCGATACTTCGTGCGTCGATACTCCAAGGGGAAGGTTTGGGTCAACCCGACGCGACGCGCGGTTCGGATCTACCTCGGTCGTCGATATCGGCTGTCCGATGGGCGCGTCGTTCGGTGGCTCGTTCTTCGTCCTGCAAGCGGCCAGATCGGGATTGCCCAAGCGCCTGATCGCCGACCTCATCGCCGGAAGAAGCATCGTCGCCCCTGAAGTCACGACCGCTTGCTGTCGCGACTGGCAAGCCATAGTTAACGCGGGCTAGGGACTTGCACGGGCGCGCCTATCCGCAGTGATTCCGCCAATGCGAGAGTTGCTCGTGAAGAACTGATGTAGGAACTAGCCGGGGGCGGCTCAGAGTCACCGGCAATCGCCGCGACAAAGCACTCGATCTGTGCATCGTGCCCCTTGTCCTGATGATGCTTTGTGACCGTTCGCCGTCCGTTCCGGTAAATCTCAAGCCGCCGGAAATCATCGAGGACGGCGCTCAGTCCACCTCCGAAGACCTCGATTCGCTCTTTCGGAAGGCGGGTATCGCCGTTTCCTGCGTACACCAGGGTTCCAACCGAGCCGTTCGTGAACCGAAACGTGGCGACCACATCATCGCTGCACTCAAGTGGAGCAGCCGGGTGCGGTGACGCGGCGGCGTAGACCGATGTGAATGGAGACCCGGCTAGGTGGGCGAGCAGATCAACGAAATGGCACCCCTCGCCGATGAGCCGCCCGCCTTCTTCGGGATCGTTCATCCAGTTTTCCCGTGCCAGGGGCCCGGCGTTGACTCGGGCCATGAGGACCATCCCTGCGAGACCGCGGAGAAGTCCGTGGAGTTCTTCGGTGAGAGAAGCAAATCGTCGGTTGAACCCGACCATAAGGACGTTTTCTGTAAGCGCAGCCTCGATCTCGTCGAGCTCCGCTTGCTCGATCGCGAGCGGCTTCTCAACGAAGACGTGCTTTCCCGCGCGGATGGCCTCAATCGCAAGACGCGCGTGTGTGGAGTGGCGAGTGGCGATGACCACTGCGTCGACGTCCTCGGCCGCCACGATCTCTTCTGCAGAACCGGCCGCGCGCTGAAAGCCGAACCGCGCTGCCACGTCGGCGGCTGCTAGACCCGTCTCGCTGGCGACGACAACCAGCTCGGCGCCGTGTCTTCGCAAAGCCGGCAGAAGGGTGGACCGTGCGAAGGCACCAGCGCCGATCAGGCCGATACGCGACGCACTTGGTCTCGACGCTCTCACGAGTCGTCGCGGCTCGGGTGTCGCTGCTGGCTCGTACTCGAGCAGGATTCCGAAGGCACGCTCGCCTGCGTCTCCCCTTGTGACGAGGAGTTTGTAGGCTTCCGCGGCGCGGTCGACGGGGAAGCGGTGTGTGGTCAGCGCGAGAGGATCCAATCGTCCGGCCGCGACGCGCACGTAGCCGACAGGCAGATCGCGCCCATACTGCTCGTATTCCCGGTCGTATCGACCCGGCCCGTACGATCGCGATAGACGAACATCGAGCTCCTTCTCATAGAGCAGTCTGCGATCGGCGCCGACAGGAATCTCGCCGACGACGACTATGCGACCGCGGTCGCGCGCGATCCGGACCGCGAGCTCCATGGGATCCGTCGATTCGGTCGCCGCGCACACAAGAACTGAATCGAGACCAATCCCCGAAGTGGACTCGAGTACCGCGGCCCCGATGACGCCGACACGCTCTCCAATCGCCGCCTCGCTCTGGCGCATTCCGTGAAGCGCGATTGCGCCAAGGGTCGTATAGGCGGCCGCATCGAGCGAGACGCCCTCCGGTACCGCGGCGATGAGGGTTCTGGGGACGCTGATGATCTCGGCGTGGTTGGCCCAGTCCGCCCCGCCGCACGCCACACGATCCCCGGGAGCGAATCCCTCGACTCCTTCGCCGAGTTGAAGCACCGTTCCTGAGGACGAATATCCGAGTGGAGCTAAGGCCTCGAGGCGCTCTCTTGCAACGCCGACCGCGGAGCGAACGCCTTCGACCCGCGCTCGTTGAATGACCTTGCTGACGAGATCGGGCCGGCCTCGGGCCTTTTGCAGCAGGCTCTTCTCGCCTAACTCGATCTTGGCACGTTCCGTGCCGGGACTGATGACCGAAAATGAGTTCGCTACGAGCACCCAGCCCGGACGTGGCGTGGGTGCCGGGACATCGATGACGGTCACGTGACCGTCCCTCGGTCTCTGCGTGACCTGCTTCATGGAGGGTTCCCGACGGCAGTGCGAAGTGGCCGCCCCCGTGGGTGCGCCCCTATCCGAGCAAGCAAGCGAAGGAGCGGACGGTGGTAGCCGCCACGACGATGGGCAACGTGGAGAACGATCGCGCTCGCGGTCCGGCGACGGTGCAGTGAAGGCCAGCGCAGGCGTTCCAGAGCAGGCAGGGCGAGCTTTAGAAGTACGGGTGCCGTTGACCGTGCGCGGTTCTCAGCGCGCTTAGCAAAGAGTGCGGGATGTCGATTCCTCAGGTCGGCGAGGATCTCGGCTTCGCGCGGCTTCGCCCGACGATTCCTTCGGATCCCGTGCAGGCGATGACAATAGACGGGGACCGATAGTCCAACCCCTCGTGCGCGTCGTTCAGCAAGGGTCATCCAGAGATCCCAATCTTCGTACGCGTCGTCGAAACTCCACCCACCGACCCCTTCGAGCACACCCCGCCGAAAGAGGGCTGACATGGGAATGTCGTCCAGATAGGTGATCAGCCACGGGTCGAGCTCGCGGGCGACGGGCTTCTCGTGGGTGCGCTCACCGACATAGCGATAGCGTCCCCAGACGACGTCAACATCGGGATTCGCGTCTAGAAAGTCCGCCAGTAATCCCACCCCTCCTGAAATCAAGAAGTCATCCGCATCAAGGGGCAAGACGTACTCCGTCGTTGAGGCTGAGATCCCTGTCATGCGCGCTGAGGCGGAACCTTGATTCTCCTGGTGCATGACGCGAATCCCGCGTGCCGCGAGACGCTTGAGTACCTGGACGGTGTGCGGATCGGACGATCCATCGTTGACCACAATGACCTCACACCTTGGCTCTGATTCAGCAGAGCCCACAGCTTCCTCGAGCGTCGATCCGTCGTCATAGCACGCAATGACGACCGTGATTCGATCCTTAGGGGACACGGCGTCTCCTCACCGCGTACAGCAACGATGCATGAACGCCGACGTGGCGGATGGTCGACTCATTGAGCCATGCGTTCGACAACGCGATGCTGAGTGCCGTGGCGACCGCCGCTCCCGTCAACCCGAAGCTGCGCGTTAGCACATAGCAGGAAACGACGTTGAAGAGCGCCGTCGCCGCATAGACCCGGGCAACCACGTTCTGGTGGCCTGAAAGAGTGAGGATGTAGCCGACGGAGCCGAAGGCCGCGTTTACGAGCTGCGCACCGACGAGGATCGTTAAGGGCCAACGTGCAGCCGTGAAGTCCGGCCCAAAGAGCCGAAGGACTAGTGGTGCAGCCACAGCGATGACCACCGCGATGCCCAGTGAGGGCCAAAAGACCCATTTGGCAGCGCGTTTGACGAGCCGCTGAAGCTCATCCATGTTCCGCCCGCCTAGGAGCGTCGCGAACGTCGGGGCCGCAACGAACTCGATCGCTCCAAGAACGTAAGCGACTAGGATGGCGGTCTTCGTCGCTGCGTTGTATAGGGCGGCATCGTGAGCGCCGCCAACGGCACCGACGATGATCACGTCAGTCTGCGCGAGAAGCACTTGGAATCCCGTCACCAGCAGGAGCGGGATCGAGACGCTCATCCAAGCTCGGGTGTCGTAGGAAGTCTGTGCTGCCCGCCCGAGTGATCGGACTTGTCGATTGACGAGGCCGACTTGAAGTAGAGCGACGGCTGCGAAGACCCCGAACGCGCTCCAGACCGCCGCCGCCGCGCTCAGCCGGTTCGTGCCGTAGGCCACGATCGCTGCGACCAGGATGACGCCGAGCGGCCGCATGACGAGCATCGGTCCGTACGCGCTGGTGACCTTTCCCAGCGACCGGCTGATGTTCGCTTCAAAGAGAATGAGCGCTGCGACCGGGACGAGCCAAAAACCCGGTACTGCGGTCGCCAGGCCACCAGGAAAGTGGTCGCCGCCGATGATCGCAACGGCGGCCGTGCCGGCGGCAGACGCGATGAGGCTCGCGCCGAGAATGATCGCTCTGCCGACGCGGATGAATCCCAACAGGCCGTCGAGCAACCCTTGTGACCGCAACTGAGGAACAAAGCGCACGGCTGCTTCCGGTAGTCCGAGGCCCGCGACGACGGAGAGCACCGTGGCCCACGCGAGGGCGTAGGAGTAAGCCCCGAAGCTCTCTGTGCCAGCCCAGTGCGCCAGAGCCACGTAGAGCGCGTACGTAAGACCTGCACCGGCCACCTGAAGGACAAGCGCAAGCATCGCGCCCCGTGCCAACCTCGAGAGATTTGAAGCCGACACGCACGCCCGTGCTAATCCCGGCAGCGCAGTCGATTCGCTCATTTGACTTCGGCAATCGAACGATCCGACAGATCAGATTCTTGTGGCGCGTTCCTAAGTACGCTCTCGACTACGTCTCCCAACTCTCTCGCAAAGCGCCGTACCTGCAAATGGGATTCGTATCGTCGACGCGCCGCTCGCCCCATCTGGTCGCGGCGATCCACGTCTATCAGGAGCAAGGTGCAGCGATCGATCAAACCATCGATATCGTCGAGAGAAATGAAGAATCCTTCGACGCCGTCGGTATAGGTTTCAGGGAGGCAGCCTACAGGCGTGGCAACGACGGGCGTCCCGGCAGAGAGGGCCTCCAAGACGACCAGGCTTTGCGCCTCGCGCTTCGAGGGAAACAGCATCGCGGCCGCAGTCTGGAGCAGTCGCCGCTTCTCTTCGCCCTCAACCGGCCCAACGAATTCGATAACGGGCGCAAGGCCATGCTCCGCGACGAATCGCATGGCGGCTGATTTCTCAGACTCCGAGTACCAGCCTCCAGCGAGCACGAAGCGCGCCTCAGGGACGCGGGCGCGGATGCCGACCGCAGTTCTGAGCACCTCGAACAGACCCTTTTCCGTCCACATCGTCGATAGATGCAACACCATTGGCTCGCGTTCCCGAGGCGGTGCACCCACCCCGAGATCAGGGATGCCATTGGGGACAACATGGATGCGTTCAGATGGGACGAGGGGCCCGAACGCGTCTCTGTAAATCTCCCCAAGAACGATGCCCGTGACTTTTGGACCGAGAGAGAACGAGATAAGGCGGCGCATAAGCGCGGTCTCCGAGTGCCAATAATCAAAGAACGAGGATGAGTGAAAGTGGACGACCACCGGCCTGCGCGCGAGACGGGCTGGCAAGAGAAACAGCAGATCACGAAGGACGCCGAGACGATTCCGTGCGAGCGGCAGATAAATAGCGCCTGGGCGCTTGGCAAGGAGTGCCACGAGAAACTCTGCCCCGTGCTTCATAGCTAAGAGAATGTTGAGCAGGTCGATCCTCGCGACTTTGTCGATTCCTCGGTGATCCGACGTATCGAGATGCCACACATCGAAGCGCTGCGCAAACGATGAACCGAGTAAGTTTTGTGTCGTTATGGTCATCCCGTTGGCCGGTGGCGGGAGGGAACCAACTAGCAGGATGAGTTTCCGCTGAGGCATGGTGTCAAGCTAGGCGCTCGCGTCCGGCCGTGGTAAATGCGAGAGCGATGATGGCCCCGAGCGGGATACCGACGTTGCTGTACATCTCGATCGAGTTGTCAGTGACGGATGCGAGTAGATAGAGCACGAGCCCGGCAACCGCAATCGCAGCAGGTCCGCTTGCGCGCGCGAAGCGGACGATCAAGCCCCCAAGCGCGGCGAGCCACAGCCCGAGTGCAATGACGCCGCCGTTGGCGAGAAGCGCCAGGTAGTCGGAGTGCGCTTGCGTGACGACGTCAGCGCCCAGCCCACCGCT
>WNGB01025384.1_pt1 | contig 10731 bp, 8 predicted proteins | sample 5400681 | NCBI WGS metagenome assembly WNGB01 (sample SAMN13153367, study PRJNA577476) | soil metagenome | isolation source: 115 cm soil or saprolite under grassland replicate 2 | place: USA:California | collected 2016-06-15 | reverse complement strand
TCCCCGGCGGGCGCCAAGGCGGTCTATTCCAGCACCTACGATTCTGTCGACGTCGCTCCGGATTCCGTCACTGGGGAAAAGGTGATTGCCAGCGGGGACGGACTGCGCTACCGACTGGTGGACGTCTGGCGCCAGGTCGAGACGGATACATGGCAGGTCGACCGTGAGCTGTCGGTGGAACAGGGGGCGCCGGGTTTGGGCGTGAGTCTCCGCCTGGATGTTGTCACGGCGTTTCCCGAAGGAACCAGCTACGATGACCTGAACTTTTTTGCTCCGCCGATGATGTACAACCACAATGATCTGGACGGCGATGGCATTGACGACTACCTGCAGACGCGCAACCTTGTGTATCGCGAGGACAAGCTCAACTTGCGGGCCGTCATGGCGTATCACGCGGTGCGCCGATTGAGCTGCACGCTCATCCGGGCGGATGCGCCAGAGTTTGAGCCGCTGCCCGAGCGCCCCAACAAAGAGCGAGCTTTTCTCTGGAAGACGGACGTTGGCGGACTCGGGTATTGGACCGAGACGGAAAAACTGCCACAAATTTCGCTGCGCGCGTCGTATCCGTTTTATGAAGGGGAGCGAACCCACGCGCTGCTGATAAGAGAGCGTCCTGACTGGCAAGCCTTTTTCCCCGCGTCCACCGGCGAGACCCTAGAAGTGTCGTACCGCGTGCGCGTCGAGCGTGCCCCATCCTTCGGGGAGGCGATTTGGTCGACCTTTCGTCGAATCTTGAGCGATTTCGCTCCCAATCCGGTCGAGCTCGCCGCTTCTCACGACGACATTGTCAAATATCGATTGGAGGCGCTCAACCGCTACTACGTCGAGCGGGATGCACAGGAAGACCCCAACCAGCCGGCCGGCTTCGTCCTGAACTGCCACCCCCAGGATGGCATCCAGCTCAGTAATATGATCGAGTACGGCTTCACAGGGATCAATGTCATCAATGCCTACAATGTGTTGCGCTATGGGTACGAGTTCGACAATCCGGAGTATGTGCGACGAGGTGTCGGCACCGCGGATTTCTATGCCCGCAAGGCGCACATCCCCGAGACGGGCGTGTTCTACGACTTGTACAATGTCGACCGTGGCATGATGCAGTCGTGGTGGACGGGACTGCTCTTGCCGCTCGCGTATGCCGAGGAGGGGGCTGATCTCGAAAAATTGATGGGGCCGGTGTATCGCCATCGGCACGAGATCATTGAGGGCGTCCGCTCTGTCCACGGCTCGTATCTGCGCGCCATGAGCGAGGATGCATTGGGGCTGCTGCTTGCCTACGAACTGGAGCAGCGCCATGGTCATGCTCATCCAGAATGGTTGGCAGCAGCGGTCCGCTACGGCGAATTCCTGCTGCGAGTGCAGGAAGCGGATGGCAGCTGGTATCGCGCCTATGGCACGGATGGCAAACCGATGCGGAACCCGCCGATGTGGTTTGGTACCACCGTCTATCAAACCAAGTCGCAGTCCGCCACCCCGATCCCGTTTCTGGTCAAGCTCCAGCAGGTCACTGGCGACCGGCGCTATCTTGACGCTGCATGCAATGCCGGGCGCTTTCACCGCACCACATTTATTGACCCCGTCCGATTCAACGGCGGCATCCTGGACAGTATTTTTACCCAAGGCATGTTGATCGACAACGAGGGTATCGCGTATCCGCTATTTGCGCAGCTTGCGCTGTATCACGCCGTCGGCGGTGATTTCTTCCGCCAGGGCGCGATCAACGCGGCGCGATTGTACGCCACCTATGGGTACCTCTGGGATGTGCCGATGCCTCCGGGCTGCACGCTGGGCCGCTATGGTTTCCGCACCACTGGCATGGGCGCTGCGGATATGTCGGGCGGATACACGCACTCGTGGGAGTTGATGGGCGTCGCGGACCTCGTCGAGGTCGCGCTCATGAGCGGCGACGAAAGCTTACTCAACGCCGCGGAATTGCTCTACCAGGCGTCGAATCAGACCGTCGCCATTCCGGGCAACGATTGGGGGCTGCGCTATATCGGTTTGCAGGAAGAGGGTGCATTTTCCAGTTGGTGGGGTCTCGACGATCCGATGTTCGAACAAACGAGTTTTGGGCATCGCTGGAAAGGCGAGGGCAACAAGACGTGTCTGCCCTGGATCCCGGGGACAGCGGTCTTTAACTATTGGAAGATGCGCGATCGCTTTGGTACGGTGGATTTCGCTGAGTTGCGAAAGCGCCTGCACGCTGTTGAGGCGAACGAGGTGCCTTGCGACATTATGCACCTCGACGCGCACTGGCAGCGTTTTGGATGCTGGTCTGATATGATCTGGGATCGCGAGCGCTTTCCGGATCCCGAAGCGCTCATTTCCCAGATAAAAGCCCTGGGCTTTAAGATTTCACTAAGGTGGACCGTGATGGCTGGACGATTTCGGACAATCGCAGTGTCTATGTAAACATAGTTTTGTAGACGGTAGGTACAGCATGTCTCAACAATTCCGTGCCGGTCCCGTTGATACCTCTGACAGCCCCTTTGCCCACTGGCGAACCATGCCACTAGGGAGCGTATCGCTCGGGGAAGGCTTCTGGAAGCAGCGGCAAGAGCTCAACTGCAGGGTCAGTTTGCGACACGGCTACCGTATGCTTGAAGCTGCGGGCAACTTTCATAATTTTCGGCTTGCTGCCGGGTTAGCGGAGGGAAGCTATCGGGGGCGCAATTTTCTGGATTCGGATGTCTACAAATGGCTGGAAGCAGCAGCCTGGGAACTTGCCAACGGGTCGGATGCGGAGCTGTACCACATGGCGAGCGACGCGATTGGACTCGTCGAAGCGGCTCAATGTGCAGATGGCTATCTCAATACCTATTACCAGACCGCAGAGCAGGGCAGACGATGGACCGATATGGATCATGGGCACGAGCTTTATTGTGCGGGTCATCTCTTTCAAGCCGCGGTTGCGCTTCAGCGTGCCATCGGAGACGACCGGTTGATGCAGGTAGCGCGCCGTTTTGCTGACCACATCTATTCGGTCTTTGGTCCGACAGGACGTGAGGAAACATGTGGCCACCCTGAGATTGAAATGGCACTTGTCGAATTGTATCGATCCACAGATGAGCGCCGTTACTTGGAACTGACAGAGTTGTTTATAGAGCGGCGGGGCAGGAAAAAGATGGTGGGGCTCGGTGCGTACGGACCCGAGTACCATCAGGATCATGTCCCGGTGCGAGAAGCACAGGAAGCGACAGGGCATGCTGTCCGTCAGCTCTACCTTACCACGGGCGTGACGGACCTCTACCTGGAAACAGGAGAGGATGCGCTGATTCAAGCGATGGAGCGACTGTGGTCTGACATCGTCGGACGCAAGCTTTTTGTTACAGGTGGTGTTGGCTCCCGCTTGGATGGCGAAGCTTTCGGTGATCCGTACGAACTGCCCAGCGACCAGTGCTACTGTGAAACGTGCGCGGCGATTGCGAACGCGATGTGGAACTGGCGCATGCTGCTCGCCTCAGGCGATGGTCGTTTTGCCGATCTCATCGAACACACGCTGTATAACAGTATTCTGTGTAGCCCCTCGCTTGACGGTTGGCATTACTTTTACATGAATCCGCTTATGGTTCGCAGTGCAGAGTACATGCGCATCTCAACTAATCCTCCGCCCGGCGAGACGAGCAGCGAACCTGGACGACCAAAATGGCACGATGTTGCCTGTTGCCCGCCGAATGTCATGCGGATCCTTGCCTCGCTTGCACATTATGTTGCAACCTATGAAGATCATGGGCTCCAAATCCACCAATATCTCCCTTCCGATATCAGTTGGGAGCGAGCCAAGGGTCAGAAGGTCAACCTGCGCTTGTCCACGAACATGCCATGGGATGGACAGACCACTATCGAGATCCGCGAGAGCGACAGAAATCCCTGGTCGCTGCGCCTGCGCTTGCCGAGCTGGACACATGCAGCAACCGTTGCCCTGAACGGTCACGTCATTGAAGCACCGGTCATCGAGCGGGGCTATATCGTCCTGGAGCGGACGTGGGAAGCAGGGGATCGTATCCAGATGGACTTGCAAGTTGCCCCAATGCTTATAGAGGCGAACCCCCGTGTCGATGCGACTCGCAGTTCTGTGGCGGTTCAGCACGGGCCTATCGTTTACTGCCTGGAAGATCAGGACCAGAAGGGGGCGAGCAACCTGCTTGACATCCAGATCGATACACGCACCCCGCTCCAAGCTGAGTGGCAGCCGGATCTCCTTGGAGGCGTAATGGTCATTGAAGCGCAGGGCTACTTACTGGATTCCGCAGCTTGGGAGGGTCACTTGTACAAACCCTTGGGACAGAACGCTCGCGCGATACGACAATCCATTCGCCTCGTCGCCATTCCGTATTATGCCTGGGGCAACCGAGAAGTGGGCGCAATGCGCGTGTGGATTCCAGAGGCATAGACGACATCTACACATAATTGCGCCGTTTCCCGTCCCGTGATGCCTGTCTGCAGTCAACACCCGCCTCTGGTTCAGACGAAGCCTGTCGCGGTGTCGTGCCAACCAGATAGTCATGCACCACCTGACTGGTGACGCCTGAGTCCTGGCAAGATCGTGGAGCAGTTGCTCCGCCGCTCCGGTGGCGCCTGCTGGCTGAAGCATGCGTCTATATCCCATGGCATCAGTCGATCGGATCGAGCGTCGTTCGCCGCCTAGTAGACAGCCAGTCTTTCGGCATGCCAACGAGCCGGCCGGCTAGCTGGCCAAGAGTAGGGGTGCAATTCCAATCGAATGGGAGGGGTGCGTAATAGACGGCTCACAAGAGGTCTGATATGTGTCCATCTTGTTTCAGTTGTTCACGTTCGTCGCCAACAACTAAGACCGGAGGATCTCATGCGCTGCGCGCCGTCCGGTTGCGATCGCGCCGTGAACTGTGCCAGTGTGCCCATCGCTGTTGGTCGCCTCACCGGCAAAAAACAACGTGCCCTCGACCGGCGCCGCCAGCGCCCGCACGCCGTCCATGCCACTCACCCTCACATAGCTGTAGGCGCCCCGCGCAAAGGGGTCGGCATGCCAATTGTGGGTGTGGGTGCCAACCAGCGCTCCCTCAATCCGGCCCCGTGGCAAACCCAGCACATCCGCCAGTGCGTCAAGCGCTTGATCGACAATGACATGCTCCGGGAGGTTGACCAGGCGGGCAGCCGGCGGGCCGCCGGCCCAACCAGTCAGTTGGGGCGCAATCGCCGGGTATGCGGTCCACCACGCCGGCAGCGCCGCGGCGCGCCCGTAGACAAAGCTCACCTGGCGCGGGTCCATCGACTCGGTTGCCAGTGGCAAGCGGTCGTGCTCCCAAAAGCGTTCGCGGAAACGGAGGGTCACCTTGACCACCTGCCCCATCGCAAGCTGGCGCGCGGCGTCAGCATGATCGGCAAGCCTCGGATGGAACTGTACCGAACCTCGCGCACCCGTAGGTGCCTGCAGGACACCAAGCGGTAGCGTAAGCACCGCATGGCGCGCAGTGAAGCTGCGGCCACCCGGCACACCGACACCCTCCGTATGGATCTCGACGTGGCCGCGCTGCCAGATGACACGACGCGCGATCCTGCCGAGATGGATGGTCACCCGTGACGGATCACACTTGGCAGCGAGGGCCGCCACGAGTTGGTCGTAGCCCTGTGCAATGCGAAACGCCCGATCGCCGTCGCTGGCCGCGGCGGCACGTTGCTCGTGGAGCAGCGCCTGCACACTCACAGTGCTGATGTCGGCAGCATCAAACCCTTCCACATAGCTCGTCGCCATCGTCGCAGCGTCACGCCAAGCAGGATCGCTCTGGAAGCCGGCGAGGAATGTTTGAAACGAGCGGTCCACATCACCCGCTGCCGCCATCTGCGCAAAGAGTTGCTTGGTTTGCTTCCACAGCGCGTCGCTGGGAGCGAGCTGACGGTCCTGGGCCAGCCACCTCTCGCCGTTGATCTCGTAGACCAGCAGACCGGCCTGCTCGACTAGCGCAAAGCTCTCTGGCGGGCGGCCGTGGATGAACTCGGCGCCAAGCTCAATCGGCAACGGGTGGCCTGATACATGCTGCGTGAAGATACGGCCGCCGACGCGGTTACGCGCCTCAATCACGATAACGCGCAAACCCTCCTGACTCAGTTGCTGTGCTGCGGCGAGACCGGCAGCGCCCGCACCCAGCACCAGCACATCTGCGGTCTCGTCCTCCATCTGCACCTCTTGTCATCATCGTGAATACTCGCGTACCGGCCAGCAATTCTTGTACCGACTCGCTCCAAAAGGTTCCCTGCTGTTCTCATATATCGTGCCGAAGATCGTGCCGGATCGCGTCAGCTAGTGCGATCGTGTTGATGCGTTCCCACGTTCGATCATCACGCTAGTTCCGGTACTATACCAGACATAATCCCAGGCAGGAAAATGAGTCGGTAGCATCCGCCATTGACAACCGGTTCTGCTGCGATAGAAGATGGCATCGTGTATACTTCTGGGTAGCAGATCGATTATACTGACATATGAAGGAGAAGGCGATGGTTAACTTCAGCGGCGAGCTTGGGGCACGCGTCCGAGAACGACTCACGACGGAGCAGGTTATCTGGCTGACGACCGTGGCACCGAGCGGGACGCCGCACCCACGCCCGGTCTGGTTTCTCTGGGATGGCAGCGCCTTCCTGATCTACTCGCAGCCGGGCGCCAAGAAGCTCGAGCATATTGCCCGCAATCCTCACGTTGCCTTGCACTTCAATAGCACCCCTGACGGGGATGACATTCAGGTGTTCCTCGCCACCGCCACGATCGATCGCAACTCGCCCCTGGCCCAGGACGTGGACGCGTATCGCGCCAAGTATCGCGCTGCTATCGAGGCCATGGGCATGACCCCCGAAACGCTCAGCGCGACATTCACTGTCTTGCTTCGGGCGGTGCCGACGAAGCTGCGCGGCATGTAGCAGAAAGGCGGGCATCGTCGCACACCCGACCTGCGCCCAACACCCGTTGCAGCCGATTTCGTCACGACCGTGTTCATCACCGTTGCGCAGGAGATCGCTCATGGAACAAGCTGTAGCGTCGCCGCTCGTCGCCTGGGAAAGCTTCTACGTCATCATCGGCTCCTCGTCCGCTGCGCTGACTGGTTTACAATTCGTGGTGATAGTCCTGAGTGCCGAGATGAACGCACTGGGGAGCGGCTCGGCAACTCGCGCATTCGCCACCCCAACGATCGTCCACTTCTGCGCCGTCCTGTTCATCTCGGTCGTTCGGCATGCGTGGCGGCAGACGGACTATGTGCCGGTGCTCGAAGACTGGATCTGGCACGGTGCGCTGCCGCTGATCGCGTACGCGGCACTGCTGGTCGCTGCGGTCTTCCTCCAGCGCTACCCGGCGCCGTCCCTGTTCGTGATTGCCGGGACTGCGCTCCTGCTCCTCTTCGTCGGAATCCACAACGCATGGGATTCGGTTGTCTACATCGCGCTCCAGCGGCGACAGTAGCCGGAGGGAGGTGGGGATCAGCACTAGGTCTGCCCGACCGCGAGCAGTGGACAGCGCGATGGTGGCCCATGAGGAGCTGTTTATGAAGCGCTACGACCGGCTGCCGAAGGAGCTGCTCTCCGCTCGCGATCTGATCATTTCGAGCTTGTGGCGGTCGCTCGAGCAGCGGGAGTTTGTGCGCTTCGACGACGAAGGACGCTCCTAGCATGGGAGCCTGATTGACCCATCGGCACTCGCTAGGAGACATGCCGCATGCCAACTGGATGGCGCAACATCAGCTTGCGCTTCCTGGTCGGCCGACGGAGGCAACCTTCAGCGGCGCAGTCCACGCGGGAAGATCCTGGAATGGCTCGAAAGCCGGCTACGCCTGCGCAGTGGGCTGGAGCGGACGCTCCTGTGTGACCGCCTATGTCAGCACCATTCACTTCGCCCAGCCGGTCGAGATCGGGCAGCGAGTGGAGGTGCGCGCCCAGCTGATCTACACCGGGCGGACGAGAATGCACATTCGGATCAGCGTGCATGCGGCCGATCCGACCGAGGGCACGTTCGCGCAAACGACGCAGTGCCTGGTTCTCTTCGTTGCCGTCGATAGGAAGCGCGCAGAACCCGTCCAAATCATCATGGGCACGACGGGGCTGACGATTGATAATGTGCGGTATAGGGGTTGAGCGGTGCCTCTATGGCTGATACCACAGGTAACGGGAAATTCCTCATTGCGGCCTGCAAGCCGACACTCCCGGGCGGGCCTCCCGCGCACCATGCCCGATCGCAACCGCGATGCGGACAGCCGACTCGCATGGCGGCAGGAAAGAGCGGCGCAGAAGGGGGCCGACATCCGGGCCAGGGCCGACCGTGCAGTACCTGATCGGCCCGGAACTCGCGAAGCTGACCCGAGCCGCAATGTAGGTTGGCTCGTCAGTCGCCCAAGACCGCCAGGGCGAGCTGGCGCAGGCGCGCGGGGTCGGCGAGCGCGTCGATTGCGACGATCTTGGCGCGCCTGACCGTGAAGCCCATGACCGCAAACGGCCGTCCACGCGGGGCCACGACGACTCCCGCGGCTCCGTTCACGAGTGCCGGTCGTACGAACGGGGAGAGCCGCGCGAAGGTGAGCGCCTGCTCGGCCACGGCTCGCGCACCGTGAACCACCACCGAGGCGCCCGGACGTACGACCCCGCCGTCGGATCGCAGCACGACGTCCGGGTCGAGCACCGCGACAAGCGCGTCGAAGTCACCATCGCGGGCGGCGGCGAAAAAGGCGTCGACTACTTCTCGCTGGCGGGTCAGATCGGAGTCGGGAGAGGTGGCCGCTCCCTGAAGTCGGCGGCGTGCGCGGCTGGCGAGCTGCCTCGCCGCGGTCACCGAGCGCCCCACGATCGGCGCGATCTCGTCGAAGGGCACGCCGAACATGTCGTGCAGCACGAACGCGAGCCGCTCGGCGGGAGCCAAGGTGTCGAGGACCACGAGCAGCGCGAGACCAACCGAGTCGGCCAGCAGCGCTTGGTGCTCGGGGTCGCGAGCGTCCTGGCGGCGCACGATCGGGTCGGGCACGTGCGCGCCCCACGGCTCCTCGCGCCGCGCCTTGCGCGCGCGCAGCATGTCGAGGCAGATGCGCGCGACCACCGTCGTCAGCCATCCGCCCAGGTTCGCGACGCCGCTGGTGTCGGAGCGGCTGAGGTGCAGCCAGGCCTCCTGCACGGCGTCGTCGGCCTCGCTCAGCGAGCCGAGCATCCGCTCGGCCACCGAGCGCATCCTGGTGCGGTGGGCCTCGAATTGCTCCGCCAGCCATTCCCTTTCGTCCATCGGTCACATTCCTTCGTTGTGTTCCGTCATAGGAGTGACGAGCGAAACCCAACCGATGTGACAGGGAGACCGGCTCCCATGGAACGCACGTGGGCGGCCCCGTCAAGATCGAAGCCTGGATGTTCAGCATCCCGGTTCAGCAAAGATACCTGAAGGAGAGTAATCATGCAGGCACGCAGGAAGATTGCGGTAGCGGGGGCGACCGGGAGAGTCGGCCGTCATGTCGTCGATGTGCTCAAGACCGGGGGACACGACGTCGTCGCGATGTCGCGTTCTAGCGGCGTGGACGTGGTCACTGGGGACGGTCTGGCGGAGGCCCTGGCTGGCGTGGAGTGCATCATCGACGTGGCCACCGGGCCCTCGCCCGACCAGGAGGCGGCCACGCAGTTCTTCACCACCGCGGCCCGGAACCTGCACGAGGCCGGCCAGCGGGCCGGCGTACGGCGGATGGTCGTGGTATCGATCATCGGGACCGACCGGTTCACCGCGGGCTATGGCGCGGCGAAGCTCGCCCACGAGCAGGCCATGCTGTCGGGCCCGCTCCCGGTACGTATACTGCGCGCGGCGCAGTTCCACGAGTTCGTCGCGCAGCTCGTGGACTGGGGCAGGCAGGGCGAGGTGAGCTACGTGCCGAAGATGCGCATCCAGCCGGTCGCCGCCCGGACCGTCGCCCAAGCGCTCGCCGACCTGGCCACCGCCCCCGAATGGGCGGCCGCACCGGGATCCTCCGGGGTACCTATCCCGGAGATCGCCGGTCCGCGGGAGGAAAGCCTTGTCGACATGGCGATACTGCTCGCGGCCCGGCGCGGTGACCCGGTACGGATCGAGGGCGTGAGTGACCCGGCCGACCCGGACCGCGACCTCTATGAGACGGGTACCCTGCTGCCCGGCCCAGACGCCACCCTCGCCGGCCCGACGTTCGAGGAGTGGCTCGACTCCACGTCCTGACGTGCCGCAGCAGCTGACCGTGAAGGGGCAGTCCCGGCTCGCCGACCACGGGCCCGGCGTACCGGACGCGGCCCGCCCGGCACGACGACGAGCCGGCGCTTGGGTCCATGATCATCGAGATCGCCTTGATCAACGTCTGGAGCCGCCTCAACGTCACCACCAGGCAGGTCGTGGGCGCGGACTGGAGTTGAGCGGCACCGGGTAGCGCGGTCATCGCGACGGCACGCGATGACCGCGCCGCCCGTCGTCGCGCCCGGGGTGGCCTGGGTCAGCGGATCAGCCGTTGGTGATGGCCTGGCCCTCTGACCAATGAAGTTGGCCCACAGCGCCAATTTCAGTGCCTTTGGACGACATCAGCACAGCGCTGAATGCCAGACGTAACGCGAGAAGTATTTCTTCCCACAGCCGTAACCTGTCATGGCTCATCGTCACTTTGGATGATGCTGTGTTGCTATCGCATCGGTATGACCTCCACCTTGCATTCTTATGCTGCCGCTACGACCCGTTGGCGCAGCAGGGCAAAGCTTGCACGCCCATAGCCAGCGCGTTTGATCAAC
>WNGB01024866.1_pt1 | contig 10731 bp, 8 predicted proteins | sample 5400681 | NCBI WGS metagenome assembly WNGB01 (sample SAMN13153367, study PRJNA577476) | soil metagenome | isolation source: 115 cm soil or saprolite under grassland replicate 2 | place: USA:California | collected 2016-06-15 | reverse complement strand
AACCGGACGAAAGCTACGACGTCGTTCTTTGCCGCGAGGGTCTGATGCTCGTCCCGGACCCCGCCCGCGCCGCCCACGAGATTCGGCGCGTCCTCCGACCCGGCGGCCGCGTCGCGATTGCGGTCTGGGGGCCGCGGGAGCGCAACCCCTGGCTCGGCATCGTCTTCGACACCGTCAGCGCGCAGCTCGGAGCGCCGACGCCTCCACCAGGGATCCCGCACCCGTTTTCGCTCGACGACGCCGACCGGCTCGCCGCGCTGCTCGCGGCTGCCGGACTGTCAGCCGTCTCCGTCGACGAGGTGACGACGCCGTACGAGGCAGCCTCCGTCGACGAATGGTGGGAGCGGAGCTGCGCGCTTGCGGGTCCGCTGGCACAGAAGCTCGCACAACTTCCGCAGCCTGCCGCACAGGCGCTACGCGCACGCGCCGCTGACGCAGCCCGCCCCTACCAGACGCCCAGCGGAGAGCTCCACATTCCGGGCGTGTCGCTCATCGCCGCTGCACGCCGCATCTAAACAGCGCGCGCGACTCGCGTGCTCGTAGGGTGCGTAAATTCGGTCAGCCGCACCGATCCCAGGGGTTTGCAGGGAAATCGAGTGTGCGAACCCTGCGGCTCGCCTCCGCCTGGAATTGCCAACCCGCCGCGCTCAGAGGCGGTCAGTCTCTCCTTTATTACTGGCGCGCAGCGACCGGCTCGAGCCGTGGGGTGCCAACACTTGCGTTCCGCCCGTAAGTCCTCGATTTCTCTCATCTGACACCCCACAAGGTTTCTCATCCGGGGAGTTTGTCCGTCCCGCCGTAGATGGTCACGTTGTCGGGACGGTCAACCTCTCAGTTTTTCGGCGTCATCCGTGTCGGGCGTCAGCACCTGGTTCCACCTGCAAATCGGGATGATCACGCGATGTGGAACAGAGTTTTGGCACCCAACAGGCAGCGGCGGCCAGGTGTCAGACGGCGAGAACGGCGGTTCCCGCGCGGACGCGGAACGGCTAGAGCCCGGCGCGTTGGCGCTCAGCGTGCGCGTCAGCTCCTCGAAGGCGACGTCGGGTAGACGGGCGGCGAGATCGGCGCAGTCGCGCAGGTTCGCCCCCAGAGCAGCTTCTTGCCCTCATCGGACAGGGCAACTCCGGCCTGATCCTTTTCTCGGCTGTCTCTAAAACCAAACGCGGCGGTCCTCGGCGCCTTGACGCGTTGGACGCTGTCATGCTTATTCATGCGCTGAGGCTGTATTCGATGAGTTCCCTGGGGAGGTGACCAATGGCGGATGTAGACGAGGCGCAGGTCTCCGAGGCGCAGATCGCCGTGCACTGGCGGGAGGAGGAGTACTACGAGCCGCCTGCGTCGTTCGTCGCTCAGGCGAATGCGGCCGATCCGGCGATCTTCGAGCGGTTCAACGAGGAGCACTTCCCGGAGTGCTTCAAGGAGTACGCGGATCTCCTTACCTGGGACGCGGGATGGCACACGACGCTGGACACGAGCAAGCCGCCGTTCTGGAGGTGGTTCGTTGGCGGGCGGCTGAACGCCTGCGTGAATTGCGTCGACCGCCACCTGGCCACCAGGGCGGACAAGCCGGCCCTGATCTGGGTGCCGGAGCCGGAGGACGAGGCGACGAAGTCGATCAGCTATCAGGAGCTCTACACGCGGATCAACGAGTTCGCTGCGCTCCTTCGGGACTTCTGCGGCGTCGAGGTCGGCGACCGTGTGACCTTCCACCTGCCGATGCTGCCCGAGCTCCCCGTTTCGATGCTCGCCTGCGCCCGGCTCGGCGTGATTCATTCCGAGGTGTTCGGCGGGTTCAGCGGCGCGGCGTGCGGTGAACGGATCGCGGACTCGGAGAGCCGGATCCTGGTCACGATGGACGCGTACTACCGCAACGGCGAGCTCCTCGACCACAAGGCCAAGGCCGACGAGGCCCTTGCCCGCGCACGAGAGGTCGGCGTGGAGGTCGACAAGGTGCTCGTCTGGCGGCGGCACCCGGGCGAGTACGGATCGCAGAGCCCGATGGTCGACGGCCGCGACTTCTTCGTCGACGAGGTCATCGACGACTACCGCGGCGAGCTGGTCGATCCAGTCTCGATGCCCGCCGAAGCGCCGCTATTCCTCATGTATACGAGCGGCACGACCGGGCAACCGAAGGGGGCCCAGCACAGCACCGGCGGCTACCTCGCTTATGTCGCGGGCACGTCGAAGTACTACCAGGACATCCACCCGGAGGACACGTACTGGTGCTTCGCCGATATCGGCTGGATCACCGGCCACTCCTACATCGTGTACGGGCCGCTGGCGCTCGGCACGACGAGTGTCATGTACGAAGGCGTCCCCACGTACCCGGACGCCGGACGTCCCTGGCGGATCGCGGAGCGGCTCGGGGTGAACATCTTCCATACAGCGCCGACGACGATCCGGATGCTGCGCAAGCTCGGTCCGGACGAGCCGACGAACTACGACTACCGTTTCAAGCACATGACGACGGTGGGCGAGCCGATCGAGCCCGACGTCTGGCGCTGGTATCACGACGTCGTCGGCAAGGGCGAGGCGGTGATCGTCGACACCTGGTGGCAGACCGAGAACGGCGGCTTCCTCGGCAGCACCCTGCCCGCGCTGCAGCCGATGAAGCCGGGTAGCTGCGGCCCTGGCGTACTGGGTGTCTACCCGGTGATCTACGACGAAGAAGGCAACGTGGTCGAGGCGGGGAGCGGCCGGGCGGGCAACATCTGCATCCGCAATCCTTGGCCCGGCATCTTCCAGACGATCTGGGGCCAGCCCGAGCGGTTCGTCCAGGTCTACTACGAGAAGTACTGCCGGAACAAGGAGAGCACCGACTGGCGCGACTGGCCGTACTTCGCCGGCGACGGCGCTGTCCAGACCTCGGACGGCTACTTCCGGATCCTCGGGCGGGTCGACGACGTGATCAACGTCGCCGGGCATCGCCTCGGAACGAAAGAGCTCGAGTCGGCGAGCATCACCGTCGAGGAGATCGCCGAGGCGGCGGCGGTTCCCGTCATAGACGAGCTTCGTGGGCGCGCGGTCGAGATGTACGTCTCGCTCAAGCCCGGCGTCCCGGCGAGCACCGACATTGAGCAGAAGGTGTCGAAGGCGATCGAACGGGAGATCGGGAAGATCGCGCGCCCGAAGAACGTCTGGATCGTGGCCGACATGCCGAAGACGCGCTCCGGCAAGATCATGCGCCGGGTGATCGCGGGCATCTCGAACTTCGCCGACGTCGGAGACGTGACCACGTTGGCGAACCCCGAGATCGTCGACGACATCCGCCAGCACGTGCAGGGCGTGAAGGCGGCCCGCGGCGAGGTGCCTCGCGAGCTCACGCCGCAGGAGATGGAGTGCTCGAGGGCGGACCGGCAGATCAGGTCGGTGAGGTCCAGCGCCTCCTGCGCCAGCTGCGGGAGTATGGACAGGGAACTGGACTCGACCTCGTGGCGGAGGCTGCCCACGGCGTCGCGCAAGAACCCATCTCGCGCCGACTCGAACTCGGCAAGTAACGAGGACAACTCGCCGACGATGTACTGCTGAGTCAACGGACGCTCCGTGACGTGAGCGCGTCCACCTTAGCGCGCCGTCGGCGCCCGTGCCGTCTCGGATCGGCGCCTCGCCGGACGGACCTCGTTCCCGCGTTCGAGGGTCCGGGTCGCGTTCGACGCCCGGTATCAGGTCGCGCTCATCACGGTCGCGTACACCGCGGGCCTGCAGTTCTGCGGCGGGCAGGGCGACGCGCACCACGTCGCGGTCGTCGTCTGCCCGGCGCCGATCGGCGCGTAGGGTTCGCAAACTCAGGCGGCCTCGTATTCGTGGATGAGGCCGCCGAGGAGATCGTGACGCCGTAGGCAATCGGCCGCGTTCAGCCGCGTCGGGTCGCGGCCATTGGGCGGGACAAGGTCGAGCGCGCGGTGCGGCCGGTGCTCGTTGTAATGGCGGCGGTAGACGCCGAGGACGTGTTCGAGGTGGCGGCGGCCGAGGATGAGGATCCGGTCGAGGCAGTCGGTGCGGAGTGTTCGTACCCAGCGTTCGGCGTGGGCGTTAGCGTTCGGCGCCTGGACCGGGGTGCGGATCACCTTGATGCGCTCGGTGCGGAAGACCTCGTCGAAGGCGTGGCTGAATTTCGTATCGCGGTCGTGCACGAGGAACCGGAAGGAGTGCTCATCGCCGAGCTGCATGAGAAGGTTGCGCGCTTGCTGGGTCACCCAGCGCCCGTCGGGATTCGAGGTGGAGGCGATGTACTCGATCCGCCGCGTCGCGAGCGAGATGAAGAACAGCACGTAGATTCGTTGCAGGAAGGCGGTCTCAACAGTGAGGAAGTCGCAAGCAAGCATGCTTCCTGCCTGCGCGCGCAGAAACGCGCGCCACGACGACTGGCTCCGCTCCGGCGCTGGCTGCATTCCTCCTTCGAGCAGCACCTTGCGTACCGAGGTCGCAGACACAGAGATGCCCAAGCCCTTGAGTTCGCCGACGATGCGTTTTGTAGCCCCAGTGCGGGTTCTCGTGGCCAAGCCGCAGGATCAAAGCGCGCAGCGACGATTGCAACGGCGGCCGACCGTGTGGCCGGCGCGCATACGTCCAGCGCCGAGCGACCAGCTGGCGGTGCCAGCGCAGCAGCGTCTCGGGCTTAACCGGGAAGCCCGCCCAGGCGGTCCGCGGCAGTGATCGGCTCAGCGCTGCCAGCAGTGCCCGATCAGGCCGCGTCAGCTTCGGCTGCCGTGCTTGCCGGCGGAGCATCGCAAGTTCATGGCGCAGCACCAGGATCTCGAGTTCCTTCGAGCGACGCGGCCGCGCCAGCAGCCAGACGAGCGCGAACACGTTCCGCACGGCGAGATACGCAAACGACCAGAGCAAGCAACCCTCCCCTCGACCACGACAGCAGAGCGCTGAACCTAGCCAGATGGCCGTGGGCGGAAAGCCGAGCCGAGTTTGTGAACCCCACGCGATGCGTTGGGCCGCCTTGGTGGTCACACGCGATCACTCGCGACACAGTTTCACCTGGAAATCGGCCCCATTCGGGCGCCGGGGATATGTCGCGAGACGTCGCGCGTGTCGTTTCTGGTGTGTCCGTTTTGTGTCCGCGTAATGGTGTCTGGTTCGACAACGCGCCCTTCATTTGATGGACGCGGTCGACCCGTTCATCGCTTGCCGAGCAGAGCAGACTCGACCTCGGTTGAGGCAGACCACGCGCGGGCCGTCGGGCCCAATCAGGGTCCGACGGCCCGCCTCAAGGTGCGCACCGCGCGGGATCAGGCAGCTACAGCGACCGTGCTAGGGCGACCCATGACATTCGAGGTCGACGTCGCTGGTGTTGACCACGAACTCTCCGCCGACGTAGGTCAGATGCAGCGTGAAGCGAGCCCAGGCAACCTGCCCCGTCTCCGGATTGGTGACGAGGTATCTATCGATGAGAACCTGCATCCCCCGCTCCTCGTCTTCGGTGGGGGCAAAGGGGCCCTCGGCGTTGTGCACGTTCACCAGCACTTCGCTGCCGGAGAAGCCATCGGTCGTTTGCATGTCGGCGACCAGGGTTACGTTGAAATGGTGCACGTCGCCTGCCTCGTTGTAGAACTGATGAATCCGCAGCTCCCCGCTCAGCGAGATCGTCGTCACCTCTCCGGTGCAGGGATTGACCGCGTCAAACTGGTTCTCGAACGGGATCACGAGAGGAGGTCCATCCGCCAACGCTGCGCCGGCGGTGAGCCCGAGCAGCGAGCCGATCAAGAGCAGTAGCGCGAGGTGTTTCATCGTCAAGCTCCTTTCGATTCGTAGGTGAAGTCGCGTCGCTCGTAGGCGACGAGGTTGACGCCGGTTCGGTCGTAGACGCGGAAGAGGACGCGGTACGAAAGCCCGGCGCTCAGGTGCAGCAATCGCGTCACGCGAGTGCCTCGGTGATGCGGTCGAAGACGAGCCCGGCCTGTTTCCCGGCCGCGCCGACCGCCTCGGCTGACGCGGCCTCGAAGAAGTGGAAGCAGGTCTCGTCGTCTGGGATGTGGACGGAGCGCACGTGTTCGACGGGTGTTCCGTTTCGCGAGACGATCTCGGCGGCGCGGCGGAGGCGCTGCTCGAACGAGCTCAGCTCCCGACGGCTCAGCCGCGGGAGGTACGACTCGACCACGTAGCTCGCCACCGTGGCTCACGCGCTCGCCGGCATGAGCTGGATCTCGCCGATGAAGTGGAGCGTTGCGGGGTCGATGAGCTGGCCCTCTTCGTGCACTTGTGCGCCGCTGAGCCAGCCCTCGACGACGGTGCCGTTCATGACCACCTGGCCGGTGTCTGTGTCCAGGATCCCGCTGAGGTCGGCGACGAATGAGCGCTCCCCGGCGTCGATGATCCAGTCGAAGCGAACGTGCCAGATGGGGCCCGAGACGCTGAGGCCCGTTAGTCGTGTCGTCAGCCCGCCCGAGACATCGCCCGAGACGGCTCCGGTCCAGACGAACGCAGCGGGGTCGCTGATCGCCTTGTCGAACCCAATGCGGACGGGGGCGTTCGAGGCCCCCGCGCTGGCTGCACCTGCGATCGCTGTCGTTGCGACAACGAGCAGCAGGACGAGGTGCTTCATGGCTGCCTCCCTGTCGATGTGCATGGCGCGGTCGACGCTAGGGCCGCCGGCTCGGGGAGGAAATCCCGGAAACCCCCTGTCTTTGCTCTACCGGGTCGGTGTCGGCAGGCGGTGGGCGAGCTCGGCGCGTGAGCGCACGCCCAGCTTCTCGTAGATGTGCGTGAGGTGGCCCTCGACGGTGCGCGGCGTGATGAAGAGTCGTGCTGCCACGTCCTTGTTCGATTGCCCCTGGGCGACGAGCTCGGCGATTCGCCTCTCCGTCTCGGTCAGCTCGCCGGTTGCCACACGGCCGCCGATTCGGGCGCGCTCGGCCCGCGCCCTGTCCGCCCAGATTGGCGCGGGCAGGTCGTCGAAGATCGCGACCGCCGCGTCGAGTGCCTCGCGCGCCGCGCGTTTCTCTTTGCGGCGGCGGCGCACGGTGCCGAGCGCGAGCAGCGTCCGGCCGCGCTCGAGCGGATTCGGCAGGCGCTCGTGCTCCGCGAGAGCTTGGTCGAGGTGCGAAAGCGCCGCGTCGAGGTCGCCGCGAGCTGCCGCGAGGAGGCCGCGGCAGCGAGCAGCCGTCGCCAAGGCCCAGGGGCTGTCGAATTCCCTGCCGGCATCCTCGAGCTGAGCGAGGAGTCGCGCAGCCTCCGCCAGCTCGCCGGTCGCCACGAGCGCCTCGATCGCGTTCGGGAGTACGGGGTAGACCGTCGGCTCGCGGTGGCCGCGCGAGGCAAGCAGGTCCCAGAGCGGACTGAGCAGCCGCGCGGCCCCGGCACTGTTGCCGAGCGACAGCTCGAGGATCCCGAGGACGGTCGTGTTCTGGATCCGGAACGTCTCGTCGCCGACCGCCTCCGACAGCGCGATCCCGCGCTCGGCATCGGCGCGGGCTGTTCCGATCCGCCCGAGCGACGCAGAGATCAGGGCTCGCGCAAAAAGCGCAGCGCTCGTTTCCTGCTCGAGGCCGCTCTGCTCGACCAGCTCCAGCCCCTTCTCGGCGCGCTCGAGCGCGGCGGTCCATCGTCCTGCACGCCACTCGAGCTCGGCAAGATGGAACAGGCAATTGGCGCGCGCGGCCTCCTCGCCGCGGTCGCCGGCGCGCGCGAGCTGCCGCTCGAGCGCGGCACGTGACTCATCGATGCGGTCGGCGTACATCAGGCGGAGCCCGCGGACGAAGGCAGGGCTCGAGTAGGGGGGCGGCGGCTCGTCGAGCTCCCACTCGAGCGCGAGCCCCCGCTCGAGCAGGCTCAGCGTCGCGCCGCCGTGCAAGGTCTCCCAGAAGGCGACGCACGCGATCGTCTCGACGAGCAGGCGCGGGTCTCCAACCTGTTCCGCCTGCGCGAGCGATTCGCGCGCGTGTCGCAGCGCGCCGCGTAGGTCGCCTCGGTTGAACTCGACCACGCTCATCAGCGCGTAGGCGCGCGCGAGCCGCGGCGGATCGAGCCGCGCCTCTTGAAGGGCCTCCTCGTAGAGTGCGAGACCCGCCGTGAGGTCGTCTTCTCGTGTTTCGGCGAGCGCGAGCAGGACATCGCAGCGCTCGCCGCCCGGCGGCGTCTCGAGCATCAGCGCTTCGAGGAGCTCGCGGGCGCGCCCGGCGTCACCGGCAGCGAAGTGTCCTCGCGCCGCCTCGAGAGAGCGCCGCCGAGCGCCTTGCGCGTCTTCGGTGGGTGTGAGCCGGGCGGCGAGCTCGAGCAGCTCGGCTGCCGTTGCCGGCGAACCTCGTTGCGTGGCATGCGCGGCGGCGTCCTCCACCTGATCGGCGACCTCTGCCGAGGGTTTGGTCGAGGACAGTGCGAGGTGCCGCGCGCGCTCTTCCGGCTCGGCCACTACCTGTGCGAGTCGCGCGTGCAGCCTCCGACGCTCGCCCGGTGGAATTGCCGCGTAGGCCGCAGCGGCGAGCAGCGGATGCGTGAAGCGGACCCGGTCGCTGTCGATCTCGACGACGCCGGCTCGTACCGCGGTGTCCAGGTCGTCCTCCGCCCCAACGGCGGACACCGTCGGCGCCGCGAGCGCCGCCGCCGCCGCGCACGCCGTGCGGACATCGGGTGCGAGGCTCGCGATGCGATCGCGGACGACATCGGTCAGCGTGGCCGGAACGGGAAGCGGTACTCCCGCCCGGGGCTCGACCTCGCGCTCCTTCAGCACGCGCCCGAGCTCGAGCGCGTAGAAAGGATTTCCTCCTACGGTCTCGTGGACGCGGCGCAGCAGCGGGCGCGGGAACGAGACGCCGATCCTCGTGCGCAGGAGACGGTGGAGGGCCCCGATCGAGAAAGGGCCAACCGCGAGACGGCGGATGCTCTCCGGCGATACGCGATCGAGACCGAGTGGAGCGCGAGGCTCAGCGGTCACGCGCTGGGCAAGCAGGAACGCGATCGGCTCCACGTGAACGCGCCGGAGCGCGAACTCGAGCAGCAGCGCCGACGGCGCGTCGAGCCACTGGATGTCATCGACCGCGACGAGCACCGGTCGCGCGCGCGCCAGCTCGCGGAGTGCGCCGAGGAAAGCAACAGCCACCGCCCGCGGCTCGGCAGGTGCGCCCCCAACCTCGTCGAGAAGAAGCGCAGCGGCGAGCGCCCGCCGCTGCGGAGGAGGGAGGGTACCGACGACCTCGGCGGCATAGCGCTCGAGCAGATCGCCCGCCGCCGCAAAGGAGAGCGCGGACTCGGCCTCCGTCGGGCTGCACGCGAGCGTCAGCCATTCGCGCTCCGCCAGCTCGACCCCGCATCGCCACAGCGTCGTCTTCCCGATCCCCGCCTCCCCTTCGAGGACAAGAACCCGAGGTGTGCCTTCGCGGAGGAACCCGTCGATGACGCGCACCTCCTGCTCACGGCCGACGATCTCAAGCGCCGTCCTCACCTCGCGGTCATCGTGCGAACCGAACACCCGGAAGTCAAGGCCGGCGCCTACTGCGCGAAAGGCCTGCTCATTCGGCAATCGACTTGCGCCGAGGGGGGTCGGGCGTCCCATCTGCACCTATGAGCTCGTCGGGTTTCACGAGCTGAGTCACGGGCCCCTGACCCCTTCTCTGAAAGGAAGGGGTCAGGATCTCGCCCGCTCAGGCAATGGATGCTGCCTCTCAGCAGGGAGTTTCCCGAGCTGACTCGCGGCCTCTGTTCTACCGGGACGTGTCAGAAGACGTCGCAAGGCGTCGCGGTGGGTGGCCGCGGTACCGGCCGGGAGCATGACGCCGCGTCGAGGCGGCGCTGCGGCAGCCCGAGTCTCGTACAGCCTGGAGCGAAGGGTCGTTTACTGGCCCTCTGTCACCTCGTAAATCTCGTCCGCGACGAGCCCGTGCGCGTTGCGGTGACCAGTGTGCGGCCTCTGCGTTCGGGGGCCTCGACAAGGCAAAAGATCTTCCCGGCCTTCTCGTCGACCCAGTAGCTCTTGTAGTCGACGCCATGCTGTGCCTGCTCTTGCAGGTCCTTCAGGTGCGCCTCCGCGACCTCGCTCGCCGCGACGCCTCCTTCGATGTGGTGGAGTCCATGTAAAGCGGCACGAGTAGCCTCCTTCTACGCCATTTTCGGGGACGACCTTACCGCGACGGGTCCGAAACAAATTCGCAAGAGAAGGAGCTTTGAGGTTGCTCTTCGCGTTTGTGGCTCTTGTGGCGCGGCTACGTGGTGCCGGCAATCCCATTCGGAGGAGGTCCGACGGCGCGCGGGTGAGTCCATTTCCATCGACATCGGTCTTCGCGACGTCGCCAAGATGAGCTCGACGATCTTTCGCGGCTCCGGGAAGCGGCGTACCGCGAGTTCCAGCGCGCCGCGAACTTGCCGCGCCGCCTGCAGCTCACCGCCGTAGATGGACGCGGTCGCGCATCCCGATCAGGCCGTGCTCGAAGCCATCGCCGTCGCCGGTGCCGGCGCAGTCGTTCGCCTTCAACCACGCCGGGCCGGCGCGGGCAGGAGTGATCGTTCGCGAGGTCGAGGTCGAGGACGAGCTCGAGGTCGCCTTCGTCAGGGGATCGCATCCACGTGACCTTCGCCGCGCCGCCGCCGGCAAGACGCTCAGGCTAGCGCATCCGGGCTTACCGTCGCGCGCGCAGCGTGCTCACGCGCTGGCGACGACTTCCCGGATCTCGATGTTGTCGAGCGTGACGAGATCGGTCGGAACGGCCTGACGTGCCATCTCCGATGCAGCACGAGCTGCATCCTCGGATTCGAACAAGATCACCGAAAGCCCATTCGTGCGGTCTT
>WNGB01014070.1_pt1 | contig 10731 bp, 11 predicted proteins | sample 5400681 | NCBI WGS metagenome assembly WNGB01 (sample SAMN13153367, study PRJNA577476) | soil metagenome | isolation source: 115 cm soil or saprolite under grassland replicate 2 | place: USA:California | collected 2016-06-15 | reverse complement strand
GCGCCGGCTGCTCGGCGCGGCCGGCTGCCACGTGCCGGTCGAGGGCGTTGTAGCACGTGTTGACCAGGCCACCGGAGAACCAGCGATAGTAGGGCGACCGCGAGTCGTCGAGCACGCGGTTCCATCGCTTGTACCAGTGAACGGCTTCGGCGGCGTCCCCCCAAAACTGCTCCGGCCCGTCGAGCCAGCGCGTGTACGCTTGGTCCTGCGTGTTCTGCACCGCCCTCACGCTCCTCCGGCGTGCCCGCTGTCAAGCTGCTGCGCGCTACCCGTCGGCGCAACCACGCGCCTCGCCTCAGCCGGCGCGGTACCGCGTGCCATCTTTGGCTACGTCGAACTCCTTGGACTTGCCCCGTGGGATGGAGAGCGTCTGCCAGCGCGGCCCGGCCCAATGCTTTGCGAGGTACACGATCTGCCCCACATGCGCGGCATAGTGGGTCATCTGACGGTCGATCGCCTCAAGCACCGTGTGCGCTTCGCCGCGCACGAGCACCGTGCTCGTCAGGCTCTCAGGCGTGAGCGCGGCGAGCGCGTCGAACAGGAGCGTCCAGCCCGCCTCCCAGCGCTCCATGATTCGCTGGCGCGTGTCGTCCGCTCCACCAGGAACTCGGCGTCGCGGTTCCGGTCCGGCTTCTCGCCGTCCGTCGTCAGGAACCCCGTCCAGCGCGAGCGCATGTTGCCGGCGACGTGCTTGACGACGATCGCGATGCTGTTCGACTCGGTTGTTAGGCGCCCCCTGATTCGGGGACCGCCGGCCACCGAACGAGCGCGACACCGAGAATGATCATGAACGTCGGGAGCAAGTAATTGTTCACGGCGGCGATCGAGGCCACGGCGCCCGTGACATTGCGGAACATGCCCACGAGCCCTAAGGCCGCCGTGCCCACGCCGACCCAGCCGATCCATTTCTGAGTGCGTGGTGACTGCAGCCACACGATCGACGTCAGCAAGAAAAACGCGCTGAAGGAGAGTTCACCCAGAAACTCACCGATGTAGTTGCCAAGGTATGTATTGAGGCCGTCGAAAACAGCGGCGAGGACTCCCTGCTCCGGCGGGGCAGCGTGCTCGAATGCCAAGGCGAGGTGCCAATGGACACTCGGCCAGCGCATGAGACCCAGCATCATGGCGAGCGCCGCGACTACCGCGAAGAGCAACGCAAGCCGCATTGGCCCGCGCCGCACGGGGGCCAAGGCCTCATAGGCAGCGACGCCAGCAGGAAGCCATATCAGCGGGAGGAGCGCGTAGAGGGCCCAGACGAGGCGGCCCTGCTGGCCGGTTGCGAGAAGGCTGGGCAAGACGGTGGCAGCCGGGCCATCGAGGACATCAGGATAGTTGAAGCGCGCCGCGAGGTAGGCGAAGACGCCAAGGAACGCGACGGCGCCACCGGCGAGACAGAGCCCCCCAAATCGGATGACGGCGCGAGAAGTCACGGTGCTCTTTCGGCGGTGCGCCTAACGGACCGCGCTTAAGCTGCGGCGCACTGGTGAAAAATCAAATACCCCTGTGTGCGCCGTCAGCTTCAAGCGCTGGTTACGCCGCACCTTCATCGCGAATCCATCGTGGGCTTCTTGCACGCGCCAAGGAACCTGGGCACCTGCTCCGCGTATTCGTCATAGCGTGCGCCAAAGCGTTCTCTAATCCAGGGCTCCTCTGTAAACGGCGTGATCAGGAAGAGTAGCCCCCCCACCGTAGCGGCAAGCAAACTCATAACCGAATTGGAGAGCAGCGCGTATCCGAGAAACGCTGCCGTATATCCCACATACTGAGGATTTCGCGAGCAACGATACGCCCCTGTCGTCACGAGCTTACCCTCAAGGCCTAAGGATGTGTGAATGCTCAGGCTTCTCGTGCCCCATGACGCGAACGACAAACCGGCGATCGCTGCTGCGCCACCGACTAGGAAGCGCGACCAATGGTGTACAATGAAGGAATTCCAATCGAGCATCCCGAGAGGGACTGCGGAGGCCATGGCAGTGAACGTGGGAACCAAGAAGTAGTACTGTTGCCACGAGTGCCTGCCAGGGGGTGGCCAAATTCGCTTGGCACGGCTGAAGAGCGAGATCGCCAGGCCTATTCCTACCGTGAACTCGGAGACGAGCGTGGTTGCGAGCAGAACTTTAGCGATCACCTTCGCCTTCACGATGGTGCGGCCTCACGGATCCCGCTTAAGCTGCAGCGCCGACACCCGTCGGCGCCACCGAACTTGAGACTGGCACAGAGCTCGCCAGGGCACAAACGCAATTCGTCCCAAACCCGGGCGCCGTCAGCGTCAAGCGCTTGTTAGGCCGCTGCATCCAACATAGCAACGTCGTGAACTCAGCAGAACCTATGACTTGCAGAGACTGGGAGCCAGCCTGACTCGGGCCACTTCGGCACTGTCGTTGGTCGCGTATACGAACACGAGCGTGACGCCCGCGTTGAGGAACTTCAGCTGATTCGGATTCTGGCAGGCACCCGCTTTCAGAGATCTCTCCATCTCCCGGGCGAATTGGGCTCTGTTCAAGCTCGCCTTCGTGTGAGTGACGACCGTCATGAAGTAGGCGAGCTCGTGCTTACTGAGGGCCCGGACATCGTCGAGTCGGGTGTCGGAATCGATCGCCACCGGCAGCTTCATCCGAGCTTTCATCCCGGCGGCGATCGCGCTGAGGTCGGGGCCTTGTTGGGCGTGGCCGCTCGACAATGGTGTCAGGAAGAGAAACACTACGAGGAGCACACAGGCCCGGCCGCTCGGCTCGACCCGCATGACGTTACCTCGTCCTGGCTGTGGAATCAGGCGTCTCGCTCATCGCAGCGGCCTATGTTAGGCGGCATTCTCATCAGGAGCCTACCACGGCGATCACCCCATAGAGAACTGCGACGCCAACGAGAACGTAGCCAACCTTGCGCACCTTGGTGCTTCTCCTGGCGATCTCGTCCTCCGAGCCGCCCTTCTTGAAGAAGGCCCGCGGGCGCACGACCAAGAGCAAGCCCACCACCAGAGGAATGAGCGCGTCGATGAGATTCATGGAGGTGAATGCCGCCTAGCTATTGATTCGACAGCTTAGTCTTCTCCTCGCTGCGGCGCAACCGCACGATTGGGCCGGCGAAGGTCGCTGCCTCACACGTCGTTCCTTCACCCACCCATCCCTCTTCCCCTTCCCTCTTCCCGGTCTCTCTACACCGCCGCCCCGTGACACTTCTTGAACTTCTTCCCGCTGCCGCAGGGGCACGGGTCGTTGCGGCCCACGTCGGCGTAAGGGTTCGCGACCGGCACCGCCGCGGCGACGGGCGCGCCGCCCCCGCCGCCCCCCCGCCCCACGCCGGGCTCGCCCGCCCCGCTCACCAGGCCGTCCGCCGTCGGCTTGCTCGCGACCATCGGGGTCGCCCGCCGCGCGGGGAGACCCCCGGCGGGGCCGGTGACGGTGCGGCCGGGGGTGCGGCCCGGTTGGCCCGGCGACGGAGACGAAGGCGGCGGCCCAACCTCGATCTGCAGCTTGAGCCAGCGTTCCGCGAAGGTGGCGCGCAGGTCGCGCATCAGGCCCACGAACATCTCGTAGGCCTCCTGCTTGTACTCGATGAGCGGGTCCTTCTGGCCCCAGGCGCGGTACTGGATCGCCGCCCGCAGCTGGTCGAGATCGTACAGGTGATCCTTCCACTTCTCGTCGATCACCGTCAGCATGATGTGCGACAGCGCCTGCCCGCCCAGATTCACGGCGCCGACTTTGGACTCGATCTCCTTGAAGTAGTCCAGCTTCGCCTGGAACGCGGCGCGCCCCGCCTGCTGCGCGGCGTGCACCAGCTCGTCGCGGCTCCGCAGCTTGGCGGGATCGGTGAGGCCGGGCACGGAGAGCAGGAACTTCACCAGGAACTCGGTCTCCATCAACGCCCGGTCCCACTGGTACGGGTCGTCGGCATCGCCGATCAGCTCGTCGGCGAGCGTCTCCACCGCCTGCTCCACCATCCGCTGCGCCTCGGCCCTGAGCTCCTCGCCGCCCTCGAGGGCGAACAGCCGCAGCGAGTAGATCACCTCGCGCTGCTGGTTCATCACGTCGTCGTACTCGAGCAGCTTCTTGCGGGCCTGGAAGTTCTGCAGCTCGACACGCTTCTGCGCCTGGCCGATCGCGCTCGTCACCCAGGGATGGGTGATGACTTCGCCTTCCTCGGCGCCGCTGCGGTCCATCCAGCGGGCGATGCGGTCCGAGCCGAACAGCCGCATCAAGTCGTCCTCGAGGGACAGGTAGAATACGCTCTGGCCCGGGTCGCCCTGGCGGCCGGAGCGGCCGCGCAGCTGGCGGTCGATGCGGCGCGCCTCGTGGCGCTCGGTGCCGATGATCACGAGCCCGCACGGCGGGTCCTCGTCGCAGCCGAGCCGCTCGATCTCCTCGGGGGACAGGTCGGGCCGCTCCACCACCTGGCCGAACGCGGCTTCGCCCCGGGCACGGATGCCGCACACCTGACACTTCTTGACGCCGGGACCGAGTTTGATGTCGGTGCCCCGGCCCGCCATGTTGGTCGCGATCGTGATCGCGCCGGGCTGGCCCGCCTGCGCGACGATCTCGGCCTCGCGCTCGTGGTACTTGGCGTTCAGCACCTCGTGCCTCAAGCCGCGGCGCTTGAGCATGCGCGACAGCGTCTCCGAGACGTCCACGTTCACGGTGCCCACGAGCACCGGCAGCCCGCGCTGGTGCTGCCGCTCGAGCTCGTCCAGGATGGCGTTGTACTTCTCCCGCCGCGTCTTGTAGATGAGGTCGTGCTTGTCCACGCGCCGCACGGCACGGTTCGTGGGAATCACCATCACGTCGAGCTTGTAGATCTGGTAGAACTCGGTCTCTTCCGTCTCCGCCGTGCCGGTCATGCCGGCGAGCTTGTCGTACATCCGGAAGTAGTTCTGGATCGTGATGGTGGCGAGCGTCTGCGTCTCCTCCTGGACCGCGACGCCCTCCTTCGCTTCCACCGCCTGATGGAGCCCCTCCGACCAGCGGCGGCCGTGCATCAGGCGCCCCGTGAACTCGTCGACGATCAAGACCTTGCCGTCCTGCACGACGTAGTCCACGTCCTTCTCGTAGAGGGCGTGGGCCTGGAGCAGCTTGTGAATGATGTGGAGCGTCTCGCTCTTCAGCGCGTACTCGGCCTCGACCGCGCGGCGGCGCTCCACCTTCTCCTTGGCCGACAAGCTCTCGTCGTGGTCGATCTCGTGCACGGCGTGCGAGATGTCCGGGACGACGAACAGGTTCGGGTCCTGCGGGGACATCGTCTCGACGCCCTTGTCGGTGAGGTGCACCGAGTGGCCCCGCTCGTCGAGGACGAAGTACAGCTCCTCTTCCAGGTGCCGCATCTTCTGCTCGCGCGCCGGGAGCTTGCGATCGGCCAGGACGTCGAGCTCCACGCGCTGCACCAGCGACTTGACGCCCGGCTCCTGGAGCAGCTTCAGGAGCTTCTTGTTCTTGGGCATCCCGAGCTGCGCCTGGTAGAGCAGCGTCGCCCCCTCGTACACGGTCTTCTCGTCCGCGATCAACGGCTCGGCCTTCGCGAGCAGGTCGTTCACCACCGCCGTCTGCTTGCGCACCAGCTGGATGACCTGCGCGTTGAATTGCGCGTACTTCTCGTCCGACTCGGTCCCCACGGGACCAGAAATGATCAGCGGCGTGCGCGCCTCGTCGATGAGGATCGAGTCCACCTCGTCGATGATGGCGTAGGCGTGGCCCCGCTGGACGCGCTGCTCCAGCGAGAACACCATGTTGTCGCGCAGGTAGTCGAAGCCGAACTCGTTGTTCGTGCCGTACGTGATGTCGCAGAGGTACGCCGCGCGGCGCTCCGGCGTCGAGGGCTCGGTGTCGTCGATGCAGCCGACCGTCAGCCCGAGCCACCGGAACAGGTGGCCCATCCACTGCGAGTCGCGGCGGGCCAGGTAGTTGTTCACGGTCACGAGGTGCGCCCCGCGGCCCGCCAGGGCGTTCAGGTACAGCGGCAGCGTGGCCACGAGCGTCTTCCCCTCGCCCGTCGCCATCTCGGCGATCCTCCCCTGGTGCAGCACGATCCCGCCGATCAGCTGGACGTCGTACGGCACCATATCCCACTTGAGGGCGTGGCCGGTGACGACGACCTCGCTCCCCAGCAGCCGGCGGCACGCCTCCCGCACCGTCGCGAACGCTTCGGGGAGCAGCTCGTTGAGCGTCGCCTGGAGCGCTTTCACGTAGGCCGCTTCGGCCCCGGCGAGTTTGTCGCTGAGCACGGCGCGCTGCTCGGCGTCCGGGCAGTCGTGCTTCTCGCGCTTCAGGCGCTCCACCTCGGCGGCCAGGGGCCCCGTCCGCTCCGCGATCAGCGCGCGAAGCTTCCCGGTCTGCGCCTGGACTCCCTCGTCGGGCACGTCCTTGAGGCGCTCCTCGTGGCGCTGGATCGCGTCCACGATGGGACGCAGCCGCTTCAGCTCGCGCTTGAAGCGGGTCCCGAAGATCTTCGTGAACCAGGTCTTGACCATCAGCCCTCTACCGATACAGCCCGTGGGCCGCGATGTACTCGCGCACCGCCTCGGGCACCAGATAGCGAATGGAGCGCTCCTGCCGCACGCGCTCGCGGATCCCGGTCGCCGCGATGTCGACCGCCGGCACCTCGATCACCCGGCCGACCAGGCGGTGCGACGGCAGCGACGCGCCGGGGCGCGCGAACACCACGACGTCGGCGAGGTCGGGGAGCGCGTCGACCTCGTGCCACGCGGGCAGGTCCCGCGCGGCGTCCGCTCCGAGGAGTAACGTGAAGCGGTTCCCCGGCTCCCGCTCGGCGAGCGCCCGCAGCGTGCGCACGGTGTAGGACGGCGGCGGCAGCGCGAGCTCGATCCGCTCGACGGAGAACCGAGGATTGTCCGCCACCGCGAGGTCGAGCATCTCCGCACGCTGCTCGGGCGTGGCCCCCCCCACTCCCCCGTGCGCGGCCCGCTTGAACGGCTGCTCGCGGGCGGGCACGAACCGCACCCGCGCGCCGAGCAGCTCGCCCGCCGCCTCCGCCACGACCAGATGCCCGAGATGCACCGGGTCGAACGAGCCGCCGAACAGGGCGTCCACGCGCGCTCAAGACGGCGCGGCGGCGCTCGAGTCGGCGGGGCAGGTCTTGCCGAGCCCGTCCGCCTGCGGGTAGAAGCGCCGCAGGTTCGCGCACGTCTCCTTCAGCTCCTCCGCGTAGCCGATGGCGCGGTAGCTGTCCGCCAGGCGCAGCAGGGCATCGGGGACGCGCGCGGTGCCCGGAAAGGTCGCGATGACGTCCTTGAAGTAGATGATCGCCGAATCGTACGCGCGCCGCCGGAAGTAGAACATGCCGTTCCGGTAGTCCTTGTCGGCGAACCACTCCCGCAGCTCCAGCACGTGCGCCTGGGCGCGGACCGCCGCGTCGGTGCCGGGGTAGCGCCCCGCCAGCTCCTGATAGATCGCCAGCGCCGACTCGCCGTACGACGCGTCGAGCTCCGGCCGCCGCCACAGCCGCAGGTTGGCATCGCCGGCGCGCAGCAGCGCGAGCGGCGCGTACGGGCTCCCGGGGTAGCGATCGGCGACCTCGCGGAAGTCGTGCGCCGCCTGCACGCGGTCGCCGCTCTGGAATTCACACTCGGCGAGGTAGTACTGCGCCTCGGCCATCTCCGGCTGGGTCGGGCTCAGCTCGAAGGTGAGCCGGCGGAACGACCGCAGCGCGCGCCCGCAGTCGCCGGCCCGGAATTGTGCCCGGGCTCGCGCGAGCTCGGCGGCGGGATCGGGCGCGGGCGCCACGCGGCGCGGGTGAGGGCACGCCACCGCGGTGGCCGCCCAGGCGATGAACCAGAACCGACGCATCGTCCTCACGGATTGTTCGGCGGGCCGGCGGGCGGGGCATCCGCCTTGCCCAGCGCGTTGATCTTCTCCTGAGCCCGGTGGGTGATCGTGTCCCCGGGCGTGCCGCCCGCCAGCGCCTGCTGGTAGCTCTCGAGCGCCCCGGCGAGGTCGCCCTGGGCGAGCTTCACGTCGCCGAGCCCGAGAAACGCCCCGCGCACCACGTCCGCGGGCGCGCCCGGCGCGGTGGCGCGCCGGAACCAGTCCTCCGCGTCCGCCGGCTTGCCGCCCGCCAGCAGCCGCTGGCCCTCGACCAGCGCGCACAGGCCCAGGCCTTCGCGCGCTCCGTCCGCGACGGCGGGCTCCCGCTGCCGCCGGATCACGCCTTCGAACACCGGCACGGCGGTGCTGCACGCCCGCGCCCGCACCGCCGCCATCCCGTACACGTAGAGCAGCGAGTCCGCGCTCCTGGCGTCGCTCGCGGCGGCGGCGGCGCTCGGCAGGAGCGCGAGCGCCCCGGCCGTGTCGCCGCGGTCGGCGGCGTCGAGCGCCGCGAGCCGCGCGTAGCGGCCGAGCGGCCGCGCGGGCGCGACCGCGCGCAATCCCGCGAGCCCCCGGCTGGCGTCCCCGCGGTCGTTGGCCGCGAGCGCCGCGCGCACCACGCGCTCCAGCCCGTCGGCGGCCTCGCCGGCGCGGGAGCGGTCGTTCTCCCCGAGCGCGACGTACCCGTCCACCGCGAGCTCGTACTCGCCCACGTGCAGCGCGGCGGCGGCCGACTTGGCGGACAGGTCGGTGTTCCCCGGGTGGGCCTTCAGGCCCAGCAGGTATTCGGCGAGCGCGTCGCGGTAGGCGCCCGCCGCGTACGCGCGGTCGCCCAGCTCCTCGTGGTCGGCGGCGCTCGGCTGGCAGGCGACCGCCAGCGCGAGGCACGCGAAAGCCCAGCGCTTCACGATCGCTTCTTTCGCGCGCCGCGGCCGGTGTCGCTCGAGGTCGCCGCGGGCGCCTGGGGGGGGGCGGCGGTGTCGTTCCGCTCCAGCATCGCGAGATACGCCTCCACGCGGGGATCCTCCGGCCGCCGCTCCCGGCACTCCTCCCACACCGCCTTCGCCGCGAGCCCGTCCCCCGCCAGGTAGCAGGCGAGGCCGAGCATGGCGGCCGCGTCCAGGTAGCTGGGCCGCGCCCGCACGATGATCTCGAAGTGCTCCCGCGCGTCGAGCGCGCGGCCCGCCTGCAGCAGCATGCGCCCCAGCTTGTACCGCAGGTCGTGAAACGCGGGTCCAAGCCCGAGCGCCGCCTCGTACTGCTCGATTGCCTGCGCCATGCCGCCCGCCTCGAGGTAGGCCTCGCCCAACGCCGCGTGCTGGTTGGCGAGCTTCGCGGCCACGTGAGCCGAGAACCCCTGCCGGGGCTCGCCGCCTACCTGCGCCGCCCGCCGGAACGCCGACTCCGCCTCCGCTTCCCGCCCCAGCTCGTTGAGGACGATCGCCCGGTGGACGAGCGCCTCCACGTAGTGCGGGTTCAACGCCAGAGCGCGATCGAGCTGCGCCAGGGCCTGCTCCCCCTGCCCCACCAGCGAGTAGGAGAGGCCGAGCAGGTGGTGCGCGTCGGCGAACGCACGCCCGGTCGCGATCACTTCCTCGAGGAGGTGGATCGCCCCGTAGTAGTCCTGCAGTTGAAACCGTTCGCGGGCCTGCTCGACGAGATGCTCAGGACTGACGTCCATGGGTCGCCTCGTACCAGCGGACGAACTGCCGGATCCCCTCCTCGATGCCGACCGTGGGGCGGTACCCGAGCTCGCGCTCGGCGCGACGCAGGTCCGCCGCGGTGAGCCGCACGTCTCCCGGCTGGTCGGCGTGGCGCTCGATCCGGACCTCGCGTCCCAACGTCCGCCCGATCAGCTCGATCAATCGGTCGAGCCGCACGCGCGCCCCACCGCCGATGTTGATCGGCTGGGCCAGCCCGGCGGCCCGCGGCCGCACCGTCCATTCAACGGCGGCGAGGACGCCGTCCACGCAATCCGTAATATAGGTATAGTCGCGCTCGCTCGACCCGTCCCCGTACATCCGGACCGGCTGCCCTGCGGCGATCAGGTGCGTGAAGCGATGGATCGCGAGGTCGGGTCGCTGGCGCGGCCCGTACACCGTGAAAAACCGAAGGCAGGCGATCTGCATGCCGTAGAGGTGCGCGAACGCGTGCGCCATCAGCTCGCCCGCGCGCTTGCTGGCGGCGTAAGGGGAGATCGGCCAGACGGCCGCCGTGTCCTCGGCGAACGGCGCGGGCGTGGCGTCGCCGTACACGGAGGATGAAGAGCCGAACACGATCCGCCGGAGGCCGGCGCGCCGCGCCGCCTCGAACACGCGCACCGTCCCGGTCACGTTGGTCTCGCCGTAGGAGGCGGGGTCCTCGAGCGAGGGCCGGACGCCGGGGCGCGCCGCGAGGTGCACGACCACCGTCACGCCGTCGAGCGGCACGGCGTCGCGCACGATGTCCGCCTCGACGAAGCGGAACCCGCGCTCGCGGCCCAGCGCCTCGAGGTTGCGTTGCTTCACGGCGCGCGGGTAGAAGGGATCGAAGTTGTCCACCCCGATCACCTCGTCGCCGCGGGCGACGAGGGCCTCGCAGACGTGCGAGCCGATGAAGCCGGCTGCGCCCGTCACGAGGACGCGCGGGCTCAACGCAGGATCCCGCGGAAGTACTCGATCGTGCGGCGCAGGCCCGCTTCGAGGGGGACCTGCGGTTCCCAGCCCAAGACCTCACGCGCGCGGGTGATGTCGGGCTGGCGCACCTTGGGATCGTCCGTGGGCAGCGGGCGCTCCACGACGGCGCTGCGGCTGCCCGTGAGCTGCAGCACGGTGTGGGCCAGCTGGCGCACGGTGAACTCATTCGGGTTGCCGATGTTGGTGGGCTCCGGCCCCCCGCGCTCGAACAACCGCACGATGCCGTCGATCAGGTCGTCCACGAA
>WNGB01030034.1_pt1 | contig 10733 bp, 10 predicted proteins | sample 5400681 | NCBI WGS metagenome assembly WNGB01 (sample SAMN13153367, study PRJNA577476) | soil metagenome | isolation source: 115 cm soil or saprolite under grassland replicate 2 | place: USA:California | collected 2016-06-15 | reverse complement strand
CCGACGGTGGCAGATCAGGTGTACGGCGGTGTCGGAGCGGAGACCGCCGAGGCCCGGGATGCCGTCTCGCAAACCCGGGGCGAGGTCGTCGCCTGGGGCGGTCAGCCAATCGATGCCTTCTTCTTCTCCACCTGCGGAGGACGCACCGCAGACGGGGTCGAGGTGTTCCGCGGCGCCGACCGCCCGTATCTTCGCTCGATTCCAGATCTGGATCCGAGCGGCACGGCCTACTGCAGCATCTCGCCCCGCTTCCGCTGGCGGGAGGAGTGGACCGGGGACGCGCTTCGCGCGGTGTTGCGTCGTTCGCTGCCCCAGGTGCTCGGCATCCCGGCGGGCCGAGTCGGTGCAGTGCGGGACGTGCGGATCGCCATGCGCACGCCCTCCGGACGGGTTGGCCAGCTCACCATTGGTCTCGATGACGGCGACATTCAGGTGGAGGGGCCGCGGGTTCGCCAGGTGCTCCGGACGACGGCAGGCGACATCCTCCGCAGCAACGCGTTCAGCCTGACTGCCACGCGGGCAGGGAGCCAGATCACCCGCCTGGTTGCCGACGGCGGGGGCAACGGCCATGGCGTGGGATTCTGCCAGTGGGGCGCTGTGGGGCGGGCGCGGATGGGGCAGGACTATCGCCAGATCCTGGCGGCGTATTATCCCGGGACCGAGCTCGAGCGCCTCTACTAGTGCCGTTTCCAACTTGTCCCACCAGCGAGGTGCACCGGAGTGCAATACGCTGGGCGTGTGGGCATCCACGGTCTCGCGGCGGCTCCTGAGGCTCATCTACGAGGCTCATCTACTATGAAGGGTGTCTGAGCGCTGATGATGCGTATCGCCGCCAGCGATACCTGAAATCGGGGCGAGGCGGTCGTTACCTAAAGGCCCGGCTGGCGTCCTCGCTAGCTGACATTCGGGCCAACAAGTTGGAACGGCACTAGCGACCAGGGGGAACGGGTGGGAGTCAAAGCGATGAGCGAACCGCTCAGGGTCGGCATCGTAGGCGCGGGTGCCGTGGTTCAGGTTGCGCACCTTCCCGTTCTCAAGAAGATGAAGGGTATCGAGCTCCGGGCTCTCTGCGATAACGACCTGCCCAAGGCTCGCGCGCTGGCCGATCGGTTCGGCATCAAGGACGCGTTCGACGACATCGAGGAGCTGCTGCGCTACGAGGCCCTCGACGCCGTCATCGTCTCCTCGCCGACTCACCTGCACGAAGCTCACATCGCGGCTGCTCTCTCGGCCAACCTGCACGTGCTGGTGGAGAAGCCGCTCACCATTTCGGCCGCGAGCGCGCAGCGGATCGTGCGCGCCGTCGAGAAGCGCGACCGGATCGTGATGGTGGGGATGAACCATCGGTATCGCCCCGACGTGCAGATCGTCCGCGGATTCGTCCAGAGCGGTGAGCTCGGGATCATCGAGAGCGTCCGCGGCAGCTGGCACGTCCATCGGCCGGCCCGGGCGCAGCTCGGCTGGCGGCAGCGGCGCGATCAGGCGGGTGGGGGCGCGATGATCGATCTCGGCCTCACCATTCTCGATCTCGGATTGTGGCTCGCCGGATGGCCCAAGCCCGAACGGGTGAGCGCGACCCTGGACCGACCGGGCCGGGATCGGGGCGTCGAGCAGTCGGGCAGCGCGTTCGTGGTCTGCGAGCAGGGCATTTCGGTGTTCCTCGACGTGACCTGGCGGCACATCGGGGAAGGGGAGCGCTTCGGCGTCGGCCTGCGCTGCGGTAAGGGCATGGCCGCGGTGAACCCGCTCAAGGTCTGGAAGGAGTTTCATGGGGTCCCGACCGACGTGTCGCCGACCGGCTCGGTCAGCCGGGAGAATCCGTTCAATGCCTCCTTCCGGGCCCAGTGGGCCCATTTTCAGGCCGCAATAGCGGGCGAGGCCAAGGTCGGTTCGCTGGACGAGCAGGTTACCCTGCACCGGGTGCTCGACGCCGTTTACCGCTCCGCGCAGGACGGGCGCGACGTGGCTCTGTGAGGGCGGGCGTGCAGGTGGGCAGGTGGGCAGGCGGGCAGGCGGGCAGGTTGCTCGCGGCGCGATGGTGGCTCGTGCTGGCTCTCATGCAGGCCGACTTGCCGCTGGCAGCGCAGTCCACTGCCCGCCTGCCCGCCCGCCCGCCTGCCCCTCTGCCCGCCCGCCTGCCCGGCTCCGAGCTCACCATTTCGCTGATGACCATGGGCGTCGGCGCGAGGGTGTGGGAGTTGTTTGGCCACAACGCGATCTTGGTGGAGGACCACGCCCGGGGGACCGCCCGCGCCTACAACTACGGCATGTTCGACTTCCGGCAGGAAAACTTCCTGCTGCGCTTCATCCAGGGCCGGATGTGGTACTGGATGCAGGGGTTCGATCTGGGGTCCACAGTGGAGATCTACCGCCGCGCCAACCGCTCGGTCTGGGTCCAGGAGCTCAATCTCTCTCCGGCTGAACGGACGGCCCTGCGAGACTTCCTCGAATGGAACGAGCGGCCGGAGAACCGCTTTTATCGCTACGACTACTACCGGGACAACTGTTCAACCCGGGTCCGCGACGCCCTCGATCGGGTGTTGCACGGGCGTCTGCGGGTCCAGACCGACACCATCCGGACTCACCATACCTATCGCTTCCACACCGCACGCCTCACGGCCTCGGATCCGCTGCTCTACACCGGCCTCCAGGTGGGACTCGGCGAGCCGGCTGATCGTCCCTTGAGTGCGTGGGACGAGATGTTCCTGCCGCTCGAGCTTCGAACCTGGATCCGCCAGGTCACCGTGCTCGACCCGTCGGGGCGTGAGATTCCGCTGGTGCGGAGCGAACGGACTCTGTTCCTTGCGTCTCAGCCGCCACCCCCGGAGACGCCGCCGCACTGGCTGCTCGGCTACCTCGTGGTCGGAGCGGGGCTCGGGGCGTGCCTCGCATGGCTCGGCAGCCGCGCGGCAAATTCGGGCGCCGCCCGGAGGGCCTTCGGCGGGGTGGCTTGGGTGTGGGTTGTCCTGACGGGGGTTGCCGGTGGAATCCTCGTGTTCCTGTGGGCATTCACCGACCACGCCGTCGCCTACCGGAACGAGAATCTCTTCCAGGCGAATCTACTGCCGCTGCCGCTGCTGCTGCTGGTGCCCGCCCTCCTGCGGGGTGGAGCTTGGGCGCGGCACCCAGCCGTCAGCTTTGCCGCCCTGCTGGCAGCCAGCTCACTTTTGGGCGCCGGCCTGAAGATTTTTCCCGGTTTCAGTCAGGACAATCTCGAAGTGCTCGCGCTCGCCCTTCCCGCCAACCTCGGTCTCGCTGCCGGGGTCGCGGCGTTCACCCGCCGCCTCAAAGCGTAAGTCGCTCTCCTTCGCAGGCTGCTTCGACCTTGAGCTTCGGCGCCCGCGAGGCTGCGTAGGTCTTGGCGTCCCTCAGCCGTCCATCCAGCATTTCGTCGTCGCTCTCGGGATCGTGGTGGAACAGCACCAGGCGGCAGCAGCCGGCGTCGGCGGCCAGGTCTATTGCCTGCTTGGGGGTTGAATGTCCCCACCCGGCTCTCGCAGCAATCACCGACTCGGAATACATGGCGTCATGGATCAGGGTATCCACGCCGCCCAGAAATTCGACCAGACCGCTGCGCCAGTCCGGTCGCACGGAGTAGGTGCCCCCCGGTCCGAGCTCGTTGTCGGTGAGATAGGCGACCTCGCGCCCTCCGTCGTTCGGTATGAGGCGGAAGCCCAAGGTCGTGCCCGGATGGCGCAGCCGGAATGCGCCCACCCGAAAACCGTCGACCTCGAACGTTCCTTCGACCACGGGGGTCACCACCAGGGTCGCGGCCAGGGCACTGAGTGGCACGGGAAACACCGTAGGCTCCATCTGGCGCCGCAAAATCTCTTCCAGGGAAACACCCTCCTGGGCCGCGCCGTAGATGTGAACCTCGTTGCCGGTGACGCCCAGCGGCTTGAAGAAGGGAAATCCCTGGATGTGATCCCAGTGGGTATGGGAGAGCAGCAGGTGGGCGATCATTGCGTCGCCGTCCGCCATGATCGCGCTGCCGAGCGGCCGCAGCCCGCTGCCGGCATCGAGCACAATGAGATGGCCATCGCCGTCGGCAACCCCGACGCAGGGGGTGTTCCCGCCGTAGCGGGCGGTTCGGGGCCCCGGGGTCGGGATCGACCCCCGGGTACCCCAAAACGTCAAGCTGTACCCCACCGGTGTCTGGCGGACCGCCTCACGCCGGCCGGGGGACAGCAGCTGCGCGATCTCGCCGGCGAGAGATCTCCCTGAGCAGCGAGATGGCAACCTCGGGCATTGACCGGAGCCGAGCCTGGAAGTCTTCCCGGCGGAGCATGAGGAGGTTCGACTCCTCCATGGCGATGACGTGCGCCGACCGGGGCTCGTCGTCCAGAATGGCCATCTCGCCGAAAAAGCTGCCCGGTCCGAGCACGGAGAGAATGACCTCCCGCCCGTCCTCGGCGACCAGCACGACCTTGACCTGTCCGGACGCGACCACGTACAGAGCATCCCCCGGATCGTCTTCGAAGACGATCACGCTGCCCTTGGGATAGCTCCTCTCTCTGACGAAGTCCGCAAACGAGCTGAGATCCGCGTCCGAGAGAGCCTCGAACAGCGGGACCCGGCGCAGAATGTCGATAGCAACAAGCGGCACAGGCGCCTCACTGAGTTGAAAAACAGTATACGCCAATAACCCGGGAAACCGGGTGAGGAATTGCCCTTCCTTTAGGTAACAGCCGTCACGCTGTTTGTAGGTAATAGCCGTCACGCTCCCCGCCGGACAAGGGTCGGCCCTTGGTGGCAATACCGGCACCTTGCCCGGAAGCGGTTCTTGCGTTTAGCTTTACCGGCTATTGCTTTGGGGAGCCACGGGTGAAAGCCAATCTGCATCCGATCTACCGTAAGGTCACCGCGGTCTGCGCCTGCGGAAATCAATTTGAAACTCGCTCGACTGCTTCCTCGATCCATGTCGAGGTCTGCAGCCAGTGCCACCCCTATTTCACAGGGAAGCAGCGCCTGGTGGACACCGCCGGCCGGGTCGACCGGTTCCGCCGCAAGTACAAGAGCGAGACGGCGCCGGCCAAGGCGTAACCGATGGAGAGCCGACTCCGCCAGGCGCTCGCCCGCGCGGAGGAGGTCGCTCAGGCGCTGGCCGATCCGGAGGTCGCCCGGGACCCAGCCAGGCTCAGGTCACTGGGACGGGAGCACACCCGGCTGGTGCCGGTGGTCAAGGCCGCCGAACGGCTGGCGCGGCTGAAGGACGAACTGGAACAGGCTCGGGAGCTGGCCGGCGAGGCCGATCCCGAGCTTGTTGCGTTGGCCCGGGCCGATGTGGCGCGCCTTTCCCCCGCTATTGCGGATCTCGAGGTCGAGCTCCACGATCTGCTGCTGCCGCGGGATCCGCACGATGACCGGGACGCCATCGTCGAGGTCCGCGCCGGCACCGGCGGGGACGAGGCGGGTCTGTTCGCGGCCGAGCTGGTTCGGATGTACACCCGCTTCGGCGAGCGGCACCGGCTGACGGTCGAGCCGATCTCGGTCAGCGACGGCAATCTGGGCGGCGTCAAGGAAGCGATCTTCGCCGTGCGGGGGACCGGTGCGTTCGGACTGCTTCGGTGGGAATCGGGGGTACACCGGGTGCAGCGGGTGCCGCAGACCGAAACGCAGGGCCGGATTCACACCTCGGCTGCGACGGTTGCCGTGCTCCCGGACGCGGAAGAAGTCGATGTGAAGATCGAGCCGCAGGACCTCAAGATCGACGTGTTCCGCTCCAGCGGCCCCGGGGGCCAGAGCGTCAACACCACCGACAGCGCGGTCCGCATCACCCACATTCCGACCGGGCTCGTGGTCCAGCAGCAGGACCAGAAGTCGCAGCTTCAGAACAAGATCAAGGCCATGGAGGTCCTTCGCGCGCGTCTGCTCGACCGGATGATTGCCGAGCAGGAGGCAGCCCGCGCCCGGGAGCGGCGCGCGATGGTTGGCACCGGCGACCGCTCCGCCAAGATTCGCACCTATAACTTCCCGCAGAGCCGAGTTACCGATCACCGCATCAATCTGTCGGTGCACAACCTGGATGACGTCCTGAACGGTGACCTGGAGCCCTTCGTGGAGGCGCTGCGGCTGGCCAGCCGCCAGGAGCAGGTGGGTGGCTGAGCTCACACTCACGCTGTCCGCGCTGCTGGCTGAGGGCCGCGCGAAATTGAAGGCGGCCGGCATCCCCGAGCCCGGGCGCGAGGCGCTCCGGCTGTGGGCCGATCTGAACGATGAGGTGCCCGCGCGGGCGCTGCTGGAGCGCGAGCGGGCGGTCGAGCCGAGCGCCGCCGCATCTTTTGGGGCGGCGCTCGAGCGAAGGGCGCGGGGGGAGCCGCTGGCGTATGTTACCGGCTGGACCGGTTTCCGGCGTCTCAAGCTCCGGATCGACCGGCGGGCGCTGATTCCGCGTCCGGAAACGGAAGGGCTGGTCGAGCTGGTACTGCAGCGGGCGGCCGGCGGGCGGGTCGCCGACGTGGGGACCGGGAGCGGGTGCATCGCCCTGAGCCTGGCGACCGAAGGGTGTTACGATGCGGTCGTGGGCGTGGACCGGTCTGCCGCCGCACTCGCGGTGGCCGAGCTCAACCGGAAGCTCACCGGAGGCGCGGTCGAACTGCTGCAGGGCGACCTGACCGCCGCGCTTGCGAGCGGCAGCCTCGACGCTCTGGTCTCGAATCCTCCCTATCTCACCGACCGGGAGCACCAGGAGCTCGACCGGGCGGTGTCTCGCTGGGAACCCCGAGAGGCCCTGGTGAGTGGCGAGGACGGGCTCGACGCGACGGCTCGGCTGCTGGACGATGGACGCCGGGTCCTGCGATCGGGCGGGTGGCTCGCTCTCGAACTTGATGTGAATCGGGCGCCGGCGGTGGCCGCGCTCGCCTGGGGTTTGGGGTGGGAGGCGGTGGAGGTGCGTGCGGACCTTTTCGGGCGTGAGCGGTTCTTGCTTGCGCGGAGGAGCGAACGATCGTGATCTGGGACAAGGCGCAAGAGCTCGGCCGGCTCATCGGCCAGACGCCGGAATATCAGGCGCTGCGGCGCGCGGAGACCAATCTTCGCGAGGATCAGGACACCCAGGCCAAGCTCGACCAGATCCAGCGGCTGGCGCGCCAGGTGGACCAGATGGTGGCGCAGGGCCAGATGCCCGACCAGCCGACGGCTGAGGCGTACGAGACCGCGGTGCGGGAGCTCGAGATGAGCGGGTCCGGACAGGCGTATGTGGTGGCGCGGGCCAACTTCGAGAAGCTGATGACGAAGGTGAACCAGCAGATCAGCGAAGGGATGGAGAAGGGCGCGACCAGCAGTATCATCACCCTGTCGTGATCGCGGGGTTCTTCCTTGTCGTCGAAGGACCCGAGGGCGCCGGGAAGTCCACCCTCAGTCTGGGGCTGGTGGAGCGGATGCGGGAACTTGGGCTGGACCCGGTCAGTGTCCGCGAGCCGGGTGGAACTCCTGCGGCCGAGGCGGTGCGGGCGGCCTTTCTCGACCCAGCGAACCGATTCGCCCCCCACACGGAGCTCCTGTACATCTGCGCCGCTCGGGCCCATTTGGTGCAGGAGATCATCCGGCCGGCATTGGAATCGGGGCGCCCGGTCGTTTGCGATCGGTACGAGCTGTCCACCTTGGCCTATCAGGGCGCCGGGCGGGGCCTGGACCTGAACACGGTCAGCCTGGTGAACCGGGTGGCAACTGAGGGCCTGCGGCCACACCTGACGCTGGTACTCGACATCCCGCCCGAGGTGGGCCTGGCCCGCCAGCGGGTCGGCGAGAAGGATCACGACCGCCTGGAGCGGGAGGACGTGGACTTTCATCGGCGGGTCGCGGCTGCCTATCTAGCGGCCACCGGCGATGGGGTGCGACATTTGAGCGCAGTAGCGTCGCCGGCGGCCGTGCTCGAGGCCGCCTGGGCCGAGGTGGTCGCGGCGGCGCCGGCAACCTTTCGAAAGGGCGGCTGACAGCCCCCTGTCGACTTGGAGGATGGACGTATGAAGCAGCGTTGGGGCGTGATCGGGCTGGTCGCGGTGATCTCGTTCTTGAGCGGCGGCTGGCTCCTGCAGCGCGGAGTCGCCGCTGGCGGTAACGTGTACCAGCAGGCTCGGCTGTTCGACGACGTCCTCTCCCACGTTCACAACTACTACGTCGACTCGCTGGGCGAGAGCGATCTCTACGACAAGGCCACCAACGGCATGCTGGAGGAGCTCAAGGATCCGTACTCGGTGCTTCTCACCGGTGACGACTACAAGGCCCTCACCGAGCAGACCTCCGGCAACTACGCCGGTCTCGGCATTCAGATCGATGTCCGGGACGGATGGATCACCGTGGTGGCGCCGCTGCCCGATACGCCCGCGGAGCGGGCTGGAATTCAGACCGGCGACCAGATCATCGAGGTAGACGCGAAGTCCACCGAGGGCTGGAAGAACGATCAGGCGGTGAAGGCGCTCCGGGGCGAGGCGGGCAGCAAGATCGCGATCAAAGTTCGCCGGGCCGGCATCACGGATCCGATCACGTACAATCTCAGCCGCGCCACCATTCACATCCGCTCGGTCCCGCCGGGCACGCTGTTCGAGGGAGGCGTCGGCTACATCTCGCTCAACCCGGTCGCCGAGACGTCGGCCCAGGAGCTGCGCGACGAGATCACCGGCATGCGCAGCAAGGGCATGAAGTCGATGGTCCTGGATCTCAGGCTCAACCCGGGCGGTCTGCTGGATCAGGGAGTGAAGGTGGCCGAGCTGTTCCTCGACAAGGGCCAGGAGATCGTCGCGACCAAGGGGCGAGCGCGCGGCTCGAGCAAGGAGTTCTTCGACGAGATCCGGCAGCCCTGGCCCGATCTTCCCATCGTCGTGCTGGTGAACGAGGGCACCGCGAGCGCCGCGGAGATCATCGCGGGGGCGTTGCAGGACCACGATCGCGCCGTGGTGGTCGGCTCGCCGACGTTCGGTAAGGGCCTGGTTCAGACGCTGTTCCCGCTGGGTGACGGCGTGGCCCTCAAGCTCACGACCGCCCGCTGGTACACCCCCAGCGGCAGGACCATCCAGCGGATCGCGAAGGACGAGGAAGACCAGCTTGCCCAGGCCGAATCGGCGGCGGTGGGGATGCCCACCCGGGAGACTTCGGATTCGGCGATCAAGGAACGGCCTGTATACCGCACCGACGGGGGTCGCTCGGTGCGGGGCGGAGGCGGGATCGTGCCGGATATGGTGATCCGGCCCGACACGCTGACCACCGACGAGCGGGCGTTCGCCAAGGCGTTGGGCGCAAAGCTGCCGGTCTACCGCGACGTGCTCACCACCTATGCGCTCGAGCTCAAGCGCACCAGGGCGGTCACCACGGAGGCGTTCAAGATCACGCCCGAGATGCGGCGTGACGTGTATCAGCGGCTCAAGAGCAAGGGCGTGGAAGTCACCCAAGCCGACTTCAATGGCGCGGGCCAGCTGGTGGACGAGCAGCTGAGCTACGAGATCGCGCGCTACGTGTTCGGGCGGCCGGCCGAATTCCGGCGGCGGTCGTCCGACGATCACCAGTTGCAGACGGCTCTGGGACTTCTCCGGAAGGCCCAGACGCCGAAGGACCTGATGGGTCTCGCGATGTCCAGCGCCTCGGCGGCGAGGACCAACTGAGCCGACGGCTTCACCGTCATCCCGGTCCGGCGCAGCCCGGTCGTTCCCCCGGTGGGAATGGCCGGGTTGCTCGCTTCAGGATCGGATGAGCGGGCCGGATCTCGCCCAGCGCCGCATCGCGATCATCGGCGCTGGCCGGATGGGGCAGGGGATCGGGGTGGCGCTGGCGGCGCAGAAGTGGAGGGTCATCCTCGTCTCGCGCACCCGAAAGCCGGTCGCCTCGGCGGTCGAGCTTCGAGTCGGCGGCGGAGACGACGCTGTGCGTGCCGCACCGCTGGTCCTGATTGCCACTCCGGATGACGCGATCGCGGGCGCCGCTCGAGCCCTGGCGGCTGCCGGGGCCGTCGGGCCCGGGCACACCGTGCTTCATGTGTCCGGACTGCTCGACCGGTCGACGCTGGCCCCCCTGGGCGGGACCGGTGCCGCACTGGGATCGTTTCACCCGCTCCAGACGATCGCGGATCCGGCCACCGCGGCCGACCGGCTGCGGGGAGCTTATGCCGGCATCGAGGGCGACGAGCGCGCGCTGGCTGCTGCCGGCCGTCTCGCGCTCGCGCTCGGCATGACGCCCGTGTCACTCACGGCGGCGGGGAAACCGCTTTACCACGCGGGTGCCGTCGTCGCGGCGAACTACACGACCGTGCTCGCGGGCGTTGCGGAGCACCTGGCTCTGGCAGCCGGGGTTCCTCCGGACACGGCGGCCCGGCTCTACGCGCCTCTCTTCGCGGGGGCTGCCCGAAACCTGGCAGAGCTGGGGCCCGCGGAGTCTCTCACCGGACCCATCCGGCGGGGCGACGTCGCCACGGTGCGAGCTCACCTGGCCGCCCTCCCCGCCGGAGTCTTACCCTTGTACCGCGTGCTCGGCCTGGCGGCGCTCGAGCTGGCGCTCGAGTCAGGACTCCCGGACGCGTCCGGGCAGGAGCTTCGCGAGCTGCTGGGAGCGGCGTCGATGGAAAATGTCCGCAGAAACATCTCGAGCGGGGGGCCCTGGGAGCCACGTGTGGGCTATTCGCGGGCGGTGCGGGTCGGGCCGTATGTCCACGTCGCCGGCACGACGGGGACCGACGCCGAAGGGCGCGTGGTCGCGGCCGGGGACGTCTACGTGCAGGCCCGCCATGCGCTCGGGAAGATCTCGGA
>WNGB01030456.1_pt1 | contig 10734 bp, 12 predicted proteins | sample 5400681 | NCBI WGS metagenome assembly WNGB01 (sample SAMN13153367, study PRJNA577476) | soil metagenome | isolation source: 115 cm soil or saprolite under grassland replicate 2 | place: USA:California | collected 2016-06-15 | reverse complement strand
AGCAACTCCGCCGCGAGCATCCGCGTCGTCATCTGGTGGTGGTGATGGATCAGGCTCCCCCCCACACCTCGAAATTGACCACCGACTACATCCAAGGGCAACGGCGACTGCATGGCTTCCACCTGCCAGCGTATTCACCGGATTGGAACCCGGACGAAAAAGTCTGGAACCACCTCAAGCACCAAGAACTCAAGGGCCACCAAGCCAAGACCAAGACCGAGATGCGGGACTTGGCGGAACGCAAGCTCATTGCCATGTCCCAAAACCCCGAACTCCTTCGGGGGATCTACTTCCGATGTTGTGTTGCAGATTTATTGTCGTGACCCATACCAGAAAAACCACAGCCCACAGGGCGATCTGGGTCAGGTGCATCGCGGCCGTAATGAGCGCGACGACCATCATGACCGCGACCTCCCTCCAGAATCCCGAGGCAGTGCGCCCGGCTCGGGTCAAGTACACCAGCAGCCGCACGATGGGGGCTGTCGCCATGGCGTAAGCCAGCACGTTGACGAGCAACATGCCGGCGCCGACCAGGAGGGCCAGGATCACGCTTCGCATCTCCGCGCCACTACTTCTGCGCCGCCTTCGCAGGCTTTGGCAGAGGTGGGACGTCCGCGTGAGTTGGCGCCTTGACCACCATCACCGGACAGCGGGCGCGGCGGATCACCTCTTCGGTCACACTGCCGAACAGGAGGTGTTTCACCCACGAGCGCCCGAGCGTCCCCATCACAATGAGATCGCACCCGCGCTTCTCCAGCAGGTCGAGGATGTGGGCCACCGTCGGCTTGTCGGCGACGATTACCTCGTGCTCGACCCGGACCTGCGGGTCTCGGGCCTGGAGTGCGAGGAGGCCGCCCCAGAGGTTCTTCCCGTTCTCATCTCGCACGTCTGCCGGGGACGGACCTTCCGCCGTGACCACTGCCGGCGGTGCGGCAACGTGGAACGCCACGACGGATGCCCCAGTCGCCTTCGCCAGGCTGTGGGCGACGCGGAACGCCTCGTCAGCGTGCGCGGAAAAATCAGTCGGAACGAGGATCTTGTGAATCGCGTTCATGGATGTCTCCTTCACTTGTTACTGCGCCGCGGGTTGTTGCTCGAACTCTCGGCGGGTGTCCTGATCTACGAAGTAGTAGGTCTTCCCGTTGCGCTCCAGGGTGGATGAAGCGAGGTACTTGGGGAAACGGATCTTGGCGACGGGATCCTCGACGAGTTGGTCCTTGAGGTGCTCCTTGAGCTCCGCGTCCTGGCGCACGAGGCCAATGTACGCCTTCACAAAGGCGACGATCCTCTCGTCGAACCACTGGACCACCGCATCGTCCTGCACCGCGTCGAGGGAAAACTCAAGGACCGAATGCTTGTCGTAGCGAACCAGCACGGGGATGATTTCCTGGGTGCATTCCAGGCGGACGTGGTTCACATCCGGGTCCGGAAACACTTCAAACAGTAAGGTCACCTTCGCCACGGTGGCGGCGAAGGTCAGGTTCATTGCCCGCGTGTGTTCGCGAACAATGGGCTCAGCCTTGACCACGGCCTTGAACCGCTCGATGAAGGCGGCCAGGCGAGGCTTCAGCAGTTCGATGAGGTGTTTGGCCACGGTTTCGTAGCGCTGGAGCCGCGGCCCACGTTCCCGGTTCGCCCGCACCACCTCGGCCCAGGCCTTTTTTTCGGCTTTCACCTCCGCCGCGAGTTCCTCGTCAATCCGGTGAATAAGGGTGCTAACGTCCGTCATTGTGTCAATTCTCCTTGAGGGCTTCCGTGATCGTTGGATGCAGGCTTTGGGAGGGGTTAAGGCAATCGGCGTGCCGGGGAGGTGAGGTCGCTGTTTTCCGTGGCCAGATAAGGTCCAGGGCATGCCCGAGATGGTTTCTGCCTTGCTTTTCGGAGCGAGCAGTCGGTGAGGTGGCAGTTGTCTTACCAGGCCGGTTGGAACATCTGCCATCAGGCTCAGACGTTTCCTCCTGACACTTCTCAGCGAACCTTCATCGTTCGCCTCAGGTATAACCGGCCCCGGGCGGCGCGTGCAGGCCCCGCGCCGCTCGCCACATCAGCAGCGCTACCGGCAGCCCCAGGGTCAACATCATCAGGCTCAGGAAACGCAGGCCTTCGCGGAAACCGAAGGCGACACTCTCGACTGCCGCGAACGTACCCAGGACTCTCCCGGTTTCCTGCTGGAGATTCGGGCCGCTCAAACCGCGCTGCTGGTAGTAGTCCGCGACACGGGTTCCGGCGTCCGATACGGCGGGCCGGTTGGTGCTGAGGTTAAGGCGGTAAGTGTCCAGCGCCCTGTCGGAAGAGGCCTTGATCACCGTCGCCGTTGCGGTCGGCACCGTGATGATCGGCACGACAAGGCCAACGACGGCCAGGGTGCCGGCGTAGAGGAAGTCCTTGGGGTTCAGCCCCTCGATCTCGTCGGTCAGGAAGACGGGCGGGATCAGGCCCAGGAACGCCCCCCAGCAGGCCAGGATCAAGGACACGTGCTCTTTCGGCGTAAAGTTGTCCAGCGACGATAACCACCAAACACAGGCCGCCGTCCCCACCATCCCCACGATCAGCCAGACGTGCCGCAGGCTGCGCCGGTGGAACCAGGTCGTCAAGAACGTGGTACTCGCCATGGTCAGAGTGGTGGGCACCATCAGCCAGCCGGCGGTGGTCCGCGGGTAGGCACGCAGCACGGTGGCGTACAGGCCGACGATCGTGAGCACGGCCACCAGGTTCAGGAGCATCAGCCCGCGCATCGTCATGGCCAGAACGAAGACGCGGGTTCGCAGCAACCGCTTCAAATGCTCATCGGGGCTGAGGCCCGACCCGAGCCAGACCACAAGGACGACGGGTAGCGCGACGCAGAGGATGACGGTCAGGGTAAAGGCGTCGGAGGTCCAGCCCCCCCACTTGCGATACCAGCTGAAGGCAAACGTGACCGCCACCACCCAATCGGCAGGTTCATGGGCCGAGGCGGACGGTCGGGGCGGAAGTAGCGCCAGACGAGCAGCATCCCCAGGAGCGCGATCGGGATGTAAAACCAGTACATCCACCTCCAGGACAGCCCCACGGTCAACTCCGCCATCAGCAGCGGGGTCGCGTTGCGCGTCGCGTAGGCGCAAGTCCCGTACAGGCCGATGGCCACCAGCAGCAGCGGGCCAAACTGCTTGTAGAGCGTGGTTCGGCAGAGACTCATCACCAGCATCTTGCCGAAGCCATCCACGAACCGACCCAGGACGAAGCTCTGCAGCCCGACCGCCGCCCCACACAGCAGGTTACCCAGGGCGAAGCCCGCAAGGCCCAGGATGATGGTGTAGCGCGCGCCGATCCGGCCCGACAGCCACAGCCCCGTGAACAGCCCGTAGAGAATGCCAACCCCGTAGCCGACCTGCTGCCAGGTCATGTCGTACTCATCGATCTCGAGGCCTTTGCGCACAGCATCGTCCGTGATGACGGTCTGCACGAGGGTCTGATAGGGCGCAAAGAAGACGACGAGCACCGCCAGGGCCGCCAGCCAGTGGCGGCGCTCGAGCAACAGCGGCGGGGCCGCCGGCACGCCGAGCGGTGAGTGGTGAGTGGTGAGTGGTGAGTCGTGAACGGTAGACATTGGCAGCCCTTCTTTACTCATCATTCATCACTCACCACTCACTTCTGCGGCGGCTGGTTGTAGCGCGTCTCGAGGTCTCTCATCTCCCGGGCGGCCTGCTCTGCCCAGCGCGGGTCGCCCGCGCCGTGGCTGATGACGGTGCGAACCGATAGCCCGGCCTGCAAGAGCGGCCAGCGCTCGTCCTTCTCGATCGCGATGCGCACGGACACGCGCTGCACCACCTTGGTGAACTCGCCGGAGACGACATTCCGCGGCATCAGGGCGAACTGGGCACCGGTCGATTTATCGATCCAGACGACGCGGCCGCGGAACGGCTCGGCGAAGGCGTCCACCTGCAATTCCACTGCGTTGCCCGGCGCCACCCCGCCCAGGCGCGTTTCCTCGAGGTTGGCCGTCACGTAGAGCAGGTCGGGATTGTACATGCTCAGGATCGCGACGCCGGCCGAGGTGAAATCGCCCAGGTGCCGGTAGCGCTTGACCACGACGCCCGGGAACGGAGCGCGGATTTGGGTGAACTGGAGCACGTGCTGTGCCGAGTCCAGGGCGATCTGTGCGTCCTTGACCACTTCCTTCTTGACACCGACCATCAACTCAACCTCCCGGATCTGGTCGTAGCCGGTCTCGGCAAGGTCCAGAACCTTGCCGGCCTTGGTGACAAGAGTCTGGGCTACCTCCAGATCCCGGTTGGCGACCTCAATCCGCGTTCGGGCCGCCTCGGCCTTGGCCAGGCGTGCGTCGGCCAGGCGCAACTCGGCCTTGGCGACGTCGTGCGCTCGCGTTACCTCCTGGGCTCTGCGTAGCGTCGTCGCGTCCTGGGCGGCGAGCGTCGTCCAGCGGTCGTACTCCTGCTTGGCGAGGGTGAGGTTCGCCCTGGCAAGTGCGACCGCCGCCTTCGCCTCGTCGATGGTTTTGTTGACCTCGTCGGTGGTGAGCCTCAAGGCATCCCTGGCTCGTGCCTCCTCCGTCCGCGCGGCGGCCAGGGTTTGCTTCGCTACGTCGATTTGGAGGGGGACTTCCTTCTTGAGCTTGGCCAGGCCGGCTTCTTGACGTTTCAGCTCTGCCGCGGCGAGGTCGAGTTTGCCACGCGCTTGCTCCACCTGGTCGCGGTAGTGGACCGGCTCGATCTCCGCAAGCACCTGGCCCTGCGCCACGCGGTCATTCTCTTCGACATGGAAACGGACAAGGCGGCCCGAAACCATCTCCGGGGCGATGTTGACAATGTGCGCCTCGACGAAGGCGTTGTCGGTGATGGAGTGGGAGAGGCGGTAGGTCCACCAATGAAGGCCGAAGTACGCCGCCACGATCGCAATCCCGCCAACGGCACACCAGAGAGCCCACCGAACGAGGCGCGGCAGGTGGCGTGCGGGTGCCGGAACAGGCGGCGCAACCGGAGTAGTAGGAGGGGAATTCACAGTTGGCGGCGCGTGGGATGTATCGGGTGTCATGGTGCTCTCTCAAGTGGTTGTCGGCCTACCCGACAGGTGACTGCTCCCCTAGATCCGCATGAGCGCCTCCCTGCCTGGGAGTGAAAGCCTGAATCCAAGTTGGTTACCGATGCCCGACCTGCCGATGGCCGGAAGAGTTGCCTGGGGTCGGAGTGACTCCCATCGCATACTCCAGGCGGGCCAGGGCGATCAGGTAATCGTGAATCGAATTCAAGTAAGCCTGCTGGGCGCGGGTAAGTGTACTCTCGGCATCAGTGATCTCGGAGGAGGTTGCATCTCCTAATTTGGCCCGGGCGCGTACCAGCCGGTAATTCTCCTCCGCCTGGGCCACAGCGGGACGAGAGCGGTCGATCCCCAGGCGAGCGGTGATCAGGTTACGATAGCCTTCTGTAACCTGGAAGGCGATGGTATCCGCGATGGACTCCGCCTGGGCCATGGCCGCACGGATCTTCGAGTCCGCAACGCGGAGTTCAGCTACCCGCTTGCCGCCCTCAAAAAGGCCCCATTCCAGTTTGATGAAAGCTACCCCCAGATCGGCGTGGCCGCGCGGTACCGCCTGCTGGAAGTCGTTGGCGTAACCCTCGGCCACGATGCGCGGGGCAAAGTCGGCCCTGGCCACTTGCCGGCCTTCGTTGGCCACCTGGATGGACTGGCGGGCCACCTGAAATTCGCGCCTCAGCCCAACGGCGGTCTGCAAGCACTCGGCCAGCGACTGCGTAAAGCGCGGAACGTCCGAGGTTTCGACGACGCCTGTGGGCGCATTTACGTTCAACCCGATGGCCAGGTTGAGCGCTGCGACAGCCACCGCCTCCGCGCCCTCCGTAGCATCGAGCAGCCGCTGGCTTTCCGCCAACTGCACCTCGACCCGCAATCGCTTCTCCTTCTCCAAGGCGCCACCTTTTTCCAGTCTCTTGGCCACATACAAATCGTCTTCCGCCCGTCGAACTGCATCCTGGGCGGTCTTTCTCAAAGCCCGCGTACGGAGAACCTGGTAGTATGCCACCGAGACCTCGTTGGCGACCGTCTGGAACGCCCGGTCGCTTTGCAGTTGAGCAATTTCGACCGCGATGCCCGCCTGACGATACCGACCCAGCCGACGGCCGAAGTCACAGATAAGCCATTGCAACTTGATTTCGGCCAGTTCGTACCCGGTGTTGAGGTTCAGCCCAATGGGGATTGACCCCAGGGCAGGAATAAATGTGAAGCCCGGAAGCGGCCCCAGCGGCACGCTGTTGCCACCGACGTTCAGGTCGAAGCCGCCGACCGAGTATCCGGCCACTGCCCTGGGCAAGAACGGGGCGAAGGCGATGTCCTCCCCGCGCCGGGCTTGCTCGACGCTCTCCATGTAGACCCGCAACCGCGGTTGTTGCCGGAAAGCCGTGTCGATAGCCTCGGCAAGCGTGAGGGCTTGGGTAGGTTCACAGGTGACACCACTCGCTTGCTCACGGGTAGGGTTCGGCAGCTTGACTTCTTTGGGGTCAGTTTCGTCTGCTGCTTTGGGTTGCCCCAAACGGGCCGGGCTTCCGCCGGAAGTCTCCTGGGCCATCTGCTTGGGCGTGGGCAGTTCCGCGTGAGTGTCGAGGTTCACCGGCGGAAGAATTCTTTGGGCCAAGCCTTCCTGGTAGCCGTACCGCTCGTGGCTGCAACCAAGTGGGAGGGCCAGCAGCAGGAAGCCGAGGAGCTTGAGCTCGACCCGGAGTCGCGTGGTTATGATCGTAGGGGTCGGCAAGGTCAGCTCCTCGTGGATTCGGAGGGGATCTGATCCACCTTCCGAGCGGCTCACCGGGCAGATTGCGTGGGAAACGCGCCTTCCAGAACCGCGCCGTTCCCCCAGTTTTGCGCCACGCAGCCAACGGAGTCGCCGCCAGGAATTCCGGTGGTAGTGGTTGTATCGGGTGTGCAGGGAGCGATCTTGAGAAATCACCTATGAACATCTCTAAACTGCTAATCTTGGGCTGTCGTGGCGACTATTCCCGATGCGCGCTTGCTGCATTGCTAGTGACGGCCATGGCTCCAGTCCCATTCGGGCCAGTTCCGGCGCATTCACCGAGTTTCCATGCAACGTACTGCGCCACCAGACCGACGGTGAACAGGTTCGGAACGGCGGCCACCTGCCGATCCTGGTCGAAGGCACGCAAGTCGGCGTAGGGCATGCGCGAGCGCAGCTCACCCATGCCCTGGTCGGTCACCCGGCCCTCCCTCACAAAGTCGGGATCGCCCTGGAACACCGCTTCCGGGAACAACTCGCCACGCGGGATCTTGATGACGAACTCACGCTCCAACCGGAACACGATGTCCAGAAAGTCAATCGACTCGGCCCCCGGATCTCCCTGAAGGGTGGCCGTCGGCGTGAGGTCGGCTTCATCCGCATTCAGCGATTCCGCCAGCACCCGTGCCACCTTCCCATAGATTTCCTCAGCAGCCGACGTGGGTCCACTCCTCTTCAATCAAGCGCGGTTGCAATCGGGGAATTAGCCGCTTTATCATCTCCTGGCGGCGTCAGGCGATCCGCGACGCGAGGGCGAACATCAAGCATGACCATCCCTTGAAAAGCAGGTCGATGCCAACGAGCATACCGATTACCCAAACGGCAGACTGGGGCCACGCGACCCAGATGACGAGGCCGAGAACGACGCTGAGAACTCCGTCGTAGACAACCCACCCCCAGGCCGGAAACCGGCCGAGCAAGGCGGCGTTCAGCCGAATTAGCCCGCCGACGATGAACAGCACAGCGACGAACAAGGTCAAGGCCAGCTCGGCGAGCGTTGGCCGCGTCAAGAACAGGAGGCCGACGACCAGGCTGAGGACACCGGCCACCAGGTGGGCGAAGACGCCACCCCACCGCCGCGCCCAGAAGGCGTGAACCGTTTGGACGCCTCCCCCGAGCACGAGCAACCAGCCGAGTAACAGAACGGAGATCAGTGTGGTGAGCGCTGACGCCGCAAGGGCGGCGATGCCGAGAACGATGAGGAGGATCCCGAGCACAGCGAACCATCCCCAATGATGTCTTAACGCTCCCCGTTCCGGCCCGAGGGCCGTCGTGCTCAACGAGTCGGTTGCGCTGACCATTTGATGAACTCCTTCGTTCCTTCAACCTTCTCCCGGCTCGAAGCAATCGTGCGCGGGTGGAACGGAATCCCTCCAAAGCAACACTCGTACCGAAGGGGTGGCAGAACCTCACCCGGCTGGTCCCGACCGAAAGACCACCTCAGCAACAACCGGACGGTCATTCGTGTGGTAGCTGATTTACCAGGCTGGGTGGAATAGTTGCCACGGCGCTGGTCCGGCCAGGAGACGCACCGGTGGCCCTGCGTGCGTGAGCCGGTCGGGTTTAGACCGGGTCATCTTCTTCCGCTTCGACGGCGCGCGTGATGGACAGCCCCAGATCCCGGAGTTTCAGGCGCAAGGTTTGCCGGGCGATCCCCAGCAGAAGGGCGGCCTGCTGGACATTCCCGCGCGTGTCCTCCAGGACGCGCGGCAGCAACAGTCGGTCCACCTGCCGGTGCGTCTCCGCGTACAGGTCACGGGCGTCGGATGCCAGGCGTTGGCGGACGACAAACGTCTCCACCCCGGGTTCCTCCCCTGCGGGTGGCATTGGGGCGGCTACGCCAAGCCCTCCCAGGGGCTCTGGCAGGAAAGCCGGGAGCAGGACGGTGCCGCTGGCCCGCAGCAGCGCCTGCTTGAGGACGCTTTGCAACTCTCGGATATTACCCGGCCAGGGGTAGCCGCACAGCCGCTCCAGCGCCTCCGGGGCGACCTCCTGCACCTGGCGCCCCAGTTCGCGGCTGAAGCGCCGCAGGAAGTGCCGCACCAGCAGCGGCAGATCCTCGCCCCGCTCGCGCAAGGGAGGCAGGTGGATGGTGAACACCCCCAGCCGGTAGTACAGGTCCGCCCGAAACTTCCCTTCCTCCGACCACGTCTTCAGGTCGCGGTGGGTGGCCGCGATCAGCCGCACGTCGGTCCGCACCGTCTCGTTGCCGCCGATGCGCTCGAACGCCTGCTCCTGCAGCAGCCGCAGCATCTTGGCCTGTAAGGCCGCCGGCATGTCGCCAATCTCGTCGAGGAAGAGGGTGCCGCCACTGACCTGCTCGAACTTGCCGATGCGGCGACGGTCGGCGCCGGTGAAAGCGCCCTTCTCATGGCCGAACAGCTCGCTCTCCAGGAGTTGCTCTGGGCTCGGGGGCCGTGCTGGTAGATGGCGCGAGCGACCAACTCCTTGCCGGTGCCGCTCTCGCCGGTGATCAGCACCGGCACGTCCTGGCCGGCGACGCGGCCGATGGCCTTGTACACCTCGCGCATCGCCGGGCAGGAGCCGACGAGGGCGCCCTCCGCGTCCAGGTCCGTCTCGGTTTCGCATGCCACCGCCAGGGCCCGCATGCGCCGGGCTACGTCCAGAGCTTCGCCGACGACTCGCCGCAACACGGGCAGCTCGATGGGCTGGAACAGGAAGTCATAGGCGCCATGCTTCATGGCCTCGATGGCCGCGTCGGCCCGCCCCGCGCTGGTAACGAAGTGCTGGTAGATCTCCAGCCCGGACGGTGCGCGCGCATCCAGGCCGAGGACGATGACGTCGGGCGAGTCGGCGCGGACGTGCCGGAGGCCGCCGGGACCGGAGCCAGCGACCTGGACCCGGGTATCGGACCCGGGGAACGCCCGGCGCAACTGCTCCGCCAGCCCGGCCGTGTCTTCGTCGAGAACAAGCAGGTGAGCCGGCGCGGAGGCGGGGGGGTGGGACGGTAGGCCGAGCGCGCCGGCCCGGCCGACGACCGTCTCCGCTCGGTTGGCGGTCTCCCGCAAGAAGGGCAGCACCGGACGCATCGACTCGCACCTCATCGCGGCTGCAGACATGCGTTTCTCCTTGGATGGGTCTGGCGCGCCGGCGCGCCGGTCAGCTCTCCCTTTCCTGTCCTTGGCGTGGCGGGTGGACAGCGGATCTGTTATGATTCGTGGCGACGCACCGACGAATGGGCTCGGGATTGGCCATGAGCGCTGAACCCACCACCACCGCCGCCGTCCAGCGCTACCTGAACGCCCTGGCCGGCGACCAGCCCGCCGAGCCGATCGTGCGCGCCCTGCTGGACCGCTCGGTCCGGCGTTTGCAGTTGCTATGCGCGAACTTCCTGTACCGCCAGTACCGCCGTTTGACGCTGCCGCCGTTGAACTTGCAGCCGGACGAACTGCTCGGCGCCGTGGTGGAGCGCCTGCTCAAGGCGCTGCGCTCGACCCGCCCTCCGACGGTGCGCCAGTTCTTCGGCCTGGTCAACCAGCACATGCGCTGGGAACTGAATGACCTGGCCCGCCGCCTAGATGAACAGCCGCCCCCGGTGGAGCTGAACGAGGGGCTGGTGCCGGCGCCGCCCAGTAGCGGCTCGGTGCTGACGCCCAACGGCCGGCGCATGCTGGAGGCGATCGACCGCCTGCCGGAGGACGAGCGCGAGGTGTTTGGCCTGGTGCGCGTCCAGGGACTGACGCAGGCCGAGGCCGCCGAGGTCCTCAGCGTCTCCGCCAAGACGGTGCAGCGGCGCTTGAACCGCTCCTTGTTGCTGCTGGCGAAGGAGCTGGATCACCTCCGCCCTCCGGAAGGTGACAAGGTGACCAGGTGACCAGGTGACCAGGTGACCAGGTGACCAGGTGACAAGGTGAAGGGGAGTAAGTGCCCTTCACCTTGTCACCTTGTCACCTGGTCACCTGGTCGCCTGGTCA
>WNGB01014061.1_pt1 | contig 10734 bp, 4 predicted proteins | sample 5400681 | NCBI WGS metagenome assembly WNGB01 (sample SAMN13153367, study PRJNA577476) | soil metagenome | isolation source: 115 cm soil or saprolite under grassland replicate 2 | place: USA:California | collected 2016-06-15 | reverse complement strand
CGCGATGCGGAGTGCGGAGACTTCTCCGGGCGCGATCGAGATGTCCCTCGACTCGGCAAGGTGCTTCGGATGAGCGATGCGGAGCTGGGCCGGACCGCTCTCGATGCCGGCGATCTCCGCCCGCCCGTCGGCGCCGGTGCGCTCCGCGCGGGCCGCGAGGCCCGGTCTCGCGGTCGACTGCACCACCACCTCGGCGCCGGAGAGCGGCCCTCCTTCCAGGTTCGTCACCACGACCGCGACCCGCCCGGCCGCCCGACCGGAAGAGGCCGCCCCGGCCCGGCGCGCGACGCCGGCGGCGGCCAGGTGGGCGGCGGGCCCGCGATCGCGCTGCCGTCCGGGCTGGAAGCTGATGCCGGCCAGCGCTTGAAAGCGCGGCTCGATCGGATACAGCCGGTCGGCCTCGTCCGCGCGGGGCGTCCCGGCCAGACTGACCTCCATCTGCAGCTGCACGGCGAGGACAGGCGTCAACCAGTGCCGGGCCCCGGCGCCGAGCCGCATCGGCCAGGATCGCCGTTCCGGCGCGCGGTCACCGACCAGCGCATCCCAGCTCCACTCCCCGATCCACTCGGTCGCGCCGGTGCGGAACGCCGCGCCGGCGCCGAGGAGGACCGCGTCCGACTCGCTGACCCCCAAGGCCATGCGGTCCGATGCGCTGAGCTGGTCCGGCTGGTCGATCGACCGGGCGCTGCGGTCGAAGCGGAATCCGCCCTGGACGCCGAGCGAGAACCGGCCCGCCGGCGGCGACCAGGAGACCAGCCCGACCAGGTCGACCGTCGAGGCGGCCGGATCGAGCGACGGGACATCGCGGCCCGGGACCCAGAGCCCCGCGTGCGCCGCCAGCCAGAGGCCGCCGCCCACCGGCGCGCTCGCGCGAACGGCCACGCGCGGATCGCCGACCCAGCCGCTGTCGCCGCCGGAGCCGGTGCCCGTGTCGGTGTGACGATCGTAGCGGCCTGTGAAGCGGGCGGCCAGCGCCAGCCACGGCAGCGGGCGAAAGCTCGACGCCAGGTCGAGGGTGGCTCGGTGATGGCGGTCGCTGTCGGCGATCGCGGCGCCGCTGTAGCCGTAGCCGGCCAGCCCGGCGAGGACCAGGCCGGTGTCGAACGGACCGGCCACGCCGACGCGCACGAATCCGGGCATCGCGCCGCCCGTGTCGCCGACCGACTGCCCCGGCCGCTCCGGCTGGGCCCACGCGGAGGGCGCGTGCGTGAGCGCGGCCGCCACGCCGGCCACGCGCAGCGCGCCGAGCGTCACGCCGGCGGACCGGAAGCGCGCCGCCCTGGCCATGGCCAACCCACCCTCCAAACGTCCATGTTATCGCGATCGCGGTCGCGCGTGGACGCGAGCCGGGCCGGGCGCGTGGTTGCCGTTGTGGTCGACCGCGCACGAGATCCTGGTCGTCGATCGAGTCCGGCCCCCGAGGGGTCATGAGACGACGCAGCCGAGGAACGCCGATCGAGTGAATGTCTTCAACCGGATGGTCGAGCCGGACGCGCCGTCGCGAGAACCCGCGCCGTTCTCTGCCGCGTCGAGTGGACGAGCGGTCCACAGCTCTCCCCCGCCAGGTGGTCTGACGGTCCACTCGACCCGCATATCGACGCGATGGCTCTGGACTCGCGACCGGCACGCGAATTGTAGAGGCTCCTCGATACCCATGGCGGGTAGGCGCGAGGCGGCGGCGGCGGGTGGTGGCCAGAATGGCCGGACGGCTGGCGCAGGGGGAGACAGGGAGGGGGCAGTCGGACGGCGCGGGGTAGGGGTCAGGTGAGGGCGGCGCCAGATCGGACGGCGCGGGGCGGTGGAAACGAGAGGACGCTCGTGTGCGAGACTTCCTCGAGCCACCGCGGCTCGGTGATTTGCGGGGGGAGGCGGACGACGGAACGCCTTGCGCACCGCCACCGCCCCGCGTCGAGCCGGCAAATCATGCGCGGTTTTGCAATTTGAAGACTGCGGTCGAAGACGTATCGTCGCCGAGGGGCGGCGAGTGAGTGGCGGCGAGGGCGATGAGCGGGGGGAGCCGATGACCAGGGTCACCAAACGCGCGGGATGGAGCAGTCCGCCGCGTTCGCCCGCATCCGCCCCGGGGGAGAGCGTCGACATGCAGGTCCCAGGTTCGCCAACGGGCGAGATGACGACAGACGTTCGCCTCCGCTGTCCGGTTTGCCTCGCGGTCTTCCGCACCGAGTTCGAGCGGTGCCCGAACGACGGCGCGGAGCTCGGCCCGCTCGACGGCGACCCGCTCGTCGGAACCTTGATCGCGGGGCGCTACGTCATCGACGCGCTGGTCGGCGAAGGATCGATGGGGCTCATCTACCGGGCCCACCACGCCAGCCTGCCGCGCCGGTTCGCGGTCAAGGTCCTGTTCGGCGATCTCATCGCGGATCCGCGCATGCGGACCCGCTTCGCCCAGGAGGCGGCGCTGGCCAGCCGGCTCGGCCATCCGAACGTCGTGTCGGTGGTCGACTTCGGCCGCGCCCCGACCGGGCTTTTGTACCTGGTCATGGACTACGTCGACGGGGAGGTGCTGAGCGACCTCATCGCGCGCGAGGCCCCGCTCGAGCCGCTCCGCGCCGTGCGCATCGCGCGCCAGCTGGCACGCGGGCTGGGCCACGCGCACAAGCACGGCCTCGTGCACCGCGATTTCAAGCCGGGTAACGTGCTGCTCGAGCGGCACGAGGACGACCTGCTGGTGCCGCGCATCCTCGATTTCGGGCTCGCGATCTCGACTCGCCCGCGCGAGGAGCTGCCTGGCCGACTCACCGAGTGCGGCTTCATCATCGGGACGCCGGTGTACATCGCGCCGGAACAGGTCCTCGACCTGGCGGTCGACCACCGGGCCGACCTGTTCGCGCTCGGCGTGGTGCTGTACGAGATGCTGGCCGGCCAGCCCCCCTTCGACGGCAGGCCGGTCGAGATCGCGCACAAGAACGTGGTCGAGCCGGTGCCGCCGATCATCCAGCGCAGCCCGGGTGTCGTGATCGACCTTGAGCTGGAGCGGCTGGTCCGCCGGCTGCTCGAGAAGGCGCCCGGGGATCGATTCGCGTCCGCCGACGAGCTGTGCGCCGCGCTCGAGGCGATGGAGCGCAGAGAGACGGAGGAGGGAAGGGCGCAGGCGACCGAGCAGCGCGGCTTGATCGACCTGGTCAGTCTCGACGACGAGGTCACCCACAACGACATCCAGCCGCCTCGGGTGGGCTGGTCGAGGAAGCGTGTCATCGCGGTGGCCGGCGCCTGTGTGTTCGCGGCGGCCGCGGCGACGTTCACGGTCGCGCGGTGGGCCGGTCCCGCGCGCGACGCCGGAGCGGCCTCCGCGGCGATCGCGCCCGGGTCCGGCGCCAGGGCCGTCGCGCCGGGAGCCGACCCGGCGTCCGGACAGGCGAGCGGGCTGCAGGAGGCGGGCGCGATGGGCGAGCCGGTCGGGCTGAACCAGGCGCGGCCATCCTCACTGCCGCCGCGGCGCGAGGTGGACACATTCGGCGTGGTACCGGGCGCGCCGATTCCGATCGACGCGGCGCCGCGCGAGGCGGCCTCGCGTCCGGGACGAGGGGCGCCTTCGCCGGCGGCCCCGGTCGCTCCCGCCTCGCGCTCGGCGCGAGCGGATGTTGCGGGGGCCCCGGTTGCGACCGCCCCGCGTTCGGGGGGGGACCTTTCTGGCGGGGAGCGCCGCCAGGCGAAGCAGGCTGACAAGGCGGTGCCGGAGGGAGCGGCGGCGGCGGAAGCGGCCGCGTACACCGAGGCTGCCCTGCCGCTCTCGTCGAGCGAGCGATGCTTCCCGCCAGAGGGGTTCCCTCTGCCCCGGCGGCCGGCTCGAACCCGCCCGCCGGCGGCGAGCGCGTGCAGGCCATGCCGGGCGGTGCGGTCGACCCGACGTCCGCGCACATGGATGGGCCGGCGGGCGCGCGCCGGCCGATCGTGGTCTCGCTGTCCCGCACGCGGCGCGAGAGCGGCGGCCTGCCGCCCATCCGCTTCCCGCGCTGGGAGAGTGCGCCGAGCCAGATCGCGGCCAAGATGTGCATCGACGCGGACGGCGCCGTCACCGAGGCCAAGGTCCTGTCGCCGGTCTCGCGCGAGGTTCGCGTGACCATCGAGCGCGCGCTGTCGACCTGGCGGTACCGGCCGGTCATGGAAGGGAACGACAAGGTGCCGGCCTGCTTTGCGACCACGTTTCGAGTGCAGGTAGAATAGCGGCCAAGAATCCGGCAATCGGCAACTGGCGACCCGGTCAATGTGATCGGTGGTGGGCAGGCCAGCGGGCCCCGGTCCCCCCGGACCCCGGCCGCCGGCTCCGATCAGATTGAACGGTTGCCGTTGCCGGTTGCCGGTTTCCCCGGCGCTCGACCAGGGGATCAGCGGGGAGTGCGCTTCGAGCCGCGCGCGGCGCCCGGCTTGCGCCGCGCCGGCGGCGGCCGCCGGATCGTGTCGCGCACCGTGGAGGCGCGGCGCTTGGTCGGCGCGCCGTTGCGCGGCCGCGCTCCGGCTGCCGCGCCGGGCGACCCGTCGCCCGCGGCCGCCTCCAGCCGCTCGAGCTGCTCGCGAAGGCGCGCGGTCTCGCCGCGAAGCTTCTCCACCTCGTCGCGCACCGACGCGATCTCGGCCGCGGGCGCGCGGGCCTCGCCGATGTCGCGCAGGATCTCGCGCGCCCGGCGGCGCAGTCGCCCGTCGAGCTCGCGTTCGACCAGGTCGCGCAGGGCGGGGACCGACGCCGGGTCGGCGAAGACCCCGAGCGCCTCGAGCGCCGACGACTGCACCCGGAAGTCCCGGTCGCGCAGGATCTCCTCGACCCGCTCGCGCGCGTCGCGCTCGGCCCGGTCGCGCCGCCCGCGCGCGAGATCGGCCAGCGCGGCCAGCGCGGCCCGCCGCCCGTGCGACACCCGGCCGTACTGGGTGCCGGCCAGGAGGAAGGGGATCGCTGTCTCCTCGCGCGCCTCGGCCAGCCCGCGGTACGAGTACTGCCGGATGACGTCGTTGAATGACTCGCGGGTCGCGGCCTGGCGCAGGAGCTCGCCGGCCCTCGGCGAGCGGGCCCGCCCGAGCGCCAGGCACGCCTCGGCCTCGACGAAGTAGCTCGGATCCCCGTGCTCCACGACGCGCGCGAGAGTGGCCTCGACCATCTCGTCGCCGCGGAACTGTCCGAGCGCGCGCACGACCGCGCGCCGCGCCCGCGGCTGGGCGATGGTCGCCACCGCGGCGATGAGCGCGTCGCGCGCCGCCTCGCTGCGCAGCTTGCCGAGCGCCTCGGCCGCCGCGGCGCGCACCACCCACGAGTCGTCGTGCCCGAGCGCCTGGACCAGCGCCTGGGTCGCCTTGGCCCCGCCGCGGCCCGCGAGCTCGCGAGCCGCGTGCACGCGATCGATGGCCAGCGCCGCTTCGCCCAGCTCCGCGATCCACATCGGCACTGGCTTCTCGCTCTTGACCTGGGCCAGGAGCGCCTTGCCCGGGTCGAAGATGGCCTGGCTCGGCTCGCGCTCGCACGCGACGTAGAAGGTGTGCTGTTGCTCGGTCACCTCGACCTCGACCTCGTGCCGGTCGCTCCGCTCCATCAGGGCCAGCTTCACCGGCAGGCGGAAGAGCGGCGTGGTCCCGTCCACCTTGTGGGTCTGCTTGACCGTGAAGCTGGCCAGCCGCTTGTCGGCGTCCCAGGCGTAAGAGACCTCCAGCTCCGGGTGACCCGCGCCCTTCATGATCCACTGGTCGAAGAACCAGTCGAGCTGGCGCCCGGTCGCGTCCTCGACTGCCCTGGCGAGATCGCGGGTCTCGACCGAGCCGCCCCGGTGCTTGCCCAGGTAATGCTTGACCGCGCGGAAGAAGCCTTCGTCGCCGAGCAGGCGGCGCAGCATGTGCAGGACGCGGCCGCCCTTCTCGTAGAGGTGGTGGTCGAAGATGTCGATCGGCTCGTCGTAGACGTTGGTGGTGATGGTGCGGCGGTAGCGGCTCGCGTCCTCGGCGAAGTACTGGTCGCCCCACTCGTCGAGCTCGTAATCGGCGGCGTCGCGCCCCTCGTGCGCCTCGCGCCACAGGTACTCCGCATAGGTGGCGAAGCCCTCGTTGAGCCACCCCTCGGCCCAGGCCCGGCAGGTCAGGAGATCGCCGAACCACTGGTGGGCCAGCTCGTGCGCGACCAGCGCGTCCGAATCGAAGTCGAGCGCCGCCCGCTCATCGTAGAGGATCGTGTCGGTCAGGGTCGTTGCGGTGGTGTTCTCCATCCCGCCGAAGATGAAGTCGGTCACGCACAGCTGCGCGTACTTCCGGTACGGGTACGGCATGCCGAACAGGCGCGAGAACAGGTCCAGCATGGCCGGCGTGCGGCCCAGCGCGCGGCGGGCGTCCCGCTCGCGCCCGGGCTGGACGTAGTAGGTGACGTCCACCTCCTCCGGGCCGCCGGTCCAGCGGTCGTGGATCTCGGCCATCTCGCCCGCCACCAGGGTGATGAGATAGCAGGAGTGCGGCACGTCGAAGCGCCAGTGCATGGTGCGCCGCTCGCCGCGCGTCTCGTCCGCGACGAGGTCGCCGTTGGACACCGCGGTGAAGCGCGCCGGCACGGTGGCGATGACCTCGCTGGTCGCCTTCTCGCTGGGTGCATCGAAGCACGGAAACCAGTAACGCGAGTCCTCGTCCTGCCCCTGCGTCCACACCTGGACCGGCTTGTCCGGATAGGCCTCGTCCGGCCCGACGAAGTAGATGCCGCGGCGCGGCTGGCCGGAGTAGACGATGTCGAGGTCGAAGACCTCCGCCTCGTTCACCTTGCCGAGCGCGACCCGCAGGACCTTGCCGTCGTGCACGTGCTCGAGCCGCGCGCCGGCCCGGCTCACGCTCTCGATGTCGAGCTCGACCGCGTCGAGCCGGAGCCAGGTCGGCCCCGACACGAGCGGCGACAGGGTGAGGGTGCAGGTCCCGGCGATGCGGCGGGCGTCGACATCGAGCACGATGTCGAGCTTGATATGGCGAACGTCGCAGACCCGGTCCGGGCTGTAGCGCGGGCGGGAACCGGGCAGGGCGAACTCGCGCTTCATGTCCGGCACGCTAGCACGACTGCGTCAGAACGCAGTCGTGCCAGGACATCGTTGGGCAGAGCCCTCCTTCCCGGCTGCACTCGCGGCCGGGAAATCCGCTCGCTTGCGCTCCGCGGATTTCTGTCAGTACCACTGCTTCCGGTTCCGCCTCCAGGACCGCCTGGGGGTCAACTCGCGCTCACGCGGCGGAGGACGCGGGCCGATCCTGGCGGCGGCGCGAGCGGACCTCGCCGAAGGTGATGAGGCCGTGGCTGAAGGTTGGCTTCAGGCCGGGCGCCAGCCGGCTGCGCACCATCTCCGACGATGGGAAGCACTGCGGGAACTCCGGCCGCTCGGTGCTCGGGTCGGCCAGCGTCTTCTCCAGCGCCATCGAGATGTACTGATCGAGGGAGTTCTCGCGCGTGTTGGAGTTGAGGATGAACTCGGTCTCGGTCTCGCGCGCGTGGCGGCGCACGCCGCCGATCTCGCTGGACAGCGGCGCGTAGCACTCGACCGCCACCCCGTTCTCGCTCACGGTCCAGAGGCCGCGGTCGGTGTGGATGACCAGGCTGTGGTTCCCCTCGGTGTGGCCCGGCGTGCGCACCATCGCGAATCCGCCGCGTCCGACGAGATAGTCGCCGTCGAGCACCGCGATCCGGTCACGCGGCACGGCGCGCACCCCGTCCCGCACGTACCAGCGCGCCTGCAGCGGGTGGAGGTGCTCGAGCGTGCGGAGCTCGGCGCGCTGGACAAGAAGGACCGCGCGGGGCAGGAGCGGCCGGGTCGGCTCGCTCTGGCCCGGCTCAGGCTCGGTCGTGCCGAGCAGCCCGCGCACGTCCTGCGTGTGCAGGTGGTCGAACGTGATGAAGTCGATCTCCTCGGGGGCGACGCCGAGCTCGGCCAGAGCGGCCGCCGTGTCGGGGAACCGCTTCGACATGACCCGCTGGGTCAGGAACTTCCCGTAGCGCTCGACCTGCTTGGCGAAGAAGGGCGCCTCGAGCGATCGCTCGGCCTGGGTCGGGTTGACCAGGATGTTGATGACCCCCCCGCCGTCCCCCTCCACCTGCACGAGCTGGGTGGCGTTGCGCATCATCACGTAGGGCGCCGGCGAGCGCGCCGCGCCGGCCAGGCCGTATTCGCTCGGGTAGGGGAAGATCGCGACCGGGAAGGTGCGGACCGCGACCGCGCGGCCGCCGGCGAGGAGGCGCTGGCGCAGCGCCCCCCCCGCTCGCCGCACCGCCTCGAGTCGCCGGCCCGGGCTCGGCTCGGCCCAGGCCCTGTCCCTGTCCATCTCGTCGAGCCGGCTGAGCGGGGTGGGGAGCGGGGCAGGAGAGGAGCTGTCCATGATGTTCTCCGCGGGGGCGCCACCATAACAGGAGTGCGCTCCGGCGACGAGGCCGCCTACCCAATACGGAGTCGAGCTGCTAGCTTACCTGTCGGCGATGGGCGTCGATGACCTCCGTTCCGGTACCTGGGTCACCTACGTCGACGGTCAGGCGACCGGCGTGCGCGTGCGCCGCTGCCGGGTCGAGGTGGTGGCCGGGCCCGACGCCGGCCTCAAGCGCGACATCGAGGCGCCGGTCATCCGCATCGGCGCGCGGCGCGGCAACGACGTGCAGCTCACCGATTCGCAGGTGTCGGGCATCCACTGCGAGATCCGCCTCGACGAGCGCGGCTACCGGCTGCGCGATCTCGACTCCACCAACGGCACGTGGGTGAGCGGGCTGCGCATCAACGACGTCTACGTGCCGCCCGGCTCGATGCTGTCGATCGGGACCACCCGCCTGCGCTTCCAGCCGCTCGGCGAGTCGGTCGAGGTGGCGGTCTCGCCGCGCCAGCAGTTCGCCGGCCTCATCGGGCGCAGCGTCGCCATGCGCGAGATGTTCGCCCGCCTGGAGAAGCTGGCCCAGAGCGACGCCACCGTGCTGATAAGCGGCGAGACCGGTGTCGGCAAGGAGCTGGTCGCCGAGGCGCTGCACGAGTTCTCGCCCCGCGCGTCCGGTCCGTTCGTCGTGCTCGACTGCGGGTCCATCCCACAGAACCTGATCGAGAGCGAGCTGTTCGGCCACGAGCGCGGGTCCTTCACCGGCGCGGTGAGCTCGTACGCCGGCGCGTTCGAGCGCGCGCACCGCGGCACCATGTTCCTCGACGAGATCGGCGAGCTGCCGCTCGCGATGCAGCCCAAGCTCCTGCGCGCGCTCGAGCGCAAGGAGGTGCGGCGGATCGGCGGGACCAGGACGATCCAGGTCGACATCCGGGTGGTCGCGGCCACCAACCGCGACCTCGGCGTCGAGGTCAACCGCGGCCGCTTCCGCGAGGACCTGTACTACCGGCTCGCCGTGGCGCGGGTGCACGTGCCCGCCCTGCGCGAGCGGCGCGACGACATCGAGCCTCTCATCGAGCACTTCCTGTCGATCACGCCCAACGCGGAGGGCGCCAGGCTCTCGCCCGAGACGGTCGAGCTCATGAAGAAGCACGACTGGCCGGGCAACGTCCGCGAGCTGCGCAACGTGATCGAGCGGGCCATCCTCCTGAGCGAGGCGCCGATGGGCGACCGGGTGTTAGGTCCCCCGACCGGACTGGGCGGAGGCAGGGACGGCGATGGCGCGGCCGGGGACGCGGCCGGAGCCGGTGCGCACGCGGTCCCGGCAACGCCGGATGGCGGCGGGGCGGGACTGCCCGGCGTCCCGCGCGGGCGCGAGCTGTTCGAGATCGCGATCGACACGCACTCGCCGTTCAAGGAGGCCAAGCAGGCGCTGGTCACCGAGTTCGAGCGGCGCTACATCCAGCGGCTCCTGGCCGAGCACGGCGGCAACATCTCGGCGGCTGCCCGCGTCGCCGGGATCGACCGGATGTCGATCCACAAGATGCTCCATCGGCTCGGCATCGATAACCCGGGCCGCGACTGAGCCGTCGTCGACGCCGTCCTCAGGTTATCCAGAGCCAGGTTCTACCGGCCGGTTTCCCTGGAAAACCGCCACCCTGCCGTTCGCACGGATGTTGATAAGCCGTGACCATGGCCAGGTTTCGCTGAGGGCACCGGCCTCTGGTGGGGCAAGGCCACTACGGCCGGCACCAGCTCGCGCCGAGGTTGTAGGTCGCGCTCGCGAAGCCGCGAACCTGGATGTAGATGAGCGTCGACAACCGGGAGCAACCCGGCGTGCGCATCCGGTCGGTCTCGCGCGGCGCCGGCGCCTCAGTCCGGCTGCGGTGGCTGCATGCGGACAAAGAACGCGGAGACTTTCTTGCGCACGAGGCCGGCTCGCACCTCACCCTGCTCGCGCCGGCCGTCGACCTGGTGTCGCGCCGTCCAGCGGGTGTCGAAAGCCACGTCGGTCGAGATGAAGTAGCCGCTCGCCGAGGTCGAGCCGACGACGAAGCCGGTGAGGCCCTCGTCGAGGTACCGGACCACCCCGGCCTGGGGGGTCACCGACACGCCGGCCAAAGGCGCGCCCTCGTGGTCGAGCACGCGTCCGATCACCAGTCCCCCGTCCGGGAAGTCGCTCAGCTGGAGGGCCGTCAAGATCGATGTCAGTCTGGCCTTGGGGACCAGGATGCCGCGCAGCTCGACCGGATCGGCGCCGGCGGTCACTCGATTGCAGGCCACCGAGGTGGTCGACTCCGACTCGGAGTCCTGGACCAGGGCGCACACCGTCGCGCCCATGGCGCCCGGGATCTCGGTCGAGAAGCGCGGCGGGGTCACGCCGCCCTCCTCCTCGAGATCGATCGTGTCGCCCTGGTCGAT
>WNGB01029107.1_pt1 | contig 10735 bp, 10 predicted proteins | sample 5400681 | NCBI WGS metagenome assembly WNGB01 (sample SAMN13153367, study PRJNA577476) | soil metagenome | isolation source: 115 cm soil or saprolite under grassland replicate 2 | place: USA:California | collected 2016-06-15 | reverse complement strand
GCAGCTTCTCGACCTCGCGGGCGCCGAGGGTGAACGGATCGTCCATGGCTCCGTTCATGAACACCCGCCCGCTCAGGTTGAGCACGGCCACGGGGACGTGCGAGTCCTTCCCGCGGCCGACGTAGCTGCCGTGCCCGGGCTGGCCCGCCGGATAGTTGAGCGGGCGCAGGAGCTGGGGGATCTGGTCGACGATGGGGATGATCTCGCGCTTGTCCCAGATGTGGTTCCCCGAAGTCAGGCAGTCGACGCCCATGTCGAGGATCTCGTCGCAGATCTCCTTGGTGACGCCGAAGCCCCCGGCCGCGTTCTCCACGTTCGCGATGCAGTAGTCCACGTCGTACTTCTTCGAGACGACGGGAAGAGCCTTCTTCATGATTCCGCGCCCCGGGTTGCCGACGACGTCGCCGATGATCAGGATGTTCATCTCGACCTTCACGCTAGACCGCGCGGCGGCGACCGTCAAATGGATGACGATATAATCGCCTTGGCGGATCGCTTTTGGAGTCCAACCAGACGCTGCTCGCGCTCGCGGCCGCCACGACCTGGGACGGCGGCGCCGGAGTGGTGTCCACGCTGCGGGCGACGCTGAGCACCCTGGCCCCCTTCGACGCGGGCGAGCTGGCCCTGTCCATGCCCACCGGGTACCGCCGCTGGACGTTCACCGACGAGGAGGAGCCCGTGGCCGCGGACGACCTTCTCATCGACGTGTCCCGGCACGACATGCCCCTGCGCATCGATCAGCCGGACGACGCCGTTTCCTTCCCGGAGACGGCGGCGCGCATGCGCCGTCGCGGGTTCGTGTCGCTGCTCGCTGTGCCCCTGGGCGCCGCCGGCGGGCCGGAGGGCGCCGTGGTGCTGGCGCGCCGGTTCGGATGGGCCTATGCCGGGACCTCGATGCGCGCGGTCTCCCTGTGCGTCTCGATGGGGGGCCTGTGCCTGGAGCGCTCCCTCGCGCTCACCGCGCTGCGGCGCGAGCTCGAGGCGGCCGGACACCGGCTGCGCGAGCTCGAAGGCCGCCAGCGGTGACGGACGGCGGCCGCGGCCGGGTGCTCCTCGTCGACGATGAGCCCGCGCTGCTGGAGATCCTGGCGGAGACCCTCCAGGAGGCCGGGTTCTCGGTCGAGACGGCCCGTGACGGCCTTCAGGCCCTGGCCCGGATCGAGGCCAACGAGCCGGAGGTCGTGGTCGCCGACGTGGAGATGGGCGTCATGAGCGGCTACGAGCTGTGCCGCCGCGTGCGGGCGTCGGGCCGGGATGCGATCCCGTTCCTGTTCTGCTCCGGCCTGGGCTCTCCGGACTCGCGCGTGGAGGGCCTGCAGGCCGGCGCGGACGACTATCTCGTGAAGCCGGTGAGCAGCGAAGAGCTGATCCTCAAGCTCGCCCGCCAGGTGGACCGCGTCCGCAAGCTGCGCGACGCAGGAAGCGCGGCCCGCCCCGCCGGCGTGAACGCGGCCACCCTGGCCGCGATCGAGGCGCGGCTCAGCGTTCAGGGCACCGCGCTCGTGCGTCTGGGCCGGTTCGAGGTGCGCGCCATCCTCGGCCGCGGGTCGATGGGCACGGTGTTCAAGGCCTGGGACCCCAAGCTCGAACGCTGGGTGGCCATCAAGACGGTGCGCGCCGGGGCCGGGATGGCGGAGTTCTGGGACGGCGACGTGGTCCGGGGCCTGGTCTCGGAAGCGGCGATGGTGGCCCGCTTCAACCATCCGCACGTCGTCTCCGTGCACGACGTGCAGGACGCGACCGACGCCGCCTACATCGTCATGGAGTTCGTGGACGGGATGAGCCTCGAGGACCTCCTGCACCGGAGCCGCCTCGTTCCGGCCCAGGTGGTGCCGCTGCTCCAGGCGCTGGCGAGCGCGCTGGCGGCGGCGCACGCCGTGAGCGTGCTCCACCGCGACGTCAAGCCGGGCAACGTGCTGCTCGGGCGCGACGGCGCCATCCGACTCACCGATTTCGGGATCGCGTCCTTCGTGTCCGCGCAGATGCGGCAAACCCTCTTCGGCACCCCCGGATACATGCCGCCGGAGACCCTGCGCGGCAAGGGCTTCGACCCGTCCGGGGACCTCTTCGCGCTGGGCGCCATCGCCTACCGGTGCCTGACCGGCCACGCCGCCTTTGGCGGCCGCACGACGGCGGACATCCTGATGAGCACCTTGAAGGCACGGATGAAGCCGCTGCGCGACGAGTGCCCGGACCTGCCCGCGGAGCTGGCCGCGATCGTCTCCGGACTGCTCGAGCCCGATCCCGCGAAACGCATCGCGGACGCGGCGCGGCTGAGCGGAGATCTGGCCCGGATGTCGGCGAGTCGGGGATGGCGGTGGACGCTCGCTGATCCCGGGGCGGCGGCGGCGACTCTTCCCTCCCCGGCCTCCGACGCACCCCACGCCCAGGTCGTGGACAAGATCGATTCCGGCGAGGTGCTCAAGGACTGAGCCTGCGCATTTCAGTACGCACCCTGGCTCCAGTACCCCCGACCCGAAGCCCTTCTGCAAGTCTCCACCACGGCCATCCATACTTCACAGGAGGAGTCGAAGCCCAGCTCGGCCATCTGCTCGTCTGAACACTGCAGCTGAAGTTTCATCCAGTACCTGACCCTGCCGTCGGTCACCTCGACCGGGGCGTCGCGCACCTTCCCGCCCGCGAACGAGATCGGGTCGCGAAGCTGGGTCGCCTTGGTAAACCCACTACCGTCGGCCAGATACTCGTCCTCGAAGCGCGAGCATCGCGTGGACCCCGGCCCACTCCTGCTCCAGCGCCTTGCCGCCGAGTTCCGTCCCGAACGCGCGCACGTCGTCATCCATTCGGCGTCTCCTTCCGCCTGCTCGTCGCTCCCAACGGTGGAGGCAAGTAGTGGAACCGGACCAGATAGACATTCTCGCCCTTGCCATGCTTCGCGACCTTGAGGAGGTCGACCACGCCCTTGAAGCCCGACTCTCGCGCCAGTCTTGGAGTGATATCCGCAAGACTGATCGGTAGGACTGAATCCACTTCGATCTCGCCCTCGTCCATCCGGTAACGGTGTCCGACCTTGACATGGGGACGCATCCATATCCGGACGCTGCAAGTGATTTCGCCTCGACGGACTCCGTCGCGCAGCCGTTTCGTGAAGATCACTCAGCTCCCATGCCTTCATGTCCTTGTCCGGCCGCACGCCGGTCGTCTGCCTTCGTTAGTTCCTCGGGCTCTTCGCGCCCATGACGCGGAGGCCCCAGACGAGCAGAGCCGTCGCGCTCACCAACGACACCGCCGCTGAGACCAGGAGAACTCGAATGACCGCTTCCTGAACGCCGCTGCCACGCGCGCTACCGGCCGCCAGGGGCAACATCGAGCTCCCCGCGCCCCAGATTGCCGCGAGCAAGTTCGCAACCCAGGCTGCGATGCAGCCGTAGATCGCAAGACCGACGCCAACACGGGCCGCGCTTCGACTGAGGGCCAGCTTGGGCCACACGAGACCTAACACCATGAGGAAGGTGCCTTGCATGATGCCGAGGAGGTGCGTCGACAACCCCAGGCGCGGCACGGTGAGCCGAGGAATCGCCAGACCCACGAGCAGCGCCAGGAGGATGAGTAGACTCCCGACTTGCAGGAGGCGGTGTCCCTGACGGGCCGATCCATTGTCCTCTACCATCGCTCCCCTCCCAGAGTCGGGCGAACACCGAGTTAAGACAGCTGCAAGCCGAGCCCAACAGACGATGCGAGGCTCAGCTTCAACTCGTTGTTGTGCGGCCTGCTCATTCACGGCTTCTGGGCGAGCGCCCTGAGCTCTGGGCTCTCGGAAGCCAGCGCGTTCCCTCGAGATGACGATCCGAACTCATTGACCTTGTCCCACAACGCTCCTCGTGCGACGAGCTCTCGAGCAAGCGCGACGTCGTTCTGCGCCACCGCAACGTGCAAGGGAGTGTACCCGTCTTCCCCGGGAGCGTTAACGTCGGCACCGGCTTCAAGAAGAGCACGTGCAGCCTGGTCGTCCTGCGCCCACATCGCTACGTGCAGCGGCGTGTCACCTGATGTGCTTCGAGAAGAGACGGTCACCGCTCCGCGACCTTGCCACCCGGGTTCCTTCTCAAGGAACGCATGCGTGCGAGAGTGCCCGATGCCCTGTCGCGCCGCCCAGCAGAAAGGAGCGCAGACGCAACGTTCGCGCCCTCTGACCGATCCAGCCCCTAGACGGTCACCGGCTTCGATCGCGGCTTGCCCGGGAAGGTCCGGGGCGTGCTTTTCGGGCCCGCCCCGCTCACCGTGCGCGGCTCCAGGGGCGGGATCAGCGCGAGGCGCAGCACTTCGTCCACCTCGTCCACGAAGTGGATCTCGAGCCCGCGCTTGAGGTGCGGCGGGATCTCGTCGACGTCCTTCTTGTTGAGCCTGGGCACGAGGACGACGGTGATGCCGGCCCGGCGCGCGGCCAGCATCTTCTCCTTGAGCCCGCCGATCGGCAGCACGTTGCCGCGGAGGGTGATCTCGCCCGTCATGGCCACCGCCCGATGCACGGGCCGGTTCAGGAAGACGGAGATCATCGCGGTGGCGATGGTGATGCCGGCGGAAGGGCCGTCCTTGGGGATCGCGCCCTCCGGCACGTGCACGTGCAGGTCGTGCGTCGCGAAGAAGTCCTCCTTGATCCCGTACTGCCGGGCGCGCGTCCGCGCGAAGGACAGCGCCGCCTGCGCGGACTCCTTCATCACGTCGCCCAGGGAGCCGGTGAGGGTCAGACGCCCCTTGCCCTTGAAGGCAGTGGCCTCGATGAACATGACGTCGCCGCCCGAGGCCGTCCAGGCCATGCCGGTGGCGACGCCGACCTGGTCCTTCTTGAGGATCTCGTCGGGCAGGATCTTCGGCGCCCCCAGGAACTTGAACACGTTGTGGGGCGTGATGCGGATGGTCCCGGTGCGCCCCTCCGCCACCTTCCGCGCGACCTTGCGGCAGATGGAGGCGATCTCGCGCTCGACGTTGCGCAGGCCCGACTCGCGCGTGTAGCTGTTGATGATCACGCGCAGCGCCTTGTCCGTCAGCAGCAGGTGTTCGGGAGTGATGCCGTGCTCCTCGAGCTGCTTCGGGATGATGTGGCGCTTGGCGATTTCGACCTTCTCGTCCTCCGTGTAGCCGGACAGGCGGAGGACCTCCATGCGGTCGAGGAACGCGGGCTGGATGGTGTCGGTGAGGTTGGCCGTGCAGATGAACATCACGTTGGAGAGGTCGAACGGCACGCCCAGGTAGTGGTCCCGGAAGCTGTTGTTCTGCTCGGGATCCAGCACCTCCAGCAGGGCCGAGGACGGATCGCCGCGGTAGTCGGCGCCGATCTTGTCCACCTCGTCCATCATGAACACGGGGTTGTTCGAGCCCGCCTGCTGGATGCCCTGGATGATGCGGCCGGGCATGGAGCCCACGTACGTGCGCCGGTGGCCGCGGATCTCCGCCTCGTCCTTCACGCCGCCCAGCGAGAGCCGCACGAACTTGCGGCCCAGCGCGCGCGCGATGGACTTGCCCAGCGACGTCTTGCCCACGCCGGGCGGGCCCACGAAGCACAGGAGCGGGCCCTTCATCTTGTCCTTGAGCTTGCGCACGGCCAGGTACTCGACGATGCGCTCCTTGATCTTCTCCAGGCCGTAGTGGTCCTCGTCCAGGATCTTCTGGGCCTCGATCAGATCGAGGTTGTCCTTGGTCTGCTTCCCCCAGGGAAGCGTGACCATCCAGTCCAGCCAGTTGCGCAAGGTCGCCGTCTCCGCGGAGTCGGGGTGCATGCGCTCGAGCTTCTTGAGCTGGCGCTCCACCTCCTCGATGACCGGCTTCGGCATCTTGGCCTTGTGGGCCTTCTCCTTGAGGGACGCGATCTCCTCCGCCAGCTCGTTGCCCTCGCCCAGCTCGCTCTGGATGGCCTTGAGCTGCTGGCGCAGGAAGAACTCGCGTTGCGAGCGGTCCATCTCCCCCTTGGCCTGCGAGGAGATCTCCTGCTGCATGGCGAGGACTTCGAGCTCCTTGGCCATCAGCTCGTGCACGCGGCGCAACCGCTCGACGGGGTCGATTGACTCCAGGATCTCTTGCGCGCCCTCCACCTTGAGATCGAGATTGCTGGCCGTGAGGTCGGCCAGCCGCCCCGGCTCCTCCATGTTGGTGGCGATGACGATGACCTCGGGCGAGATGGGCTTGCCCAGGTTGGCCGACTTCTCGAGGGCGGCCTTCACGTTGCGCATCAGGGCCTCGAGCTCGAGTCCCTTCTCCGTCGGCTCCGGTTCCGAGATCGACTCGATACGCGCCTGCAGGAAGGGATGGCCCTCCTCGAAGGTCTTGATGCGCGCGCGGCCCACGCCCTGCACGAGCACGCGGATGCGGCCGTCGGGCAGCTTCAGCATGCGCATGATCAGAGCCACGGTGCCCACCGTGAACATGTCGTCCGGGCCGGGATCCTCGTCGTCCTGCCGCTTCTGGGCCGTCAGCAGGATCATGCGGTTGTCGGCCAGGGCGGCGTCCACGGCCTTGATCGACCGTTCGCGGCTCACGTACAGCGGCACGATCATGAACGGGAAGATGACGATGTCCCGCAGGGGAAGGACGGGCAGGACCTCCGGGACCTTCGGGGTCTCCTCTTTCGTGGTGACGGCGGGCGCGGTCGTGGGCTCGTCGGTCATGGGCGTCCTCGCTCCGCCTTGATCGTCATCAAGCGCTCTCGCGCGGAGTGAATCCGCGCTCGGCGGCAGAGGAAAGGCTCCGCTGCGGAAAACGCCCCCCCTGCTTCGTTGTTCTCATTCCTCTTCCTCCCGCTGTACGACGATCACGGTGGCACGGCCACGGCGGTCCTTCAGCGGCGGCACGGTCACGGTGAGCAACCCGCCGGACAGGCGGGCCTCCGCGCTGCGCACGTCCACCGGCACGTCGAGGGCGACGAGGCGCGTGAAGCGGCCCTGCGGCCGCTCCATGCACAGGAAGCTGGCGCCGGCTCCCGCCGGACGCTTCTCGCGCCGCTCACCGGTGATGACGAGATGCCGGTCGCGGAAGGTGACGCGGAGGGAATCGGCGTTGAGCCCGGGCACCTCGGCCACGATCGTGAGCTTGCCGCGGGACTCGTAGACGTCCACGCTCGGCATCCATTCGCCGTCGGAGGCCGGATCGGCCCGGTCCACGTCGGTCAGCCGCTCGAGGAGCTGCTGGACCTCGCGCTGCAGCAGGGCGAGGTCGAGGCGCGCGGTCCGCGCGGGTCGCCGGATGACGGTCATGGGATCTCGTCCCAAGTAGATCCCAGGCCAGGTAACCGCGCAAGACGCGTCGCGATCAGTACCGCTTCAACACGATCAAGGTCCGGTCGTCGGTCGCCTTCGTGCCCGCTTCGAAGACCTCGAGCTCGCGCAGGATCTCGGTCTGGAGGTTGGCGGCGTCGAGGCCGCGGCCGCGCACCGCCACCTCTCCCAGGCGCTGATCGCCGAACTCGTCGCCCTTCGCGCTCCAGGTCTCGGTCACGCCGTCGGAGAAGATGAGGAGCGTGTCGCCCGTGCGCAGCTCGGCGACGCCTTCGCCGTAGGGCATGGAATCGAAGAGGCCCAGCACCATTCCGCCCTCGTTGAGGGTCTCGATCGTCCCGTCACCGCGGATGAGCAGCGGTGGGTTGTGGCCGGCGTTGACGTAGTCGACGCGTCCGCTGCCGGGCTCGAGGCGGGCCAGGAAGAAGGTGATGTACTTGCCGGCGGTGACGTTCTGGCAGACGGTGCTGTTGATGCGGGCCACCGCTTCCGCCACGGACTCGTCGGCCCAATGGCCCCGCACGGCCGCGCGCAGGACGGTCATGAGCAGGGCCGCCCCCGTGCCCTTTCCGGAGACGTCGCCCAGCGCCATGAGCAGGCGGCCGTCGCTGAGGGAGAAGTCGTAGTAATCGCCGCCGACCGTGCGGCAGGGCCGGTTCGAGCCGACCACCCCGTAGCCGGCGACCACGGGCGCCCCGTCCGGGAGCAGGCCGCGCTGGATCTCCGCCGCCACCCGCATGTCCTCCTCGAGCCGGCGCTTCTCCATGCTCTCTTCGAGCAGGCGGACGTTCTCGATCTTGGCCGCGGCCACGTTGGCGAGGGCAGTGACGATACGCGCGTCCTCTTCGCTGAAGGGCCGGTTCATGGCCAGCGAGTCGAGGTAGACGAGGCCGATCACCGCGTCCTGCTCCGCGGAGGCGGAGGTGAACCACAGGGGCGCGCACAGCGCGGAGCGGATGCCGGTGGAGAGGATCGAGTCCTGGGTGCTGAACGCGGTGTCCTCCATCAGGTTCGGGAGCAGCATGGTCTCGCGGCGCTCGAGGACGCGGCGGGCGATGGAGCGGCTGACCTTGGCCAGGAGGGGCTGGCCGCCGCGGCTGCGCGAGGCCTTCACCGTCGGCTCGGGGGGCGTGCCCTCCAGCAGCAGGATGGCGCCGCGCTCGCAGGGGACGGCGGCGAAGAGCAGGTTGAGCACGTCCTCGAACAGGTCGGGCAGCGGGCGGTGGGCGAGCAGCGACCGCGCCGCCTGGCTGAGGACCTCCAGTACCCGGTTCTGCCGCTGCAGCTCCTCGGGATCGATGGAGGGCTTGGTCTTGATGTCGCTCAGCTCCCGGGCGGAGAAGATGCGGGTCCCTTCCGGCGGCTGTGAGTCCTCGTCCGCCTCCTCGATCGAGAAGGTCAGGACGTGCTCGCCCAGGGTGATCACGTCCCCATGGCGCAGCCGCCGGTCGCCGTGCACGGGCTCGCCGTTGAGCAGCGTCCCGTTCTTGCTGCCGAGGTCGTGGAGGAAGAAGTTCGCGTCCTTCTTCAGGATCTCCGCGTGATGGCGCGAGAGCCACTGGTCGGGCAGGAAGATGTCGCTGTCCCGCGAGCGGCCGATCGTCACCCGCTCGTTGGCGAGGGGAAACCGCTCGCGAGACCCGTCGCCGGTGTCTATCGAGATCTCGGCCATGGGGTGTGAGGGGGCGATTCTATACCCGCTTCGCGGGCCCTCCCGCGTCGGAGGGGAGCGGCGAGGCGGGGTCAGTTGCTGGTGGTCGGAGCGGGCGGCCGCCGGCGCTTCACCGCGAAGTAGCCCTTGCGCACACGGACTTCGGCGTCCTTGCGCTCGCGGAGCCGGATCTCGATCTCGCGCCAGGTCCCGTCCGGCGCACGTTTGGGCGTGTAGGCCAGGAGGTAGTGGTTGTGCAGCTCGTCCGAGATGCCGTTGAAGATCTTGATCAGCTCGCCGATCTTGTCGGGAAAGAAGAAGGCCCCGCCCGTCTCCTGCGCGATCTTGCGCAGGAACCCACGCGGGCTGCGCGCGAGCAGGCCCGACTCGCCGCGAAAGCCGATGCAGTAGACGGTGGCCTCGACCGAGCGCGCGTAGTCGACGACCTCCTGCTCCTTCATGCTGCTGGTGGTGTCCGCGCCGTCCGTGAACACGACCACCGCCTTGCGTCCGGCCTGGCCCTTGACCCGCTCCAGCCCATAGTGGATGGCGTCGTACAGGCTGGTGCCGCCCCAGGCTTCGAGCGCCTCCACGAACTGCTCGAGCCGGCCGCTGTCCGCGGTGAACTCGGCGCTGCCCTTGATGCTCTCGTTGAAGGAGACGACGAGGGCGGAGTCGACGTCCTCGAGCTTGTTGACGAAGGCGAGGGCCGCTTCCTGGAGGAAATGCATGTTGTGGCGCATGCTCCCGCTGCTGTCGAGGACGAGGGCGATCGAGAGCGGGATGCGCTCGGCGTCCTTGACCCCGGCTTCCCGGAAGTACGACACCTCCTGGGGCACGCCGTCCTCGAGCACCTCGATGTCCTTGGGGCCGAGGCCGCGCACGAAGCGGCCGGCCTTGTCGGAGACGACCGCGGTGACGGACACGACGTCCACGTCGACTTCGACCCGGAAGGGCGGCGGCGTGGCCGCGCGCGGCGCGGCGGAGGGTGCGGGCGAAGGCGTCGGGGCGGGCGACTGGGCGAGGAGCGTCCCCGCGCAGGCGACGGCGGCGAGCGTGGCGCCGGCGGAGCGGGCCCTGATCACGTGGTGCGGAGAGCGGGACGGGAGCGTCGCGCCATCCGGCGCAGGACGAGGATGGCCACCAGGACGAGGGCGGTGGCGGCGACCAGGGGCAGGACCACGGTGAACAGGAACATCGCCACTGCCATCACGTCCTCGGCCACGCTGATCAGGGGATTGGCCAGGCCGCCCGTGAGCGTGGTCGACGCCGCGCGCAGGACGCTCTTGGCCGCGTGCGGCACCAGGGCGGCGGGCGCCCCCACGGCGACCCCCAGGGCGAGGGCGGTGAGCGGGTCGTGGACCTCCCACATGACGGAGGCGGCGATCACCGAGCCCGCGGCCGGCCGCAGCACGGTCGAGAGCATGTCGAGGGCATGGTCCACCGCGGGCACCTTGTCGCCGACGATCTCGATCAGGGTGGCGACGCCGAAGAGCATCAGCGCGCGGTTGCTGCCCAGGAACGCGAACGAGGGCCCGAGGGTGAGAAGGCCGGCGCGCGAGAGCCCGCCCACGAGCAGGAGGGGCAGCCAGGCACGCAGGCCCGCGCAGGCGGCCAGGCCGATGGCCAGGCTGATCGACGAAACGACGTCGGCCCAGGCCACCGTGTCCACGGATCGAGACTAGGGCCGGGAAAGGGGGGTGTCAAGCCTGGGCTAGCCCAAAGTTAAGGCGGCAAACGCCAGTATCCACCTGATCCATGGGCAGATGTGTCGAAACGGAGTGCAGATCTACTGGCTACAGCTCCAAGAGCTCGAAGGCCTTTGACTGTAGTGGTGTCATCTCAGTGATCCTGGTGA
>WNGB01037790.1_pt1 | contig 10736 bp, 12 predicted proteins | sample 5400681 | NCBI WGS metagenome assembly WNGB01 (sample SAMN13153367, study PRJNA577476) | soil metagenome | isolation source: 115 cm soil or saprolite under grassland replicate 2 | place: USA:California | collected 2016-06-15 | reverse complement strand
GATCGACGCGGCGGAGCGCCCGGCGTCGCGTGTATCGGTCCAGCCGGTGAGCGACTGGCGCCGGTCGCGGCGATCATGGTCGACGGGCGTGATGGACGGGCGGTTGGCCGCTGCGGCCTGGGCGCGGTGATGGGCTCCAAGAACCTGAAGGCGGTCATTGCGCGTGGGACGAAGAGCTTCCCGATCTACGACGAGCAAGCGTTGAAGACCGCGCTAAACCGGGTCCGACGTGACATCGTCCAGCAGGCCAAGGGTTTTGGCCAGCTCGGCACGGCCGGCGGTATCCCGACCCACGAGAAGATGGGTAACTGGCCGGTCAAGAACTGGGGGCAGAGCCACTGGCCGGATGGGCCCGACAAGATCTCCGGCGCCACGATGGCCGAGTCGATCCTGACGGGCCGTTACTACTGCGGCAACTGCATCATCGGCTGCGGCCGGACCGTCGAGGTGAAGGAGGGGCCGTACGCCGGCATCGAACAGGGCGGGCTGGAGTACGAGACCACTGCCCTGAACGGGGCGAATCTGCTCGTGGGCGACATCGCAGCCGTCCAGAAGGCGAACGAGATCTGTAACCGCTACGGGATGGACACGATTTCAGCCGGGGCGGTGGTCGGCTTTGCCATGGAGGCCTATGAGCGGGGCCTGTTGACGAAGGTCGAGACCGGCGGCATCGAGCTGGACTGGGGTAGTGACAAGGCCCTGGTCCAGGCGATGACCAGGATGGGCGAGCGGGACACGGAGTTCGGGCGGCGCCTTGGCGAGGGTACGGCGCGCCTGGCCGAGGAGATCGGCGGTCGGGACTTCGCCATCCACGTCCGCGGACTCGACTTCCCGGCGCATGACCCGCGAGCCTTCTTCGCGAACGCCGTCGCGTACGCCACCTCGGCGCGCGGGGCCTGCCACCTGTCGTCTTTTGGGCACGTCTTCCAGCGCGTCTTGACACTGCCCGAGCTGGGCTACGACGAGCCGGTCAATCGCCACGACGCGGAGCGCACCCCGGAGCTCGTCTACCACGGCCAGAACCTGATGGGCCTGTTCGACTCGCTCAAGTGCTGCAAGTTCATCATGTTCGGTGGTATCAAGCCGACTCATCTGCTCGAGTGGTACAACGCCATCACCGGTCGCGGCCTGAACGTCGACCAGTTTCTCGAGATCGGGGCGCGGATCTTCAACCAGAAGCGGCTCTACAACTTCATGTGCGGCTCAACCGGGGCCGACGACGTCCTGCCGCGGCGGATCCTGGAGGAGGCGCGCGAGGTGGGCGGCAGCGAGCTGGTCCCGCCGTTCGAGCCAATGCTGAAGGCGTACTACAAGATCCGCGGCTGGGACGAGCAGGGCACCCCGCTCCCCGAGACCCTCGAGCTGCTGGGGCTGCCTGACGCAGTTCCGAGCTCGTAGGGGCGCACGGCGTGCGCCCCGCACGGCCACCAGGCGCACGCCGTGCGCCCCTACGAGCGTCGTCGTCTGAGGAAAGCCGGCTGGTCCAGGTCTTCCTCGGTCACGTCGAGCGACGACGTGAATGAGCGGCGGCGGAGGGGGCCCTGGGCGCCCAGCGTAGGGGTGTGGTCGCGATCACGGTGACCTTCATTTCGGGCTGCGGGTGCGGGTGGAGGACCGCGCCAAAGATAATGTTTGCGCCCGGGTCGACCGCTTCGGCGACGGTGTTGGCAGCGTCCGTCACCTCCTGGAGGGTCATATCCGAGCCGCCAGTGATGTTGATCAAGAGGCCCTTGGCGCCCTCGATCGACATCTCCAGGAGCGGGCTGGTGATGGCTGCTCGGGCAGCCTCCAGGGCACGCTCGTCCCCATGTGCTTCTCCGATGGCCATCAGAGCGGTGCCGGCGCCGGCCATGACCGACTTGACGTCGGCGAAGTCCAGGTTGATCAGCCCGGTCTGGGTGACCAGGTCCGAGATGCCCTGCACCCCCTGGCGGAGAACGTCGTCGGCCAGGCGGAAGGCCTCGACCACCGTCATCTGGGAGTCGGCGAGCTTGAGCAGTCGATCGTTGGGGATGACGATGAGGGCGTCCAGCTTATCGCGAAGGAGCGTGACCCCCTCCTCGGCCGTCTTCATGCGCCGGTAGCCCTCAAAGCCGAACGGCAGCGTCACAACGCCCACGGTCAGCGCGCCCGCCTCGCGCGCGTACTCGGCAATGATCGGCGAGGCGCCGGTCCCCGTCCCACCGCCCATGCCGGCCGTGATGAAGGCCATGTCGGCGCCCTCGAGCGCCTCCTGTATCTGGTCTCGGCTGATCTCCGCCGCCTTGACTCCTTCCCGAGGGTCGCCCCCGGCTCCCAGCCCGCGCGCAGCCCGCCCGCCAATCGCGACCTTCCGCAGCGCCGTCGAGGCCGCCAGGGCCTGGGCGTCGGTGTTGATGGCGATGAACTCGACGCCCCTGACGCCGGCCTCCACCATGCGGTTGACGGCGTTGTTGCCGCCACCACCGACGCCGAGGATCTTGACCTCGGTGAAGCCGCGGGCATCGGACACCAGTGGCGCTTCGACGATCCTGGGAACGATCGCGGCCGGCCGCTCCGGCTGCTCAAGCCGGGCGGGGTCGAAGCCGCCGCGCGGACGGTCAAACCTGGCCACGCCGGAGCACCTCTTCGGTAAGCTGCGCGTACGCCTCGGCAGCCCGCTCCGCGCCGGCGTACTCGAAGACGGACTTACCGGCCGAGCCAGCCTCGAGGATCTTGCTGTTCGTACCGATCTCGGTTGCGAAAACATTCGCCCCCCAGCGCTCGCGCAGATAGTCGGCGACCTGCTTCTCCTCGCGCAGACGGCGATCGAACTTGCTGAGTAGGATCCCAAGCACCTGCAGCTTGGGGTTCAGGTACAAGACCTCCTCGATGCTCTCCTCGATCATCTGCAGGCCTTGAAGTGAGAAAAAGCGGGCCTCGGTCGGGATCAGCACTCGCTCAGCCGCGACCAGCGCATTGATCGTCAGGAGGCCGAGCGAGGGCGGCGTGTCGATCAAGATGAAGTCGTAATTCGACTCGACCTGGGCGACGTGATCCCGCAAGCGCAGCTCTCGCCCGAGCTTGTTCATCAACTGCGCCTCGGCGCCGGCTAGTGAGAGTGAGGCGGGAACAAGGTCCAAGCGCCCAGTCCCGTTCTCGAGGCAAACGACCGGCAACTCGACCTGGCGGTCGAGCAGGGCGTCGGCGACGGTGCGATCAGCCGACTTGCTCACACCGACCGCGCTGGTCAGGTTTCCCTGCGGGTCCATGTCCACCAGGAGAACGCGCTGACCTCGCTTGGCGAGTGAGGCCCCCAGGTTGGCGGTGGTGGTAGTCTTGCCTACACCGCCCTTCTGGTTGGCCACCGCGATGACGATCGCCATGCGCCCTCGCTCTCCGGCGCCCCCATGCCTTCCGACCCGGCGCGGGCGAATCGTAGCACAGCCTCCCCTGGGAAGCAACGCGCCCGTGGCCTCCGGGCGCCGCGGCGTGCCCAATCTTGACAAGGATGTGAGGCCCCTCTATCCTTCCCCACCGGCCCCTCTGCCACGACCCGCCCTCAGGCGGGTCACGTTGTTATTGGATGCGTAGCGACGATGAATGTGCAACTCTGCCCGGGTTGCGGCGGCCGAAACACCCCTCCGACAGAGTCCTGCGATTGGTGTGGGCGATCGTTTGCCGAACGCCCCCGCACGTTTAGCATCCGCTGGTGGCAGCTTGGCGCCTCAGTCCTTTTCACCCTCGTGGTCGTCGCCGTAGTCGCACTGGCCATCCTCAACGCCAGCCGACCGGACGCGCGCGCCAAGCCGGCCCAGCCGGCGGGCGCGCCATCACCTGGATCGGCCGCCCGCGGGACCGACACCGCCATCCCGACACGCTCCGCGACCGGCCTTTCGCCGGTCGACCCGTTTACCGGCGTGGGGCCCAGCGCCCGCCTGCCCACGCCGACGCCGGCCCCACCCCCCACGGCCACACCGACCCCGCCACGATACGTTCGGGTCTTCAACACCGGCGGGATCGGCGTGAACCTGCGCAAGGACCCGGGCCCGCAAGGCCAGCCGATCATCGCGGTGCCCGACAACACAATCCTTCGACTGGTTGGCCCCGAGGAGACGGTCCAGGCGCGCCTGTGGCGCCTGTGCGAGTACGAAGCGCGTGGGGTGGAGGGTTGGGTGCCCGCCGAGTACATCCAGCTGACCGACCAGGTCCCGACGCCGGCACGTGGGTAGCGCCTCCGTGAGTCCGCCCGCAGCGGCGCTTGTCCGCTGCTCCGCTCGACCATATAATGGGGTCGCGGGTTCTGGGCTTTTAACGGGAAGGGATCGGCTCCAGATGTCTGAACGGTGGGAACAGGAAATCGACGAGCTGCTGCGGCGCAAGGAGGCTCGCCTGCGGCGAGAGCCGGTCTCGCGCCGATTCGCGCGCCGAAGCGCGCCGTTCGCCACGGGTGTATCTGGCGCCCTCCGCTCCTTCCTGCGCCGCCAGCCGGTCGAGCAGTTCATGATCGCCAGTATCTTTCTGGTGGCGGTCACCTTCTTGCTCCAAATGCTGCGCGTCGCGCCGCTGATCGCCTACTGGGCCGGTATCCTGAGTTTGCTCTTCTTCGTCCTGGCGATCGCGCTGTCCGTGGCCGGGCACCGCGGCCTCGGCTCGCGCGGCTCCAAGCGCTGGCGCGACCGAGAGATCGACTACGGTTCGCCCTATCCCTCGCTCTGGGAGAGTCTCCGCCTCTGGTGGCGCCGAAGGCGCCTTGGGCGCTGACGGCGGTCGCGCGTCTAGGCTCGGCGCTCCAGCACGTACCTAGTCAGGCTTTCCAGCGCATCGCGTGGCTCGCCGGCTGGCGCCTCGCGTAGAGCAGCGCGGGCCTCTTCCAGCAGCCGGCTTGCTTCCGCGTACGCCCGATCGATCGCCGTGCTCTCCCGAACGAGCTCGACGAGCCGCTCGACGTCGTACTCCTCGAAAGCGGCGCGAATCTGGCCATCCGAGAGGCTGTCGCGGAGGTAAATGACTGGCAAAGTGATCGTTCCCTGGCGCAGATCGCTACCAACGTCCTTACCGAGATGCGTCTCGTCGCCCACGAAGTCGAGCACGTCGTCGACGATCTGAAACGCCAGGCCAACCCGATCCCCGTAACGGCGCATCGCTTCGACCTGCGGCTCGCGCAGGCCAGCCAGAATGGCGCTGCCCTCGGAGGCGGTCTTTCCCCAGATGGTCTGGATGTACTCATCCTTGGTTACCGACAGGTGGGGATTGTTGCCGCGCGAGGCCTCCTCGATCTGGCCCTGGCACATGCTGCTCAGCGTCTGCGCGAACAGCCCGATGACCCGAACGTTGCCCGTCGCCACGCAGCGCGCGGCCGACTGGGCGAACAGATAGTCGCCAACCAGTACCGCGAGCGCGTTGCCGACCCTCGTGAAGAGCGTCCGCGCGCCTCGCCTGAGCTCGGACTCGTCGACCACGTCGTCGTGGACCAGGCTGGCGGTGTGGAGCAGCTCGACGCCCGTCGCCATGTGCAGCATCGGCTCGGGTTGATACTGCCCGAGGTTGCCGACGAGCAGCGCGACGGCCGGCCGAAGCCGCTTGCCGCTGCCCGGCAGGATCGTTGACAGCATCGGACCGAGCAGCGGGTGCTCTGGCTGCGCGGTCTCGGACAGGGCAAGCTCAACTCGGGCCAGGTCGTCCTGAACCAGCTCGAACAGCCCGCCAGTCGTGACCACTCCGCCTCCTGACTAGCTCGCGGTCCCTAGGGCCGGAAAAAGTCGTCGGGCGTTCTCGGTTGTCGCTTCCGCCAGCTGGGCCGGGCTTACCTGGCGCAGCTCGGCCAGCCGGGTGGCCGTAAAGCGCAGGTAGGCCGGCTCGTTGCGTTGCCCACGATGGGGGTGGGGGGCAAGGTAGGGGCAATCGGTCTCCACGACGACCCTGTCCAAGGGTACCTGGCGAGCCACATCGGGCAATGGCCCGGCGTTCTTGAAGGTCAACGGTCCCGCGAACGAGATGGTGAAGCCGGCCGCCAGCCCGGCCGCCAGCATGGCAGGCCCGCCGGCGAAGCAGTGCAGCACGCCATGCCCGGCCGTCGCGCAAGCCCATTGCGTCAGGATCTCCGCCATCTCCTCGTCCGCCTGCCGATTATGGACCACGACTGGTAAGCCCACCCGAGCAGCCAGGTCCAGATGGCGCCTGAACCAGGCGCGCTGGGTCTGTCGAGGGGTGTAGGTTCGGTAGTTGTCAAGCCCCGTCTCGCCGATCGCAACCACGCGCTGGTGACGCGCGAGGCGACTCACGCGTTGAAAGGCCCCAACACGAGCATAGGCTGCGTAATTCGGATGAATGCCGACCGCGGCGAAGATCTGCGGATGGACCTCGGCGAGACGAACAGCTTCGCGACTGCTGTCCTCGTCATATCCAACGCACACCATCGCGCCTACGTCGGCCTCGCCTGCCCGCCTGAGCACCTCCGTGAGGTCTTCCGAAAAGGCCGGGTCCATCAGGTGGGAATGGGTATCGACCAGCATGGCGCCGTGAGCGGATCATAACAAAGGGGAAGGGTGGAGGGGGGAAAGGGCGCGGAGGGCACAAGGAGGGACTCGTGAATCAGCCCCTCCCCCTTTCCCCCTTCCCCTTTCCCCCCATTCCTCTCCCTTCCCCTTTGCCCCTTCCCCCGGCTCCAATCACCAGCGTGAACTCGCCGCGTGGCGATTGGCTGGCAAAGCGTTCGGCAAGCTCACCTGCCGTGCCGCGGATGACCTCCTCGAACTTCTTGGTTAGCTCGCGGGCGATCACGAGCTGGCGGTCGGCGCCCAGGGTCGTCGCAACATCGCGCAGGGCTGCCGTGACACGATGCGGCGACTCGAACACGATCGTCGTGTGCGACGAGTCATCGAAGCCGGCAAGAAGGCGGCGCCGTTCGGCAGGCTTGCGCGGCAGGAAACCCAGAAAGCAGAAGGCGTGCATCGGAAGTCCGGACACGACCAGGGCCGACAAGATCGCCGACGGACCCGGGATCGGGACGACGGGCATACCCATCTCGATAGCCGCGCTGATCAGGGAGAAGCCAGGGTCGCTGAGGCCTGGCATGCCCGCGTCCGAGACCAGCGCCAGGTCGGCAGCGGCCAGATGCTGGGCCAGGCGTTGAAGCTTGCGTGGAGCGGTGAACTCGTGGTAGCTGGTCAACGGGGTTCGGATGTGGTGGGCGGCGAGCAGCTTGCGCGTCACACGGGTGTCTTCGGCCGCGATCAGGTCCACCTCGCGCAGGACCCGAATCGCGCGCAGGGTGATGTCCTCCAGATTACCGATCGGGGTGCCCACAACATACAGCGTGCCCATGAGTCGGATTATGGACCCAGGCCTTGCTGAAAGGTGAAAAGTGAAAAGTGATGAACGGGTGCTTTCTAGTTCTCACTTTTGGCTATCGCACTGGCACGCATCCTGCCCGGAGGGCCCTGCGCATCAGGCGCATGGGGAGCCACTCGCACGGGGCCTCGACGGATGGGCGAGTTAGGCGGACTGGCGAGTCGTAAGACGGTGCTGGTGGTCGAGGATGACCGGGCCACCAGTGACCTGCTGCGCTCGGTGGTTGAGGACCAGGGTTTCCGCTGCGTCCCAGCCAGCGAGGGCTACGCGGCGCTCGAACTGGCTCGCGAGGAGCAGCCGAGCCTCATCACGCTGGACCTCGACCTGCCAGACACCGATGGCCACGCGGTGCTCCATCGGCTCCTCTCGGACGAGCGGACGCGGCACATCCCGATCGTCGTGGTGAGCGGCTACACCCGGCTTCTTCCTGCGGAGGACGGTAACCGGATCGCCGCGGTCCTGGACAAGCCGCTCGACCTTGCGGATCTGGCAGGCATCTTGAGGACGGTATTGGCGCCCAGTGGGGTAGGATAGCCGCGTGTTCATGTACGATCCGTCGCTTCAGCCGATCGTGCTGAGCAAACTGGCGCAGTGGGGCCGTCTCACGGAGAGTGACCTCCAGACGATGCTCAGCCCGGAGCAGCGCGTGCGGCTCGCTGACGACCTCTTGAAGGATCTGGAATGGGATGGGCTGGTGACCATCCAGGTAATCGGGGATGAGCCGGTTATCAGCATCACCGAACGCGGCCGCCACTGGCTCGACGAGCAGGGCGGCGGGCACTCACCCGCTTCCCCTCCACCAGGAGCCGAGAACGGGGGGCCTGACTCTACCTCCGCGCAGGTGTAGAGGGAACGGAGAAGATCGAGTGGAGACGGCCGAGCGCAACATTCAGGGGGAAGCCGATCGGCTGATCAAGGAACTGGCCGCGGGCCTGGCGATTGAGCAAACCGCGTACGCCGTGGCGGTGCTCGCCAACCGCGCGGCGGGAGAGGCGCATCGGCTGGCCAAGGTGGAGGCCGCCGCGCGGCGCGGGACGCCGGAGTGGGGTAGTTGGGCCGCCTTTCAAAACGCGGCCCGCAGCCTGGTCCTGCAGTCCAGCACGATGCGCGACGTGGCCGCCAAGCTGGCCGGCCGGCCCCGCTGAGCCCAGCTGTCAACCGCGGAGGACGCACAGGGCCGCAGAGGTTAGTTGATTCCATTGGCTGCGTCCTCTACATCCTGCGCGGCTAATGTGGCCGGGCGCGCAGACAGCCCTGGCCACTGTGCCGTACAATAACAACAGTTCGCTGGCGTGGCTCAATCGGTTGGAAGGATGGTGATGAAGCATGGCGACCCAGGTCGGGGAAACCAAGAGTGGGCCGATCGTCACCTTCACCGAGGCTGCTCGTGACAAGGTGCTCGAGATTCTCGACAACCAGGATCTGAGGGGGCGAGCCGCGATCCGCATCGCAATCCAGGGTCGAGGCCCGGGCGGGTTCAACTACTCGATGGCTCTGGAGGAGGACAGCACACCGGAGCCGACCGACACGCTCTTGGACGAGGGCGATTTCAAGGTCCTGGTTGATGCCGACACGCTGCCAAAGCTGCACGGCGCGACGGTCGACTTTGTCGGCCAGCTCATGGGGGGCGGGTTCCGGATCGAAAACCCAAATCCGATCTGGCAAGATCCGCTAGCGCAGGCCGTTCAGCGCCTCATCGATACCGAGATCAACCCGGGCGTTGCTTCCCACGGTGGCCATGTCGAGCTTATTGACGTCAAGGACAACAAGGTTTACGTTGCCCTCGGCGGGGGCTGCCAGGGCTGCGGGATGGTTGACGTAACGCTGCGCCAGGGCATCGAGACGCTCATCAGGGAGCAACTGCCCCAGATCGAGGGCGTCGTCGATACGACCGATCACGCCGGCGGCACGAATCCATACTACCAGCCCACCAAGGGCGCGCCGGAAGACGCCGGGCCCCATTACCAGCCCTCCAAAGGCGGCGGCTGCGGCGCGCCGGGCTGCGGAGCCGCCGCGGCCGATCCCTACTACCAGCCGTCGAAGGGATGATGTAGGGCTCGCGCTGCCCTCGCGCAGGTCGTACGCCCCTGGGGCGCAGCAAGCAGCGCCCCTACGACGGCGAGGGGACGACTGGCAGCAGGCGCGGGGCCGGGCTGGCCTGGACGCATTCGGACTCGTCCTCTTCGCCGGGCGTGGCGATGACAAAACCGAGGCGCCGGTGGGCCTCGCGCAGCGCGGCCTCCACCTCTTCAGGGGTGGGGCCACGGGCGAAGACGAAGCCCAGATAGCGGTCGCCCTCCGGCAGCGGAACGACCGGCTGCCCCAACGGAAGCGTAATGGCGACCTCCTCGATGCCGGGTACCTGCTCGGCCTGCTCCCGGCCGCGCACCTCGCGTAGTCTTCCCGCGCGGGGGATCGGCAGCATCATGACGCCCGCCGCCCTCCGCTCGCGCTCGACGCTACCGAGCGGTTCGCCGATCGCATGCTTGAGGATCACTTCCTCGAGGCTCAGGCCGGTCCCGAAGCGAAGTGTGTTGGAGCAGAGGCCGCCGATGGAGCGAGCCGCCAGCTCGACGACGAAGGGGCCACCCTCGCCCAGCCTCAGCTCAGCATGCAGGGGTCCATCACATAGCCCGAGAACCTCAGCTCCTCGGGCTGTCGTTCGCTCGATCGCCTTCTGCACCGCGACGGGCAGCCGCGATGGCGTCACATAGATCGTCTCCTCGAAGTACGGCCCGTCGAGCAGATCGGGCTTGTCGAAGAGGGCCAGCATCCGCAGCGAGCCATCGACCAACAGCCCCTCCACCGCGACCTCCGGCCCCGGGATGAAGCTCTCGACCAGCAGTTGCCGCTGGCCGCCACCGTCGGCCAGGAGCATGGCCCTGATTCGCCCGAAGGCGTCCACGAACTGGGCCTGGTCGTCGGCGCGAATCACGCCTCTGCTCGCGGCCAGCGCAACCGGCTTGAGCACGCACGGGTACCAGACCTTCTTCGACGCCGTGATCGGATCGGCGTCGATCGAGATCCGCTTGAATCTGGGCGAGGGCAATCCAGCTTTGGCAAGTAGCCGCCGAGTTCGGTACTTGTCGTTAGCGGCGCGGACAGCGTCGACCGAGTTGTGGGGCAGGCCGAGCGCTTTCGCCGCCATAGCTGCGAGGACGATCGTGTCATCGTCCACGCCGACGACGGCGTCGAGGGGGCGCTGGCGAGCGAACTGGGCAATGCCGCGCGCCGCGCGGTCGGGGCGGCGCAAGTCGACCGCCAGGGTCGTGTTCCTCGCCTTCGAGGCCAACGCCTGGCGGCGCTCCGATCCGACCACCACCTCTACGCCCAGCCGACGAGCCGCTTGGAGGAAAGCCTTGGCTCGGTACGTTCGCGTCGACATGAGCAGCAGGACGCGGGCCATCGCCAGCTATCAGCTCTCA
>WNGB01014058.1_pt1 | contig 10736 bp, 9 predicted proteins | sample 5400681 | NCBI WGS metagenome assembly WNGB01 (sample SAMN13153367, study PRJNA577476) | soil metagenome | isolation source: 115 cm soil or saprolite under grassland replicate 2 | place: USA:California | collected 2016-06-15 | reverse complement strand
TGCGGGAGCAGCGTTTACCTGGAGCCTGAGTCAGGCTGGCATTAAGGTCATGTGCCTGGAACAGGGCGGATGGGTTGATCCCAAATCCTACCCTACGGCGCTGGACGATTGGGAGCTGTACCGCCAGCACGCGTATCATCCTGACCCAAATTTTCGGCGCCTCCCGGCAGATTATCCGGTCAATGACACGGCGTCGCCCATCGCGCCACTGATGTACAACGCCGTGGGAGGTAGCACGATTCACTGGAGTGCGCACTTCCCGCGCTTTCGCCCCTCGGACTTCCGCGTGCGCACCCTGGATGGGGTGGCGGACGACTGGCCGCTGACGTACGCGCAACTCGAGCCGTTCTTCGACCTCAACGACCGCATGATGGGCATCGCCGGCATCACTGGCGACCCGGCCTATCCACCCAAGTCCTCCCGCCAGGTGCCGCCTCTGCCCCTTGGGAAGCTCGGCCACACTATTGTTCAAGGCTTCGAGAAGCTGGGCTGGCACTGGTGGCCGTCCGACACTGCGATCCTCACCCGTCCGTACGATGGGCGTAATGCGTGTAACAACTGTGGACCGTGTGATATCGGGTGCTCTCAGGGGGCCAAAGCCAGTGTGGACATTACTTACTGGCCCAAGGCCCTGGCCCAGGGCGCTGTGCTCAAGACCCAGGCCCGCGTGCGTGAGATCACGGTGCGCCCGGACGGACTCGCCGATGGGGCGCTGTATTACGATGAGGCAGGGCATATCCAGGAGCAGAAGGCCCATCTGGTGGTACTGGCGTGCAACGGCATTGGCACGCCGCGCTTGCTTCTCAACTCTTGCTCAGCCCTGTTCCCTGACGGGCTGGCGAATAGCAATGGCCTGGTGGGCCGCAATTTGATGTTCCATCCCTATGCCATGGTGACGGGGATTTTTCCAGAGCGTCTCGAAGGCTATAAGGGGCCGAATGGGTGTAGCATTTTCAGCCAGGAGTTTTACGAGACGGACCTGTCCCGGGGCTTTGTGCGGGGCTATTCCTTTCAGGTGGCACGGGGCTTTGGGCCCGTCACCACCGCGCTGGGAGGGATGGTCAGGCAACGGGTGCCGTGGGGCGCTGCGCACCGACGGGTCTTCGACGAGCGCTTTGATCGGATGATCACGCTGGCCGTCACCGGCGAAGATCTCCCCGAGCCGCACAACCGCGTCGTCTTAGATCCGCAACTCACCGATAGCGACGGTATCCCTGCGCCCCAGGTCATCTATACGCTGAGCGAGAACAGCTGTAAGATGATGGCCCACGGTGTGGCGCGCGCTACTGAAGTGCTGCAGGCTGCCGGGACGGTGGAGGTTCAGGTCAACCCCCTGTTGCGCCCGGCCGGTTGGCATCTCATGGGGACAGCGCGTATGGGCACCCACCGTGCGAATTCCGTGGTGGATGCGTACGGCAGATGCCACGACGTGCCGAACCTGTTTATCATCGACGGCAGCATTCTGGTCACCGGCGCAGCGGTGAACCCCACATCGACGATACAGGCCCTGGCACTGTACATTGCTGACCACATCAAACAGAATGCTCGTCACCTACACGGATAAGGCCGTACCCGAGAGGCATGCCGAGGAGGGAAGAACCATGGCAGATGCATTGACAGAGTCCACGGCCTTTTTCGCTGCGGCGCAGCGCGAACTGCTCGTGAGTGTGTTGAACCGCCTCGTGCCCGCTGCCGGCGCTTTCCCTGGCGCTGGCGACCTGGGCGTGGCCAGCTACATAGACCGTGTAGTCGGACAATCCTCTGCGCTAAAACGCCTATTCGCGCAGGGCCTCGTACAGATTACGCTGACCAGCCAGGCGCAGTATGCGCAGCCCTTCACGGCGCTGCTGGAGGGGCAGGGCGAGGCTGTTCTACGCCACGTTGACACCACGGCTCCAGAGTTTTTCGAGGCCCTGGTGACGCATACGTATAGCGGCTATTACAGCCATCCTACCATTGTCCGGCTCCTCGGTATGGAGGGACGGCCACCGCAGCCGCACGGCTATCATCTGGAACCCCTGGATCTCAGCTTGCTGGACAACATCAAACAACGTCAGCCAATCTACCGCCAGGCGTGACTGGGCAATGCATCGAGTATGCCCCAGGCAATTGCCATTGCTATCACAAACTGCTAGAGTGGGGCAAGGCCGCACAGTTAATACGGCCAATATGGGTCTATGCCAAGGGGAGGGAGAGATCATGCAGTTAGTTCTCTTCAACGAGTACCGTCTCGGTGTCATCCAGAATCACCGTGTGGTGGATGCCATGGCGGCTCTCGAAGGACTCCAGTTCCGTCGGCCGCAGGACCTTATCGAAGAGGTCATCACCAACTGGGATGCGCTCAGGCCCAAGATTGCAGCTGCCACGCAGGGCAAAGAGGGGCAACCGCTCGACAGCGTGCGGTTGCGTCCCCCTGTCCCTAAACCGTCGAAGCTCATCTGTGCCGCAGTGAACTACCTGGAGTTCGGCCAGCGGGAACCGGCCGTTCTCGACGCGTTCCTCAAGTCGCCCACCGCCGTGATTGGCAACGGCGACACCTGTGAGCTGCCCCCAGCCCAGGCTACCGTATTCCATCATGAGCCAGAACTCGCCCTGGTGATTGGCAAGACAGCCACCAAGGTGAGCCAGGAGGAGGCCCTGTCCTACGTCTTTGGCTACTGTCAGTTCCTGGACATGTCAGCGCGGGGGTTACAGGGCGCGGTGGGGAACAGTTTTTTCCTGGGGAAGTGCTGGGATACCTTCGCCCCCATGGGTCCGGCCCTGGTGACCGCCGATGAGATTGCCGATCCCCAGAACCTCCGGGTCAGGCTCTGGAATAACGATGAGCCGCGCCACGACTTCCCCACCAGCGACATGGCTCACCCCATCCGCGAGTTGATTGCGGAGTTTTCCAAAATCACCACGCTGGAGCCAGGTGACGTGATCGCGACCGGCGTGAATCACCAGCAGATTGGGGCGGTGCAGGACCGCGACCTCCTGCGCATGGAAATCGAGGGGTTGGGGCCGCCGCTGGTGATTCGCATCCACGATGCGTTGCAGCGCCAGTGGCCACGGGGTGTTGACACCGAAATGGCGGCCCGAGTTATTGCCGCAGCGCCGCGGCGACAGGCCGCCCGCACCGCTGGTGCCTAAATACGAAGTGGTTAGTGGTTAGTGGTTAGTGATTGGAGAAAACCGAGTTTGTACTAACCACTAATCACTAACCACTAACCACTGCTTAGAGGTGAGACCAAGATGGGCACGCTAGAATTTGGCATCTTCGACTCCTTCGGTCCCTTCGAGATGGCGGAGTTCCCGACGGTAGTAGAGGTGTATGAGGCGCATATGCGCGAAGCCCAAGAGGCCGAGCAGCTCGGACACCGCTACTACTTTTTTATCGAGCACCAGAATTCTCCCGTCTGCTCTGTGACCGCCCCGACTGTCTACCTGACCGCCCTGGCGAGTCGCACCAGCGCTCTCCGCTTTGGCTTGATGATTTACCAGTTGCCCTTCCACCACCCCCTCCGTCTGGCTCAGGATCTGGCGACGCTGGATCAGCTTTCCCATGGACGGCTGGAGTTCGGCACGGGCACGGGGGTCTTACCGCACGAATTCCTGCGCTGGAACCTGTCCTTCGCGGAGCGGCACGAGGTGAGCGCTGAAGCGCTCAAGATCATTGTCCAGGCATGGACGCAGGACACAGTCACTTACCAGGGCAAATACTGGCAATTCGACGAGGCCCTGCCTGCTCCCAAACCCTACCAGCAGCCCCATCCTCCCATTTGGGTCGCGGCCCACAGTGCCGGCTCCTTCGAATACGCCGCCAAACACAACTATCACATTGCGCAGAATATTGACGTGGATACGGTGATCGCCGAGAAGTTTGCCTACTACCGACGCCTCTGGAAGCAGTATGAGCATCCAGGCCCCAGGCCCCATGCCTTCTTGACGCGTCATGTCCACGTCGCCGAGACGGACGCCCAGGCGCGCGCTGAGGCGGAGCCCAATCTGTTGATGGGTTATGTCCAGGGAGGCGAACTCATCGCCAAGACGCGGGTTGGCTTTGGCCCCCCGGACCTCGAATCAGCCGAGAGGAGCACCCCAGAGCGGCAGGAGCTGCGTCGCGTGTTTCAGGAATGCGCCAAATCCTACGATTTTTGGATCGATAATGGTCTGGCCCTGGTGGGCAGCCCGGACACCGTGATCCGGCAGATAGAGGAGCAGCAAAAGCGCACCGGCTACGACATCTTCTGCGCCCGACACCGGATAGGCCACCTCGCACCGGAGCTGGCTCACAAATCCATGCGGTTGTTTGCCAGGCACGTGATCCCCGCCTTCGCCTAGTGCTGCGCACGGCTACTGCGTAGGGCTAACTATCCCCGCCAGTTTGGCGGGGGGCTGTGTAGAACCAATTAGCCGTGCGCAGCACCCCCGCCAGTTTGGCGGGGTGGATCATCCGCGATAAGGAGGTGTACTATGCCGCGAGTTGCGGTCCTCGACGACTACCAGGGGGTGGCCCTGGAGATGGCCGACTGGAGTGTGCTCCCCTCTGATTGCCAGGTACAGGTCTTCAGGGATCATCTGACCGATTTGGATGCCTTAGCGGAGCGGTTGCGGGACTTTGAGGTCGTGACCTGTATGCGCGAGCGCACTCCCTTTGGCCGCGACCTCCTGGCGCGTTTGCCGAACTTGCGTCTGCTCGTGACCACGGGGATGCGCAACGCCGCCATCGACCTGGCGGCGGCCAGAGACCTGGGAGTCCTGGTGTGTGGCACAGCCGGTGGCCCAGACAGCCCGCCGGCGGAGTTGACGTGGGGGCTGATCCTGGCATTGGTCCGCCACATTCCGCGCGAGGACGCCGCGACGCGGCTCGGACACTGGGGCACAACAGTCGGCATGAGTCTCGAGAGCAAGGTCTTAGGGGTCCTGGGTCTGGGGCGGCTAGGCGCCAAGGTCGCCAGGGTAGGCGTGGCCTTCGAGATGTCGGTCATCGCCTGGAGCCAGAACCTGACGGCCGAGAGGGCAGCCCCGTGCGGTGCGACGTTAGTCACCAAGGACGAGCTGTTTGCCCGCTCGGATATTTTAACGATCCACGTCCAGCTGAGTGCACGCACCAGGGGCCTGGTGGGGGCTCGTGAACTGCGTAGCATGAAGCCCACCGCCTATCTCATCAATACAGCGCGCGGTCCCATTGTGGACGAAACAGCTCTCGTGCAAGCGCTGCAGGCGCATACCATCGCCGGGGCGGGTCTGGATGTCTTCGACCAGGAGCCCTTACCGCCGGGCCACCCGCTCACGGTGCTTGAGAATACGATTCTTGTACCCCACGTGGGCTATGTGACCAGGGAGCAGTATCAAGTGCGCTATAGAGACACTGTCGAAGACATTGCTGCCTATCTCAGGGGAGAGCCGCTTAGAGTTCTCAACCCAGAGGCGCTCGCAACGACCCGTAAGTGATCACTGCAAGGCATGGCCGGCTGAAGCTTGTCCATTGGTTTGAGCTGCCGAGTATCCAGAAAGGATAAAACGCCTATGGTGCAGCAAGCGGTCCTAAACGGTGTCCGCATTTTATCCCTTGAGCAAGTGCATGTCCTGCCGTGGGGCACGGCATTCCTGGCCGATTTTGGCGCTGAGGTCGTCAGAGTCGAGAGCGCCGACCACATGAACGACAGGCGCTCCGGCCCTTTCCCTGACAACGCGCCGGGCGACGAGTGGTGGAACGAAGGCGGGACCTTTGCCTACTGGGCCCGCAACAAGCAGAGCCTCTGCTTGGACGTCACGCATCCCCTGGGCAAGGAGGTCTTCCTCAAGCTCGTAGCGCGCAGCGACATTGTGACGGACAATTTCCGCCCAGGTACAATGCGTCGCCTTGGCCTGGACCACGATAGCCTGGCCGCGGTAAAGCCGGATATTATCACGCTGAGTTGTACTGCCTACGGTCACACGGGCCCGTGGCGGGCCTATGGCGCACGCGCCCGTACTGTGGATGCGGCCTGTGGCCTCTCCTATCTTACCGGCTATGAGGGTAGTACGGCGCTGCGGGCCAGCAGCAATTACATGGACCACACGGGCGGACTCAACATTGCCTATGCACTGCTGCTGGCGTTGTACCACCGCCGCAAGACCGGACAAGGCATGCGCCTTGATCTGAGCATGTACGAAACGGGGGTGTCATGCATTGGACCAGCGCTCCTCGAAGCCCAGAGCGGTATCACACGACCGCGCCTCGGCACCGCCCATTGGTGGCAGGCGCCGCACAATGTGTACCCCTGCCAGGGTACGGACCGCTGGATCACCCTCAGCGTGTCCACTGACCATGAGTGGCAATGCCTCAAAGAGGCCATGGGAGAACCGGCCTGGGCCATGGAGCCGCGCTTCGACACCGGGCTCGGGCGCTGGCAGCACCGGCAGGAACTCGACGAGCACCTGCGCCAATGGACTACAACGTCCGATAACCGGGCGTTGATGCACCTGCTGCAGGCCCATGGTGTGCCCGCTGGGGCAGTGTTCACTGCCCTAGACCTGGTCGCCGACCCCCACCTACGGGAACGCGCCTACCTGGAGGTTTTTACCAACGACAACGCCCCCCGTGTTGGTCCACGGGTGTATGCCGGCCGCCCCTTCCGTAGCAGCCCCACGCCGCCAATCCGCCTGCGTCTGGTGTCTGCTCTAGGTCAACACAACCTGCAGATCCTGCGGGACGTGGTGGAGCTATCGGACACGGACATCCAGCGCTTAGTCGACACCGGGGTGCTCGCCACACGGCCCCAGGAGGCCGATAAACCAGCGTCTGGGGCGAGTGCATACCAGGTGCGCGGCGAGGGTCCGCGGGCTGATCCGCACTACAAGGAGGCGGTGCGGGCCCTTGTTGATACCACCGCTGGCTGATCAGGACGTCACCCTGAAGACGCAGAAGGACGGAGGGACAGGGAGACGAGGGGGAGATAACAGTGCTGAGACTACTCGACGACGTCCGCGTTCTAGAACTCACTCACAGCCTGGCAGGCGCCTTCTGCGCCAAACTGCTGGCTGATCAGGGGGCCAACACTCTGAAGGTTGAACCACCCGGCCGGGGTGATGCAGCGCGCCATGAGCCCCCATTTATCGGGGAGGAGCCGCACGCCGAGCGGAGTTCTCTTTTCCTGGCATTTAACACCAACAAGCGCAGCATTACCCTCGATGTGACCACACCGACCGGCCGTGACCTGTTGCGACGCCTGCTCGCCACGCACGATGTCCTGATCGAGAGCTTTGCTCCCGGTCATCTGGACAACCTGGGGTTGGGTTATGACAGCTTGCGGCAAGCCTATCCTCGCTTAATCGTGACCTCCATCACGCCTTTCGGTCAGACAGGACCGTACCGTCATTACCGTAGCAACGATCTCATCGCCCAGGCCATGGGAGGCTTTTTGTATACGACTGGCCAGGCCGACCGACCCCCGATGGGGACGGTGCTGGAACAGACGGCCATTGTCACAGCGCGCAATGCGGCGATTGCCATTATGGCAGCACTCCTGCAGCAACGGATGTCCAGCGAGGGTCAGCACCTCGATGTGTCGGTGATGGAAGCGGTGGTGAGCACGCCGCCCAACTTCATTCACCAGTACAGTTTCACCGGCGCCATTGCTGGGCGCGGTTTCGGGGACCAGACCGTCATGGACGGGATGCATCTGGCGACCAGCGATCGTGAGGTGACGCTCACCACTGCCGGCACCGGGGGCAATCCCATGGAGACCTGGGCCGCCTTCCTGGGCGAGCCGCGCCTGCTCGACGCCAAGTTCAGCACGCGACAGGGTAGGGCCCACCATTGGCAGGAGTTGCTCGATCTCCTGCAGGCGAAGCTGGCACACTGGAAAGCCCACGACTTTATGAAGGAAGCGATGGACCGGCGCCTGGTGGTGGGAGTGGTACAGAGCCCTGAGGAAGTGGTGAACTGTCCGCACCTGGCGGAGCGCGGCAGCTTGGTCACCCTGGACCATTCGGAAGTCGGTACGCTCCAATACCCGGGCGCTGGTTTCCTCATCAACGGTACCAATCCGGTGGCTGGCGGCCGCGCCGCACCGCAGCTCGGTGAGCATAATATGGAGGTGTATTGTGGCGAGCTCGGCCTCTCGGCTGAGGAACTCGCTGTGCTACGCGCCGCGGGCGTGGTGTAGGCCGTCGTAGCGACAGGCAGTGGCTCGACCATCTGTTCCTGCACCATTTGACAGTAAACACCGCCTCTGCCAACTCCGATGGAGATGAGAGATGCCCCGAGTGATTGACCTTGCCGCCATGGCGCCACAGGTTCGCCGTCGTCCACAGATGTATATAGGCTCGGAGTACGGCTTGCATGTTGGCGTGCTCCAAGGTGTGCTGAAAGCGGCGTGTGATATGCGGCTGTTCCCACATGTGAAAGCGTTCTGGCTCGATGTTGAGGCGCCTGAGGCGCTGCGCTTGACGTTTCGCTCACGCGGGTTAGCGGGGTCTGTGGCTGAGGAACTACTGCAGTATGAAGGGGATCTCCTGGCACGCATTGCGGCGTGGTGGCAGGACACACGTGGACAGCAGCCGAACGCGCACACCTATGACGCAGCCACCTCCCTGTATGGTTTGACCTGCGCGATGTGGGTGACGGAGCAATTTTCTCTACGCCTGCGGGTCGGTGCCTCCTTTCCGCGGAGTCTCCCCCACCTCGCCGAGGGCCGGACCCACGCATAGAGGCAGGAGGCGTTCAAGATTCCCTCACCCCTTGGGGGGTTAGGCCACAGCATCGCCTCTGACAATGGTCGACACAACGCACGCTCAAGCTTAGACAGCGTAGCAGCTTGGCAGCCCACGCCAACTCAGGCTATGGTTAACGTCTTTCTTAAAATCTGGTCGACTACTTTCGGTACTGACTGATGCAAGGACCGGGCTTCTTGTTGCAACCTTTGAAAAACATCTTCCTCGACTGGCACTTCAAAAATTCGTTGCTTGATCTCTATCACGTCATCTACAGGTTCCAAATATTCTTTATAATCCATCGTGCTGTGAGCATCCCAAAATTCTCCAGCTTCTTCTTCCGTCGTAAACGTCTCTGGCAATGGGTCGATGATTTTATCTTTGTCTTTCATAATATCTCCTCTCGGCGTCATCCATGTCGCGTGCGGAAATCGGCAAAATCGCGCCTGTCATCTTGCGAATGTAAAAGACTACCACATATCGCCCCGCTGCGGATTGACCATAGGCAGCATACACATGTTCACCTTTGACGTGGCCTCTGCTCACTTTCCGAATGTGCGGTTTAGAGCGAAGGACCTCCTCAGCTTCCGTCACTGCTACGCCGTGTTTCTCGGCCAACTTCTCAACGAACTGAGCTTTCCAGATAATTTGAGTGATGACCATACTCACTATGGTACCATCGCTTTTGCACCAGGACACGACTTTGGTGCACGCCTAACCTCAGGATATATAACGCAGACAGACCCCAGCACAGCCCTCACCCCAACCCCTCGCCATCTCATCTTGCCTATTTCTCTACCCACACATTCCAGAAGTACAATTGGCCCATGTCAAACGGTCCGTGGACGTGCTTCCGCATGACTTGTAGGGCGGCACTATACCCGTAGTGGATGACAGGGATACGCTCCCAGAAGAGCCGCTGGAGGTCCTGCCATAGTCGGTAGTGCTGCTCAAACCGCAGTTCAGTTGCCATGATGTGCTTCAGCCGCACCACGTCCGGATCACAGTTCCAGCCCCCTGTCGCCTCGCAGCGGAGCCCCTGATACCAGTACGGATTGTTGCCGCCCGCCAGGGACCCGAAGGCACAGGCATCCCACAGGTCAGGGTTGTGCATAAGCGTCGACACATTGTCCACCACCTGGAGGGCGACGTTGAACCCCACCGCCTCCAGTTGCTGCTGCGTCGCCAGGGCGACCTTGTATTTCGAGCCACCCTGCCCGGTGGTCAGATAGCGCAGGGGCTCGCCCTGGTAGCCGGCCTCGTGGAGCAGCCGCTGGGCCTTGTCCTTATCCTGCTGGTTATACCGCTCCCGTCCCACGTCCGTCCACCACAGTGAGTCCTTTGGGAAGGGGCTGGCGTCGAGGCGGTAGAACTCGGGACGCCCGAAGGCCGCTCGCAGAACCGCGTCCATGTCGAGCGCCGCTAACACTGCCTGCCGCAGTGTGACGTTGGTGAACATCCCGTGCTTCTTGTTCAGCAGGGTGATAACCCTGTTATAGTCCTTCTGGAGTAGTACCTTGAGGTCAGGATGGTTCTTCAGGCGGTCATAGGCCTCGAGCGGAGTACCGAGGATGACGTCGGCCTCCCCAGATTCGACTGCGGCCACGTGCGTGGCCGCATCAGGCATGGGAAGAAACACCAGCGTGTCCACCCAGGCAGTTTTCCCTCCACCATGGCCGTTGGGCGGTTCCGGACGCGCTTTGTACTGCGCGAAGCGCACCAGCCTGGTCATACGCCCTGGCTCGTGCTCGGCGAGTTGGAAAGGGCCAGTGCCGATGATGGTCTTGACCTCCCCCTCCCCTGCCGCGTCCATTACCTCCTGCGGATAAATAAGCGCGGTGTTCAGCATGGCGAGCACCAGCGCGGACTTCTCGGTGAGCCGTACCTGGACGGTATACTTGTCGAGTGGCATCAGCGACGCAACACGGGTGAAGAACTCCTCTCCGACACGGACCATCTTCGCCCACCGCTGTAGCGAGGCCACCACATCTGCCGCAGTCAGCTCTTTGCCGTGGTGAAAGAGGACGCCCCGGCGCAGCGTGAAGGTGTACACG
>WNGB01035316.1_pt1 | contig 10737 bp, 7 predicted proteins | sample 5400681 | NCBI WGS metagenome assembly WNGB01 (sample SAMN13153367, study PRJNA577476) | soil metagenome | isolation source: 115 cm soil or saprolite under grassland replicate 2 | place: USA:California | collected 2016-06-15 | reverse complement strand
TGTCGAAGCCGTAGACGCTTCGATCCCCGCCGCGTCCCGTGTCGCCGGGAAACTTGGCAAAGCTGACGACGTAGAGCTTCTTGCGATCGGGTGAGAAGGCGAGGCCGTTCGGATCGGGCAGCATGCCCTCGTCGGCGAGGAGATCGACGCGTCCAGCCGGATCGACGCGATACACCCCGGTCGGCAGCTCGCGGTGGAACGTCCCGGCTTCAGGAGGCGCGCCGATGCGCGGGTTGATGTGACCCGCGGCATTCAGTCCGGTACCTGCGGCGTCAGGCTGTCCTTCGAACATCTGTCCGCCGTACGGCGGGTCGGTGAACCAGATGCTGCCGTCGGGATGCGCGACCACGTCATTGGGCGAGTTCAGCTGCTTGCCGTTGTACTTGTCGGCGACGATGCTGATCGTGCCGTCGTGTTCGTAGCGCACGACACGGCGCGTCAGGTGTTCACACGAGATCTGGCGACCCTGGTAGTCGAACGTGTTGCCGTTGCTGTTGTTCGACGGGTTGCGGAAGACCGTGACGCCGTTGTTGTCCTCGAGCCAGCGCATCTGGTTGTTGTTGCCGATGTCGCTGAAGACGAGGAAGCGGCCGACACTGCTCCACGCGGGACCCTCGAGCCACAGCCCGCCGGTCCAGAGCCGCTTGATCGCGTTGTTTGGCAGCACGACCCCGTCGAACGATGGATCGACGGTCAGGATGTCTGGATCCGAGAAGTACGTCGTCGTCTGGCTGAAGTCACGTGGTGGATTGCTGATGACGGTGGGCGGCGTCGCACGCTGCGCGAGCACGGAGTCGCTGGCGAGCGCGGCACCGGCCACCGCGCCGATCGCTTTCACCATCCCGCGCCGCGAAATCAGGTGTGCATCCATGACGGCGATCTTAATGCAGATCTTTTGTGGTCCTGCGTGACGGACGTATGATCACGCTTTCACCGGGACAACGAGGAGACATGAGGATGACGGGCAGATTTCGTTCGTTGATGGGCACGATTGTCGCCGGCGCCGGCTCGATCTGGATTGCCGCGGTCGTCATCGCCGCGCAGCAACAGACGGGCGCTACGGTCGCCGTTGATAACGACGACATCGGGGGCGTTGTCACGAGCGCGAAGGGACCGGAAGCGGGCGTGTGGGTCATCGCGGAGACGACTGAGCTGGCGACACGATTCGCGAAGATTGTCGTCACCGACGATCGCGGTCGCTACCTCATCCCGGATCTCCCGAAGGCGAACTACACCCTGTGGGTGCGCGGGTACGGCCTCGTTGATTCACCAAAGGTGAAGGCTGGTCCAGGCAAGACACTCGATCTCAAAGCAGTCGTGGCCCCCGATGCAAGAGCGGCCGCTCAGTACTACCCCGCGGGCTACTGGATCTCGCTGCTCAACGTGCCGGACAAGAGCGAGTTTCCAGGCAAAGGCGGCACCGGCGTCGGCACTTCGATCAAGAGCCAGGATCACTTCCTCGGGCTGATGAAAACCGGCGACATCTTCGGAAGCTGCATGACCTGTCACCAGCTGGGTGACAAGGCGACCCGCGAAGTTCCCAGGGCGCTCGGCACGTTCCCGTCGACGAAGGACGCGTGGCTGCGCCGCATCCAGTCGGGCCAGTCGGGCGCAGACGTGGTGAAGATGTTCAACCACCTGGGCACGCAGCGTACCGTGGCGATGTTCGCGGACTGGACCGATCGCATCGCCGCCGGCGAAGTGCCTCCGGCCCCGCCGCGTCCACAAGGCCTCGAGCGGAACGTCGTCATCACGCAGTGGAACTGGGGCGACGCGAAGACCTATATGCACGACCTCGCGGTCACCGACCGCCGCAACCCGACGGTGAACGCGAACGGTCTCGTGTTCAGCTCGCCGGAAATGAGCACCGAGAACACCCCGGTTCTCGATCCCACCACGTCGAAGACATCGGTGCTCGCCGTGCCGCCGCAGGATCCGAAGACGCCGCGCGCGGCGGGCCCGGTGCTGAAGCCGTCGCCGTACTTCGGTGACGAAGCGATCTGGACGAGCCGCAGCGACGTGCACAACGCGATGTTCGACGGGCAGGGCCGCCTGTGGATGACCGCACGAATTCGTCCGCCGGCGACGCCCGCGTGGTGCCGCGCCGGGTCGAGCCATCCCTCAGCGAAGCGTTTCCCGATGAACGAAGCCGTGCGGCAGGCGGCGATGTACGACCCGAAGACGAAGAAGTTGACGTACATCGACCTGTGCTTCCACGCGCACCACCTGATGTTCGCGGAGGACGCGAACAATACGCTGTGGTTCAACGACCTCGGCATGGGCCACTCGATCTTCGGATGGCTGAACACGAAGATGTGGGACGAGACGCACGACGCGCAGAAGTCGCAGGGCTGGACCGGCCTGGTGCTCGACACCAACGGGAACGGCAAGCGCGACGCCTACGTCGGCCCGAAGGATCCGATCGATCCGGCGAAGGACAAGCTGATTGGCGACGAGCTTTATAGCGTCAACCCCGCACCCGACGGATCGATCTGGGGATCGGTCAACGCCATTCCCGGCGCGATCATCAGGCTGACGCCCGGACCGAACCCGACCGAGACGTCGCTCGCGGAGCGCTTCGAGGTGCCGGCCGACAAGGGCTACGCCGTCCGCGGCATGGACATCGACCGGAACGGGGTCGCATGGGTCGCGCTCGGCAGTGGACATCTCGCCAGCTTCGATCGCCGCAAGTGCAGGGGGCCGCTCAACGGGCCGAAGGCCATCGGCCATCAATGCGACGAAGGGTGGAGCTTCTACGCGGAGCCGCTGCCGCAGTTCAAGAACGTGAAGGAATCAGGGAGCGCCGAAGGCAGCTACTTCGCGTGGGTCGATCAGCACAACGCGCTCGGCCTCGGCGACAACACGCCGATTGCAACCGGCAACGAGTCGGACGGCTACCTCGCGCTCAAGGATGGCAAGTGGGTCGTGCTCCGCGTGCCATACCCGATGGGCACGTACTCGAAGGGCCTCGACGGCCGCATCGACGATCCGAAGGGCGGATGGAAGGGTCGAGGCCTCTGGACCACGACGAGCACGCGCACACCGTTCCACATGGAGACCGGCAAGGGAACGCCGCCGATCGTGATGCACTTTCAGTTGCGACCGGATCCTCTCGCGAAATAGGAAACGGCGGGTCCGCCGGCGATGGCTTCCGTCCGCCGGCGGGACCCGCCCTACGTACCACGTGCCTACGTACCACGTACGTAGGCCGGGTCCCGCGGCGCTACTGAGTCCACGCGCCGCGGACCCGGCAGATCTGCTAATTGGTCCCTTTGTAATCCATCGCCACCAGGCGCGCTTCCGCGCAGTCCTTCATGATGTCGGCGAACTTCGCGAACTCGTCGACGGTGAGCACGAACGGGTTCGGCCCAGTCGGATTCGCGCGCACCTGCTCCATCCAGCCGATTTCATCGCCGAACAGGCCCGGATGGCCGTTGATGAGCGCCTGCACCTTCTGCGTCTTCGCGTAGTCGAGCGCCTTCTTGAACGCGTCGAGCGACGCGCGATCCGGCGTGATATTCGCGCCCGAGAGCATCAGGATGTTGATCTGCTTCCCGTGATCCTTCACCGGGATGTAGTAGGCCAGCGTGCCGGGCGTGTGGCCCGGCGTGATGCGCAGCGTGATCGACTCGTCGCCGAGCGTCACCCTCTGGCCATCAGTGAGGATTTCGACGTCGCGCTTCGGGAGCGGACGGTTCGCCTGCGGGCCGCGCGCGTTCGGGTTCGGCTTCTCGATCATGTCCCAGTCGACCTTGCTCATCGCGACGTGCGCGCCGTACTTCTGCTGGAAGTAGGGGGCGCCGCCGAAGTGGTCGAAGTGGCCGTGCCCGACGATGATCATCTTCACGTCCGCCGGCTTGAGTCCGACCTTCACGAGCGCGGGCTCGATGATCTTCTCAGCCTCGTCGACCGTGTTCAGCGAGTCGATCAGGATGATCCCCTGGTTCGTCGTCACCGCCCATGCGCCCACGGTGTTGAAGCCGAAGAAATAGAAATTGTCGAACAGCTTGACGATGTCGATCTGCCGCTGCGGCTCGGCCGGGAGTCCCGCGTTCTGACGGAGCACCGCCGGACGCTGCGGGCCGAGCACCGTGCACGCCTTCTCGAAGCGCGATTGCAGCTTGGCGTCGTTGCCCGCGGCAGCCTTCGCCTTCGCGACGAGTGCCTGCGCCTCCTTCGAGTTCTTCCACTGGTCGTCGGACGGATACGCGTCGTTGCCCGCCGTCGTCCCACCGACCGCGCGCCGCGCCGGCGCGCCGCCCTGCGCCTGCTGCGCGCTGACCTGGACCTGTAAGGCCATGGCGGCGATTGCCGCGACGGCTGTTCCCGTCGCCATCTTCTTCAACATTGCTGTTCTCCTGTCAGGCCGGCCTGAAGGTCGGCCTCTACGTTCAAGGCGGACCTGACAAGGTCCGCCCTCCTTGTTCACATATGCGGATTATTTCGATGATTTCGCCGACGGGATGCGGCCAAACAGTTCGCCGTGATCGAGCACGTCGGCTCTGGTCGGCCCGTAGCCGGAAATCAGCACCCACACTTCCTCGTCGTGAGCGCCGTCATAGTGAAGGCCACCGGAGGGATGGCGCATGTACTCGCCGGCTTTGAGTCCAACTTCCTTGGCCGGCTCCCATGTCTTGGTCCCCTCGCCGGTGTACCACGTTCCTTTGATGACGACGCAGTGGCGCTCGTCGGGATGCGTATGCGGCCGGCTCATCACTCCCGGTGGAAAGCGGTTGATCGTGAGATAGAAGCCGGGCTTCGACGGGTCGCCCTCGAGCACCGCGGTCTGCACGCCGAGCTTGTTGTTCTCGGTCGCCGTCCATTTGAACTTATCGATGTTGAGCCGGATGAATTCGCGCGACGGAAACGTGCCGAACTCGGCCTGCCGGTTGGCGCCCGGCGCGGCGGGCTGCGCGGCGGCGCCCGCTGCGGGTTGCTGCGCGCTCGGCACCGCCTGCGCGGTCCACGAAATCGCCGCCGTGACCAGCGCGACGGCCGCCCACGATGCCACTCTTGAGACCCTCATTGAACCCTCCTGCGCAAGGGCCGACCTTAATGTTGGCCCCTACGAGATCGCCGATCATTCTAGTCCCGGAACACCTGCGGCTTGATGACGACCTTGATGGCCCCGTCGACCTTTTCCCGGAAGTACTTGAGCGCATCCGGCAGCTGGTCGAAGGCGAAGGTGTGCGTGTGCAGCGGCGACAGGTCGAGCTTCTTCTGCGCAATCAGCGAGGCCGCGCGCCGGACGGCGCTCTGTCCTTCGCCGCGAATCCCATACAAGTAGATGTTGTTGGTCACGATGTGACCGACATCGACCAGCGCCGGCGTGTTCGAGAACGCGCCGAGGCAGACGCGGCCGCCGCGTTTCAGCATGTGGATCGCATCGTTGACGGCATTCGGTGCGCCCGAGCATTCGAAGACGAGGTTCACGCCGCGCCCGTTTGTCAGCCGCCGCACGGCGTCGACGACCGGCTTGGTCGACGCGTTGATCACAACGTCAGCGCCTACGCGCGCGCCGACGGAAAGACGGCTGTCGACGATGTCGGTGAGGATCACCGGGCTGGCGCCGAGTGCCTTGGCAACGGCGACCGCGGACAGGCCAATCGGCCCCGCGCCGGTGACCACCAGGCTTTCTCCCGCGACGAGACCGCCGAGGACATCGAGGCCGTACATCGCGGTGCCGGCGGTAACGATCAACGTCGCGACTTCGTCGCTGACATGCTCGGGTACGCGGACCAGCGTGTTGACGTGATTGACCGCGTACTGCGAGGCACGAGGTATACATCCCCTGACGGCACCGCTCGCAACGGCCGCATCCGGCGTGGATTTCGACGGCGACGCGCTCGCCGGCCGCGAACTCGTCGACGGTCGGCCCAACCTCGACGATGGTGCCCATGTATTCGTGGCCGGGCGTGAAGTTCTTGTTGAACGGCGGCTCGCCGCCGATCGTCGCCGGAAGACCGTGGCTGATCACTTCGAGATCGGTGGCACAGATGGCGGTGGCGTCGATCCGCACGAGCACCTCCGCGACCCCCGGACTGGGTACCGGTTTGTCGACAAGAGTCAGCTGACCGGGGTCGCCCAGGATCCAAGCCTTCATCGTTGTCATGTTTTTCCTAGGCTATATCATTCGTTTTTCGATCATCCGTTTTTCGCATACCGAAAGGCACGGCGGTCCCGTTCCGCCTGCAGTGGCAAGGTGTATATAATTTGGCGTCTTAGACCACATGGCTTTGCACAAGGAGGCTCTGATGAAATTCGGGCGATTGGTCCGGCTGACCGTCGCGTTGCTCGCGTTGCCGATTCTTGCGTACGCGCAGGATGCAACGTTAAGCGGCATCGTCAAGGACAACACCGGCGGCGTTCTTCCGGGCGTCACCGTCACCGCAACAAACCAGGCTTCCGGCAACACTTTCACGAGCGTCACCGACGAGCGGGGGATCTACCGGATGCCGATCCGCGCGGGTATCTACAAGATCACCGCGGAGCTTTCCGGGTTCAGCACGGCGGCGCGGCCTGACATCGAGCTGCTCGTCGGTCGGGCGGTCACCCTTGATTTCAACATGCAGGTGTCGTCACTGCAGGAAACCGTCACCGTCACGGGTGAGGCACCGCTGCTCGACACGGCATCTTCAACCATCGCCACCAACATTGACCCTCGACAGGTGCTGGAGCTCCCACTGAACGGCCGCAACTGGATGGACCTCACGATGTCGGCCGCGGGCTCGCGTACCAATTCCTCGAGCGAAGTGCCGCAGGACCGTCAGGGTTTCTTCCAGACCAGTGTTGACGGCCAGTCGGTCACGCTGACGGTGTGCTGCGCGCAGAACCAGCCGCGCTACAGCAAAGACTCAATCGCCGAGTTCCAGCTGACGACGAACCGCTTCGACGCCACGCAGGGGCGCACGATGGGCATGATGGTGAACGCCATCACCAAGTCCGGCACGAATACGTACGCGGGAACGTTCGGCAGTTATTTCCGCCGCGACGACTGGAACGCCAAGGACTTCATCCAGAAGAAAGTACTGCCGTACAGGGACACGCAAGTGAGCGGCACGATCGGCGGGCCGATCGTCAAGGACCGCGTCCACTTCTTCGGCAATTACGAGTATGAGCGCAACCCGCAGACGTTCACCTTCGGCGGTCCAAATGGTCCGTTCCCGAGCGCAGGGCAAAGCATCAACCTGAACATGGATGCGAAGTACAGCATTCAGCAGGGTGGCGCGAAGGTTGACGTGCAGTTCAACCCGAAGAACCGTGCGACCGCACGCTACAGCCACTACAAGAACCTGCAGCCTGTTCAGAACGTCGCCGCGCTCAACACCACCAATCCCTCGAATGCGACGGAAAACAACCGTTTCGTCGATCAGTACTTCGGCATCTACACGATGGTGCTCAGCAACAACACCATCAACGAGGTAAAGGGCGGCCTTGCGGCGAACTTCTATACGCTCGAACCGGTTTCCGGCTGGGGCCTGACCGGCACCCGGCGTCCGCCTAACACCGACAAAATTCTGTTCGACGTGTTCTCCGGTCGTGAAATCCAGGGGGGCGCTCCGGGGATCACCTTCTCGGGCTATACCATCGGCTCGCCGACCAACACTCCGCAGCGCACGGGTGAGCACAACTACCAGATTCGCGACGACTTCACCACGGCCTTCGAATTGGGTGGCCGCCACGACCTCAAGTTCGGTGGCGATTTCATCAAATACTCGATGGCCCAGGGATGGTGCAATGTCTGCGACGGCCTGTTCACCTCGACCTCGCGCGCGCCGGCCAACCTCGAGCAGCTGCTGCCCAACTGGCAGGACGCGTCGACGTGGAACTGGAACGCGATGGCCGTGGCCAATCCGGCGATCGGATACACGGGCTTCCGCGATTACAACGTGACCATCGGCAATATGTCGTACGAAGTGCATCGGGAGATCTATGCGGCGTGGTACCAGGACGACTGGAAGGTCGGCGACAAGCTGACATTGAACATGGGCGTGCGCTACGACATCGATCATGGCGCGCAGGGCGAGTGGGTGAAATTCCTGCCGTGGCTTTCAGGTCGTCGTCCGACGGATAAGAACAATTTCGCGCCGCGCCTCGGCTTCGCCTATTCGCTCAATGACAGGTCGGTCATCCGCGGCGGATGGGGCCTCTTCTTCACCGAGCTCGAAGACGACGCCCTGCACCAGTCGTACATCCTGACGCAGAACGCGAATATCACGCTGCCGAACAACGGCCGCGCGGACTTCGGCACCAACCCGTTCGGCGGACCGAAGCCGACCCTGGAGCAGATCGTCGCTCGGCGGTGCGACATCGTCGGGTTGCCGTTCAACTCGCCGAACTGCTTCCCGCAGTCGATCCGCAATGGATCCGAGATTCCGGTCGGCGACCACCCGGTTTCGTACAGCAACATGGCGTCGATCGGCATGCAGCATCAGTTCACGGGGAACATGGCGCTCGATTCGAACGTCGTGTGGACCGGCGGACGTGCCGAAGAGCGGCGGCAGAACCTGAACAGTTCGATCAACCCGGCGACGGGCGCCAACTACCCGGCGACTGGTCCGACAACGGACTTGGCCCACCTCCCGTTCCCGTCGTGGGGTCCGATTGCCGGCGAGATTATGAACGGCCGTTCGAACTACTACGGTTGGGAGAACACGTTCACCAAGCGGTTCAGCAATCGCTGGCAGGCGAACGCGACCTATACGCTGTCGAAGTTCAAGGATGATGGCGGCATCGGCAGCCTGACGGGGCCGTTCACCACGACGCTCGACCCCTCAGCGAACATCACGACGATTCTGCACCCCTACACGGGGACGGTTGCTCCCGACATGGGCCCCCTGTATCAGCTCGCGGCCACCGACCAGCGGCACAGAGCGACGTTCAACGGCATCTGGGATCTCGGCAAGGGTTTCCAGTTGAGCGGTCTCTACTTCTTCGGCTCGGGTGAGCGCCGCAACACGAGCTGGGGTGCCGACCTGCGTAATACAGGTGGCGCCAACTACTCCATCCTGACGCCAGCGGGCACGACCGCCGCCTCTCTCGGCGCGGTGTGCGGGTGCACCGTGAAGGGCGTCACGCTGGCTGACGGGTCATTCCTCGTCGACCGCGCGCAGCTCGTTGGCAATCCGATTCATCGCGTGGACGCGCGGTTCCAGGAGCGCCTCCCGCTTGGTGGACGGCGGAACGTCGAACTGATGTTCGAGGTATTCAACCTCCTCGATCACGCCAACTACGGCGCGTACACGACCACGTTCAGCAGTGGTGCGCAGTACGGCAAGCCGTCGTTCAGCACGTCGACGGCCTACCTGCCGCGAATCGTGCAGCTGGGGGTGCACTTGACCTTCTAGCCTGACGGTCTGCCGGGTCCGAAAGGACCCGGCCTCCAATGTTCAGGCGACAGAATCTAGGGGCGGGTCTTCAGACCCGCCCCTTTTTTTCGACCGCTCTTTCTTTGGCATCGTGAGCATCAGCGAATTCGCCCGCAAGCTTCGCGCACGCGAGCTGAAGGCGCTCGAACTCACCGAAGCGTGCCTGCGCCGCATCGACGAGCTGCAGCCACGGCTCAATGCGTTCATCCGCGTGATGGGCGATGACGCTCGCCGCGATGCCGCGGCGGCGGATCGCGAGCTGGCCGGCGGGCGCGATCGCGGACCACTGCACGGCGTGCCGATCGCCGTGAAGGACCTGATCGACATTGCGGGCGTGCCGACAACCGCGGCGTCGCGCGTGCGGGAGGGACACGTGGCGGCCGCGGATGCGCCGGTCATCACGCATTTGAGAACCGGCCACCCGGCGATCTCGATCCTGTGCGGCGCCACGTCAGAGGGACTGCCGTGTGGCCTGCAGCTTGTCGGGCACCGCTCGCAGACCGCAGCACTCCTAGCCATCGCGCTCGAGGTTGAGGAGCGCCTCTCGGTGCGATCTGTCTAAAGGTGGTCGGTGCGATCCGCCTGGCTCGAGTCGGTGCAATCGAGCTGACGCGGGTCGGTGCGATCACGGCTGCGAGTCGGTGCGAAAGGTGCGATGGGTGCTGGACGTCGCGAGTCCTGTCAGCATCGCCACGGTGACCGCCCAGGCGACCGCGTGCATGACGATAAACGTGATCGCAAGTGGCCAGCTTGCCCATCGGATTGACGAAAGGCCAAGCGCGATATCGGGCACCACCGAGACGACGAGCGCGACGAAGGCAATTCGGCGAAAGGTGCGGACCGGATTCGCGGCTTCGTGCAGGACGGCCAGGAACACGACGACGGCGCCCGAAACGAGCACGGCGGTGAAGATCGCCGGTTCGTTACCGCTCAGCGGTGAACCGCGAGGCCAGAAAAGCAGCCGCAACGCGATTTGCTGCACGATAACGACGGCGATGACCGAGGCAACAACGGTTGCGGGCCCAACCCAAATGACCCGCCGGGCAACGGCGCCTGCACCTGTCGCAGTCATCGCACCTTTCGCACCAACGGCGAAGTCACGATCGCACCCGCCCGCGAAAATGAGATCGCACCGACCCGCGACAGTGCGATCGCACTTGCGTTTATCGCGTCTGTGTCGCCGGCGCGCCCGTGACGACCGGAAGATCGATGTAGCTCGCCGCCTGCGTCGCGTGATACACGCGCTGCGTGGCCTTGATGTAGTCCGCGGGCTTCGCGAAGAAGATGTTCGGCACGAACGTCTGCGGATTCCTGTCGTAGAGCGGGAACAGCGAGGACTGCACCTGCACCATGATGCGGTGGCCAGCCT
>WNGB01014057.1_pt1 | contig 10737 bp, 11 predicted proteins | sample 5400681 | NCBI WGS metagenome assembly WNGB01 (sample SAMN13153367, study PRJNA577476) | soil metagenome | isolation source: 115 cm soil or saprolite under grassland replicate 2 | place: USA:California | collected 2016-06-15 | reverse complement strand
CGGCCGTTGCCGACTTCCGTGACGTCCGCCGGGTGATCCCCAACGCCAGCAGCAGCTACGGCAGCGCCGCGCTGCTGGCCGAGCTGTACACCACCCTCGGGCAGTTCCCGACGGTCAAGCGAACGCTGTACACCTTCGGCGGCAACGTCGGCGCGTTCTACGAGTGGCTGCAGCTCGCGCCGCCCGCGTGGGCGACCACCGGGACGTGGCGCTCGATCGCCACAGCGCCGATCGCGGGCCGCGACGGTGCCGCCGCGGTGTGGACCGGCGACCAGATGCTGGTCTGGGGCGGCCACGGTCGCGTCGCCGGTCAGGGCCTCCGCCCGCTGACCGACGGTGCCGCCTACGACCCCGCCACCAACCGCTGGCAGCCGATCCCGAGCCCGCCCACCGGCGTGCAGGGCACCTCGGCCGCGGCCGTCTGGACCGGGTCGCGGATGCTGGTGTGGATGGGCAACGCCCCCGACGGCCCGGCCGTCGGCGCCAGCTACCACCCGGCCAGCCGCGCCTGGCGCCGGATGGCTCCGAGCCCGCTCGGCCCCCGGGAGTCCTTCAGCGCGGTCTGGACCGGCCACGAGCTGATCATCTTCGGCGGCAGCAGCGGGGACCGGCTCGCCACGCCGGCCGGGGCCGCCTACAACCCCGCCAGCGACCGCTGGCGGCTGCTGGCGCGCGCGCCGATCGCCGACCGCCTGGACCACGCCGCCGCCTGGACCGGCAGCCGGCTGCTGATCTGGGGCGGCCGCGACGCCCGCGGTGCCTTGGGAGACGGTGCGGCCTACGACCCACGCAGCAACCGCTGGGATCCGATCGCCAGGCACGCTCCCGCGACCGTCCGCGGCGCCGCCTGGACCGGCACCCGGATGCTGGTGTGGACCGCCGGGAGCGGGGGCGCCACCGGCGGGGCGCTCTACGACCCGGCGCGTGACCGGTGGACGCCGATCGCGCGCGGTCCCGCCCTGAGCGCCAACCACTCGGGACCGGTGTGGACCGGCACCGAGCTGGTGGCCTGGGCCGGTGGAGCCAGCAGCCGCGGGATCGCCTATGCACCCGCGACAGACAGCTGGTCGGTCCTGCCGCGCGCACCGCTCGCCAGCGGCGACCGGGTGGGCGCCGCGATGGTGTGGACCGGCCGCGAGGTGGTGATCTGGAGCGGCTGGAGCACCGCGGCGACAGCGCCGCCGTACCGCGACGGCGCCGCGTACCGGCCGGCGACGGGATTCTAGTCGCCGGCAGCGGCCGTGAAGGCAGGTCGGTGGCCCGCTGGGTCACTCCACGACCCGCAGCGTGGCAGGCACGTCCATGCGTCGTAGCTTGGGTGCGGTCAACAGCACGGCGACCGAGACCGCAACCGAACCGATCGCCAGCGCGGTCAGGACCGTCCCACCCGCCAGGTCGGGGAGCACCCCGATGTCCGGCAGCGTGCGAGGCAGCAGCGACCCGGTGATCCATCGGAGCACCGCGTATCCGGCCGTTATCCCGGCGGCCGTCCCGACCAGCCCGGTGAGCATGGCCTCGACCGTGGCCATTGCGAGCACCCTACGGACCGGCAGCCCGAACGCGAACATGGTCGCGTGCTCACGGCGCCGCTCGTCGGCGCTGATGCTGGTGGAGTTGAACGCGATCAGCAGCGCGAGCATGAGCACCATGAGCTCGGCGATCCGGAGGATGTCGGTGAACTGGTCGAGCGTATCCGAGAACGACCGGGTCACGGCGGTGACCGGCTGGACGGAGCGGACGGAGGGCTGCCCGAACAGCCCGCGCCGTACCTGCGCCTCGTCCACGCCAACCGCGGGTCGGGCCTGCACGACGTTCGCCAGTCCGGCCAGACCGAACCGGCCCGCCTCCCGCAGGTCCATGTAGGCGGTGAAGCGCAGGGGGTTGGGCTGCAGCCCGGCGACCCGCACGCGGCTGATCACCATGCGGAACGCCAGCGAGCCCTCGCGGCGCGGGTGGCGCAGCTCGACCATGTCGCCCGGGCGCACACCGAGGTCCCTGGCCGCCTTCTCGCTCAACACGATCCCACCGGTGCGCGCCCCGGCGCTGATCGTCGGTGTCCAGAGGCCGTGCTCCAGGTCGAGCAGGTCGACGACGGCATCCACGTCGGCGCCGCCCGACGTGACCCTTGCGGCAAGCTGCAGCCCCGGCTGTGCGGCGCGGAGTGTGTCCGAACCGGTGACCGCGGCCAGCTCCCGCGACCCGAGGGCGTGGAACCGGTCGAGCTGGATCGTGACGCGGTCGGGGACGGTGCGGGTCAGCTCCCGTTCGGTCCGGTCGATCGTCGCCCTGAACGAGTCCAGCATCCCGATGACGCCGACCATGGCGGTGATCGCGGCGCCGATGCCGAACGCGGTCAGCAGCGTCCGACGTGGGGTGCGCAGCAGGTTGCGCAGCGGCATCTGGGCGACGCTCGAGCCGGCGTGCGGCAGCCGCCGCGCCAACGGCGCGAGCCCCCCGCCACTGGCGGCGAGGTAGCCGGTGCGGATCGCCGTGACGGGTTCGACCCGGATTGCGCGCAGGACCGGCGGGACCGTGGCGAGCACCGGCAGCGCAAGCCCGATCACGCCTGCGAGCCGCCTCGACGATCCGGCTGACGAGGTTGAATGCCGCGAACGCAGCGGCCGCCAGCACCAGCAGCGCGATCACGTTCCACAGCTGCTGGTCGTTGTCGATGTCCTCGTACAGGACGCGGTAGGAGTCCAGCTCGTCGCAGGTGCTGACGGTCGCGCCGACGCCCGGCAGCGTGGCCAGCGCCCGCTCCAGCTCAGCCTGGACCATGGCGCGGTCGGCGTCTGCCGTGAGCCCGAGCACCAGGTCGTTCACGGCCCCCGGCAGGCGCGCCAGCCGCTGCGCCTGCTCCAGCGGCGCGTACAGCACCGCGTATCCGCCTGCGCCGAAGAACGCACCCTGCCGGCTGCTGCCGGTGAGGTACTCCGGCGACGTGCCGTGGCCGACCCAGCGGACCACCATCCCGCCGCGTGTCCGCAGCGTGCCGGTCGCTTGCAGGTCGTGCTCCTCGGCGAAGGCATGGTCGAGCACGGCCGTCGGCTGAGGGTGGCGTGCGCGCCACGCGGGATCGTCGCCGCGACCGTAGCGGACCAGCACCTCGACCACCGCGTGGCTGTCGCACAGCAGCGCCCCCCAGATCGGCGCCGCACCGGCCCGCGATGCCCCAAGGGACGGGAACCGTCCGGAGGGTTCGTCGCCCTCCCACACCCAAATTCAGACTTGTCGTACGGGACCCCATGGCGCGTGGTTGACCGCCTCAGACAGGCTCCTCGAGCACCGAGCGGATCCGTTCGCCTCGGCCGGGGACGCCGCGCTGGACCCGCTCCCAACCCCCATCGCGCCGCACCAGGTACTCCGCGAAGACGCAGGGGATGCCCTCGGCCCGGACTGGGTCAGCCGAATCCATGAGCTGGAAATGCAGATGGGGGGCCATCGAATTGCCAGTGTGACCAACCCGGCCGATGACCTGGCCGGCCCGAACCACCTGCCCCGTGGTGACCGACACGCTGCCCGACGCCAGGTGCGCAAACAGCGCGAAGGCCTCGGCGCCCTGCACGATCACGTGGTTCCCGGCCACCAGTTCGACGCCGCCCCGAGCCCGATCGAACCTGACCGTGTTCTTCAGGGCGATCACGAGCTCCCGCACCATCTGGACCCGCACCCGCTCGGGCGCCCCGTCCACGGCCGCCACGACCAGGCCGTCGAAGGCGCCGTAGACGGGCTGGCCCCACCCGTAGTAGTCGCGGGTGCGCCCGCCGAGCAGGGCGGTCCGCAGGGTGCCGGCCGGGTGGAGGTGCAGCCCCTTGCGATGGTCAGGCCGGACCAGGTCGAAGGCGTAGCGCTGCCCGAGCCGGTCGGTGCCGTGGCTCGGGACCCGGTGCGCGGGCGACCGCACCGCGACCCACTCGCCGCGGAGCGGGAACCCCACGACCACAGGGCTGGATGGCGGTCCCATCGCCACCTCCTGAGGAACGTCCACGACCAGGATGCCGCAAGGAGCTACGGGGATGATTCTTGCGTCAACGTTCCCCGCGCCAGCCCTGCAGCCCACCGAACCCACATGGCTCGTCGACGAGGCCTTGACGGGATCCCATGCCCTGGCCGACAAGTGCCATGCGCCTCTGGCCCACCCAGCAGCCTGGCCGCAAGATGGGCATCAGGACGGCAGGCGTTGGCTGGTTGCGCCCTACGGGCCCGTATCGTGGGTACACAAACGCGCGCGCCGCCGGGCGGGTCACCCTGCGACACGGACGCGACACGCGCCACTATGCCATCCGCGAGGTTGGACCCGAGGAGCTGTCGGTGAGCGGACGAAGACTCGAGGGCCGTCGATGACGACGCTACAACTGCCAGGCTTCGAGCGGGCGACGTTCACCCACCAGGAGCGCACCCACCCGGTGTACCGCGCCGGCGCCGGTCCGGCCGTGATCGTCATCCACGAGCTGCCGGGCATCCACCCGGGCGTGGTGACCTTCGCCCAGCGGCTGGTCGATGCGGGCTACACCGTGTACCTGCCGTCGCTGTTCGGGCGGCCGGGCGAGCCCTTGGCGGTCGGCGCGACGTTGCGGTCGGTGCTGCGGGTGTGTGTGGCGCGAGAGTTCACCATCCTGGCTGACCGCACCAGTCCCGTCGCCACCTGGCTGCGCGCGCTGGCGGCCAAGGCCCACGGCGAATGCGGCGGTCCGGGAGTGGGCGCGGTCGGCATGTGCTTCACCGGCGGGTTCGCGCTGGCGATGGCCGTGGAGCCGGCGGTGCTGGCGCCGGTGGTCAGCCAGCCCGCCTTGCCGGCCCCGCTGAGCGCCCGCAGGCGGGCAGCGGTCGGCCTGGACGCCGCCGACTTCGCCCAGGTCAAGGCCCGCACCCGCGGTGGGCTGTGCGCGCTCGGGCTGCGTTTCACCGACGACCGGGGCTGCCCAGGGGAGCGGTTCCAGACGCTGCGACGTGAGCTGGGCGAGGGCTTCGAGGGGATCGAGATCGACTCCTCGCCCGGCAACCCGCACGGCATCCCCAGCAGGGCGCATGCGGTGCTGACCGTCGACCTGGTCGACCGGCCTGGTCATCCCACCCGGGCCGCGCTGGACCGCGTCATGGCGTTCCTCAGCGAGCGCCTGCGTCCATGACACAGCGCGAACGCCTCCAACCGCTGCCGCTCGCTCGGATCCCGCGTCACCCTCGCGGACCCTGGCCGGCGCCCATGCCCTCCAGCGCCTGGATGAGCAGCCGCCGCTCCTCCTCGCTCAACGATGCGTCCCGGTGGAGTGGGACGTACCAGCGGGGCGGCATGCTGCCCTCGGCGATCGTCTCGGCCGCGTCGCCGGCATCGCCGTCCCCCTCCCAGGTGGAAAAGTTCAGCTCCTCCCGGCCCTGCTCGACGTCGCGGGTGATCAACCAGGAGAACGGCGCCACCCGGCTGTACAGCGGCCAGCGGGTCTGGTTGCTGTGGCAGTCGTAGCAGGCAGCCACCGCCAGCTCGCGGGCCCGCCCGTTCGGCCAGGGCGCGTCCCGGGTTACCGGCGGGTTGGCGCCCGGCCTTCCAAACGGCAGCAACTGCAGCAGCACCGCCACCACCAGCAGGCCGAGCCCGACCCACAGCAGCACCCTGCGTCCCGGGACACGCATCGCGTCCTCCGACTCGACCAAGCGCGCGGTTCGTAATGGTCGCACACCCGCCGCAAGGCCGCGGGTGGCGGGATCCCTGCGTGGACCGGCTTGGGGAAGAGTTGGGGAAAGCGTTACTGCCGGCTGGGCGGCCTTGAACCAGCGCTTGTACCTCCGGTCCCTAGGCTTGCCCTACCGACTCGGTTCGAGGCATCCAAGGAGGAACACGTCATGCAGATCACCTTGAAGCGGGCGCTCACCGGGGCGACGGTGGGTGCCGTGCTCCTGGCCGGCACCGCGGTGGCGGCCCAGGCCAGGGGCTCCAGCGACGACCGCTCCACGACGTCGGTGACACGCTCCACAGATGATCGGGGTTCGTCGGAGGCGCGCCAGGAGCCGACGGCCTCAAGTCAGGACGAGAGCAACGACCACGGCAGCCACGACAGCGCCACGCGGAGCGACAGCCCCGACCACGACAAGCGCAGCGGCGTCGATTGCGACGACAGCAGCAGCCACGACAGCAGCGACGATCACGGCTGGGACGACTGACCAACCCTTCAGTCCGGACGCCAGGCTGGGCCTGGGCCCACGACGGGCGGCGCGGAAGCGGACCGGCGCTCAGCATGAGCGAGCCAGCCCGTCTGGGTCCGGCGCTGGACAGCCTTCGCGGGGTCGCGCAAGGCTTCGGGGAGGGATCCTCGACGAGGCGGGAGCGTGCGAGCGTTGACCGGCGGGCTGGTCACCGACCTGTACGAGCTGAACATGGCCGCCAGCTACCTGCGCAGGCGGATGAGCGGGCCGGCGACCTTCAGCCTGTTCGTGCGCCAGCTGCCGCCGGACCGCGGGTTCCTGGTCGGCGCCGGGCTGGAGGACTGCCTGGCCTTCCTGGAGGGTTTCGGCTTCGACGAGGGCGAGCTGGCCTGGCTGGCCGACACCCTCGGCTTTGACCGGGCGACCGTCGAGGCGTTCGGGCGGCTGCGGTTCACCGGGGACGTCTGGGCGGTCCCGGAAGGCCGGGTGGTGTTCGCGGGCGAGCCGCTGCTGGAGGCGACCGCGCCGATCGCCGAGGCGCAGCTGGTCGAGACCGCCCTGCTCAACCAGGTCACCTTCCAGACCGCGGTGGCCTCCAAGGCGGCCCGCTGCCGCCTGGCCGCGGGCGGCGCGGAGCTGGTGGACTTCGCCTTCCGCCGCACCCAGCGCATCGACGCCGCCATGGCCGTGGCCCGCTGCTCGTCGCTGGTCGGGTTCGCGGCCACCAGCAACGCCGAGGCGGCGCGCCGCTACGGGCTGCGCCCCCGCCGGCACCATGGCCCACTCCTATGTGGAGGCGTTCGCCGACGAGCCGGCCGCGTTCCACGCCTTCGCCGAGGACTTCCCCGGCCGCACCACGTTCCTGGTCGACACCTACGACACCCTCGGCGGCGTCCGCGCCGCGATCCAGGTGATCGGCGAGCTGGGCTGAGCGGGCCGCTCGGGTGCGGCTGGACTTCGGCGACCTTGGCACGCTGGCCGTCCGGGCGCGCCGGCTGCTGGACGCCGCCGGGCTGCCCCAGGTGCGGATCGTGGCCAGCGGCGGGCTGGACGAGTACGCCATCGCCGAGCTGGTCGAGCGGGTCGCCCCGATCGACGCCTACGGGGTCGGCACCAAGATGAGGGTGTCGGCCGACGCGCCCTACCTGGACACCGCCTACAAGCTGGTCGCCTACGCCGGCCGCCCCGTCATGAAGCTGTCGACGGGCAAGGCGTATCCGCCCGGCGCCAAGCAGGTGTTCCGGGGGCCGGCCGGCGCCGGCGACCTGATCGGGCTCCGCGACGAGCCGGTGCCGCCAGGTCGGGCGGCGCTGCTGGAGCCCGTCGTGGTCGGAGGCCGGCCTGTCGGGCCAGCGGCGGGTCTGGCAGCGGCCCGCGACCGCTTCGAGGCCGACCTCGCCTGGCTGCCGGAGCGGACGCGGTCTCTGCGGCGGCCGGAGCCGGTCCGAGTGCTGCTCACCGAGCGGTTGGAGCGGCTCCGCGAGAACGTCCGGGCCGACCTCACCGGCCGCGCCGGAGCGCCGGCACCCGGGTAGCGTCAGCCGTCGGCGAGGCCGGTCGCCGCCCACGCCGGCTGGTCGGGGGTTGGCAATGCGACGCGTTGGGGGGTGCGGTCGGCGGCGTCCTGGCGCAGGTACAGGTAGAACAGCACGCAGCCGGCGCGCCCGGCCTGCTGGATGCCGTGCTCCAGACCGGCCGGGACGAACACGTAGGAGCCGTCGTCCAGTATCCTGCCGTTGATCGTGCAGCTCCCCGAGACCACCCACAGGTGGTGCACGGCGTGGCCGTGGACATGGGGTGGCACGCTGGTGCCGCCGTCCATGTGCAGCAGCCCCGCGTACGACTTTCCCTCTGGGTCCTGCCACAGCACCCGGTCACGCAGGCCCGCCCTGCCTGCGAACGCCCGCCAGGGCAGCATCGCCACATCCCGGCCGCCCAGCAGCAGCTCCCGCGCCGTGGTTCCCGCTTGCGTCATCCGGCTCACCTTCTCATCCAGATGGGCTTCCGCCGCCGGCGAGCAGGACCGGGACCTTGGCGTGCGCGGCGAGCACGGTCGCCGTGCTGCCCAGCAGGACCTTGGAGAGCCCCGCGCCACGGGTGCCCACCACCAGCAGGTCGTAGCCGCTCTCCACCGCCAGCCGCTGCAGCGCGTCGGCCGGGCGGCCGGCCAAAAGCAGCAGCTCAGGGATTCGCGGACCGTCCTGGCCGGGGCCGCGCGGCTGGGTCGACAGCCAGGCCCGGACCGTCTCGGCCTGCCGCTGCAGCTGCAGGCACGCCTGTGCCTGCAGCCGGTCGTGCTCCACGGAGGCGTCCAGGTCGGTCACCGTGGCCAGCGCGAGCCGCCCGAGCCGCGGGCCGAGCAGATCCAGCACCGTGGCCAGCGCGGCGGCCGCTTCCGGGGAGCCATCGATGCCGACCAGCACGTCGACAGGACCCCGGCCCGGCTCGCCGGCGCGCACCAGCCGCGCCCGCTCCGCGCGGTGGCGTTCGGCGGAGATGACCAGCGGCACGACCAGCGGGCCGAGTACGGTGCCGAGCAGCCACCAGGCGAACGGGTCGTGGCCGTGACGGCCCATGACGAGCGCGACCAGGAGCCCGGCGCCAACCCAGGCCGCTGCCAGGATGAACAGCGCGGTGGTCGCCGACATGCCGGTCACCTCCAGCTACCAGCCTGACGGACGCGGATCCGCCGCGGCAGGGCCGATCGGCCCGGCTCCGACGGGCCCGTTCAGTTCAGTACCGGAGCGTCGCGGCCGGTCGGGTCCGTCCCGGCTCCAGCGGGTAGGCCGTCCCCCCGTGGCGGAGGGTCTCGACCGCCGCCAGGTCGAGCAAGTCGACGTCTCCCGGCCGCGGCTTGCGATGCAGCCGCACCGCGCCGGTCGCGGGGTCCGCCCCGCCCCACCGCTCGGTGCCCATGGGGACCAGCAGCGACTCCACCCGGCCGGCGACGGCGGCCGGGACGATGCGCCGCAGGTCGCTGGTGGCGCGGTCGCCGCCCTCCAGCGCACGGTAGCGGGCGGCGGCCGCCTGCTGGTCCGACAGGAAGCGGTCGCTGACCACCCTCCAAGCCCGCGCATGCAGGGTCCCAGGATCGAGCTGGTCCGGGTTCCCGGAGATGCCCTCCTCGAGGAGGTGCGGATAGGTGCTGACGGCCCGGTAGAGCGGGCGCAGGTAGTCCACCGCGGCCAGCACCAGCGGCGCCCGCCCGTCCCTCAGCGCGCCGTGCACCCCGTGGTCGACCTCGCGGAAGTACCGCAGGATCCGGTCCTTGGCGTCGTCGGCGCCCACGCCGTGGCCGTGGAACATCGCCGCCGGCCGGCCGCCTGGCCGCGCCGGGCCGGTCTCGTGGAGCTGGAGCTGCTCCTGCCGGTCGTCGAAGCGCATCGCCTCCGCCAGGCCGGCCGGCACGCCGGGCAGCCGCATCTCCCGCAGGCCTTCCCGGTCCCCCTCGAACAGCCGCACCCGGCGCTGGCTGAGCGCGAGCACGTGGAACCGGCCGTCCCCGCAGAACAGGGGCAGCAACGGCTTGACGTGGAAGCGGGGCCCGACCACCAGCAGCTCGCGCGGGTGGTAGGGCAGCCGCAGCCGGTGGCTGCCGTCGGCGGCCAGGAACAGGGCGATCCCGTTGCCGGCGTCCCGCCAGAACGCCGTGTCCCCGGCCAGCCCGATCCCCGGGGCGAGCAGGTCAATCGCCTGGCGACGGCGTAGGCCGGCGACGGCGAGACGGCGCTCGGCGTCGCGGAGCAGGTTCCGCAGCCTGATCGCGTCCTGCTGCTCGCCGGCGCCTGGCCCATGGGTTGGCAGGTAGATCGACACGCGCAGACCACCGCGCTCCTCGGCAAGCGCCAGCAGTTCCTGTTTGGAGAGCGACCGCATCGTCGGTCCCTCCTTTCCGAAACGGGGTTTCGACGGCGCGCACCCGGATGGCGGCCGTCACCGGGCCCTGCGGTAGCCGCCAGCCTCGGCGACGCGCGCGCGGGCCAGCTCCTCGGCCGCCTCGCGGGGGAGGAGCCCCAGCTCGCTGGCCTGCCTCGGCACCTCGCCGGTGTTGGCGCGGACCTTCTCCTGGATCAGCGCGAACGCCTGCGCCCGCGTCCCGCCGCGGTACTCGACCGCCGCGCAGATGACGCCGCCGGCGTTGGCGATGAAGTCCGGGACCGACAGGACCCCGCGCTTGTGCAGCAGCATCTCCGCCTCGGCGGTGGCGGGGATGTTGGCGCCCTGCAGGACGACGCCCGCCCGCACCGCGTCGGCGTTGTCGGCGGTGAGCACGTCGGGGCGGGCGGCCGGGATCAGGAGGTCGCAGTCGACGCCGAGCAGGTCGTCCCGCGGGACCGGCGAACCGCCCGGGAACGCCCCCACCCTGCCACCCTCGGCCTGGAACGCGGCCAGCGCCTCGACATCGAGGCCCGCCGGGTTCACCACCGCGCCGTGCGAATCGGAGGCCGCCACCAGCACCGCGCCGCGCTCGGCCAGGTAGCGGGCGGCGTTGCGGCCCACCGCCCCGAACCCCTGCACGGCCACCCGGGCACCCCGGAGTCGCAGGTGGCCCGCCTCCTGGACCGCCTCGGCGCAGGCGGCCAGCCCGAAGCCGGTCGC
>WNGB01023499.1_pt1 | contig 10738 bp, 9 predicted proteins | sample 5400681 | NCBI WGS metagenome assembly WNGB01 (sample SAMN13153367, study PRJNA577476) | soil metagenome | isolation source: 115 cm soil or saprolite under grassland replicate 2 | place: USA:California | collected 2016-06-15 | reverse complement strand
TCGGAAGATGAGAAGCGGCGGGCATCACCGAGTTCGGCCAGGATCGCGGTCGCGCTCACCGGCCCGACCCCGTACAGGCGCTCGATCAGCGCGCGGCAGCCGGGCTGACGGCGCGCGAACGCCCGCAACTGGCGGTCGAGTGGCGCCAGCTCGAGATCGAAAGTGTCAAGCATGCGCAACCCGAGCGCAACCAGCTCACGCCCGGCCGGGGAGAGCTCCGCCTTGGCGAGCGCCTGCCGGCCCGCCTCGGTGCGCAGCCTCAGCCCGGCCGGCACCCCTTGGTGGAACAGCTGCGCGTGGATGCGCTGCTGCCACGCGGTGCGCTGGTCGATCAGCGTCTTGCGCAAACGCACCAGGGTTCGCAACTCAAGGATGTGCGCCGGCGGGATCCACGACTCCGGCAGCTCCCCGGCAAGCAGCAGCCTCAGCTGCAGATCACAGTCGGCGTTGTCGGTCTTCGCCCGTCGCTTGCGCCCGCGCTTGGCGGCCGTCTCCGCCGGATCGGCGAGATGCGCGGTGTGGCCGGCCCGCTCGATCTCCTCGACCACGAAGCGCCAGCCGGTCGTCCCTTCGAGCGCGAACTCGGCCTGACGGCCGGCGAACTGTCCCAGCCAGGCACGCACATCGACCCGCGCCGCCGGCGCGATCCGACCGCGGCTCACCTCACCCGTGTCCCTGTCGAGCGCCTTGAAGGTGATCTGGTTTCGATGCACATCCAGCGCCACTACCATCCCCATCGAGACCTCCTCGAGCTCCGTCGATCAACACGACACCGCGTGACTACCACGCTTGAGCCGAAGAGGTCTCACTACATGTCATCTCTCTATGAAGAAGGGCCGTGGGTCAAGCAGTGGTTTCGTATCGCCCAGTCATGGAGGGTGTTGTGGCGGTGGTGAGTGGCGAGCTGGGCTCATCTCTCTATCGCCTCCTCGGGGAGGACAAGGCCGATTGGAGTTCGCTCCGGTGGCGCATCTCCTTGAGGACCGTCAGGCGGCCAGGGGGTCGGTGGCGCCTGCCGGAGCGAATGGTTCACCGCGGGTGAGCATGTGCCAGATTGCTTCGGCGAGCCGGCGGGCGAGGTCCACCTGGGCGACCTTGGCGCCGCGCTGTTTGCCGATGCGCGCCTTTGTTTGCTGGTAGCGCTCGCGGTAGATCGGGTGGGTGCAGGCATGGGTGGCGGCTTCGACGAGCGCCCAGCGGAGATAGCGCGGCCCCTGCTTGCTGAGTGGGCCGCGGAGGTCGCGTTCGCCTGACTGGTAGACGCGCGGACAGAGACCGCTGTAGCCGGCCAGCTTGCGCGGCGAAGCGAAGCGGGCGATGTCGCCGATCTCGGCGGCGATCGTGTACGCGAGCACCCAACTGATCCCTGGCACCGTCAGCAACAGCGGCACGTAGCGGTGGTCGGCGCCGAGCCGGCGCAGCTCGCGCTCGCACTCGCCGATCTCTCGGTCGAGCTCGTCGATCAGGCGCAGGCTCGCCTCGATCGTGCCCTGCCACGGCTCCGGCAGCCCGAGCTTCGCAAGCAGCTGGCGACCGCGGACACCGAAGAGATCGGAGACCGGGCAGGGCTTGCCGTGCGTGAGCAGGACCGCGTGCACGCGCTGCTTCAGGCTCGAGCGGTGGCGGACGAGGTGCAGCCGCCAGCGAGCTCGCTCGCGCTCGGCGCGCACACGCGGATCCGGTAGCCAGATCGCCGGCACCAGGTCACGGCGTGCAAGCTCGGCCAGCACCCAGGCGTCGATCCGGTCGGTCTTGCAAGCGAGCGGTGCCAGCCCTTTCACCTTCTGCGCGTCGGCGATCTCGACTTGCCAGCCGGCGAGCTCGAGTTGGTCGTGCACGAAGCGCGCGCCGTTCATCGACTCGATCGCGGCGCTGACCGGCTCTCCGTGGAGGGCGACGCGCTCGCTCAGGTGCTGCAGGCCATCTGCATCCGGCGGCGACGTGCCGACGTCGACCGTCGCACCCTCAGCGTCGAGCAGATGGAAGTCGAGACGCTTGCGACTGAGATCCAACCCGGCGTACAACATTGCGTGGGGCCTCCCTTCGTCTCTACGAGGACGCGCGGAGCATCACTCCGCGGGAGGCCCTTCTTCATGGCATTCCTTACCATGGAGGTTCTGGCGCGGTAACCGCGTGCACGCGCGGGCATTCGCGACACGGTTTCTCCTGCAAATCGGGCTGGTTGGGACGTTCGAAGTGCGTCGCGAGGCGTCGCGCGTGTCGTTTCTGATGTGTCCGTTTTGTGTCCGCGGCTCGTTGTCTGTTTTCAAAACACACAACTAAGCTGAGGGTGCGCCCGTAATCAGCTACATCACCTCGCGGCTATGCGTGGTGCCCAGACTTCGGACGGTAAGGGGCCCCGCGCTGCGGAGTTTGTCCGGCCGCTCAGCAGCAAATGTCGGGTCAGGAGTCGTTCGCGCCGTGGACTGACAGCAGAGTCACGCGTGCGTGGAAGTGCAGGTAGCCGTTAACGCTGCCGAACAGTCCCTCGTGCGCGCGGCCGCGGCCGCGAGACCCGAGTACGACGAGGTCGTAGCCGCCGCGTTCGAGTTCCGTCAGGATTTCGGGTCCGACGTGGCCGCTGCGCTGCACGGTGTGAGCGATCAGCTCGTCGGGAACGGTCGCTGACGCTTCGCTGAGGATGCTGCCTGCCCATCTTTCGAGTTCCGTGCGCATTGCTTCGATGCTGACGCCGGCGCGCGCGATGTATGTCGACGGCGGCGGTGCGACGGTGATCACCGTAAGCCTTGAGTTCATGACTGTTGCGATGTCGATTGCCTGCTCGAGTGCATGGCGCGACGCGGACGATCCGTCGACGGCGACGAGGATGTTCAGGAACATCGCTCCCTGCTCCCTAAATCGCGGTGAGCGCGGGTAGTGATCCGCATCCACGTCGCCGGCGCGCCGCGGCGCATGGTCCGGCGTGGGTAGCCAACGATCCGCCGCCCGGCGTGGCGGCGTGACTGCTTTCGTGTCGGGCCAGCGTCGTGGACTTCAACCGTCCTTGGTCGCTGGGCCGATGCGTCACGGCAGTTGTGGTGGCGCATGTCAGACCGCGTACGCGTGTCAGCGCCACGTTATTCCGCAACTGAGCGATCGGCGATCCCGGCTCCAGAGTGAGAACACCATCCGCTTCGAGCGCGATCTTCTTGTCGTCCTCGGTCGTAATCTCCGCGTGGTAGTGGAGCGCGATCCGGCCGTCGGCACGCACGTGGACGTAATCCACCCCCTTGACGACACCGTTGAGCTTCGGCCCGGTCGCAGTACCTTCGACGACGGCGTCGAAGCGCGCGCCCTCCGCGGGCGGCGGTGCCGTGCCCGACACTAGTTTGTCAAACGCCAGGCCGTATTCCGTGATCTGCGTGACGTGCGCTATCTGCTCGTAGATGAACTCGCCCGGCATCGGTGCTTGTTCGCTCATTGTGTGCCTCCGTTTGTACGTCTCGGTTTCTGCTTCGTCGTCATTGAGCCAGTGGGCCGCGGGAGCGGGCCGAGGTGGGGGCGTGAGGCGCGCGCCTGGGCGACCGCCGCCACCCCTCGTGACCTTTCGTTGGTGTCCGACCACTGCACTCCCTACGCCGCTGCGCGCCTTTTCGCGGTGTCGGGCTGAGAGGCTTGTTCGTCTGCCGGCGCACTTGACGCGTACGCCATGAAGAAGCCGGTGCGCCAGGTCGGATAGCGCAGGGTCCAGCCGAGCTCGCGCTTGGCTTTCGCATTGGAGGCGCCCCGCGCCTCGGTGGACATCACGGTCACGGCCTCACCTGCGAGCAGCCGCGCGAGCCAGATCGGGAAGCGCCGGGGCGGCTTCGCGCCGAGCGCCTCGGCGAGCACGGGCAGCCATTCGCGCACCGGGGCGGGTTCGTCGTCGACGACGTTGTAGATCGCGGGCCCCTCGTGTTCCAGCGCGAGCACGGTTGCCGCGGCGGCGTCGTCGAGGTGGATCCAGGACCAGATGCCGCCGCCGTCGCCGATGATCGGGAACTGCCGTTTGCGGACCGGATCGATCATCCCGTCGTTGGCGGCTCCGTAGAAGACGCCGTAGCGCAGCGGGATTCCGCCGAAGTCGGTCACCGCCTGCTCGAGATAGTTCATCGCGGCGAAGCCCTGTTCCATGTTGGCCGGCGGGGTTCCAATCGCATCGTCTTCGGTCTTGACCGCGCCGCCCTGGCGTGCGTAGCGGGCGTAGGCGGCGCCGCTCTGCGCGACGAATCGGCGCACGCCTGCCTCGCGCGCGGCTGCCAGCAGCGCGTCGGTGCCCTTCGTTCGCAGCTCGCCCGTCTTGGCCGTCACCTTGTCCAGGTTGCGGCTGAACTTCACATGCGCGAGCGCGGTCGCCTGATGCACGATCGCGTCGGGCGCGACTTCGAGCACTGCCATGCGCACGGCGCGTGCGTCGAGCAGATCCAGCGGTAGCGGCTTCGCGCCGAGCGCCCGAATACGCTCGCCGCTGCTGGGCGAGGTGTGGGTGCCGATCACTTCGTGCCCGGCATCGATCAACTGAGGAATGAGGCGGCTGCCGATCGCACCGCTCGCGCCTACGAGGAAGACTCGCATCGTGTTCTCCTTTCGTGTCCCGTGGACTGTCACGTCCTCTGAGACGAGGAGCGGCGCGTCGCTGTGACACGTCGGCGCGGCGCTGACGCGGTCGAGTGGGCGGACCGGCTACGTGCGCTTTCGTGCGCGGCGTTCGCCGTCGTGCAAGAGCGCGCGCAGGTCGGCGGGCGGCCCCAGGTGGCGAAGCTTCTCGGGGTTGGCGACGGACCGGATCGTTTGCACGAGCCCGTCGGCGATGTCGAGCGTCCAGGTCCCCACTAGCAGTCCGGAGCCGTCGAAGAACATCGCGCCGGGTTGCCCGTTGATCTCGGTGCGGCGGGCAGTGAGCCCGAGCTCGCGGCGGATGCGGCTGAGGCCGGACAGGAGCTTCGCGACGCGGTCGCGGCCGAAGAGGGGCCGCGGCAAGGTCGGCGCCTTACCGCCGCCGTCGCTGTAGACGGCCGCGTCCGCGGCTAGCAACTCGATCAGGCTGTCCACGTCGCCCTCGTCGAGCGCATCGAAGAAGCGCGCGGCCAGCTCTTCGCGTTGGCGGCGCGAGGCCTCGAAGCGCGGCTTCTCCTCCTGGACGTGGCGGCGGGCGCGGGTGGCGAGCTGGCGGCAGTTGTCCTCACTCTTGCCGACGATCCGGGAGATCTCGTCGTAGCCGTAGTCGAAGACGTCGTGGAGCAGGAAGACCGCGCGCTCGACCGGAGACAAGCGCTCAAGCACGAGCAGGAACGCCATCGACAGCGAGTCCGCCTCCTCGACGTAGCGCGCCCCGTCCAGCCTCGTCTCCTCGGTGGCCACCGGTTCAGGCAGCCACTCGCCCACGTACTGCTCGCGCCGGACGCGCGCGGAGCGCAGGTGGTCGATCGCGAGGCGGGTCGTCACCGCCGACAGGTACGCCCTTGGCGACTCGACCTCGCCCGTCTGCTCGGCCAGCGCGCGTTGGTAGCGCAGGAACGCCTCCTGCACGATGTCCTCTGCCTCGGCAACGCTGCCGAGCATCCGGTAGGCAATCGAGAACAGCAGCGGGCGTAGGTCCTCGTACGCCTCTGCCACGCGCATCCTCCTGGTCGACAGCGCTGCTTCCATCATTCATAAAGACGAGACTGCAGCGCTGCCTGTGACAGTGCCCCGACGAGCGCTTCGCTGCGCTGAGCGGGCAGTTCAGGTAGCGCCTGCGGCTCGAGTCGCGGAAGACCTGCAGGACGCCGCAGTGTCACGGGCTGATGCGCTCCCTCGTCTCAAGAGTCGATGACGTCCATGCCGCTGATCGGAGCGAGCGAAACGGCAATCGCGTTCGGGGTCTCGCTGGCGCTCTACCTGCTCGTCGCTGGTCCTGTTCTGGCGGTCTGCTTCTACGCGATCGCCCGGAAGCCGTCGGACGCGACCGAGCGCGCGGTGGCAGACGTCGAGCGCTTCATCGAGCTGCGTGAGCGCGCCCGCACGGAGCTTGCCGCGAGCGGGTCGCTCGACCGCTTCATCGAGCTCAAGGACGAGGCGCGAAGGCATCTCTGGCAGCCGGCGTCCGAACGCGCTCACCCCGAGCGCCGAAGCAGCAAGCCCGAGACGCCGCCGGTGTCACAGATCATGCGACCGGCTCGTCTTCGCGTTGCAACGAATCGAACGGTGAGGAAGGGAGAACCGATGCGAGTGTTTGTTGCCGGTGCGGCCGGGGCGATCGGACAGCGGCTCGTGCCGCAGCTGGTCGCCAGCGGCCACCACGTTGTCGCGACGACGCGGAGCCCCGAGAAGCTCGAGCGGCTCCGGGCGCTCGGTGCCGAGCCGGTGGTGATGGACGGCCTGAATGCGCTCGAGATCGGCGAGGCCGTCGCCCGGGCGGAGCCGGACGCGATCATCCACCAGATGACCGCGCTGGCCGGGATGAGCGACCTGCGCCGCTTCGACCGCGGCTTCGCGGTCACCAACGAGCTGCGCACGAAGGGCACCGATCACCTGCTTTGCGCCGCGGAGGCAGCGGGCGTCCGCCGCTTCCTCGCGCAGAGCTACACCGGCTGGCCGAACATCCGCGACGGAGGACCGGTGAAGACGGAAGACGATCCACTCGACCCGCACCCACCGAAGCAGCAGTCGCAGACGCTCGAGGCGATCCGCTTTCTGGAGCGGGCCGTGCTCGCGGCGCCGCTCGAGGCTCTCGTGCTCCGCTACGGCAACTTCTATGGCCCCGGCGCCTCCGAGCAAATGCTGGACGTTGTCCGCAAGCGCAAGCTGCCGATCGTCGGCGCAGGCGGCGGGATCTGGTCATGGATCCACATCGACGACGCGGCCGCGGCAACCGTCGCCGCGCTCGAGCAGGGTGCACCGGGTATCTACAACATCGTCGATGACGAGCCCGCCCCTGTCTCCGAATGGCTGCCCTACCTGGCCGATGCCGTCGGCGCCAAGCCGCCGCGGCGCGTGCCCGTCTGGCTCGGAAGGCTGGCGGCCGGTGAGGTGGCCGTCTCGTGGATGACCCGGATCCGCGGCTCCTCGAACGCGAAGGCAAAGCGCGAGCTCGGCTGGCAGCCGAAGTGGTCAAGCTGGCGCGACGGCTTCAGGCAGGCCCTCACCGACGACGGAACGGCCGCTCCGTCGCGATCCCCCGAGCGGCCGGCGGCTTAGTGTGGACGCGGTCGAAACCTTCGAATCGCTGCGCCGGCTACTGTTCTCGCTCGCCTATCGCATGCTGGGCAGCGTCAGCGAGGCGGAGGACGTCGTCCAAGAGGCTTTTCTGCGCCAGCAGCGTGCGCTCTCCGAGGGCGCCGAGATCGAGTCGCCGAAGGCGTTCCTGTCGGCGGTCGTGACGCGGCTCAGCATCGATCACCTGCGCTCGGCGCGGGCCCGCCGCGAGGTGTACGTGGGCGAGTGGCTGCCCGAGCCGCTTTTGACGGACGATGGTCCGAGGCTCGATCCGGCGGACCACGCCGAGCAGGCGGACTCGCTCTCGCTCGCGTTCCTCGTCCTGCTCGAGCAGCTGACGCCGGTCGAGCGGGCCGTCTTCCTGCTCCACGACGTCTTCGGCTACGGCTACGACGAGATCGCGAAGATCGTCGGCAAGAGCGAGGACAACTGCCGCCAGCTGGCGACGCGCGCACGGCGCCGGATCGAGGAGCAGAGGCCGCGCTTCGAGGCGTCGCGCGAGCAGCGAGAGCGACTCGCGGAGCGCTTCTTCGCCGCCGTCCAGGACGGCGACGTCGAGGCGCTGGTCGACATGCTCGCCGCGGATGTCGTCGTCTACGGCGACGGCGGCGGCAAGGCGCCGTCCTGGCCGCGCCCGATCGTCGGCCGCGACCGTGTCAGCCGCCTCTTCGCCGGCTGGGGACGCCAGCTCGCCGGCCTGGGCATCAGCATCCAGCTGCACGAGGTGAACGGCCAGCCCGGCGCGGTCCTGCTCGACCCCCAGCAGCGGATCATCAACGTCTTCTCGCTCGACATCGCCGACGGCGTCGTGCAGACGATCCGCTCCGTCGTTAACCCCGACAAGCTGGGCCACCTCGGCCCGCTCGCCGACATCCGCGCGCTCCTCCGCCAGCAACGCGGCCCACCTCGCAGCTAGCAGCCGCTGCCGCGGCTGACGCCAAGCTGCGTACCGGCCGCAGCGTCCCTGCCGAACGAGGGCTGCATAGAACCGCGGCGCCTTGTCACAGCGCGGTGCGCCAGCTCGTCCTATCTGCGAGCAGCAACCACGAATCAGGAGGAAAGAAGATGAAGATTCTCGTGACTGGAGGAACAGGACATCTCGGTCGCGCGATCGTCGCGCGACTCGCTGGCGAGGGGCAGCAGGTGCGCGTGCTCGCGCGCCAGCCGCGCGACGATGCGCGTATCGAATGGGTGCGTGGAGATCTCGCGACCGGAGCCGGAGTAGGCGAAGCGGTCGGCGGTGCCGAGGTCGTGATCCACGCCGCAACGAACTCGCCGGCGGCGCAGCGCGGCGGCTTCCGTCCGACCGACTTCGTGCGCTCGCCGACCGACGTCGACATCGAAGGCACGAGCGCCTTGCTTGCGGCAGCAGACGAAGCGGCGGTTCAGCAATTCGTGCACGTCTCGATCGTTGGCCTGCAGTACATGGCCAAGATCAACCCGTACTCGCGCGTGAAGCTCGCCGCAGAGGAGCTCGTGCGCGAGTCGCCCATCCCCTGGTCGATCGTGCGCGCGACCGGCTTCTATTGGCTCCTCGAACGCATGCTCGCGACGATGGCCCGAAGACCGATCGTGCTCCTGCCGGGGAACGTGCACATGCAGCCGGTCGACTCGGACGAGTTCGCGGACTTCATCGTCGACGCCGCGGCCGATGGCCGGCGCGGCGAGCGCGAAGACTTCGTCGGACCTCAGACGTTGACGATGCGCGAGCTCGTCGAGCAGTACCTGGCTGCGCGCGGCCTGCAGCGGCGGGTCTGGAACGCGCCCCTGCCAAGAAAGGTCAAGGCGGCGCTCGAGGCGGGGAACACGTCACCTCGCGCCCGCCGGGGCACGACGACCTGGGCCGAGTGGCTTTGGCGCTCCGCTGCGGAAGGCGACGACGCGACCGGTCTCGTCGGCGACCTCGGTGCGGCCGCATGACGGACGCCGCTGGCTCCCTCTACCAGCGGTCGCAGTCGAGGCGGAGTCCGCCGACCGCCCGGGGCGGCTATGCAGCGCAGCCGGCTTGAGAGCGAGACGAGCTCCGGAGGTGCACGCAGCTGGTGACGCTCGACGATGTTCTCCCCGCTCCGCACTTCCGGGAGCGCGACAGGCGCCGTATCGCCGCATCCCCGGACGCGGTGTGGGCTGCGCTGCACGAGGTGCGACTGGCGGATTCGCCGCTTGCACGGGTGCTGATGGACCTACGCACGCTGCCTTTGCGCCTCGGCCGCGGTCGCCGCCCGGGGCTGGTCGCGGGACGGTTCCTTGAGGACGGGCCACTGTCCGTGCTCGCTGCCGAGCCCGAACGGATCGTTGTCGGCGGTGGGGTGCTCCAACCATGGAAGCTGCGCGGTAGCAAGCAGCCACCACAGCTAAATGTACGAGCGTTGCGGACGTTCAACGAGCCGGGTTGGGTGAAGTGCGCGATCGGGTTCGTGCTCGAATCGCACGACGACCGCACGATGCTTCGCACCGAGACGCGCGTGCGAGCGACCGATCGCCGAACGTGGTTCCGCTTCGCCCTTTATTGGTTCCTCGTCCGGCCGGGCTCGGGTCTTGTCCGCCGCGGACTGCTGCGCGCGGTCGCGCGGCGAGCGGAGGCGGCGGCCTGATGAACGCAACGCCAGCGATGGTCCGGATGCAGGGACTGTCGAAGCGCTACGGCGACACGCTGGCGCTGGACCGGCTCGACCTGACGGTCGAGCGCGGCGGGGTGTACGGGTATCTCGGCCAAAACGGCGCCGGAAAGACGACGACGATCCGGCTGCTGTTGGGTCTGCTGCGCCCGAGCGCCGGCCGCGCCGAACTCGATGGCGTCGACGCCTGGCGCGACCCGGTCGCCGCGCACCGGCAGGTCGCGTACGTGGCCGCGGAACCGCATCTGTGGCCAGGGCTGACGGTCGCGTCGTCTCGGACGTCGACGTGGGTGTCGCGCTCGGATCTCGAAACGGGGGTCGCGTCGACCGCCGGTTTCTGATCCGACCTGGTCGGCAGCATTGACGGCCGGTGGACCCAGCGCCCGGGCACGACCGCGATCTGGTCCCAGTAGACGACAGCGATGGAGTGTGGACGGGGCTGAGCTCTCCGAAAACCTCGTGGAAGGGAGTAGAAGCCTCGCCCGCTGAGCCGACATAGGCCTCTGTTAATCGGGCTCCTTCGAGCCATCGCGTGGAGGATCGTGGCGCTCTTTGCGCGGCCTGTCACGTCGGAGGTCGTCGGGCGGAAGCTAAACGCGTCCAAGCCGGTCGGATCAGCGAGGAGCGCAGAGACGAGCGTTGCCATTCTGTTGCCACACTGACCGAGGCGTTGACCCCCGAGACGACGAAAGCCCCGCGTTTACAGGGCTTTCCTGAAAGCGGATGATGGGACTCGAACCCACGACCTTCTGCATGGCAAGGGCAAGCGGCGGTTCGCACCCGTTCGCACCCGTTCGCTCAAACGGTAAGCGTTCAGCCCCTGCGCAGGGACCCGCAGTGTTACGCCGAAGTTGGGTGGCATGGAGCGGGTCGAGGTGGAGGCGATCCTTGATGGCGACCGGGAGAGGGCGGTGGCGCTGCTTTTGCGGGTCGGCGAGTTGGTC
>WNGB01017263.1_pt1 | contig 10739 bp, 8 predicted proteins | sample 5400681 | NCBI WGS metagenome assembly WNGB01 (sample SAMN13153367, study PRJNA577476) | soil metagenome | isolation source: 115 cm soil or saprolite under grassland replicate 2 | place: USA:California | collected 2016-06-15 | reverse complement strand
GCACCCCCATGACATCCAGCGGATGAACGACCTGCTGCTGCAGCTGCGCGACAAGGGCAACACCGTGCTCGTCGTGGAGCACAAGCCGGAGGCGATCGCGATCGCCGACCACGTCGTCGACCTCGGCCCCGGCGCCGGTACGGCGGGCGGCACCGTCTGCTACGAGGGCACCGTGGAGGGGCTGCGGGGGAGTGACACCACCACCGGCCGCCATCTCGACGACCGGGCGGCCCTCAAGGAATCGGTGCGTTCGTCTTCCGGCACGCTGGAGATCCGCGGCGCCTCGACGCACAACCTCCAAGACGTGGACGTCGACATCCCGCTCGGGGTGCTCTGCGTGGTCACTGGCGTCGCCGGCTCCGGCAAGAGCTCGCTGATCCACGGCTCGGTCTCCGGCCGCGACGGAGTGGTGTCGATCGACCAAGGCGCGATCCGCGGTTCGCGACGGAGCAACCCGGCGACGTACACCGGACTGCTCGACCCGATCCGCAAGGCGTTCGCGAAGGCCAACGGCGTGAAGCCGGCGCTGTTCAGCGCCAACTCCGAGGGCGCCTGCCCCAACTGCAACGGCGTCGGCGTCATCTACACCGACCTGGCGATGATGGCCGGCGTCGCCACCACCTGCGAGGAGTGCGAGGGCAAGCGGTTCCAGGCATCGGTGCTGGAGTACCACCTCGGCGGCCGCGACATCAGCGAGGTGCTCGCGATGTCGGTGACCGAGGCCGAGGAGTTCTTCGGCGCCGGCGAGGCGCGCACACCGGCCGCGCACGCCATCCTCGACCGGCTCGCCGACGTCGGGCTCGGCTACCTCAGCCTCGGCCAGCCGCTCACCACGCTGTCCGGCGGCGAGCGGCAGCGGCTCAAGCTGGCCACCCGCATGGCCGAGAAGGGCGGCGTCTACGTCCTCGACGAGCCGACCACCGGCCTCCACCTCGCCGACGTCGAGCAGCTGCTCGGCCTGCTCGACCGGCTCGTCGACGCCGGCAAGTCGGTCATCGTCATCGCGCACCACCAGGCGGTCATGGCGCGCGCCGACTGGATCATCGACCTCGGCCCGGGCGCCGGCCACGACGGCGGCCGGATCGTCTTCGAGGGCACACCCGCCGACCTCGTCGCCGCCCGCTCCACCCTCACCGGCGAGCACCTCGCGGCCTACGTCGGCACCTGACCGAGGCCCCGCGGACACCGTGAGACGAGTTCCCTTGAGTTCTGGCATCAGACTGCTGCAGTCGAGTTGTCCCTGGTCAGCTACGACACGCTCACACGCAACGTTCGCATTGGCGAGTTGACGACGACCCGCGACATCCTCGCGACGAGCAGGTGTTCGGCGACTGGAATCGAACGCTCCCGACTGCTGACGCGCCGGAGCTCATCGTGATCGCCCGGAAGCGTTGACACCGGGCCAGTCCACGGCCGTCCGTAGGATCCGTCCGTGAGCCGAGTGATCTTCATGTGCGGGGCCGGGCCGCGTCCGTCAATGAGCACCTCATGAGTTGTCGTGACCTGCGCATAGACTCGCGAGCCGACAAGGGTGCCGGGGTTGAAGGTGCAAGCAGGCACCCGAGACCCAAACCTAGAAGGCATCCAACATGACGGAGCCTGTGCGCGAGCCGCAAGCGCGCCTCACGGGAGCTCACGATCGGAGTCGGCCTAGGAACCGCCGGTCAGAGCTGGAACGCCTGCTTGACCGCACTGTCCTCGGACCGACGCACCCGGAGTTGGGCGCCTGCTGGCGGTTCACCGGGACGACGACCCCCTACGGCCGCATCGCCAAGGCGCAGGACAGCTACACCCACCGGCTCGGATGGAAGCTGCTGCGCGGCCCGATTCCCAAAGGCATGGAGCTGCACCACCGTTGCGGCGTCTACGCCTGCTGGAATCCGGACCACTTGCAGGTTGTCACGCATGCCGAAAACCTGGCTTACAGGCGAAAGGTGCGGCGACGAGCCGCGGCGCGCCCCAGACAAGCGGGCGATACAGCGCCAGTGCGCCGTCCAGGGCAGTCTGGTCGCCCCCGGAGTCGCCCTCGTGCCGACCAGCACGTTGGCAGGGTCGACCTGGTCGATGGTGTCGCGCTTCCGGCACGGTTCTGGAAGAAGGTCAACAAGAACGGTCCGGTTCCGCCACTCCGGCCAGAGCTGGGACCGTGCTGGCTCCACGAAGGCGCGCCGGACAAGGCGACCGGCTACGTTCGTTGCGAGATCAACCGGGTGCGCGACTACGTCCATCGGTTCGTCTACCGAGCGCTCGTTGAGCCGATTCCCGAGGGCAAGGAGATCGACCATCGGTGTCACAATGCCGACCCTTCCTGCCCGAGCGACGCATCCTGCCTGCACCGTCGTTGTGCGAATCCTGACCATCTCGAGGCTGTCACGCACCGCGAGAACATCTACCGGAGCCCAAACAATCCCGCCGTGCAGAACCGTCTCAAGACTCACTGCCCGCAGAGACATCCGTACGACGAGGCCAATACGCAACTGACGCCGCATGGCGGTCGGGCTTGCCGAGCCTGCAACCGTGCAGCGCAGCAACGGTTCCGAGAACGGGTCGCAAGGCTCCCCCGTCCAAATGGTTGATAATGTACGTTATGTTAACTAGTCCCCGGCATATCGCATGGGATGCGAATACGCCGGGGGTCAAGATCTCCCCCACACCTGGTGTCCTGTCTCACTGAAGGTGGCCCAGTCTCAATGAAGTTGGCCCAATTCGCTCACGTGTCTCACTGAATCTGGTCTGCACGGCGCTGCAGCCCGCTTCGCTGTCTCACTGAAATTGGTCCAAGACATGCGTTGTCTCATTCAATCTGGGTCTGCTCCCCCACTTCTCCCCCACTCGTCGAACTGAATCTGGTCTGGAATGCAGCGCTTCAGAAGGGGATAGACGTGCTTTATCGGACGTATGGCGTGCAGCGGTCAAAGCTGGCTCTGACACACCTGCGAGCCGCTACTGGCATGGCCAGCAGCCGCAGAGGGCTACCGGCCTGCCAGCCGAATGTGGGCTGCTACGTAATAGTCCCTACTCCTGCTCGCGATGCACGAGTTCGGGCCTGCCGTTGGGCCACTCGACGGCCCGACCACAGACCTCGCAGACGGCCAGTTCGGGGTAGTCATCGCCGAGCGAACTTCCGGCCAAGTCGTCGAAGACGAGGAGGGCGTCGCGGTGGCGGCCACGCCGACCTGCGGCAAGCCAGCTCTCGTCGGCTGGCTTCTCGCGGTTACCCCTCCCACATGTCATCCTCGTTCCGAGTCACGTTCCAAGCTTAAATAGTGGCCAGCGACCAGGCCCCGGGGGGTTCGGTACTCCCCGCAGTCACGGTCGGATCGCCACACCCGCGGTGCGCGCAACCGATCATCACCTCTGAGCGTAACGGTCAATTCATCGCTGCGCGCCAAGGAGCAAGGCCACCATCTCGGTCCCATTCCTGGTTCCAGGTGTCCAGTACGGTCGCTGCCGCGGCTCAGGCGGGCCGGTCACGCGTGGGCCACCGTATTGGTTGCCTGGCTGCTGCCCGCGGGCTTGCCGGGTGCTGGGTTCGGGCGGGGGATCGCGCCGGGTCTGGTGCCCGCCAGTCTGCGACGCCGTCGATGGCCCCGGCTAGCAGGCTGTCGGGTACCGCCGCGGCTTGCAGGGTGGTCCGGTAGACCAGCGGGCCGATCAGGTGCGCGGCTGCCAGGGCCGCGTCGGGCGCGGTGTCGAGTTCGCCGGCGTCAACGGCGAGCGCGAACGCGGCGGCGAGCCGCTCGGTGATCACGGTGATGTGCCGGTGCGGACGGGCGCCGGCGCCGCCCGACCGGGTCTGCTGCATCAGCGCGATGGCGAGCGATGCGACCGCCGGGAGGGCGAGCTCGTCGGCGAGCTGGCGCAGCTCGGCGTGCAGCCAGGGCCGCAGGGGCAGGGCGGGGGTGGCGAAGAATGGCAGCTCGGCTGAGAAGAGCACGTCGCGGAGCAGGTCCTCTGGGGCCGCCCAGTGCCGGTAGACCGTGGCCCTGCCGACGCCGGCCTGCTGGGCCACCCGCTGATGGGTGATGGCGCCCGGTCCTTCCCGGGCGAGCAGGTCGTGGGCGGCGGCAAGGATCGCCTCACGGCTTCGGGCGGCGCGCGGATCGATGGCCGGCGATGTCATGCCCCCAGTTTACGAGACAACTTGACTCATAGCTTGGTCGGAGACATAGTGTCGTTGTGAGACATGATGTCTCAGAACGTGGCGAGCGCGGCCGCCGGCCGACTGCCGCGTCACCGGCTTAGACAGGAGCCCATCATGCCCACCACGATCGACGACACCAGCCGGACCGCACACCTGCTCGCGCTCATGAAGAAGGGCGACGACGCCGTAAACGCCCGCGACTTCGCCGCGGTGGACGCGGTCCACACCCAGACATGGTCGCGTACATCACCGGGCTCGCAGAACCGGTCTACGGACGGGAAGCGCACGCCGCGGCGATGCAACAGTTGTTGCGCATGTTTCCCGACATGCACGTGTACAGCGACCCGTACCCGATCCAGTTCGGAAGCGGCGACTGGATCACCGTTGTCACCCGCGCCACCGGGACCTTCACCGGGGAGATGACCCTGCCCGACGGCAAGGTGATCGCCTCGACAGGAAAGCGTTCGACGTCGAGTTCGGGCAGACCACCAAGTGGGACGGCGACCAGCTCATCGTGATTTCCGCCTTCTGGGACGCCGCATTGCAGAGGCAGCAGCTCGGCCTCGCCTAGCAGTGAGGGACGCCGGCCAACCAGCGCCATTGGGAGGGTTACCCATGCCAGCTGGACGCGGCGCGAGCCTAGACGCGAAGGAGACGTCTGATGCCTGAGTACGATCAGCCGGAGCCAGGAGTGGTGGAGATCACGGGCGAACAGGAGATCGCCCCTGACCTGGTGGTGGTGCCGAACCGCCATGCCCAGCTGGTGCCAAACATCGGGGTGATCGGAGGCGCCCACTCGGTCCTGGTGGTGGAGACGGGCATGGGACCCCGTAACGCGGAGAAGGTACTCAAGTTCGCCGCCGACCACGCCAAGGGTCGCCGCCTCTATCTCACGACGACGCACTTTCACCTCGAGCACGCGTTCGGGGCGCGGGTGTTCGCCGGCCAGGCCACGTACCTGGTCAACCGGGCCCAGGCGGACGACCTGGCCGCGAAGGGTGCCAGCTACCTGGAGATGTTCCGGGGGCTCGGCGAATGGATAGCCCGCCAGCTGGAGGGCGTCGAGCTGGGCGCTCCTGACGTCGTCTACGACGGCTCCTACGAGCTTGACCTCGGCGGCCGGGTCGCGCACCTGCGGTCTGCTGGCCGGGCCCACACCAAGGGCGACCAGGTGGTGACGGTCCCCGACGCCGGGGTGATGTTCACCGGCGATCTGGTCGAGACCGGCCAGTTCGCGATTTTCCCCTGGTTCCCCCCGTACGACACCGATGTGTCGGGGCTGCGGTGGATCGGGGTGATGCAGCGGCTCATCGACGGGCGCCCCCAGGTGGTGGTGCCCGGTCACGGGGACATCGGCGGCCCTCAGCTCCTGGCGGATGTCCGCTACTACCTGGAGGAGCTGCGCGACGAGACCTGGCGGCGGCGGGACTCGGGGATGCGCGAGCAGACGATCGCCGAGGAAGTCCGGGCGGTGATGATTCAGCGGCATCCGGACTGGGCTGAACCGGAATGGATCGAGCGCGGCGTGGGCTGCCTCTACTCGGAGCACGCGGCCTGATGGGCGCCAACCCCGACGCCGCGTCGGCCGTCCGGCAAGCACGTGGCGTCGCCGCCTATGCGCGCATCTTCGGGGTGCCGGAGGATCAGGTGGCCGCCGCGTTCGCGTCACGGGTCGGGCCGGTCTTCGCCAACGAGGCGATCCAGGCTGCGGGCGGGGCCGCCTGGGCGGACCCGGCGCTGAGCGGCCGGGACCGCAGCATCGCCGTCATCACCGCGCTCGTGGCCCAGGGGGTCACTGGTGACCGCCTCGGCGCCCACCTTGACCTGGCCCGCCAGCAGGGTCTCGACGACGACGCGCTCACCGCGCTGATGGTCCTGCTCGCCGGCTACCTCGGCTACGCCCATGCCTCACTCGCCATGGAAGTCATCCACGCCCGCGCCGCCGCGCGCCTCTCGGCAGCAGCCGGAGGAGCGCAGGAGACAACGGGATGAGCAGGAGGGCACACCGATGCCTGCGACGAGCGAGACCACCCGCCGGAGGCGCGGAGAAGGAGCGGGTCGTGCAGAGAGACGCTGGGGGAACGACGATCAGCCTGCGCGTCAACGGGACGCACCACAACCTGCGGCTCGAGCCGCGGGTGTCCCTGCTCGACGCCCTGCGTGAGGGCCTGGGGTTGACGGGGACGAAGAAGGGCTGCAACCAGGGAGCCTGCGGCGCCTGCACGGTCCTGGTGGACGGCAGGCGGATCAATGCCTGCCTCGCCCTCGCCGTGATGTACCAGGACAGGGAGATCACCACAGTCGAGGGGTTGGCGCAGGACGGCGAGCTTCACCCCCTGCAAGCCGCGTTCATCGAGCGCGACGGTTTCCAGTGCGGCTACTGCACGCCGGGCCAGCTTCTCTCGGCGGTCGGGATGATGGAAGAGTTCCGGAACGGCATGCCGAGCGCGGTCTCTGAGGACGTCACGGCGGGCCCCGCCGAGCTGTCCCCCAGCGAGATCCGGGAGCGGATGAGCGGCAACCTCTGCCGCTGCGGCGCCTACAACGGCATCGTCGAGGCGGTGCGGCAGACGTTCGACGGGGAGGCGGCCTGGTGAAGGACTTTGCCTACGCGAGGGCTGACAACGCAGCCGCCGCCATCGACCTGGTGTCACGGACCCCGGGAGCGAAGTACCTCGGCGGTGGCACGAACCTCGTCGACCTGATGCGCGAGGGCATCGAACGACCTGACGCGCTCGTGGACGTCACCCACCTCTCCCACCGCATCGAGGAGCTCGACGGGGGCGGCATCAGGATCGGCGCGGCGGCGAAGAACGCCGAGGTCGCCAACCACCGCCTGGTGCGCGAGCGCTTCCCCTTCCTGTCGCAAGCCATCGTCTTCGGGGCGTCTGCGCAGATCCGCAACGCCGCGACCGTGGGTGGGAACCTGATGCAGCGCACCCGCTGCTACTACTTCTACGACGACGCGGCCGGCTGCAACAAGCGAAGGCCGGGAACGGGCTGCGACGCCATCGGGGGGTTCAACAGGATGCATGCGGTCCTCGGGACCTCCGAGCACTGCATCGCAACCCACCCGTCGGACATGTGCGTCGCCCTCGCCGCGTCCGACGCCGTCGTCCACACCGAGGGCAGCGAGGGACCGCGACAGGTTCCCGTGGTCGATTTCCACCGCCTGCCAGGAGACACGCCCCAGGTCGACACCAACCTCCGACCGGGCGAGCTCATCACGGCCGTCGAGCTTCCCGCCCTCCCGCTCGCCAGGAGATCGGTGTACCGCAAGGTGCGCGACCGCTCCAGCTACGCCTTCGCGCTCGTCTCGGTGGCCGCGGCGCTCAAGGTCGAGGACGACAACGCCGAGGACGTCCGGCTGGCGCTCGGCGGCGTCGCGCACAAGCCCTGGCGCGCCTACGAGGCGGAGGGGATCCTGCGGGGCGCCGAGGCGACCGAAGACACCTTCGAGCGCGCGGCGGAAGCAGAGCTGCGAAACGCCAAGGGATTCGCGCACAACGCCTTCAAGATCGAGCTGGCCAGGCGAACCATCGTCAGCGTGCTACAGCACCTGGCCAGCAACGGGAGGGCGCGATGAGTGCCTTCTCGAGGCTCATGTACCTGGCGATCCAGAAAACGGCGCGCTACCTGCCCGACAAGGCGCCCGACCCGTTGCGACACAGGCATGACCAGCTCGGGCGACCGCTGCCTCGCGTCGATGGACCGGCAAAGGTGACGGGCGAGGCGCGGTTCTCGGCCGAGTTCAAGTTGGAGCGCCTGGCGTACGCGTCGCTGGTCCACAGCACCATCGCCAAGGGAACGATCGCGAAGATCGAGACGGCGGCGGCGGAGAACGCGGACGGGGTGATCGCCGTCATCACACATGAGAACGCGCCCAAGATGCAGCAGCCGCCGATCGTCCCGCCGTTCAACTCGGGCGAGCGACCCAAGGGCACGGCGGCAAGTGATCTGCCGGTTCTGGGCGACAACAAGGTGCATTGGAACGGCCAGCCCGTGGCCGTCGTCGTCGCTGAGACGCTCGACCAGGCCGAGCATGGAGCTTCGCTGGTTCGCGTCCTTTACCGGGCCGAGCGGCCCAGGCTCTCGTTCGACGCCGTCAAGCACGAGGCCGCGACGCCCGCAGACGTCCTTGGGGAGGAACCGAGGGTCGAGATCGGCGAGGCCGAGAAGCGTCTGAGCGGCGCTGACGTGGTGATCGACCGGATCTACCGGACGCCACGCCACAACCACAACGCCTTGGAGCCCCACGCGACGGTTGCCGTCTGGGACGAGAACGGCGGGGTGACGCTGTTCGACTCCTCGCAATACGTGTACGGGGTCAGGGACACGATGGCGGCGGTGTTCTCGCTCGAGCCCAAGAAGGTCCGGGTGGTCTCGAAGTACGTTGGGGGCAGCTTCGGATCCAAGGGCAATGTCTGGAACAACACCATCCTGTGCGCGGCCGCGGCAAGGGTGGTCGGGCGGCCCGTCCATCTGGCCCTGTCGCGCAGGGGCGTCTTCAACGTGGTTGGTGGGCGGAGCATGACTGAGCAGCGCGTCGCGATTGGGGCCGACAGGAACGGACGCATCACCGCGATCATCCACACCGGGGTCAACCCGACCACCACCCATGGCGCGTTCCCGGAACCCTTCGGGGCCCCGGCCCGCTACCTCTACGCCACCGACGCGCTGCTGATCGACCAGAAGATCGTCCACCTTGACACCGTGACCAACGCGGCCATGCGGGGACCCGGCCCCTCGGTCGGGACCTTCGCCCTCGAGTCGGCGATGGACGAACTGGCCCACGAACTGGGCGTTGACCCCCTGGCACTGCGCCGAATCAACGAAGCCAGGAAGGAGCCGAGCACCGGCCGGGAGTTCTCGAGCCGGCACTTGCTCGAGGCCTCCCAGCGCGGCGCCACGAAGTTCGGCTGGCAGCCCCGCGCGCCGCGCAGCCAGCGCGATGGGACCTGGCTCGTTGGCCAGGGCATGGCGGCGGCCCAGTATCACGTTGTCCGCTTCCCGGCCACCGTGCGCGTGCGGATCAACGCTGACGGGACGGCGGTCTTGCAGACATCGGCGCAAGAGAACGGGATGGGGACCGTGACCGTGCAGGTCCAGCACGCGGCGGAGCGGCTTGGACTGCCCGTCGACAAGGTCACCTTCGAGTACGGCGACACGAACCTGCCGAAGAGCGCGCCCGCCGGTGCCTCGAGCCAGACCGTCTCGCTCCTCCAGGCCTTCAGGGATGCGTGCGAGAAGCTCCAGCGCGAGGTGTTGTCGCTCGCCGGGAACGGTTCCCATGGACCACTCTCGCGCAGTAGGTTCGACCAACTCGAAGCCCGCGACGGCGGCCTGTTCCGCAGCGACGACGCGCACCGGGGCGAGACGTACGCCGCGATCCTGCAGCGTCTCGGTCGCGAGTTCGTCGAGGCAGAAGCCACCAGCGGCCTGCCGTTCGAGACGATCAAGTACGCGATGCACTCCTACGGCATGCAGTTCTGCGAGGTGCGCGTCAACGAAGCGTCCGGCGAGGTGCGCGTCGCGCGCTGGCTCGGCTCGTTCGACTGCGGCCGGATCCTGAACGCCAGGACGGCGACCAGCCAGTTCCGGGGCGGCATCATCATGGGTATCGGGGCGGCCTTGACCGAAGAGACCCTGTTCGACGAACGGTCCGGGCGCATCATGAACCCCTCGCTCGCCGAGTACCACGTCCCCGTCCACCTCGACGTGCCCCACATCGAGATCATCTATACCGACATCCCGGACGACCACACGGCCGGGGGCGCGCACGGCATCGGCGAGATCGGGATCACCGGTGTGTCCGCGGCGATCGCCAACGCGGTGTTCAACGCCACCGGCAAGCGCATCAGAGAGCTGCCGATCACCCTCGACAAGCTCCTCTGATCGAGCCCGGCGCTGCTGTCGACCGGCGGCGGATCAGGTCGTTGGCGTACAGGATGATCTTGTCGTCCCGGCCGAGCGCAGCAAGCGCCGACCGCGGGCTGGGAAAGCCGAGGGACCCGGGGATGTGCCCGGCCCGGAACTCCCACGGCCCGACCACCATGACCAGTTTCGCGCGGAGGTCATCAACCCCAACAACCTGTTGGCCTTCGGAGCCGCATAGAGTGGTACGGGCCGCCCTCCGCGGACCGAGTCCTCTCAGGCCGAGCACCGCGGTGGCCGCCTCTCCTCACTCGCTCCCCTCCCCCACTACCCCACTCCTCCAAGAGAGCGATAACGTAGAACCGGCTAAATCGGACGACCTGCGTGCGCTTGCTCGTGTCGAAGGCGAGCAGCACATCGGTGCGCATTGACCCGCGGTGACGCTGCCACCCAGGCTGGCGTGCGCGTGCGGGCAAACGGTACCGATACGTCGCCTGGAGCACGACGGAAATTGCGCGCCGCGCGGGCGGCAGCGTCCGGCAGCCGGTGCGTCCGTGCTGCTCACGTCACCGACAGGTGCCCGGATCGCGTCCTTCCCGACACTGGATGAAGACGGCGGCGTTATCGATGCGCGACAACGAGGGATGAACCTTCTCCGCATGGAGGTTCGTACAGGCGGGGAAAGATACGACCGTCGCCACGCGACATGGAGAGGTTTCGT
>WNGB01014052.1_pt1 | contig 10739 bp, 8 predicted proteins | sample 5400681 | NCBI WGS metagenome assembly WNGB01 (sample SAMN13153367, study PRJNA577476) | soil metagenome | isolation source: 115 cm soil or saprolite under grassland replicate 2 | place: USA:California | collected 2016-06-15 | reverse complement strand
CAATCAGTCTCATATCTCCAAACAGGCCCGTATCTTGAGCGAGATAGAGTTTCTTGCCGTCATTTGTGGTCAGCAAGAAGCCGACGGGATTGCCGCCGTCTGTGCCATCAGGCAGCCCCGAGCCATGCAGGGCAAGCGTAAATTTCAAATATCCGAAAGGATGTTTGTATCCGCCGCCGATGTGCTGCCCGTGAGTCTTCTCTACGCCCTGATTTGCAAACCAGCCTGCAATCTCGAAATTGCTGATAAGCATTGCATTAGTCCGCTTGGCGATGGCAGCGGCGTCACCCACGTGGTCGAAGTGTCCGTGGCTAATCAGGATAAAGTCTGCCTCAACAGCTTCGGGGGAGAGCGAAGCGGCAGGATTCTCGCCTAAGTAGGGATCAACGATGATCTTGTATCCACCTGTTTCGAGTCCTAATGCGGCATGTCCAAGCCATGTAAGTTTTGTGGTCATTCCAACCTCCTTTCATTTTAAAATAAGTATAAGCAGAATTTAACAAGAGTCAACGCGGAATTATGACTACCACCCAGCCTGAAAAGGCGGAGGGGGTCAGCAACTCACATAAAAGAATCAAATGAGCCAAGGGGTTAATTCCTTGGGCTCATCTTCCGTTGATTTTACGTTTTTACATATCGAATTCACCCACCATGGCTCCGTTCAACCAAACACTGTAATGTCCTGCTGGAAAAGTGCCTAATTCGAGGCTGGCTGGTAAGGGAGTAGCTAGTGGCATGAGGTTACAAGGTTTGTCCTTTTCAGCAAGGGCATATGCGGTGAGGTTAATGTGGTTTTGCGCGTCGGGTGGAGTCACTTCAATACGTAGTTGATGACAAGGTGTAGGCTGAAAATAAGAAAAGTTCAACAATATCTGAGGCGGCGCCGACTCCGTCCGCATCAATGAAGCTGAGTCGATGGTCACATCTCCACGCATCATTGCCTCGTCGCCGGGTTGGGGGGCATAAGGGTTATTTCCTTGCATTCCCTGCGTTGCCTGCGTTACCTGAGTCGCCGCCGGGAGCACTTGAGGCAGCACCGGTGTAGGCGCTGCTCCACATGCCGTGAGCAAGAGCAGCATAAGCGTAAACGATAAAATTCGAGCAGCTATTTTCATTCTTTTCTCCAATTCTTTATTATATGAATAAACGATGTAGATATTTCTTTTGTTCCTTAACTACTCATGAAGATAAATAAAGCAAAAATCAAAGGACGACTTGTTTGGTAGTCGTCCTTTGATTTCATAAAAGGATTTGATTCCATGAGAATGCTATAATCCTGTGATGTATCAAGAAAGAAATGGAATGGATTTATTAGTAAGCTTTATAGGTAACAGCCTGATTGTGAAGAATAGGCTCATTCCTCACCGCAGGATTTTTGACAGTTTCTGGATTAGTCTACTGCTAAGTATTCTGCTACTTGTTAACTTTGGGGGATGTGGACTACGAGAAAACACTCCGCCAAAAGTTAAGCTTAAGTTGGTTGCCGAAGGATTTACTTCACCAGTTGCGTTGGCTTTTCCTGACGATGGAACCTATCGGTTGTTTGTAGTGGATCAGACCGGTTTGATCTGGATCATCTCTAAAGGCGAGCGGATCGAAAAACCCTTCCTCGACTTGCGAGAACGCGTTGTCAAGTTAAACTCATTTTATGACGAGCGCGGGTTGTTGGGGCTGGCCTTCCATCCGGATTATATTACGAACGGTCATTTTTATGTTTCTTACAGCGCTCCTCTTCAAGAGGGTTCTTCTCCAGCCGAATGGGATCACACTACTTATATTTCCGAATTTACGGTTTCTTCAACTGACCCTAACCAAGCAGACCCCGCCTCCGAACGCATCCTGCTGGCAATTAACAAACCGGGCTATAACTATGAAGCCGGCCATCTGGCTTTCGGTCCAGACGGATACCTATATATTTCAACAGGAGACAGCGTCCGTGACCCAGCAGCCGAAGCGGGAAAGTACGCGCAGGATACCTCCTCTCTTCTTGGAAAAATCCTGCGCATCGATGTCAACGGGAGAGCTGATTCCGGAGGAGAATATACGATTCCCTCTGACAATCCTTTTATCGCTGGCGAAGGTCGCCCTGAGGTCTTCGCTTATGGTTTTCGAAATCCTTATCGTTTTTCATTTGATATTTCGGATTCATCTAAGCATCCTCGCTTGTTCGTGGCGGATGTAGGACAGGCAATGATGGAAGAGGTCGACTTAGTTATTGCAGGTGGAAATTACGGCTGGTCAATCCAGGAGGGGAGGACATGCTTCAATCCCCAAAATTGGGCCCAACCACTCGAAAGCTGCATCACGAAGGGTTTGAGCGACCCGATTATTACCTACGCCCATCAAGGTGACTTGTCCGCGATCATTGGAGGCATGGTGTATCGAGGGAAATTGCTGCCTGCCTTGGATGGCGGTTATATCTTTGGCGATTGGGGGAAAGGAAATGGACATCTGTTCGTAGCTTATCCTCCATTGTTCGGCGCGGGGATATGGAATTTCACAGAAATCCAGTTCGAACCCCCTGATGATCAGGCTGGAATGGGTCAATTGCTTGGTATTGGCCAAGACGGAAATAGGGAACTGTATTTGCTAACCAAAGATCCGGGGATCGGTCCTATTGGAAATAGTGGCAAAGTATATGCAATTATTCCGCCTTAAACTGTGCAAATTTGTGGAACCTGATATTTTCCAGCGGTGTATACCGTATGAAACAAATTGCCAAAAGCTATTAGTGCTTTGGCAACCAACTTATAGTAAGGAGAGATAAAAATGGATAAAATGAAACGCCACCTATTCTTTTTTATGCTGGTTATCGCCCTGGTAGCTATTCCTACGGTAGCCGTCTTTGCAAAGGAGCTTGGTTCGCTGACCATCACTGGGCCCGGCATCAAAGGCTCAGTAACCGTTGACCATCAAGGTGGTATGAGAAAGCTTGAATCAACTGGGTTCTTTGATCAGGCCAACCTCACTAAGCCACCGGAGAATCTCGGTGAAGGCTACAATATTACTGCCTATCTGAACCTGGACGGTAAAATGGTTCCCTTTGTCCAGATGGTTTACTACCCAGTTGAAAAGGGCAAGCCCGGTTATGTACATTACACGGGTCGACTCAATGGAGAATCTTTAAAACCTGTAGACCAGTGGAGCATGTTAAGTTCAGATGCGGACGATGCCTTCCGCGGTTTGATGGATGTCTATGGCATTGAGCTCCAGACGGCAGTATTGGCTGCTCCCGTAGCTGCGGCTCCGGTAAAGGAGGCACCTGCAGCCGCTCAACCCGTAGCTGCTGCTCCCTCTGTTTCGCCCGTGTCTATCCAGCCTGTCTATATAGCGACGGCTGCCGCAATCCTGCTCTTGATCGGAGCTGGGTTGGTTTTGAGACGCCGGGCTGTCCATCAACGGAGCTCATAAACTAGCTGTTGAGAATCTCAACCTTTCCTCATAGAGACGGGCAATTTGCCCGTCTCTTTTTTTAAAGAAAGGGAGGAAAAGTGTTTGAAAGGAATGTCCGACTACCCCCTTTCGGGAACTTAGAAAGCCTGACCTACATGCGACTTTCGCAAAAGGTCTATTGGCTTCTGATGTCCCTGATAAACCCGCGCCCTGTGGACACCTAATTAAAGATAAATGCAAAATAACCAATCCTACGTAGACATTTATGAGCGTTATCACTCTGCGATCTGGCTTGTAATCTAGCGTATATGGTTCTTGGAAGGGTATGTGGACTTTTGGTTAGACCGATGGCCATGAAGTAACATCCTTTAATTGGGGTCTATCGCCTTAAGGGGAGCGAGGGAGCTAGCCATCAGCTCCCTCGTTTTATGTGTACGAATCTTCTATCGCAAAGCGGGCGCTTCCATGTTCGAATAAGACTAAAGTTTTATTGGCCTCTCCCCAATCAATCTTCGATGTGTCGCGCGCATGCAGGCATCCATCACAACCTGCAATCCTGCCGCGCGGGCTTTTTCTGCCGCCGCTTCATTGACAATTCCCTCCTGCATCCATACGACCTTTGCACCAATCTTAATTGCTTCGTCAACCACAGGTGGTACATCTTCAGACTTGCGAAAAACCTGAACCACGTCCACTTTTTCGGGGACAGAAGATAAGTCGGGATAAGCCTTCTCGCCTAGAATTTCCGATGCCGTAGGATTGACGGGAATAATATGATATCCGTGTTCCTTCAGATAGGAGGCAATCCAATAACTTTCTTTCTCCATATTGGAGGACAGACCTACGCTGGCGACGTTCTTCGCAGATAAAAGAATATCTTTCATCATTTGATCACTGTTCATGTTTTCTCTCTCCTGTGTAAATTTTTTATGGATAAAATGAGCTGTGCCTTAGCATTCGACGGGCGAAGCCCGTCTAAGAGCTCTTAACGCTCCCTCAGGGTGACATGTTGATTTGTTTCGGCAAAATAACCTTAAATTTTGTTTTACCAGGCTGTGATTCAACCAGAAGTTGTCCGTGGTGCCGATTCGCAATAATGTCGTGTGAAATATGCAGACCTAATCCCGTTCCATGGCCTGGCGGCTTGGTCGTAAAGAATGGTTCGAAGATACGTGCTTGAATATCTGCGGGAATGCCCGGGCCATTATCTGTAATTTCAACTACCACCTTATCATCTTGTGCATACGTGCGTAGAGAGATTTCGCCTTTTCCATTCATTGCATCAATCGCATTATCAATAATATTTGTCCATACTTGATTCAATTCACTGGCATAGGCTTCGATGCGCGGCAGATCGGGTGAATACTCCCGTTTTACCGTGACGCCTTGTTTCAATTTGTGCTGCATAATCACAAGTGTATTTTCTAATCCTTCATGAACATCTACTTCGAGCAATGGCGCCTGATCGAGATAGGTGTAAGACTTCATGGCGCGGACTATCTGTGAGAGTCTGTCGGTTGTTTGCTGAACTTCAGATAGCAACCCCATCATCAAACAACCCGCGCTCAGCCATTGAATAGAAAGGTTAAATAACGATCTTGAATGAGATAACTCAGCCTTTATCTTTTCAAGCGCTTCGATATTCCACCCGAAGTTGACCATGGTCGGTGCAAGCTCCCAGGCGGACTCGATTCCATTCGCCTCCAGCCAGGCCTGAAGCTGGTCCACCAAATCGATCTTCTCCAACGCCTCAAGTTTGACCGGCGATTCAAGCCGACGCGAAGTTTCTTCCATAAAATTATTAAGCCAGTCGGTTTGATTTTCTTTGAAAGCCAGCGACTCGATTTGATGAGTCAAAACTTGCCATTTCAATGAGGTCTTGTGTAGCTCTGACGCGCTCCTCTGTGCGGCCGCGGCGGGGTTGTTTAACTCATGCGCGAGTCCTGCACTGAGGGTGCCTAACGCGGCCATTTTTTCCTGTTGGTGAAGCAATGCCTCGTTTTGAGCTAAGCGTGCCATGACCCACTGCAAGATGGCCAGCGACGCAGTCGGACTAGCCGCCAATAGTTTTTCAAAAGCTTCTTGTGGGATGCGCAGCACTTCGCTATCCGTCTTCGAGACGACTGTTGCTGAACGCGGCGCGCGGGCGAGCAATGCCATTTCGCCCACTACATCACCTGGATTGCGCACATCAATCTTTATCAAGGATTGACCTGATTGCTTTTGAATTTCAAACTCACCTTTTATGACAACGTAGGCGGAATCGCCCGGGTCGCCCTGCTTGATCAAAATCTCACCTGCGCGCAAAAAGAGCGGCTCGGCCATGTCCATCAATTGTTTTAACTCTTCATCGGACAAGCCGTAAAAGAGAGGAGATTTGCGGAGGTCGTTGAGGTTCATTTAACTTGTTATGTCACTCTGAGCGTAGCGAAGAGACTCTGCTCCTAATACTAGGAGACTCTTCGGTCGCTGAGGAACGCTCCCTCAGAGTGACATGTTTTTTACAATGTCTTCAAATATTCCTTAATCAATGCATGGGCTATCGCGCCTTCGCCTACTGCTGAGGCGACGCGGTGGTTTGTTCCATAACGCACATCACCTGCCGCGAAAATGCCAGGGACGCTGGTCTCCAACAAATACGGATCCCTCTCCAGGGTCCAGCCCGGAGGCGGCTTTTTATCCACCATCAAATCTGGACCTGTGAAGATATATCCCTTGTCGCTGCACTTGACCAAATCTGTGACCATCTGGCTTTGCGGCCTAACACCAATGAAGACAAACAAGGCAGAAGCATCACACGTTTGTACCTCATCGGTCTTCGTGTTTTTGAAGATAATCTGCTCCAGACTGTTTTTACCTTTGACTTCAAGCAAATCAGTATTGAGCAAGATTTCTAGCTTCTTGTTGCTTAACATCGCATCGACGAGATATTTCGATGCTGTCGGTTGCGGGCCACGGATCAAAACAGTCACTTTCTTTGCGAACTGGCTCAGGTACATTGCGCCCTGGCCGGCCGAATTTGCGCCGCCAACGACGAAAACATTCTTGTCCTTGTAATTCATCGCTTCGGTGTATGCCGCGCCATAATAAATTCCGGCGCCCGTCAACTCTGCCGCGCCTTTAATCTTAAGCGTGTGGAACGACGCGCCTGTTGCGATCAAGACCGCATGAGAGGAAATCTCGGAGCCATCAGATAACTGCACGATCCTGTACGCATCTTTGACGAAGACTCGTTTTGCTTCTTGCGCTGAAAGGATCTCCACGCCGAATCGTTTTGCCTGCGAAACCGCGCGGCGAGTGAGGTCGTCCCCGGAGATACCTGTTGGAAAACCAAGATAATTCTCGATCTTCGGGCTGCTGCCTGCCTGCCCACCTGGCGCGGCTTTTTCGATGACGAGACACTTCAATCCCTCTGAACCAGCATATACCGCAGCCGCCAGGCCAGCAGGGCCACTGCCAATCACAATCAGGTCATAGAATGGCAAACCTGCACGAGTTTGTAATCCAACTTTCTCGGCTAATTCTTTCAAACTAGGCTGGACCAGCACGGTTCCATCAGGAAAAAATACGACAGGGAGTTTGGGGATTTCTGGAGAGACGCCTTCAACCAACTCCCGTGCGCCGGAATCTTTTTCGATATCCAGCCATTGATAGGGGATTTGATGCCGTGTAAGAAAGTCCTTCACTTCATGGCTGGTCAATGACCATAGGGTGCCAGCAATACGAATCCCTTCATAAGGTAAGCGAACATGCACTTTCCAATCTTCGAGTAGCTCATCCAGAATTGGATACAGCCGTTCTTCAGGTGGATGCCAGGGTTTCATCAAATAGTAGTCAAGACCTACTTCATTAATAGAGTCAATTGCGGCCTGCGTATCGGCGTATGCGGTCAGCAAAACACGCTTGGCTTGCGGATATGTCATGATCGCTTCGGAGAGAAATTCCACACCGCTCATCTCGGGCATGCGCTGGTCAACCAAAAATAGAGCGACGGTTTCATTGCGCTGTTCCAGTTTCTTTAGATAATCGAGTGCAGCCTTGCCCTGATTGATAGGGATGATACGGTAATCCTGTCCATAATGGGTGCGCAGATCACGCTCGACAGAATTCAAAACGGATGGGTCGTCGTCAATAGTAAAGATGACTGGTTTTGCCATTTTCTTGAAAGCCTATACCTCAACTTGAAGAAGTAAGAAATAAATGTTTATTATCTTGTTATTCTATCATTTAACTACGTCGAAGGCCGCTGGCACAGAGAAATATTTTCAATACTATGTTCTCTCATCTTAAAGGAAATTAATGATTCCCACCCACTATCTGTGTAACAGTTATCAACGGATTTCGTTTCAACTATTAAGCAAATACAGAATCTACGTAAACCAAAATGAGACAATGGATGTTTTACATCCAAGGATGTTGAAATGAATATCATTTTATGGATTGCAAGCATAATCATGAATACAAAAGCCCGTATAGGCGGTTTACCCACCTCGTCATGGATATTCCTTACCGTTAGATCTCGCCCATCGAGCATGATCATTACAAAGAAGAAACACATCGATTATTAACCAAATAGCTAACAATTCTACAACTCAATCAAGCAACACTTTGGGGGTTAGTTTCCCTTGAGGATGAAAGGAATGAGAAAGCTTTTATCTAACTTGCCCCAGATCCTAAAGCTTACTTACCAAGAATGGAAGGAAGATCGCGCTTCACGCCTGTCTGCTGCGCTGGCCTACTATACGATTTTTTCCCTTGCCCCTTTGCTTGTGCTCGTCATAGCCATAACAGGACTGATCTGGCAAGCGGATGTCGTGCGGACACAATTGATGAATCAAATTCAAAGATTAGTAGGAACGCAGGGAGCAAATTTCATTGCTGGCCTGATATCCAATGCTAGTAATCCGACTGGAGATATTATCGCTACTATCCTTGGGATCATTACCCTGCTATTAGGTGCTTTAGGCGTTTTTAATGAACTGCATAACTCGCTCAATATCATTTGGGATGTAGAGGAGGAAAAGCCGAAGGGTTTTCTTCAATCCGTCAAGAAAGTCATCGTTGACCGCTTCCTCTCCTTTACTATGATCTTGGGGATCGGGTTTCTCTTGCTCGTTTCATTAGTCATTAGTACAGGTCTCTCCGCTTTCCAGCAAACAGTTGGTAATGCGATTCCGCTCTCAGAGATTTTTCTACAGATTGTGAACCTGGTCATATCCATTGGCGCGATCACCCTGTTATTTGGAATGATCTATAAGATTCTGCCGGATGCTGAAATTGCCTGGCGGGATGTTTGGATAGGAGCGTTTGTGACTTCTATCTTGTTTTCGTTGGGCAAATTTGCGATTGGGCTGTATCTGGGGAATAGTGCTATTAGTTCTTCCTTTGGCGCAGCAGGCTCGTTGGTGCTATTGCTGGTGTGGATCTATTATTCGGCCCAAACTCTCTTCTTCGGTGCGGAGTTTACGCAAGTGTATGCAAATAACTACGGCTCAAAAATTGTTTCTGAAGATGCAGAAAAAGCAAAGACCCCACAGATATCACAACCTGAATCTACAGGAGCCAAAGATTTGAGAAGGCAACCTGTGATCCCGGTTACAGCCTCTATGCCGGAGAATGGAAGCAAGCTCGAAAGAGAAAACCAGCAAACAGCGCGCTTTTTGTTTGGATTAATGGCTGCATCTTTTTTCACTGGAATTCTTACAACGATATTTGGTTTCAAGAGAAAGTAATAACGCTCTAGATCATCTCTAAGACAAGACTTCCGACGCCCCGGTGTCGGAAGTCTTTAGCTTATTGATTCATAATTTGCAAGTAATATTTGTCAAACGCGGCGGGCAAGGCTTCACGGGGCGAATAGGGGCTTGGCTGATACGCCCGTGACGAGACGCCAATCTGGCTCAATTCACACATGTGCCAATCCTGCCGATTGGTAATATCCCAGAACTCGATGCCATCTTCAGGATGAAAATCCGCATGGCTAAAACTATCTGGATGAAACAGCCACTCACAATGAATGATGCTCTGCTTTGGCGATTGCGGCCAGATGGTATGGAACATCACATAATCAGGATGCAAGCTGAGCAACATATTCGGTGAAATGGAATAGTAGTACACACGCTGATAGTCTTCTTGCTTAAGATCACCGACAGGCAATGAGCAGACGTTTCCACTCAGGGTGAGGCTGCTTGCGCCTTCGATTGACATATAGCCACCGATAAAGGGACCCGCGATCAAGTCATTCTCGCCTGAGTTATAGGGACTGATCTTCGCCAGTAGCGGATGAACAGTTGGACAGTGGTAACACTCATTGTAGTTCTGGAAAATGAATTTCCAGTTGGCTTTCACATCGTATGTGATACGTCGCGCGGATTTGAGAAGGGAAAGATTCCAGCCATCGAACTTATTCAGCAGTGGGGCAAATGCCTGCTCAAACGGCTCGTGTGATTTTGCCAGATTGAGAAAGATAAATCCTTCCCATACATGCAAGTTGACCGCGTGCAGAGGAAAATCTTCTTTATTGAAATCTGCCACATCCTTCATCAGCGGCGCGCCGATAAGCTTACCATCGAGGGAGTATGTCCATGCGTGATACGGGCACTGGATAGTTTTGCTGAAGCGTCCCTCAGTCTCTTCGCACATATGAGTGCCGCGGTGTCGGCAAACATTGTAAAACGCGCGGATTTCACCGATCTGGTCATGCAGAACGATCATACCTTCATCGAAGGCATTTACTAAGAAGTAATCGCCCCTATTTGGAATGCGGCTGACGTGTCCTGCACAGAACCAGTGACAAGTAAAAATCTGTTCAATCTCTTTGGTAAATATCTCGGTTGAAAGATAGTATTCGCGGCTGAGGGTTTTTGACCCTGTGAGAAAAGTCTGCTCGGGTTTGAAAAACGTAGCCATAGGTTCCTCCTTTGACGGTCGAATAAAAAGACCGCAGGCTCCTTTAGTAGATGCCTACGGCCATAAACTCGGTCACGGTATTTCCGCGCCGAGTGATTAACCATCACGATCAACCAAAACTTCAGGGACAGCGTTTATTCTTAACAAAGCAAAGAAAAAGGAATTCATAGCTCCAATTTTAACTTATTTTTTCAGGATGATTTGCGCTGCATTCCTCCCACTCGCGCCGCTGACTCCGCCTCCGCCATGGCCTCCGCTTCCGCAGAGATATAGCCCATCAATCGGCGTCTTGTGATTCGACCAGCCAGGGATAGGCCGCATGAACAAAAACTGGTCGAGCATAAGTTGACCGTGATTCAAGTCGCCCTCGGTGAGACCGTAGGTTTGATCAAGGTCGAGAGGAGTAATAGTGTGGCGAGAAACGATTGATGGGTTGA
>WNGB01034390.1_pt1 | contig 10740 bp, 7 predicted proteins | sample 5400681 | NCBI WGS metagenome assembly WNGB01 (sample SAMN13153367, study PRJNA577476) | soil metagenome | isolation source: 115 cm soil or saprolite under grassland replicate 2 | place: USA:California | collected 2016-06-15 | reverse complement strand
TCCAATCGGCGCAGCGTGAACTGCCGCCCCTCCTCGACTTCCAGCGTGATCTCGACGTCGCCCTCCTCCGGCGTCTTGTCGATGAACTTCGGGATGAAATTGACGTCGGCCTGGATGAAGCCCTGCGTCCCATAGAGGTCCTTGATCCCCTTGTAGACGTTCTCAGAGATCTTCTTGGAGTCCACCCAATCGCCCACTTTCATGCCGGAGTAGGCCGTGACGATGCCCGGCTGGAAGAGGGCCACGCCCTTCTCCTCGACCTTCGAGATCTTGTAGCGCCGTCCGACCTCTATCGGAATGCTGATCTTCAGCCCGGGGCCGGATTTTGCAGATAGCCCTTCGTCCCCAGGAAGTAGCGCACCCGCTCCAGGTCGTCCATCAGCTTGTCTTTGAAGTAGATGTCCTTCGACGAGAAGTTCGAGAAGAGGCCCGCCTCCTTGACCAGCTTCATCGCCCCGCGCAGCCTCCGCTGCGAGAAGCCGTCGCGCGCGCCCATGAATTGAATCTCCTTGACGCGGACTCGCTTGCCCTCGTCCACGTCGAAGACCAAACCCACCGTGGTGGCCGAAATCTCCTCCACTTCGACCTTGACCTCGGCGTTCGGATGCCCCTTCTCGGCCAGCAGCTCACGCAAGACCAGGCGGGCGCGATTGGCTTTCGCCGGATCGAATTGTGACTCCATGCTGACCTGGACGGTCTTTTCTTTGAACCGGGTCAGGACCTCGCTCGCGGTGACCGACTTCATGCCGCGATAATCTATGGCGCGGATGATCGGGTATTCCTTGACCTGGAAGATGATGATCTTGCCGCCGCGCGGGCCGTCCTCGACGAAGAGCTTGGTGGCGAGCGGGTCGAAAAGCCCCATCTGAATGATGGACTGCAGGTCACGCTGCGCCAGGCTCAGGTCGAATTTATCCTGCGGCTTGCTCTGGACGTAGTAAAGGACCGATTCGCGTGGGATGCGGCGGTTGCCGCGGATCTCCACTTCTTCGACGAAGGCCTCCGACGCCTGAGGACTTTGCGCCAGAGCGGGCCTAACCGAAACGAAGGAAACTATCGCAATGATTATTGCGCTTGCCAGTAAGAAAACGCCTCTGGTCATGAAAGCTCTCCCATTGAACAATGTTGATCCGATCATGGAGTTGGTCATGGATTAAACTTTGGAGGAAATCACCAGCCGCTTTGGAAGTGATTGACAGCGAATGGCGAACGGGAACGGGGTCTCATTTCCGACGCGCCACAAACACCGCCGTCGTCATGAACGATCCGCATTGCCAAGATTGCAGCGATAATTCAAGAACGGGGATTATACGCTAATACTCCGCGCTTGAATAGTCAGATTCCAAAGTCGGGATTTCCGGCGCGCCCAAGCGAACGTCCGCCAGGCGCGCCACTCCGGATTTCATCGGGGGGTACGAAAATACTAAGCAGTCAGGTGGATACTTTGAGGCCTGATCATTTGGATAATAGTCTACCCGACCAACACCTCATCGGGGTCATTCAATTCCTCGGCGAGATTTCCGGGCAGCGCGACGCCGCTCACCGAACGGTAATTCAACGCGTCGCCGTCGAGGAAGACTTCGATCAGCGGGGCGGACCCGACGCGCCCTTGAATGAGGGCCTCCGAGAGCGGGTCTTCGACGTATTTCTGGAGAGCGCGGCGCAAGGGGCGCGCGCCGTAGGTGCGATCGGCGCATGTCCGGTCGACGACCCAGCGCTTGGCGTCTTCGGTCAACCGGATTTCGAGTTTGCGCCGTTGGAGCGTCCGGTTGAGTTGATCAACGAGCAAGCCGACGATCCTCAACAGGTCGTCGTCAGTCAGCGGCTCGAAGATGATGATCTCGTCAAGGCGGTTGATAAATTCCGGGTTGAAGGTTTCGCGCACGGCGGCCATCACGCGGTCTTCGTTCATGGCGACGCCATGATCGTGGGACGATTGGAAGCCCAAACTCGCGCTTTTGTTGATGAACCTCGCCCCGAGGTTCGAGGTCATAATCACGATCACGTTCTTGAAATCGACCTGGGCGCCGGCCGAATCGGTCAGCATGCCGTCTTCAAAGACCTGGAGCAATATGTTGAAGATGTCGGGGTGCGCTTTTTCAATCTCGTCGAGGAGGAGCACCGAATAGGGGTTGCGGCGAACGCGCTCGGTCAACTGGCCGCCCTCGTCGTAGCCGACGTAACCCGGAGGCGATCCGATCAGCTTCGACACCGAATGTTTCTCCATGAACTCCGACATGTCAAGTCGGATCATCGAGCGTTCGGAGCCGAAGAGGAATTCGGCCAATGAGCGCGCGACCTCGGTCTTGCCCACGCCGGTCGGCCCCAGGAAGAGGAACGACCCGACAGGCCGCTGCGGATTCTTCAGACCCGCGCGCGAACGGCGGATGGCGCGAGAGAGCGCCGAGATCGCCGATTCCTGGCTGATCACGCGCCTGTGCAACTCTTCCTCGATCCGCAGCAATTTGACCATTTCCTCTTCCTGCAGAGAGGCGACCGGGATGCCGGTCCAGCTCGCGATCACGTCGTCGATGTCTTGCTTGTTGACCAGCGCGGCGAAATTCTCATAATCCTGCGGCTCGTAATATTGCGGCGGGCGGCGCGAGTTGGAGGAATAGATCCGGTCGCGGTCGCGGTAATTTCCGTAATCGCGCGTCTCCGGACGGTAATCCCTCTGCTGCCAGCGGGGCGGGGGCGGGACGTAGCCGCTCTCGCGCTGGACGCGCAACTTCACGCGGGCGCCGGCCTCGTCGATCACATCGATGGCTTTGTCGGGTAGGAAGCGCTCCGGCAGGTAGCGGACCGATTGATAGACCGCCGCCTCGATGGCGTCCTCCGCGTAGCGGACGTTGTGGTACGACTCGTAGCGGTCTTTGATCCCTTCGATGATTTGAATGGCCTCCGACTCGTTCGGAGCGGGGACTTTGACGGCCTGGAACCGGCGCTCCAGTGAACGATCTTTCTCGATCGATTTGCGGAACTCGGCCGTGGTAGTCGCTCCGATGCATTGAATCTCGCCGCGCGACAGCGCCGGCTTCAGGATGTTCGCCGCGTCGAGGCTGCCTTCGGCCGAACCGGCGCCGATCAGCGTATGCAACTCGTCGATGAAGATGATGTACTGCGGATTGTCGGTCAGTTCGCGCATGATCGTCTTCATGCGCTCCTCGAACTGCCCGCGATATTTCGTCCCCGCGACGACCAGACTCAGGTCGAGCCCCAGAATCCGCTTGTCGGCGAGGAAGGACGGCACGTCGCCGTTGACGATCCGCTGCGCCAACCCCTCGACGATCGCCGTCTTGCCGACGCCCGGCTCGCCGACCAGCACCGGGTTGTTCTTCGTTCGGCGGCAGAGGATTTGAATGACGCGGTCGATCTCTCTTTCTCGCCCGACCAGCGGGTCGAGCTTGCCTTCGAGGGCGGATTCGGTCAGGTCGCGGCTGAATTCGAACAGGTGCGGCGTCTCTTTGCGGGCATGGGCGTTGCGCTCCATGTTGGCCTGGCGCATCAGGTCCTGGCGGATGTCGGAAAGTCTCAGGCCGCGCTCGTAGAGGATTTCGGCGGCGACCGAGTTCTCTTCGCGCAGCAAGCCGAGCAGCAGGTGCTCGGTGCCGATGTGTCGGTTGCCGAGCCGCTCGGATTCCTCGGCGGCGAACGCCAGCACGCGTTTCGCCTCGCCCGAAAGCGGCAGGTCGATCTGAGAGGAGATGCGGTCGCGCACGACCGTCCGATTTTCTATCTCCTTGCGGATCAATTCGACGTTGGCGTGCGAGCGGTGAAAGAACCGCGCGGTGAGATTCTTGTCCTCGCGGATCAGTCCCAGCAAAATGTGTTCGGCTTCGATCTGGGAAGCGCCGAACTGGCTCGCTTCGTAGCGGGCAAAGAAAATGACGCGACGCGCTTTTTCCGTATATCGTTCGAACATCTTAAAATCCGACCTCAATAGGCTCTGAGCGCCCCGCCTTCCAACCGCAAGGCGCGGTCGCACAAGCCGGCCAATTTCTCGTTGTGAGTGACGATGACAGCGGTCAATCGCTCTTCTCTCTGCAACTGCCTGATCAAGGCGTGAACCTCATCTCCCGTGCGCTGATCAAGATTTCCGGTCGGCTCGTCGGCCAGGAGCAGCGCGGGCGAAGAGACCAGCGCCCTGGCCAAAGCGACCCTCTGCCGCTCGCCCCCCGAAAGCTCGCCGGGGCGATGGCTGGCGCGCCCGGCCAACCCGACACGATCGAGCAGGACGTCGGCCCGATGGGCGGCGTCGCGTTTCGCCGCGCCGCCGATCAATAAAGGCATCATCACGTTCTCTGTCGCAGAGAATTCAGGGAGCAAGTGATGAAACTGAAAAACGAATCCAATGCGCCGGTTGCGAAAGCATGCCAAGTCTAGCTCAGCGTTTTTTGCGATGTCAAACTCACCTATTTTCACGCTCCCCGAAGTGGGCCGGTCCAGCCCCCCTAACAGGTGGAGCAGCGTCGATTTGCCCACCCCCGACTCGCCCGTGACGGCGACCATCTCGCCGCGCGCCACCTCCAGATTGAGGTCGTGACGGCGACCATCTCGCCGCGCGCCACCTCCAGATTGAGGTCGCGAAAGACGACGACCTTCTCCGCGCGACCTGAATATATCTTAGTCAGGTCGACGGCGCGCAGTAAAACATCCCCGTTTCTTCGTATATTATCCAACTTCATCTATATTAGCCACAGAGACACAGAGCCACAGAGACAAGGAGAGGGGGAGACAAGGAGAGGGGGAGACAAGGAGAATCTTCTCCCCTTCCCCTTGTCTCCCCGGCTTTCATCAAACCGTCGACCAGCGAGATGAAAAACGGGAAGTTGCCGAACGGCGAATGCGATTCGACGTGAACTCCTCGTTCATTAAACGTGGTCGCGCTCGTCGCCAGACGCAGCCGTTCGAGCGCGGACGGCCTCGACGGCGCCCGTCCCGCCCAACGCGCGATCGAGGAGAGCATTTCGCCGGTCTCTTCCTTCGCCGAAGTGAAGCTTTTGACCGCCGCCGGCCCCCGCGTCTTGTCCGCGGCGGCCAGATGCGGCGAGTCGTTGAAACTCCGCCCGCTCTGACGCGCGTCGATCAACTGCGTCAGGCGCTCGCGCGCGCCGAGCGCGAGGAAGTCTCCGACGATGACCGCCGCCCCGTGGCGCGCGTCGCTCGAAGTGAAAATCTCGCGCCCCTTGTATTGTTCGCGCAAAAGTTTCGCGCCGCGCTCCGTGAAGACGCGTTCGATCAGCGTCTCGACGAAAGCCTCGTTGCGCTGCGAGATCAGCCAGACGCGATCCTTCGCTTCACCGGTCATGTTGAAATTGGCGATCTCGTCGCCAATTGCGCCGTCGGCCTTGTCGTTCTCTTTTATCCCTAGAAAAACGTCGAGCGCGCCGATGATGAACGTATGCAGCACGATGCTATGCCCCACGCCGACCCGCGCCGAGATCGCGGCCTCTATTCCGTCGAGCGCCTTGATCGGGTTTTCGACGCCGATCAACGTCACGTCCCTGGCCTCCGCCGGGATCACATCCATTATCTCGGCGCCGCGTTGCGCGCCCGAGTTCGGTCGCTGCGGCCCGGCCGGTTTTACGGCGGCCCTCAGCGCGTCCGCCAAATCGGGTTTGCAGAGCAACATATAGCGGTCGACGACGGCGCCGTTTTCAAAACTCGCGCCGTAAGCTATGCCGTCGGTCGCGCGCGACGAGAAATTGGTGAAGACGTCGCCCATCATCCCGGCCGTCGCCGCCTTGCTCAGCGTGTCGCCCGAAACCAGAAAGGTCCAGAACCGCAGCAGCCGCGTCACGCCTTCGCCCGTTACGAAACCGAACATCGCGCCATCGGCGCCCGCCGGCTCGACCAGCGGGCGCGAGTTCCGCAAGTGAAAGTTATTGACCATCGAAGGCGCGCGCCCGAGCCGCGTGTCGATGCAGTCGCGCAGCGGTTCGGGGTGATTGGCCAGGATCAGCTCTCCATCGATCTGAGCCGTCAATAACTGCTTGTCCGAATCGCCGGCGCGCCAGATCTCGAACGGGATTCCGGCGTACTCGCCGCCCTCTTTGACGAAGCGCCCGAAAGCGCGCTCCGCGAACTGCGGCAGCCTCTTCCCGGCGACTTCGCGCAGGAAATCGGCGTCGCTGTGCGTCTCGGCGATCAACGCTATTCGGGGCTTCACCTGCTCCCCGCGAACTTCAAGCCCGGTGATCACCAGGGCGAATTGCGAGCGGGCGAGCATCGCCGCCTCCCCCCTGCCGGTCATCCGCGCGATCCAATCTCCAAAAGGCCACAGGCCGATCTTGCCGAAGTAATCCAACTCCTTCGGGATGCCGTAAGCGGGCGCGAGTTCGCGCCAGGCCTCGGTCAAGGTCAGGTTGTCGATCAATTGCGGCCAGTTGTTGATTTCAAGATAGCCGAGCGCAGTTTCGGGCGCGTAGGACGCCATGACCACCGGTTTCGGGCGGCGCGCGTAAATCCATGCGCCCACCGCGAGCGACAACAACAAGATGATAAGTGACGCGAGAATTAATCGTTTGCGTGAGAATCGAAATCTTCCTCTCCGGGAAGCTTCCCCGCCCTTTGCGCCTACTTGGTAAAAGAAATCGTCGTCCACTTTCAACGTCCTATGAAACATGTCGAATTTCTTATCTCAGCCGCTTCTCAAAAAAATCCAGAACGCGCCTCTCGTACTCCTCTTTCACCATTTGATGTACATCAACATGCACCGCTTCTTCAACCAGCCAAAATTCCTTCGGCTCGGCCGCGGCGGCGAAAAGCTCGCGAGATTCATCCAATTTGGTGTGTCGGTCTTTCGCGCCGGCGATGAAAAGTTTAGGAGCTTTGATCGCGCCGACGCGATCAATCGGCCGCAACGCCTCTTTCTCGATTCCCGCGCGTAATGGCAATTGCATAATTAACAACCGCCCCAAACCGCGCGCCCAAGCGCCAAAATATTTCTCCATCCTGTCCGCCGTAGCCCGCTCGATGTCCGGATAGACCGCTTCTAACACCATCGCGTCAACTTCAAGCGCCGGAGACGCCAACACGACGGCGGCGCCTCCCATCGAAAGTCCTATCACGCCCAACTTCTCGCCGGGACAATTCTTCCTCATGAACTCCACGGCGGCCTGCGCGTCGCGGCTTTCGAGGTAGCCTATTGTAATCTGTTTTCCGGGACTTTCTCCGTGCGCCTGAAAATCGAAGAGCAGAACGCTGTAGCCTGCTTCGCTCAGAAACGACGCGCGCCCCAACATCTGCCGCCGGTCGCCGCGGAAACCATGCGTTAACATGAGCGCGCCCGCGCCCTTGCGTCCTGGAATCAACCATCCGCGCAGTTTCGAGCCGGAGCCGCTCTCAAATTCTACATCACGTCCTTGTAAATGAGCCGGAAGCGCGCCCACTGAATGATTGGCCGGGCGGCTCAAAAAACTTCCGGCGCCCCAAACCGCGCAACAGAAGAACACAGGAATCGCGGCGGCGCAAAACAGAACCTGCTTTCTCTTGGCGTAAATAACCGATCTCATTTTCCAGGTTCAATAGGCGCAAAGGCGGCTGAGATATTCTCAGCCGCCTTTGCGGTTTTATTTTTTGTTCCTTGGCTCACAGGTTTACGCTCTAATTCTGATAGGACTTATAGGACCTATAGGACCTATAAGTCCTATTCAAAATTCTCCCGGAGACGATCACTTCTTCGATGACCGCGTCAGTTTGCGGGCGCGCTCGGCTAGTTGGGCCGACTGCGGGATCTCGGCTATCGCGCGCTGCAATTGTGTATCGATATCCACCGTCATTCGCCTCTGCGTGTCGACGCCGTAAGCCGCGATCAGCGCCTCTTCGCGGATTTTCTGCCTCGCCCATTCGAAATTCTCGTCGACCGCCTTCATCGTCAGACTGACGTCATGATTCTTCGCCAGAAAATCGACCATGAAATCGCGGTAGGCTTTCATGATCTGATCGTCGATGACGAATTCGCCGGGCTGCGGCTGGTGATCGAACTCGATCGACTCGCGCTTGAAACCGGGGGCTGTGGCGACGCGCCCGGCCATCAATTCGCGCACGAACATGAACAGCCCGGTGGTCCAGATCGTCCCCTGGGCGTCGCTGAACGTCGGGGCATCGACCTTGATGTCGGGGTCGATGCCGCCTCCGCCGTAAACCGCGCGTCCCGTATCGGTGCGGCGCATGTCGTTGTGAGGCGCAGGCGCCGTATTGGAGCCGTTCGCGGTGCGGCGGAAGTGGTATTCGTAGCTCGACCCGTTCGAGTAATCGCGTTGGATGAGACGTCCGCTCGGCGTGTAATACCGCGCCGTGGTCAGCGTCAGCCCCGCGCCCCCGAATAGCGGATAGATCGTCTGCACCAGCCCTTTGCCGAAACTGGGTTCGCCGACGATCATGCCGCGGTCGTGATCCTGAATAGCCCCGGCCACGATCTCGGAGGCCGAAGCCGAGCCGTCGTCAATCAAAACTACCATCGGAAAAGTTTCGGGCATTCCCGATTCGGCCGGCCAGTCCCTGTCGCCCCCGCGCCCCCTCCCACGAACCGAGAGGATGACCTGACCGCGCTGCAAAAACTTGTCGGCGACCCTAATCGCCTGTTCGAGAAAACCGCCCGGATTCGCGCGCAGGTCAAGCAGCAGCGAATTCATCCCTTGCGCCTTCAAAGCGGAGATCGCCGAGGTCAGCTCGTCGCTCGTCGTCGAATGGAAGCCGCGCGAGAGCGCGACGTAGCCCACGCCCGGCTTGACGATGTAATAACCGGAGATCGAAGGCAGGTCTACGGCGGCCCGGTCCAGCCGTATCGTGAGCGGTTCGGCCACCCCCGCGCGGCGGACGGTCACTTTGACTTCCACGCCGAGTTCGCCGCGCAGATTGTCACGCACCTGATCGGAGTTCCAGGTCTCCGTGCTCTTTCCGTCAATGGCGATGATCTGATCGCCGTATCGCAACCCTCCTACGGCGGCGGGCGTGTCCTTGAAGGTCTCGATGATGTAAACGCCGCGATGCCGCCCCAGGATCGAGGCGCCGATGCCGTAATACTGGCTGCGCTGCTCCATCCTCATCTCTTCGAACGCCTTGCGGTCGTAATAATTCGAGTGCGGGTCGAGCGTCCGGAGCATGCCCTGGATCGCCGTCGTGGTTAGCGCTTCGTATTCGACTTCTTCGACGTAATTTTCACGAATCAGGTCGATCGCCGCGACATAGTCGCGGCTCAAATGATCCAACGCCAACTTGTCATCCACGATCGCCTGCGGGCGAACGTATGCGAAGCTGATCAACGCCGCGACCGCAATGGCAATGACCGGGAACCGCCGCCACTTACTTATCATTAGTAGGCGCCTCCTAAGCGCATAAGAAGGTGAAAAACCACGGGGAGTGGGATTGCGGATTGCGGATTGCGGATTTGAAAACCCAGTAATTGCTTTCTTTTCAAATCCGCAATCCGCAGTCCGCAATCCGCAATCCTACTAACCGCCGCTAATACTAGCCAAACTCAATTGACATTGAAAGTGGCTCCTTCAGATTTCGGCGCCTGTCATTGGTTGAGTCGCGCATGAACTCAACGGCGAATGGCGGACGACCATTGACCAACGGCAAATGACAAATGGCGAATGGCGAATGTAATATGGAAAATGACATGGTCATTACGAGTCCTTCCAACGAACGTCTGAAACACGCTCGCCGCGTCCGCGACGGGTGCGAGCCGGATTTGATGTTCGTTGAGGGCGCCCGTTTGGTCCAGGAATGTTTGCAATCGGGCTTGAAGCTGAGGGCATGTTTCCACGAGGCTGACCCGACTCCGCTGGCCCAAAGACTTATCGATGAGATGGCGAGCCGGGGTTGCCCTCTCTACCCGGCGATTCGCATCGCGCTTGAGACGGTCGGCGACACCGTCAACACCCAGGGGCTGATCGTGATCGCGGAAAGGCCCGAATTCAATCTCATCCGCGCTTTGCAGGCGCGAGACGGCGTCGCGCCGCTCCTCGTCTGTCTGGATTCGGCGCAAGACCCCGGCAATTTCGGGACGATAGTCAGGACGGCCGAGGCGGCCGGGGCGAGCGGAGTGGTGGCGACGAAAGGATCGGTCGACGCGTTTGCGCCGAAGACGCTACGAAGTTCGATGGGGTCGGCTTTCCGATTGCCAGTCGTGGCCGGAGTCGAGGGCGGAGATTTGGCGCTCGCGAGCAGCGCCGCAAAAATGAGAATGGTGGCGACGACAGCCGGCGGCGAAACCATATATACCGATTATGATTGGCGCAAACCAACAGTGGTCGTCTTCGGCAACGAGGCGCGCGGCGTCGGACGGGAGTTGTTGGAACGTTGCGACGAGCGTTTGCGTATTCCGTTGCGCGCCCCGGTCGAATCTTTGAACATAGCCGCCGCGGCCGCCGTCATCTTATTCGAAGCGGCCCGGCAGCGACGAGGAATGGGGAGTGGATAGTGGATAGTGGGCAGTGGATAGTGGATAGTGAGCAGTGGGCAGTTGGATTATTGTGATATAGAATATCCGTCCGCTATCCACTGCCCACTATCCACTGCCCACTATCCACTATCCACTATCCACTGCCCACTCCCAAGGATTTCAAATATGGCGGAACGTAATACGAATGACGCTGATTTCTCCAGCCGCCTGGAGTTTTTCGCGCGGCGGTTATTCGAGCGCATCGGCGCCGCGATCGATTTCGCGCTGCGCAGAGGCGGCGGGTTTGAAGGCGGCGCTCGCGCCGATCTGGCCTCGCTCGGGCCGCTCAT
>WNGB01019148.1_pt1 | contig 10740 bp, 11 predicted proteins | sample 5400681 | NCBI WGS metagenome assembly WNGB01 (sample SAMN13153367, study PRJNA577476) | soil metagenome | isolation source: 115 cm soil or saprolite under grassland replicate 2 | place: USA:California | collected 2016-06-15 | reverse complement strand
CGTCGGCGCGGGAGGGTGTGGGGTGCGTAAACTCGGTCCGGGCATCGAATCGCCGAGTTTGCAGGCCAAACGCGGAGGCTGCGAGTCGGTCGCAGCGCTGGGCTGACGGCAACGTGTTCGTGAGCGGCGGGTAACCTCCGCGTTCTTTCCACAGCTTCTCCACAGGCCAACGCGGCTGCGCGGCGATCGGCCGGCACACTCCCGCGTTCGAGGACCGACCAGCTCTGGCGGGTCAGTGGCGGAAGAGGTTGATCAGCTCGCCTCGCTGCCGATCGGTCAGACCGGCGAGCGTCTTCGAGTGAGCGATCCCACACTCGGCGAGGATGCGGCCGGCTCGGACCGAGCCGATCTTCGGCACCACCAAGAGGAGATCGCGCATTCGCGCTGTCCTCACACAGGCGGGTGGGTCCGCGAGGATCTGCACGAGCTCGATCTCTCCCGCCGCGAGCTGCTGCTTCAGCCTCGCCCTCGCCGTCCGTACCGCGTTCGCCTGTTCCAGCGCACGCAGACGCTGTTCGCGCGATCGACCCGGAACACCCGCACCGACGCTGCCCTCTGACACGGGGCGATTCTGGAGCCCGAACGGGCCCGTGGTCAACAGGCAGCTCCGCACGATCAGCCTCTGCGCCCATCAACTCCCGCCCCTGGCGCCCCAGCCATCGCTGATCATCGCGAGGCGCTCCCAGGCAGGTCCTCCCCTAAATCGCCCGCTCGCGAGGCGGACGCGAATTTAGGCACCCCACAGGCCAATCGATTGCGAAGCCCGCCACGATCTGGTACTCGCGCGCGCGTGAAACCAAGAATAGAGGGGGCTACCGCTGGCCGGTATTCACCGAACCCCATTTTGGAACCCCTCACGTACCGAGCGCTCTACCTGCTACCACCGAACGGCCGGGACCCAACCCTGCCGAACGCGGCTGCTGCCGACATCCGCCGACGCGACCGACTCGGCGGACTCATCCACGAATACAAGGCCGCCAGAATTGCGAACCCTACGTGGCGCTCGCGTTCGCTGCCTTCTCGCGCAGCGCGGCGATCAGCTGGGTCGGCGCCGGCGCGCCTTGGTCGGCTGCGGCCTCCAGGAGACGCGCCGCCTTTTCGAGTTCGGCGGCCGACATGACGGTGCTGGCGTCGATAAGGTCGGCTGCCCGACCGAGGTCGGGCGAGCGGCGCTGGAACGGTGAGGCGAGCCGCTTGGCCTCGATGTATGCGAAGTGCGGCCGCAGGACATCGTTGGCGAGCGCTACGCTGATGGCGACGATCCCCTCTTCTAGGTGGTCGCCGCCGATCGCCACCGTGAGCAATACGTCCGGTGTGCTTATGATTTGCAGCGCCGCCTCGGCGTGCGCTTGATCGAGCGCGGCGAGGACCATTACGTACGCTTCGCCTGCGACACGGAACGGCACGCCGTCGACCTCCCACTCCCCTTGGACGCCGATGCTGTAGGGCCCGGGCATCGGGAACAGGGCCCCGTCGGCTCCGCGTAGGAGCGTCACCGAACCCCTCCTTATCTCACCTTGGGCAAGGGGAGCGACGCGGCGGTCGGTCCCCCGCACGAGCGACCGGAACGAGCGCACGTTTCCGGCCGGGTCCCTCACCCAGCCGCATAGGTGGCCGGCCTTCAGCGAGAGGTCGGCAGGCGCCGGGACGACTTCCTCGGTTTCGTTGTGCAGGAAGATTGCGACGCGCACCGGCGCGCCGATTGGAACCGCCGCGAGCAGCGGGGTGACCTCGAGCCGGAGTCCCTCGGGCGCCACGAGCTCGTCCGCGGGGAGGGTTGGGGCCCGGTGATAGGAGAGCCCGAACGGTGCGCCGCCCGGGCGTACCCAGGGGTCGGGCATGTGCCGAAGTCGCCCACGGTCCTGTTCCTCGTAGGACCACAGGATGTTCTGCGGGAACTGCTGCGGCGCGACCACGTTGCGCGAGATCGCGTCCGTCGGGCACATGAAGCCGTTATCTGCGGTGTTGTGTTGCAGCCCAAGCGCATGGCCGATCTCGTGCACCGCGGTTCGGAAATAGGGATCCGTTGCCGAGCCGAAGCGCATTCCCCTGACGAGCCCCCACCTCTCCTCGTCGGGGATCATCCATTGCGACGCGATGCCGGCTGCCTCTCGGGGGACGTTGTTGGAGTCCGCCCCGCCCGTATCGAACATGCGGCCTCGCTCGTCTTTGTCCAGCCGCGGCACGCACAACAGCCAGAAGCGCCACTCCGAGTCGAGGTCGGCGCTGTCGCGTCGCGCGAGCATCGCCGCATGCATCTCGGCATCCGACCACGAGTCGCCGCTTGGCTCGGGCAGATCGGCGTCGCTCTCGACGAGCGTCACATCCCAACCCACCTCGTCGAAGATTGCGCGCCAGTCCACCCCGGCGTTGCTTGCGATCGGCAGCTCGCAGCCGGCGACTCTGTCGACCTCGACTACGGCCCGGCGGAGGTGTCGCGAAACCCACCCCACGGTGATCTCTCCGGCGGGCGCTCCACTCGTATCGTGTACCGCACCGCGCAGAAAGTCATCCCGGCTCGGATAGCCGGGTGGGGCCTCCGTCCGGTCCAGGCGCGCCGACAGGACGGCCTCGCTCGACCAGGTGTTCGAGGCTGGGTTGTAGCGGTAGAGCTCAAAGCCGAGGATTAGGTCGGCGGCATCCGTGGCGTCATCCAGTTCCGTCACCCGCACGTAGAAGCGATACCGCGCGCGCGCGAAGACAGGAATCCCAGCGCCGGGATTCGGCTCCTCGCGCTCCGGCTCCAACCCCGGCGCACCGACGGGCCCATTGAGGTAGAGATCGCCGCTCGCGACGGCACCGAACTCGTCACGCTCGACACGCAGCGTTCCGTCGTAGCGGACGGGCAGTGTCCGTGGCGCGCGCGCGTTGCGCGTCAAACGCACCAGGTGACAGCCCGCGCGCAGCATTCGCGCTGGGGAGCGAGTCGCCAGAGGTGCTGCGCCGGGGGCACCTGAATCCTCGACCAGCAGGCGACCTGCTTCGGAGCCGGAAAGGCGGTCGGGCAGCCTCGGCGCAGTGTCCGCGCGATCCGGCATGCCGTTGGGCCTGGGCAAGCGCGGCAAGGTCACGTCATCCCCTCGGCCGATTTCTTTGCTCGCCGTGTGAACTTCCGACGTACTTCGACTAGAAAACACCCTCGGCATCTGAGAACATAACGCGTGAAACGAGACGAACCCACACGCCCGCGGCCGCCCTCGGTGCCGAGCAGACGTGGGTCCGGGAAGACCGCGGCGCATGCGGCGGCGCGCGGATTGTTCAACCGCAAAGGAGCCGCGCAATGCCCCCTCGCATCGTCACCGCACGAAGCATCGGCCTGCAGTTCCGGACGAACCAGCTCGCCAGGATGGGGCCTGAGAACTCCACGGTCGGCCACTACAGTGGTGTAGCCGGGCGCGCCAAGAATCTCAAGGAAGGCATTGCGAAGGCGAAATCGTTCCATGCCTTCCACCTGAGCGAAGGTTGGGCGGGCATCGGATATCACTACCTCATTGCCGATGATGGCTCGATCATCTGCTGTCGCTCGACGTTTCACCAAGGTGCGCACGTCAAGAACAACAATTCGGGTCGGATCGGCGTCAACATGCCTGGCACCCTGACGCCGACGATTCGTGATAAGCCCACCCGCCGACAGGCGCGGGCGTTCAACTGGTTGCTCCACAACGCGCACACCACGGCGATGCCACGGGTGCACCGCACGGATCGGGATTTGAGTCGTCTGCGGATCTTCGGCCACAAGGACCTGAATGCGACGGACTGTCCCGGCTTGTTCCACGCGATGTATCTGATGGGCGGCGAACCCTGGATCGAGCCGTCGGGCGACACGGACGAGCAGATCGACGACGGCTTCGTCGACCTGACGCCTCGAGAAGAAGCTGTCCTCGCCGAAGTCGACGCCGGGAACGCGCCAAACTTCGAAGCGGACGCTGAGTTGATCGGTCCGGACGAGGAGGAACTCGCGTCCGCATCCGACGCAGAGGAGAAGCTGGAGCTGCCCGAAGCCGACGAGGAGTTCGACGAGGATCTGAGCGGGCTGCTCGCCGAGATCGAGACGAAGCCAGAGCAGCCGGTCTGACCGCCACCCGCCGGTTGCCTACTCGACCGCGGCCAGCGCGGCGAGCTCGGCAGTCGTCACCGTCCCGTGATGGAAGACGTTGAACCGGAGACCGGGAACGTCTCGCACGCTCTGGACCAGCCGCGGGATCGGAAGATGCGGCTCGCCGTGCTCGGCAAAACAACCAAGCGTCGGTCGAATCTGCTCCCGCTCGAAGAAACGCGCCCAATCGTCGACACATTGACTCGGCTTCAGGTGCTCCGCGTTGAGATTCTCGTATGCCTGCGGCATCCCACGGAATTCTCCGCTCGCCCACGCGGCCCAATTAAGCGATGAATGAAACTTCGGGCGACCAAAGGAGGAGAAATAGGTGGGAAACCCGGGCTTGAGACCGCGATAGGCATCGACGAACTGCTGTGAGACCGGTCCAGTGGCGTGCTCGTACTGGATTTCCGCATCGACGATCGCGAAATCCGCCTCAGCAATGTCGATCGCCTTCGCCATCGCTTTCGCCTCGGCGATCGGCCTCGGCTGCGGTCGTCCAATAAAGCCGTGCACAGCCAGCCGCATGTTGTGCTCTCTCGTGGCGCGGCGCATCCCACGAAGCCAGTCGCGGTCGAGCACGGTCTCACCTTCAATGGCCTGGGCGGTCAGCCACTTGATTCCGTGCTGCTGTGCCCGCCTCGCCGCGGCCTCGGGATCGGGTCGCTGCCCGAGCGTCTGATACACCCACAAGCCGGTTACACGGGCCACTAAAGAATCGCCTCGGCAGATTAAAGCACGCGGCGTGCTGTGGACCGGGTTCCGTGTAATCCGGTTTCTAGATTCGGGCGACCTCGTTGATGATCCGGGAGGTCGTTTATGGCACGGAAGGGGTGCCACCATCGACTGGCGAAGTCTCCACCGATGCCCTGCGCGCTCGCGCCGCTGGGAGCGCTACTTCTTTTCACCTGCCAGCTGGAGTAGCTGGTCGCGGTGTTCGAAGGGACAGATACCTGTAGGTCATCCTCAGAGTCGCTAGTTGTCCAAACACTCACGACCCACGCGACACGCAGCGAGACGCGTGGGTGCAACAGAACAACGCTCCAACCTGTGGGTGCCGAAAACTCAGATTCGCGCCGTCGTCGATCGAGGAGCCGTGTCCACGTCGGTGTGCGACGTCCGCGTGGCACCCCGCGGCAGCTCTGAGCGCTCCTTCCGCGTGTCGGTCTCTTTCGCGCTTCCGCGCGTGTAACTGGCTAGGCGTGGGCCACGAAATCTTGTCTCCGTGGACAACAACACCCACGAAGGAGACTCGCGATTTGCCGCCGCTGGGACGGAGCGTGAGGTGAACCGACGAGCGGGCCGACCCGCCGTCACTGCCAGCAGTCCTTGCGGCCTTCGTTGTCTTCTTCCTCGAGCTCGCCGTCGTAGAGGTTGTAGACCTCCACCTACTCCCAGTAGTCGACCGCGTCGGCGCGGCGGAAGTTCAGCGCCTCGTCGGGGACGCCGGGGCGGACTCCGATCTTGCCGCTATCGGGGTAGATCGAAATCCCCGGCTGTCGAAGAGTCGAGAGGACCAGGACGCGGACGGGCTCGTCGGTGTCGTTAACGACGAGGTGGGCGCCATCGGGCCCGGCGCGGAAGCAGCCCGTGTCGCCGGTCCGGAGTTGCCGCTCTCCGTCGGGTGTCCGCACCGTCGGCCTGCCCGAGACGACGAGCAGCCACTCCTCGTTTCCGTAGTGGAAGTGGTAGGGGAAGGTCTTCTCGCCGGGAGGAAGCTCGTAGAGGCTCGCGCCGAACCTCGCTAAAGAGCGCCTAACAGAAAGGCTGCGGCGTCTGGGTCAGGTGGTGCGAGGCGTGCCCGCCCAGGCGCGCTCGCCGGTGAAGAGTGTTTGCGAGTCGACGAAGCAGATCGGGTTCTCGAAGGGTTCACGCGCGTAGAGACTGCGCTCGTCCCATGGCCTGACCTCGATGCCGGTTAGCTGGCGGCAGCCCGCTTGCTCTGCGCGCGCGCGCGGCGTCCAGGTCGTCGACGCTGAAGTAGACGTGTTGGGGATTCGGGCCGACCGGCTCGGGGTCGCCCGTGGGGTGCGAAAAACTCGCGTTCTGCCTGGTAATCATCATTTCTCGCGGCGCGAACCGAGTTTTGACACCCTTCACCCTGTGCACGGGCAAGCGTGCGGCAGCAGTGGTAGCGGGATTCGTCTCTTCATCGCAAGGCGTCACTCCGTGCGGTACTCAGTCGCGCCAACCGGCGAACCCGGGGGTTATCCGTCCGTGATCTCGGCCAACGCCTGCTCGCTCGCGTCAAGGACGCGCGCGAGTGCTGGCGAGCCCGGCAACTCCAACCAGTACGCAGTGGCTGAGCCAACCGACCTCGCGGTCGCCCGGCGCATACCCCATTCGAGGATGCGACCCGTGCATCTCTTGTTGGGCCATTCTGGGGACTCCTGCTGTACCGGCGTGCTCGCTCGTCTCGCGGCGCGCGGCCTGCCCGCCCGCATCGTCGCGTCGCCGCTGGCCCCACCTGCATGCGTGGCCTGGCGCCTCGCCGACGATGGGCTGACGAGCCGACTCGACCTTGGCGACGACCCGGCAGAGATTGCCGGGGTCTTGGTGCGCGGTACAGCCTGGTTCGATCCCGCCGGCTGGGCGCCCGGGGATCACGCCTACATGCAAGCGGAGATGCTGGCTGCGACCCTCGCCTGGCTCGCGGGCCTGCCCTGCCCGGTCATCAACCGTCCCTCGGCGGCACTCTGGTACGGGGGCCGCGCCTCGCTGCTCACCTGGCGCCCGCTCCTTCGCCGCTGCGGCCTGCCCGTCCCCGAACAGCTCATCACCAACGATCCCGCCGAGGCCCGCGCATTTCGCCGCCGCCTTGTGGCCGACGGCGTCGCCGGCGCGGTCTACGCGCCCCTGACCGGCGAGGCCCGGTATCTCGTCGCGACCGATGCCGCTTGGGAGGGCCTTGCCGACCTGCAGGAGCGCTCGCCGGTCTGCCTCAGCGAGCCGCACGGCGCGGCGCACCCCGCCTGCATCGTCGGCGGCAAAATAGTCTGGGACGACGAGGCGCCGCCCGAGAGCCGCGCGCTCGCGCCCCGCCTCCGCCAGCTCGCCGCCGCGACTCGCCTCGACTTCCTCGAAGTCGTGATCGCCCGTCTCCGTCGTGGCCTCGGGGTGGTGATGGTGGAGCCGATGCCGGTGCTCGAGCACTTCACAGCGCCCGCCCGCGCCCGCATCCTCGACGCGCTGACCGCGCTGCTCGCGCCGTTCGCAGCCGAACCGGAGGCGTTGCGATGATCCTCGTGTGCGGCGGCCTCGCCGACCGCGTCACCGAACTGGTGTGCGCCAGGCTGCAGCACTGCGGCTACCCCTACCGTCTGCTCGACCTCGCCCGCTATCCCGTCGGCTACCGCGTTGCCTGGCGCTGGACCGACGCCGGCCCCGCTGGCACCATCGCCGGGCCCGACTGGGCGCTCGATCTTGACGCGCTCACGGGCGTCTACGTCCGCTTCCTCGGCCCCGAGGGCCGCCTGCCGCCGCAAGGCGATCCCGAGGCCGCCGCGGCGCTGCAGTTCGAGGCGGACGCCGGGCTAGTGGCGCTCTTGGAAAACCTGCCCTGCCCAGTCGTCAACCGCATCGGCGGCGGAATGTCGAACAACAGCAAGCCCTTCCAAGCGCTCCTCCTCCGCCGCGCCGGCCTTAAGGTGCCAACGACACTTGTCACAAGCGACCCCGCCGCCGCTCGTGCTTTTCACGCCGAGTACGGCGAGGTGATTTACAAGTCAGCAAGCGGCATCCGCTCGATCGTCCGCCGTCTCGGCCCGGCCCAGCAAGCTCGGCTTGCATTCCTGCGACACGGCCCAGCTCAGTTCCAAGCGTTCGTTCCGGGCCGCAACGTCCGTGTGCACACGGTTGGCGACGCGGTCTTCGCCACCCGGATCGAGACCGAGGCGGTGGACTACCGCTACGCCCATCTCGACGGGCTAAACGTCGCCATGACGGCCGTGACCCTGCCCGCGGCGGTCAAGGCCGCCTGCCTACGTGCAGCCCGCGATCTCGACCTTCTCTTCGCCGGGATCGATCTCAAGGAGACCCCGGACGGGGAATACGTCTGCTTCGAAGTCAACCCGTGCCCGGGCTTCATTTACTACGAGCGCCACACCGGGCAGCAGATCAGCGCGGCGCTCGCCGACCTTCTCAACGGCACGGCGCCGGCCGCCTGGCGCGCGACCCGCCAAGCCACAAACTGACCCACTCAAAAGGAGGCAACCACGATGACCGACAAGGACACAGAAAAGGCCTCGAAGCAACCCTTCGTATCCCAGGCCGACCGACCCGAGGTCAGACTGAAATCCGACACCCCGCTCACCGAGCTCAGAGTGCGCGACCTCGCCTACCTCCTTGGCCAGGTCGGTGGCACCGGCAAAGACTTCTGGGACGGCAAGGACTGGCAGAAGGACGACTTCGACGGACCGCTGGTCATCAAAGGCTGGAAGGAAGAGAAGGAGTTCAAGGACAAGGAGAAAGAGAAAGACAAGGACAAAGAGAAGGAAAAGGAGAAGGAGAAGCTGGAGAAGCCCGAGGGCAAGGAACAGAAGGTCGAAAAGCTCGAGCCGTGTTCGAAGCCGGCACCCTGCGAGGCCCGGACCCGCGCCTCGATCAGGTGGTCCAGGCACTGTCGGGCCTCACAATGCGGGTCGCTCAGCTCGCCGACCAGGTTGAGGAGCTGAAGAAGGCTCGCGGAGGTTGACCCTGTAGGGCGCGGAAATTCTGATTCGGGCGGCCGGACTGGGCGATCCGTAGGATCGGCTCGTGCTGTTCTTCTTGGTTCACCTGGCAATGCGGCGGTTGTTGCGGGTGTTTGTCGGGAGTTCGGCTGTTGCGGCGCTGGAGGTGGAGAACGCGGTGCTCCGGCACCAGTTGGCCGTGCTCGGGTTGCGCCGACGCCGGGGGCTGAAGATCCTGGAAGCCTCTCGAGGGGATTCGACGCGTGGTTGATGCGGCCACGGGGCGCGATCGGCGATGGTTTTGGTGTCGAGCCTGAGCAATCCGCTGTGGGGCGAGCGCCGGCCCGCTCTTTGGGGGCCGTCGCGCGCATGCGATCGATGCGATGGCTGCAGGCGCAACGGTCGTCGAGTCGCGGGGAGAATGGACAGCCGTGCCGAGCGGCTCTGCGCCGACAGCGGGTGAGGAGCCAAGCGGGGCTGGGGAGCATCGGCCGGGGAGAGGTTGCCATCAGCTTCCGACTGGCGGGCCTCCCCATCCTCGGCCGGCCCGCTCGGCTCGGCTGCGACACCGCCGAGGAGGTCGTCTCCCACCGCGGAGCGCAGACCGCTGCCGAGCATGCTCTGCGCTTGGGCGCGCAGGAACTCAGACCAGGTCGGGCCAATGCGCCGCGGTGCCGGCCCGAGGCCCGAGCTGCGCAACACGGTCGCGATCGTGGTCGCGGAGACGCTGATCCCGAGCTTCAGCAGCTCACCCTGGATGCGCACGTAGCCCCACCTCGGGTTCTCCCTCGCTAGCCGTTTGATCAGGCCCCGCGTCTCGGCCGCAAGCGGGGGACGACCGGGCCTGCGCCCGCGGCGTCGCCGACCTCCTACCCGCAGCAGTGTCCGGTGCCAGCGGCGAAGCGTCTGCGGGCTGACCGCAAAGCAGGACCAGCGCTCGGGCGGAAGCAGGCGGCTTGCGGCGGCGAGCAACGCTCGGTCGCTGGTCGTGTACTGCGGCTGCTTTCCTCCGCGCTTGAGGATCACGAGCTGGTGGCGCAGGACCACGATCTCGAGCTCCCGCTAACCGCCGCCGCGGGCGAACACGCGGACGAGGCAGCACAAGAGCCGGTACAGCAAACACGTCAGCACGACGCGCAGTCTGAACCGGCTCGGCCGCGATCACCAGCAGAGCCGGTCCTGGCCGAATCGATTTTCTTTACCCCACAGGGCTGCGTCGGAGAGCAGTGCCAGCGAGTGGGCGAGGATGCCGGCGACCGCCTCGGCGGCCATGAAGGCGACGATCAGCGCCAGCGCGGTCGCCAGGCGTCGCGTGTCCGTCTCGGAAGTAACGGTATGGACGTGGTCCGAGTGGGGGTGTGACGCGTGATCGTGCCTGTCGAGGGCGGTCACCTCGTGTCGCTGCCGTGCTCGTGATGCTTTTGGGTGGGGTCGGCCTCGCGTGCACGGGCTCTTTTGCCGAGGTATCCCACCTGCGACTCGTGCCCTTCCTCATTTGGATGACTGCGGCGAGTTGACCTGGTCGCCGTCGCGTCGCGCCTGCCGAACAGACGCTGGAGGAGGTCGCTAACGCTCATTGCTGGGCTAGCACGCGTCGCAGCATGCGTCGCCCTTCCACGTCTCTACTCCCTCGCGGAAGGCGACGCTGCGATCACGAGCCCGGCCGCGGGGTCGGCCCACCACCAACCGAAGAGCGCGTTCAAGCCGAGCCCGACCAGGAGCGCGTAGGGTTCGCAAACTCATACGCGGTCTTCTTAGACGATCTACGGGATCGGCCCCCCGATCCTCGCCTGTCACATCCTCGCCGAACTCGGCGAGGCGAAGCGCTTTCGCCACGCCCGCTCCGCGGTGCGTGCCGCCGGCCTCGACCCGGTCGTCGCCGACTCCGGGGAGACGACGCGGCGCGGCCACCTCGCCAAGCACGGCTCGCCGGAGCTGCGCTGGGCGCTCGTGCAGGCCGCGCACCAGGCCCGC
>WNGB01018448.1_pt1 | contig 10740 bp, 8 predicted proteins | sample 5400681 | NCBI WGS metagenome assembly WNGB01 (sample SAMN13153367, study PRJNA577476) | soil metagenome | isolation source: 115 cm soil or saprolite under grassland replicate 2 | place: USA:California | collected 2016-06-15 | reverse complement strand
GCGCCGCTCGCATCCGCAGCCGTGGTCCCCGAGACATACACGTGCGCCCCAACCCGAACCGCCCGCGAGTAGCCGGCCATCGCCTCCCACGGCGTGCCGCTGGAGATATGCTGTCGTGCCATGCTCCTGCCTCTCGAAACGAAATAGCTCTGAGCAATTGTACATCGTTTCAAGGTCGCCCGCATCGCACGTAGGCTCACGATTGCCAATACGCAAAGTGGCTACGTGGCTACCTACCTTGACGAGCACCACCCTCTTGGTATCATACGCAGACTAACTCTCCGCACGTTGCACTGTAAAGGCGGCTCTACCGCACACACCATTTCAAGACATTGGCGGACCGAAGGCATAGACCAGGAGATTCAACATGGAGTACCGCCCTTTGGGCCGGACCGGCGTCAAAATCGCGCCGCTCTGCCTTGGGACGCTCAACTTCGCCAACCCCACGCCCGAGGACGAGGTCGGCCGGATCATCGACCGCGCGCTCGACGCCGGCATCAACCTGATCGATACGGCTAACAGCTACAACGACGGAGCCAGCGAGCGCATGATCGGTCGGGCGCTGGCCGCGCGCGGCCGGCGCCACGACGTCGTCCTGGCCACCAAGGTGCACTTCCCGGTCGGCCCCGGCCCGAACGATCGTGGAAACTCGCGGCTGCACATCCTCAAAGCCTGCGACGACTCGCTGCGGCGATTGCAGACCGACTACGTCGACCTGTACCAGATCCACCGGCCCGACCCCGACGTGCCGGTCGAGGAGACGCTCGGCGCGCTGACCGACCTGGTTCGCCAGGGCAAGGTGCGCTACGTCGGCTGCTCGACCCACCCGGCCTGGCGTGTGATGGAGGCCCTGATGGTCGCGGAGCGCAAGGGCTACGCCCGCTACGTCTCGGAGCAGCCACCCTACAACCTGCTCGATCGGCGGATCGAGAACGAGCTCGTGCCGCTCTGCCAGGCCTATGGGCTGGCGATCCTCCCGTGGGCGCCGATGGCCCAGGGCGTGCTGGCCGGTCGCTACGCCGATCCGCAGGCGTACCCGGCCGACTCGCGGGCGGCGCTGCGCGGCGGCGTTTATGCCCAGCGCGTCACGGCTCCCGGCGTCGCGGTCGCCCGGCGCTTCGCCGCGCTCGCACAGCAGGCCGGGTTGTCGCCGGCGCAGCTGGCGCTGCTCTGGGTCAAGGACCAGCCCGCTATCACCGCGCCGATCTTCGGCCCGCGCACGCATGCGCAGCTGGAGCACGTCCTGCCGATCCTCGATCTCCAGCTCGACGACGCGCTGCGATCGGCCTGCGACGCGCTCGTCCCGCCCGGCAGCGCCGTCGCCGATTTCCACAACTCGGCCGCCTGGATGAAGATGCGGATCGATATTCACCTATAATCTACCTCTAATCTACCTCATCTGCAATCTACAATCTGCAATCTGCAATTGCACGAGGAAGGATCCAGCATAGTTATGAACCACAATGATTCCGCCAGTGAAAGCACCCTGGCCGTCTGGGCCGGCGAGGACGACTACCTGCTGCAAGGCGCGACGCAGGTTCCGGTGGTCCACAGTGTCGCGTTCGGCTACCCCGACGTGGACACCTGGCTGGCGGTCGCACGCGGGGAGCAGCCGGGCCACATCTACAGCCGCAACACCAATCCCACCGTCCACGCGTTTGAGGAGAAGGTCCGGCAACTCGAGGGCGCCGCTGCGGCAACCAGCTTCGCCACCGGCATGGCCGCGATCAGCAATACGCTCTTCACGCTGCTCGCTCCCGGCCAGCGCGTCGTGTCGGTAAAAGACACGTACGGCGGCACCAACAAGCTTTTCCTGGAGTTCCTGCCGCGCATGGGTGTCGAGGTCGTGCTCTGTGATACCACCGACCACGCGGCGATCGAGGCTGCGGTGGCGCAGGGCTGTCGCGTGCTCTACCTGGAAAGCCCTACCAACCCGACGCTCAAGATCGTCGATCTCGCGCGCCTCGCGGCTGCGGCGCACGCCGTCGGCGCCGTTGTCGTAGTCGACAATACCTTCGCCACCCCGATCAACCAGCGCCCGCTCGCGCTCGACGCCGACCTGGTCCTGCACAGCGCCACCAAGTTTCTCGGCGGCCACGCCGACGCGCTCGGCGGCGTGGTGTGCGGCGACGAGTCGTTGGTCGCGCAGATCTTCCACTACCGCGAGATCACCGGCGCCGCGCTCGACCCGATGGCCGCCTACCTGCTGTTGCGCGGCATGAAGACCCTGGCCCTGCGCATCCGCCAGCAGAACGCGAGCGCGCTGCAGATCGCCCACTTCCTCCTGTCGCATCCCGCGGTCGCCCAGGTATTCTACCCAGGCCTGGAGACCCACGAGCACCACGACGTCGCCCGGCGGCAGATGCGCGGGTTTGGCGGCGTGCTAAGCTTTATGCTCCACGGCGGATTCGACGCCGTGCGCGCCTTTCTCCCACACCTCCAATACGCCCACCTCGCCGCCAACCTAGGCGCCGTCGAGACCGTCGCCGGCCCACCCGCCACCACCAGCCACGTTGAGTCGACCCCCGCGGAGCGCGCGTCGATGGGCATCCCCGAAGGTCTCATCCGCTATTCTGTCGGAATCGAAGATGTCTCGGATCTGATTGGCGACCTAGACCAAGCCCTGGCCGGCATCCCTGCGCCCACCTCCTGATCGCCATTTCGACGCCATTGCGCGCCAGCATGTATTCGCAAGGGTCGCGACGCCACCCATCGTGCTGTGACGCGACCCTCGCGGTCGCCCCCGGCCGCCCCGCCATCCAGCACCTACCCGAATCGTTTGTGGGCTCTGAAACGTTTTCTATTAATGGAATACCGTGGACAACGGCTTGGTCACCGTGCTAATCATCGGCATACTATGCCAATGTGTTTGATCAGCGTATCGGCACGATTGACAAACTGCCCTATTCTGCAAGGAACCCGCCCATGATACGTCTCATGTTCCTACGATTATCCGACAGCTACTTCCGCCATCGATGGCTAAACCTCCTGCCTCTGCTCCTAATGATCATAGCGGGCGGGCTCTACTTCTATCTGTCGAAGCCAAAGTATGTTTCGAGTGGCACGATCTACGTCCAGAAGACCTCGCTCCTCTCGTCCTTGAATCCAATCGGCAGTGATCCATACGGTTGGAACTCCCCAACCCAGATTACGGTGAACGAGCTCAATGAGCTGATCCAGACCGACGCATTCGTGCGCGCGGTGATCCAGAAAACCGATCTGGAGTCCCAAATGTCCGAAGGCGCAGAGGTGCGAGGCCGGATCATGACTCGCCTCCGCCAGTCGATCCAGGTTCAGACTGGAGGAAACAACCTGATCGATATCACCGCGAGCGATGAGAATCCGCAGATCGCACAGCAGCTTGCCAACGCGACAATGAACACCTATACAGAGTGGAAGCTCAACGGTGATCGCCAGGATAGTGCCGCCGCTCAATCCTTCTTCGAACAGATCATTCCCGGCTACCAACAGGATGTTCAGAAGGCCCGCAATGAACTGAAGGCATACCTTGAAGCGCATCCCCTACCGCTGCGAGGTGAGCGTACTCCACAGGAGCAGGTACAGATCGTGCAGCTTCAATCCGCCCTCGATCAAGCGTCAAAGCGTCTGGATAGTGCACTGGAAAAGGAAGAAAGCGCGCGCCTAGCCCAATCGCAGGCCGAGAGCAACGTCCGCCAGAACTATCTTGTCATCGATGCTCCTACAATGCCACTCAAACCAGAGACGACGCTGCGTGGGAAGGTGACTAATGCAGCACTCTTCTTCGTCGTCGGCATCTTGTTTAGCCTCGTTGGGATCGTTGGTGGGATGCTTCTCGATCGTAGCTTTCGTTTCCCTCTGGATGTCCACAATAGCTTAGATCTGCCAGTTCTCGCAGTGATTCCTGATGTTACACGCTTACCAACTGCGGCATATGTTTCCCAGAGATCACAGCAGCAAGTCACCTCGAACGTGTTAGCACTACAGCAACCAGCAGAGCTTAAATCAGATCTCAGCGAGACCATCCCCGTCGGCGTTCCCGATCAGGCGAGCGTGTAGCATCCAGCACGGTGTTGTTGTTCGTTGCACAGTACTCTTCGTGTGGGGAGCGGCTGGAGAATGCACATGCGCTCCACCCAGACGTTCATAACCAATGGTACCTGAGGATATGATCAACCCATGAGCAGCACCGGCACCAGAGTCGTCAAGAACGCCAGTATCTTGATGTTGTCACAACTAATTACTTGGACGCTGACACTATTGCTGACGATTTTCCTACCGCGCTACCTGGGCGCCGAAATGGTAGGCGAGTATACTCTTGCATGGTCCGTATGGGCGATCGCCGGCGTGATGATCTCATTTGGTATGGACACCTTGTTGACAAAGGAGATTGCTCGCGATCCGCTTAAAACGTCCGCACTAATAGGGACGACGATTGTAGTTCGTGTGTTGCTCTATGCACTTTGCTTGATCGGCATTGGATTGTATCTGTACCTGACGAAAGCATCAACGACCACGATTGCACTCGTCGGGATCATCAGTATTACGCAGATCTTCACGCAGTTCTACGCTGCTTTCCAGTCCGCACTCACCGGCCTTGAGCTGATGAAATATGTCTCAATCTCGGATATGGCGAACAAAGCGATCTACAGCATTCTTGGCGTAGTGCTTTTGTTGCTGGGGTATGGCGTTTATGGGGTCGCGACCCTCAGCGCGGTGGCCGCGATCATTAGCTTCCTGTTGCTCTTCGTGTTTCTGAGGCGTCATCACCAATTCAGTCTTCACTTCGATTTGCTTCGCATTCGACTAATGCTCCGCGGGAGTCTGCCGTATCTTGTGTCCGGCCTTGGCCTCGTGGCCTATGGGCAGGTTGACATTCTCATTATCTCATCGTTAGTCAACACAACTGAGGTTGGCTGGTACAGCGCGGCCGTGCGCCTTTTTGGCACTCTGATGTTCATCCCTGTGATTTACACCACAGCAATGTTTCCGGCCCTCACGCGTGCATACACAAACGCACCCGACTCCCTGCCGCGGTTCATGCGCAAAAGCTTCGACCTACTGCTGGTGCTGAGCGTACCGATTGGCTTGGGCATCCTGGTGGTTGCCGACCCGATGGTCATACTACTCTTCGGATCGCAATTTGCGCAGGGCGGCCCGATTCTAGCGGTGATGGGATTGGTTCTGATATTCACCTACCAGAATATTCTGCTCGGGCGCTTTTTGACTTCAACAGATCGGCAAAATGCCTGGACAGTTGTTATGCTGGTAGCGACAGCTGTGACGGTGCCGCTCGATATACTGCTAGTGCCTTGGTGCCAAAAGATGTTTGGCAATGGAGCGATCGGCGGGTCTTTCAGCTTTCTCATTACCGAGATAGGTATGGTCGTCGCAGGCATACGACTGCTGCCACGTAACTCCCTTGGCTGGTCGAATGTACGAGTCGCGGTTCAGGTTATTTTCGCCGGAATGGTGATGATTGGCGTCTCTTGGTGGTTCCGTGATATGGTGATTGTCATTCCGATCATTGCTGGCGCCTTATCCTATACAACTCTCATCCTCTTGCTACGGGTCGTGCCGAGCGAAGACCTGGCCCTGTTCAAGCAAATAGCTCAAAACATGATAAGGCGGTTGCGCCAGCGTGCGTCCGATTCAGTCATTATTAGAGGAGTTTGACAGCGCTATGTTGCTACGACGCAAAACGAAACCAACCACACCGGTTCAGGATGCACCACTCGCACTTCGCACGATGGATGGCACATTGTTGAAAGACTTCCCTTCGGAACTAGTCAGTAGCGTCCGCCATATGGAGACGACGCTGATCTGTAATGAGCGCTTGCCGAAACGAATCTCTGTCGTCGCCGCGCTTGGTGGCGAAGGGGTTACTTATATCACGCTCGCGCTGGCGACGACGTTAGCCACCGATCTGGCAGTGCGTGTTTGCGCAGTCGAATTGAACTGGTGGTCACCGGGCATGCAAAACCAGCTAGCTGAGCCAAGTCCTTCCGCACCAGCACGACGACGGGCACGCAGGCAAGTTACGCTACAGCCAGTGCCGCTGCCGGTGCTCGCCACCAGTCCAGGACTCGCCGCAGTGCTTACGAACTCGGCAACGTTGGAAGAAGCGTTGATCCCCACCGCATTGCCAAATCTTATGCTGCTCCCTGCCGGTGATCTTCCAGCCGAGCTTCGCCCCACGCTGGCACGTAGTGATGTTCTCAAGCAATGCATCGCACAGTTGGGACAACAATTCGATCATCTAATTCTGGACATGCCAGCGATCCTTTCCACTAGTGATGCGATCGCGCTGGCATCCCTTGGAGTCGGTTGCTGCATCGTAATCCGCCAGGGTATCACTCCAGTCAATAGTGTCCGGCGAGCCTTGAATGATCTACAGCACCTTGAGATGCTTGGCGTTGTACTCAACCAGAACCATACCGCTGTACCACACTGGGTGCAGACCCTGATTCCACATGAGTGAGCTATGAAAGTATTCATAGGGTACGTTCTGCTTTGTTTCGCTGGAGCCACCTTGCTGCGACAACGTGGGATGAAGCCGATCATGTGGATGTTGATTGGAGTGGTCGTGCTCGTCTCTATCGCTTATTTCTTCTTCAACCAAATTTAGCTCATTGTGTGTTATGATTGACACCTTCCCAAACAGATCAGCACCGATGAATGTCAAATCTCAGATGCGCCACACAGCGGTTGCATGGAGAACCTGGCTTCTTTCTGTGCTCACAATCACTGGTTTCGTGGGGATGCTGATGGTTCGTAGCATCCCAAGCACCGCGACCATCGGCTGGATCTGCTTTTTCGTGGGCATCGCAGCATTAATCTACCAACCCCGCTATGGGGTTTACTTGATTATTAGCCTCGGACTCGTTGGCGACGCAGTATTGATCCCCTGGTTTCCGTTCGTCAAGAATCTATCCAGTGCCGAATCATTGCTCTATATCGGTCGTGTCACTAGCTTCAGCCCGACCGAGCTCTACATCGCGCTCACATACCTCTCCTGGCTCGCGCGTGCGGCAATGCAGCGGAAGTTGAAAGGTTACACTGGCCCGCTATTCTGGCCCGCGTTAATCTTCGCCTCTTTCGTAACGTTTGGCCTGGTGTATGGCCTCACACATCACGGCGACAGTAAGATCGCGCTCTGGGAAGTGCGCGTGATCTACTATTTGCCTGCAATGCTGATACTGACAAGCAACCTTATCGAAACACGCGCCCACGTCAACATCCTGATCTGGGTGATCGTCGTTGCACTGTTTGTCGATGGAATCATGGGAGCCTGGTTTGTCGCCACAGTGCTTAAATTTAACATAAGCTCGGTCGAAGCAATCGCGGAGCACTCGGAATCTATTCATCTCAACAGCATTTTCGTGCTCGCACTCGCCGTGTGGCTCTATCGAGGTTCGCGAGCCAAGCGGATTATAATGCCACTGATGCTGCCAGTTCTGCTCATCAGCTATATTGCCAATCGGCGGCGTGCCGCTTTTCTTCCCATGTCAGTCGCGCTTATCCTGCTTGCAATCGTTCTGTATCGCGAAAATCGCAAGGCTTTCTGGAGGATTGTTCCGATTGCTGCAGTCATGAGCGCGATCTACCTGGCTGCCTATTGGAATAGCAGTGGCGGGCTAGGTCAGCCAGCGCGCGCTATTCGATCGGTCGTTAGCCCACAGCAGGGAAGCCGTGATGACGCATCAAACGTATATCGTGTTATCGAAAATGTGAATACGATGCTTACGATCAAATCTCATCCTCTGACTGGGGTTGGGTTCGGTAATCAATTTTATATCATCGTCCCAATGCCGGATATCAGCTTCACATTTGCATGGTGGCAATATATCACACACAATTCAATTATGTGGATCTGGATGCAGACCGGTATAGGCGGATTCCTCTCGATGATCTTTCTCGTCGGGATGGCGATCGTCGTCGGCACACGAGTGATGTGGCGGATGCCAGGGGGCGACATGAGTGCAATTGCGCTGATGGCGACCCTCTATATTGTAATGCACTTTATCTACGCCTACGCCGACATGTCCTGGGAAGCACAAAGTATGCTCTATATTGGCACGATGATGGGACTGATCAATTGCATGGAGCGAGTCGTGGATAAATCTATGCTTCTGCCACAGAAACGTTGGCCCTGGCAGTTACCAAAGCTCTCTATATCTGGATGAAACCACTGCACGAGGAGTTATATGCGCCTGACCAAACTGTGGCAAGTCATGCGAGAAGAACTCGGCAACCTGCACCCGCGACTGCTACTCGTTCAACTGCTACTTGCGCCCCTGCCACTGCAAGTCGGTAGCCGGCTGCGCACCTATGGGCTTCGCCTCGCAGGATTCCGTATCGGCCATGGTAGTACGATGTGCGGCATGCCGAGAATCACGGGCAGCTGTGACCTCTACAGTAAGTTGAAAATTGGCCGCGACTGCTGGTTCAATTGCGGATGCTTCTTTGATCTCGAAGCGGCAATCTTCATCGGAGATCGAGTCGCTCTTGGGCAGCAAGTGATGGTGTTAACCAGTACGCATCATATGGGCACAGGAGAACGACGAGCGGGAGCACTCGATACAAAGCCCGTGAACATCCATGATGGCGCCTGGCTGGGAGCGCGCTGTATCGTTCTCCCTGGTGTCACGATTGGTGATGGCGCAGTTGTTGCCGCCGGTGCAGTAGTCAACAAAGATGTTCCACCTAACACTCTCGTCGCAGGCGTTCCAGCGCGAGTCGTGAAACACTTCCAGCGTGGTCACCACGAGGTAAGAAATGGGTTCAAAGAGTTCCAAGACATTGTGAGACATTGCACAGATAATACCAATGGGTGATGGCATTGTGGCCGTCAATACAGTCATTAAGCGATAACGATGCTGTTGGCTCAAAACGATAAGATTAATTTATACAGCCTCTAAAGGCATCTCTTCAACCCACAACTACAGATGCCGATTAACTTATGACGAGGATGATATGAAATTTTCGATCTGTATATCAACTATACGACCGGATACATTAGGTGCTGCAATCACGTCTATTCACCGGCAAACTTGGAAAGAATGGGAACTAATTGTCGTCGGTCAAGGAAAAGATCCAACACTGCGCCAAATTGTCGAAGCAGCATCCCAGGAAGATCCTCGAATACGATATGTACACTTACACCAACGAGGTCTGAGCCGAGGGCGGAATGCTGCGTTACAGTCTGCAACAGGTGAAATAACTGCCTTTATGGACGATGACTGTGAGGCTCACGCTGATTGGCTGGCTGTGTTAGCTGAGTGCTTTGATCGCGAACTAGATGTAGGCCTTATTGGTGGTGCACTTATCCCACCGCAACCACTACAGCGTGGCATCGCTTCATGCCCAGGTAGTATTCCTGCAGAGGCACTCTACGATCCATCAACACACCCGTGCGAACCACCACCTGGATGGGATTGGATCGGTGGCAATTTTGCTATGCGGCGACAGCTGATTGAACAATGCGGCTTATTCGATGAGTGTCTCGGTGCAGGATCCGACTTTCCAGCAGCGGAAGATACCGATTATAAACTGCGGTTGGAGAAACTCGGTGTTAAGATGCGGTCAACACCGCGCTCAGTTGTGTACCATACGTATGGTTTCAGATATGGATTACGGGCAGCGGTGCAACTCTCGCGTAATTATGCCTATGGGAATGGTGGTTTAGCGGGAAAATTAACACTCTTAAACGATCCACGTGGTCTTGAATGGAAACACAATACTTGGCGCGATTGCTTGCGTAAATGGCGACATCCGTTACGACCACATCGAATAGCTGTCGATTTACTACGCCTAAAAAACTATATAACCGCATACAACCATTGTATTCGCACATATGAGATTAATAACGGATTATTATGCCCTAAAAACTTGTGAAGCACCGATATACTTCTTTGAGAGCCACCCAAAAGCCTTACAACTGGACATCCATAGCAAGACAAAGTAGAAAAATCGGCATACAACAAGCTAATTCGGTCATGAAATAACCAAAGCAAGAAATATATAAAGCTACAGCAATCCCATAAGAATTGTAAACGATATGATTGCATATATTGACTTGGTTCGCACCGATAAATTTATGACCGAAATCACTTCTACTATATATTGTTCACTATCTGAAGATTGCTATATGTAGGATTATGAAAATTCCTCAGCGAGGCGACATAAAATGCAATATATAAGCATTATTATCCCCACCTACAATCGAATCGATCGTCTCAAACAGGTGCTGAGCGCATTGGCCAATCAAACCTATCCGCGAGACTGTTTTGAGGTCATCGTTGTCTCAGACGGATCGACGGACGGAACGCACGAATATCTGGTCAATCACGGATTGCCGCTGAACCTTACTTTTGCCATCCAGGAGAATCTGGGGCCAGCCGTAGCGCGCAACAATGGGATTGAGCTGGCGACCGCCGAGATCGTACTCTTTATCGATGATGATGTTGTGCCTTCACCGACGCTCATTCAGGAGCACGTATGTACGCACCGAGAGCAGAGCCACGACAGGATCGTGCTGGGCCCAATGCTGACACCATCTGACTTTGTGATGTCCCCCTGGGTGAGATGGGAACAGGCGATGCTCGGCAAGCAATATCAGGACATGCTCTCAGGAAAGTGGACGCCCACTGCCCGGCAGTTCTACACTGGCAATACCTCGCTCGCCCGACGCCACTTGGTGGCCGCCGGTGGCTTCGATACCGCCTTTCGGCGGGCAGAGGATGTCGAATTGGCCTACCG
>WNGB01016697.1_pt1 | contig 10740 bp, 11 predicted proteins | sample 5400681 | NCBI WGS metagenome assembly WNGB01 (sample SAMN13153367, study PRJNA577476) | soil metagenome | isolation source: 115 cm soil or saprolite under grassland replicate 2 | place: USA:California | collected 2016-06-15 | reverse complement strand
TGGTGGAGGTCTTTGGCATACACCACTTCAGATTGTTTAGCCTGCTTGTGGAAGAGGGTGTAAGGCAGGGACTTGCCTTGATACCAGATGGTGATCTTTTCTTGTGCATCGAGGCAGACCGTCACTCGAGCCTGGCGCAAGGTATAGGTTGGACGATTGGTTTGGATTTGGTAGACCACTTTTTCAAATTGGATGGTTAGGTTCTTGGAGAGCGTGCGAGGTTCCTGCCAGGTGAGGATCCGAGTGAGATCTTCCTTGGTGGTGATGGGACGGTGAGCATTCACATCGCTTCGGGGCTCTTCGCCAAAGCGGGCATTGAAGTCTTGAATAAACTCGGGCAGGTAGGCATTGCCGGCTTCCCAGCTGCCAATCCTGCGCAAGCGCATTTCCTTGGGTAGGCGATCCTGCAAGGTCTGAATAACGCGCTCCACGCGGCCTTTGGCTTGGGGGGTGTTGGCACAGATGATCTGGATATCCAGTTCCCGCATGGCACGTCCAAACTGGGTCAGGGCATCCCCAGAGCCTGCACTGGGTACATTCACCCGAAAAATGCCATGTTTGTCGCTGTAAAAGGCCACTGGCTTGCCACAGCGCTTGAAATACTCTTCAGCAGCCCCAGCGTAGCTGAAGAAGCTCTCGCATTCCACGAAGCGCAACTGTACCAGCTTTCCCGTGGCATCGTCAATGAACACCAGCAACACACACGACTCAGCTCGGCCTTCAAACCAATCGTGCGGCGAACCATCGATCTGGATCAACTCTCCAAAGCAAGCGCGGCGTTCCCGCAACTGGTGCGTCACAACCGTTTTGGCTTTGCGCTCTTTCCACAAGCCTTCTTCGATCATCAGCTGACGTACGCTTTCATCCGAGAGTTTGAGTTTCTCTTTCTCCACCAACTTCTCGTGGGCCAGCGTGGGACCAAAGCCTTTATATTTGGTCTTCAACAAATTCAAAGCTTGTTTCTTCACTTCTTCCGATAAACGATTATTGCTCTTCCGTCCGCACTGCTTCGACACTAATCCGACTGCCCCTCGCTTGCGATAGGCGCTCAGCAAGCGCTTGATCTGCCGCCTACTCAGGTCCAGGATCACTCCTGCTTCCTTTTGACTCATGCCTTTTCAGCTTTCTGCAGTCTTGCATGATTTATGGGAAGCATTTAAAATACTGTGGAGAGACCTCATGAACAAGTTGCCTGGGACTAAGTCTTAACCCAAATCTAATAATAGTGCCTTTATTCAAAAGGCTCAATGAAACGAATAAAACTCTGATGGCGAGAAATAGCGGGGTATTTTTGCTCTTTCCTATCATTTTTGCAAGTTTTTTCTTCACTGCAGCCTTTAAACCAAACATTGTAATTTCATTGCAAGTTGCTAATTCCCCAGAATCAGTCTATAATTGAGTTGATTTTGAATATTTGCATTTATCGGACCTCTCGTTCCACTTATAGCGAGATTTATGAGAGGAATATATTGTCACCTCGTTTCCGCGTCTGGCGAGGTATATGGAAGAAAAGATCATAAAATGACAGACTATCAAGAGATCCTCGAAGAATGCTTGGCGAGGGTCGCAAACGGTACATCCACAGTGGACGAATGCTTGGCGCGTTATCCAGAACATGCCACGCAATTACGGCCGCTTCTGCGAACCGTACTCTTTTTAAATCTTGGACCGGGCAAGAATCCCGCACCTGTGTCCAAAACTTCTAGCCGTCTTAGCTTTATAACTCAATTGTTGCGCTCTCGCCCGCTTCAACCACGCACCATGCCAATGGTTTGGCGGGTTTCATTGACTTTTGCCATGCTGGTTATGGCTCTTCTTGTTTCAGGGACAGCCCGTGCCCAATCCGCGCTGCCCGGCGAACCTTTTTATGGCTGGAAACGAATAAGTGAAGAGGTATGGCGAGCCGTCTCAACTGACCCAGTCGCTACGGATCTTGCTCTTTCGGACCGCCGCTTAAACGAGTGGATCGCAGTTGCGAACGATCCGACGCTTCGTGACCTCGCGATGGGTGATTATTTCGAATCTCTTGATAGATTGAAGTCTGTGGAGAATTCAGAGAACATTGCGCGCATTCTGCCAGTGCTCCAATCTCATCACGATAAGTTGGATCAGTTAAATGACGATCACTACTCTGCCGACGAAGTGGATAATCTGGTTGCAGAAGTGCAACCTTCACCTGTTGTAGAAGTTCCTCAAGTTTCTTCTACGACTGATACTACGGACGACCCCGAGCCTGCTCCTGTTCCTACTGATGTACCTGGGCCAATTAATCCAGCGCCTACTGAAGGCGAGCCTAGTGTTGTTCCTCCGACTGAGCCTGCTCCTACTGAGCCCGCTCCTACCGAGCCCGAACCTACTGCCATTACTGTTCCTACCGACCCCGCTCCTACCCAGCCTGCTCCGACAGCTGTTTCTACCGAGCCCGCTCCTACAGAAGTTCCGACTGATGCTGTTCCCACCAATGATATTCTTGAGGCTACACTGCCAGTTCCCACACTGCCAATTCCATAGAAGTCGCGGGTATTAGGAAATAATTTAGATCTTCCTCTGCGGGGCAGTCTGTTGGCTGCTCCGCTTTCTATTTAATTTAGCTGATTTTTCTATACTTCATTTATTTGCGATTCCATTCAATCGAGTCTATAATTCTCTTGCATGTCCACGACTGACGAAATTAAATCAAAAATAGATATTGTAGATCTTGTCTCCGAGGCGGGTGTAAAACTACGCCACGCGGGGAAGAACTATACGGGCTTCTGTCCTTTCCATGAGAACAAGCATACGCCTGCCTTTGTAGTCTGGCCTGAAACAGGCACATGGCGATGCTTCGGTCAATGCAACGAAGGTGGCGATATTTTTAAGTTCGTGATGAAGCGAGAAGGGATTGATTTTAAAGAGGCTTTGCAAAAGCTGGCAACCCGCGCCGGTGTGGAATTGCAAACTTACGATCGCGAGACACCTGAAATTAAGGAAGTATATGAGCATCTCCGTAAATTGCTCGAAGATGCATTGATTTATTATCGCAGTCAACTTTTCAATAAAAAGGATATCCTTAATTATCTACGCGAGAGACGTGGATTAACCGATTCTACAATTGAAACATTTGGGTTGGGATATGCGCCTCATGGATACAATAATCTGCTCAAGCACTTTACTGAAAAGGGTTACTCTGAACAGAATCTTATCGATGCTGGCCTGATCTCCGTCCGCGAAGATTATTTCCGTAACTCGAAATACGACACTCGTACATATGATCGTTTTAGAAATCGTATTATGATCCCAATCCGTGATGAGCAGGGACGCATGGCAGGCTTCGGTGCACGCATTGTGGATCCAAACGACCTACCTAAATTCCTGAATTCACCTGAAACCCCCATCTTTTCAAAAGGTCGTTTGCTTTATGGATTAGACAGAGCTCGTAAGCCTATCCGTGCTGCAGACCAGGCTGTGATTGTTGAAGGGTATCTCGACGTCATTGCTCTACATCAAGCTGGATATGAAAATGTTGTCTCACCGATGGGCACCGCGTTAACAGAAGATCAGCTGCGTTTGCTTAAGAAATTCTCGCGGCGCATCGTCCTCGCCCTTGACCCAGATACGGCAGGTCAAAGAGCTGTATTGCGCGGACTGGACGCGGCGCGGCAGGCAATGGACCGAGAAGGCGAGTTTAGCTTCGACCCGCGTGGCCTGCTCAAGCATGAAGCGCGCCTGCAAGCAGACTTGCGGGTCGCGTCTATGCCCGATGAATTGGATCCCGATGAGATCGTCGCACGCGATAAAAATGAATGGAAGCGACTCATCGACAATGCCAAACCCATTGTCACATACGTGATGGATACGCTAGCACAGGGGCAGGACTTGAACATCCCAAAGGTGAAGAACGAGATCGCGGCGCAGGTTGTGCCTTTAATTGAGGATTTGCCCAGCGCGCTCGAACGCGATGCATATCGCCAGCAGTTGGCGCGCATGCTACGGGTTGATGAGAGCGCGGTCATTAGCTCGCAGGCTCAAGGTCTAGGAACGAAGCGGGCTAGATCTGCACAAACGGAAAGAAACAAAAGTGTTCGGCCACTCGTTGTAACAACGGTCAGCTCTATGTTGAGAGTCGAGGCATATTGTCTTGGCGTTTTGTATCGTAAGCCTGAGCTACTTTATCGGTTGGATAGGAAACTACAGGAGTTCGGTTTAAGACCTCTTGCTATTGAAGATTTCGAGTATACTGACCATCAGTTGTTGTTTCGTACGATACGTTCGGCGGTGGAACAGGATGAGAGAGATCCCCATAATTACGTCCTAACGCATATCCCCGAAATGCTCGAAGGGCTTTCCAAGGATCTACTCTCACAAACCGGGAAACTTGACCCTGTGGACGATAGGTTGTTAGAAGAATTATTGGGAAGATTCATTGATTTGCGTCGTGCAGCGGCACAGGCAAATGTAGGCCAGTTGCGATTTTTGCAGGAAGAGGAACAAGGGCAAGGAGGTGTAAACTTGAAGCGGTACCAGGAACAGGCGGTACAATTCACGCGATCGCTGTTGAGTTTAGATCAAGCTAAAAGGAAGCTATTAATGAAGCGGCAGGCGTAATAAATTGGTCGCAAGGGTGTTTTAACAAGTAAGCCTTAAGGGAGAGGCGGTACTGATGCCCATCAAAGCCAGAGTAAGAACTAGGCTCAAACCCAAAACAAAACAAAAACCGAAGCAAAGGTCTGCACATGTTTCGAGCAGGAACGCGCAAGTTGAACAGCCGGAACTTTTGCTGAGCAACGTTATTGATGTGCTTGCGGATGAGAAGACACAAGCATTTGAATTTACCGCGGATGAGCTTGGGGAACCAGATGAGATTTTACTGGCGCAGCAGGAAGAAGAGCTTACTGATGATCTAGTTCTCCCTTTGCGAAACCATGAATTCGCGGCTGAGCTTGCAGAAGATCCCGTGCGGTTGTACTTGCGTGAAATTGGTCAGGTGAAATTACTGGATTCCGATAGTGAATTCCGACTTGCAACTCTCATCGAAGCCAACCGGCTTGTTTTATCAATTCGACGTCTTCCCCATCGCAAAGGACTGACACATGCCTGCGCGATTTATCATGCTTTGCTCTCTGACATGCACACATTTTGGCAACGCCTGGTAGAGGATGCCAAGCGCCTCAACCATACGCTTCCGGATCTTGCACTTGTATTGGCCGAAGCCCAGTCATTACATGCGGGTTGGGAGTTTGATTCACCCTCTTACTTGCGCGCCTACCTGGATAACGGCCATTGGGGAGTGGACCATCTTTGGGATAATCTTGCCCGACATGCGTACGGTGTCTTTCTAAGCCTTTACATGTTTCCGTTAAGTTATGCTGAGTGGTTGCTGAAACATATTCAGCAGCATCACGAACTGCCGGCTCCGCGGACGATGTTCCGCAATCTGAGTTCAGATGAAGAATTACTTATCGAGATGGAGGCAGCTCAAGCCCGCGCGGTGGATGCTAATCATGCCATCATTCGCGCCAATCTACGATTGGTCGTCTCAGTTGCCAAGCGATATCTTGGCCGCGGCATCTCATTTCTTGATTTAATCCAAGAAGGCAATATGGGACTTCTGCGCGCAGTGGGCAAATTCGATCCGCGCCGCGGTTTTAAATTCAGCACCTATGCCACATGGTGGATTCGACAGTCCATCAATCGTTCCATCGCTGAACAGGCGCGCACGATCCGCATCCCTGTGCATTTGTTCGAATCTATCACGCGCATCTTACGCGCACAACGCACCTTGATACAGGAATTAGGCCGCGAACCAACTAACGGGGAATTGGCTTTAGAGGTCGGTTATCTTGCTGCTTCCGATGTGCAGGCTATCCTGCGCGCTCATGCTGAAGAGATACCACTTCCACCTGAATTGCAACATCGCTGGGAGATTGCCACTCAAAAAGTAGACCGTGTGCTCCGCTCTGCTGAAGAACCCGTTTCGCTCGAAGGGCCAGTAGGGGATGAGGACTCCAGTCAACTGGGTGATTTTATTGAGGATGAAGATGCTCCCTCGCCGATGGATGCTGCAGCACGCGAGATGCTCCGCGAACAGGTACAACACGCGCTAGAAGCACTCTCTGATAGGGAACGACAGGTTTTGGAATTAAGATTTGGCTTAGTAGATGGCAAAGACCATACATTAGAAGAAGTGAGCCAATATTTCAGTGTTACCCGTGAAAGAATTCGTCAGATCGAGGCCAAGGCGTTGCGGAAACTAAGGCATCCAACACGAAGCAGGCAGTTGAGAGATTATTTGGGGTAATCTTGTATAGGACAGCAAATTCTGTCCCATACGTTTTTTACCGCTTGTACCGCAGCCTCCATGTAGTTTATGTGGAAGCTGCGGCACTATGTAAATTTGATATCATTTATCCTACATGACCATAAGCACTTATTTTTGTGAAATGTGACACATTGTCTAGCCCTCGAAAATCTCTTATGATATACTTTGCCGAGCGTGCGAGGTTTCACGCATCATCGAGGTGCCTATGTTGCTGGAATACATTGCCATTGGAGTTATGATCGCGGTCGCAACACTGATTGCACTTATCGCGATTGGTTTGGGGGAATTGTTCGGACCGAAGAAAAAATCAGAAACGAAATCCATGCCTTATGAATCGGGCATGAACCCATATGGTGAAGGGACTCGGCGCATGCCAGTCCGTTTTTATCTCATTGCAGTATTGTTTATCCTGTTCGACATCGAAGTGGTATTCTTCCTGCCTTGGGCAATCGTGTTCCGTCAGTTGGGCATCTTTGGTTTGATTGAAATGGTTGTCTTTATCGTCATCTTACTTGTTGGCTACGTTTACGCGTGGAAGAAAGGAGCCCTCGAATGGGAGTAGAGCAGAAACTCGGCAATATGGGTGTGGTCACGACCAGCCTTGAAACTGCTGTGAATTGGGCGCGCACCAATGCCATGTGGCCGATGTTATTTGGTCTGGCTTGTTGTGCCATCGAAATGATGTCCGCGCAAGCTTCGGATTATGACATGAGTCGCTTCGGTATGGAGCTGATGCGTGCCAGCCCGCGCCAATCGGACTTAATGATTGTGGCTGGGCGCGTCTCGAAGAAGATGGGTCCTGTCCTTCGACGATTATATGATCAGATGCCTGAACCCAAGTGGGTGATCGCCATGGGTGATTGCGCCTCCTGTGGAGGTGTGTTCAACAATTATGCGATTTACCAGGGCGTGGATGAAGTTGTCCCTGTGGATGTGTATGTGGCGGGTTGTCCTCCGCGCCCTGAAGCCTTGATTCACGGTGTGTTGACCGTGTACGAAAAGGTGAAGGGGGAGAAGTTTAAAGATCTAGCTACAAAATAGCTCTGTCCGCCATCCTCGGCGCAGGGAGCGGAGTGGAATATGAATGAAAAACTTGAACCAATCGTAAAAGCGTTACAGGAAAAATTTGGATCGATGGTCGAAGAGTTTCGCGGCGAAGTGCATGTCTTCATCAAACCTGAACAAATCGTCGATGCGTTGACTCTCTTGCGCAATACATACTCTTTTGAATTGATGTCAACATTGACCGCGGTGGATTATTGGCCGCAGGAGACACCGCGTTTTCATTTGATCTATCAAATGACTTCCCTCTCGAATAATTTGTCGGTGCAGATCCGAGTCCCTGTTGACGGAGCCAATCTCAAAGTCCCGACAGTGACGCGGGTGTATGCAAACGCGAACTGGCGTGAGCGGGAGATCTTCGATTTGTTTGGAGTCGAATTCGAGGGCCATCCGAATCTGACGCGCATCCTGCTACCGCTTGATTTCGTGGGTCACGCGCTTCGCAAAGATTATCCCCTGGGTTATGAAGAGCCACAGTTCACTTTTAACTTCGAAGATATTGACGTACGCAAACCATATGCGAAGGAATAACTGGGAACGCGGACTTTAGTCCGCTATACTCTGCGGACTAAAGTCCGCGCTCCGAAGTCCAAGGAATACTTATGACTCAATTACAAGAAGTTTCTGTTGACGACATCAAACATTTAGTCTCAGAGCGCGCACAAACTGGCGAGACGATGCTGTTGAACATGGGGCCGCAGCATCCATCCACGCATGGTGTGTTGCGTTTATTGCTTGAACTCGATGGTGAGATCGTCGTCAATTGCTTGCCTGATATCGGCTACCTGCACACAGGCATCGAAAAGAATATGGAGGCCAAGACTTATCAAAAAGCCGAGGTAATGAGCGACCGCCTCGATTATATGAATACAGTTGGCAACAACTTAGCTTTTTGCATGGCCGTTGAAAAACTTGTTGATTTGGATGTGCCGCCGCGTGCCCAAGCTATACGCGTCATTTTGACGGAGCTGCAACGTATCGCTTCACATTTGGTTTGGTTGGGTACTTCGGCGCTGGATCTAGCGGCAATGTCCATGTTTCTTTATTGTTTCCGTGAGCGCGAGATCATCCTCGATGTCCTTGAGCTATGCTCGGGCCAGCGCATGATGACGACCTATATTCGCCCAGGTGGTTTGTGGCGCGATGTGCCCGTTGAATTCGAAGCCGCAGTTAGAGACATTGTCAAGACTTTCCCGAAGCGCATTGACGAATACGAAAAACTACTGACGAAGAACCCTATCTTCCTCGACCGTACGTTGGGCATCGGAAACCTTACAAAGGAAACCGCCCTTCAATATGGCGTGACCGGTCCAATGCTCCGAGCTAGCGGCGTGGATTGGGACCTGCGCAAACAGCGTCCATACTGTGGTTATGAACAATATGATTTCAATGTGCCTGTCCTTCCTGAAGGCGACACGTACGCACGCTACTTGGTGCGTATGCAAGAGATGCGCGAGTCGCTCAAAATTGTGGAACAGGCGTTGAATAAATTGCCAATGGGCTCTGTGCGTTCGGACAACCGCAAATTCGTTCCACCGCCACGCTCTGAAATCGGCTTGAGCATGGAGTCGCTCATTCATCACTTCAAGCTATGGACGGAGGGTTTTCTCGCTCCGAAGGCTTCCGTTTACAGCGCAGTCGAATCGCCGCGCGGGGAGCTGGGTGTATTTGTCGAAGGTGATGGCGGCCCAAAGCCTTATCGTATGCACTGGCGCACGCCTTCATTTGATAACCTACAAGTTTTGCCTGAGATGGTCAGGGGTTTGCTGGTCGCGGACCTCGTGGCTGTCATCGGCAGCACTGACATTGTTCTCGGAGACATTGATCGATAAATTCCCCCTGCTGCTCATGTCGCTGTCCCCGGCGCTGGGAGCAATAATATAGCGGTGAGGGTTATTGTGAGGACTCATGCTTCTTGAGAAATATCCGAAGGAAATAGAAAAAATTCTGGCGAAGTATCCGCCTGAGTATAAACGCTCGGCAGTCATGCCGCTTCTCTATCTCGCGCAACGCGAGGAAGGTTATATTAACAAGGCGGCGATGCAGGATATCGCGCAGATGCTTGACATTACTGAAACTGAGGTCGCTTCGATTGTCGGGTTCTATACGTTGTATCATGATAAGAAAGCTGGCAAATATCGCATGCAAGTCTGTACCGATTTGCCCTGTGCTCTGCGCGGCGCAGATAGATTCCTAGATGAGTTATGCGGCAACCTTGGAATCAAGGTTGGCGAGACTACTCCTGATGGCATTGTTACCCTTGAAGCAGTGATGTGCCTCGCTGCATGTGACAAGGCTCCCATGTTTCAGACCCAGGGGCCAGACGGAATCAAATATCACGAGAATATGACGGTAGATAGAACGATGGAGTTGGTTGAGGCGTTAAAGAAGAGCCATGCGTGATGTGTGCTGCATGTTTCGTAATGCGCAAGGAAGAGCATGAGCGACGAGCCTGAGTTTAATGTTAAAGGGCAAATAGATTATTGGCGCAGCCTTGCAATGAAAGACTTAATGATGGCAGAGCGCATATTGACCCGTGATGCGGAAACGCTGTATGCTTTGTTTTTTTTGTTCATCTTGCCCTTGAGAAGGTCATGAAGTCTCTTGTAGTGAAGCAGACGAAGAATTTTCCTCCAAAAGACCATCGACTCCTCTTTTTGGCGGAGATTGCCAAAATAGAACTTTCACAAGAGCAATCTGATTTCTGCGCGAAAATCAATGCGTACAATATTGAAGCGCGTTACTCTGGTATTCTTGTCCTGCCACCTACGTTGGAAAAAGCAACTGAGTATTTAGCGTATGCAAAGGAGTTAATTGAATGGCTAGTAAAGAAATAGTTAGATCCATTCAAAATTATATGCGCTATCTGAAAGAGCATGGCATTCCTGTCAGTTACGGAGTTCTATTTGGCTCGTATGCCAAAAATAAAGCACATAAAGGAAGCGATATTGATTTATTGGTGGTATCGCCGCGCTTTGATGCAGAACGCACGGCGGAAGACTATGAAAATTTATGGATGTACGCCGCCCGTACAGACAAACGTATAGAACCTATCCCTGTTGGCGAAAAGCAATTCAAAACCGACAAAGATTCAATGGTTATCGTTATTGCCCGTCGTGAAGGGCAAATCATTCCTCTGGCAGAATAAGAGAGCTATGGCACATATCCTTTTACGTCATCGAGACATCTCTGACATCGATAAGCTGGATATTTACAAAAAGAATGGCGGCTTCCAGGCTTGGGAGAAGGCCATTGCGAAGATGAAGCCCACCGAAGTGACTGATGTAGTCAAGAACTCAGGTTTGCGTGGACGTGGCGGTGCCGGCTTCCCCACCGGCATGAAGTGGTCGTTCATGGATAATAAGAATTGGCCGCATTAT
>WNGB01014050.1_pt1 | contig 10740 bp, 10 predicted proteins | sample 5400681 | NCBI WGS metagenome assembly WNGB01 (sample SAMN13153367, study PRJNA577476) | soil metagenome | isolation source: 115 cm soil or saprolite under grassland replicate 2 | place: USA:California | collected 2016-06-15 | reverse complement strand
CGCCGCCAGCACGTCGCGCATCTTCCGGTCGACCTCCGCGGTCGCGTCGGCCAGGCGCGCCGCCCGCGCTTCGACCCCGACGTCGATCACGCCGGTGTCGGGCCGTAGCGCGACCCGGTCGGTGCCGGTGACGACGATGCCGCGCTCGCCGGCCGGTGGCGTGCCGAGGCTCGCGCACCCGGCAAGGAGCAGGCCGACGACCAGGGCCACGTGCGCTTGGAGGATGCTCATGCCGCCGACCGTAGGCTGCGGTCGGCCGGGCGTCAAGCGACCACCGATACCTCCGCGGGACACAGATGGTCCGGATTGCGAGGGTGCAAGCTCACGTGGCGTCGCGGCCCTGCCGGGTGCCAGGTGAGCTTGCGCGCCCGGCCCTGCAGCGGCTGAAAATCGCCGCCGGGGCGCACATGGCGCCGATCACTCATCCAGACCGAGTCAACGCGGTGATCGCGAGGTATCTGGAGGGCGTGACGACCGGCCAGGGCCCGTCTACGTTTAGTCGCCTGCCACGAATCGCGGGACTCGACCGGGATGCGCGCGCAGCGTGGCTCGGTGTCGCCCCCCAGCTCTATCCGCGCTTCAGGAGGAAGTGCGCGCGCCGGTTCTTGGCCCAGCAGGCCTCGTCGTGCGTCGTGCAGCTAGGGCGCTCTTCGCCATAGCTGATGATGCTGATCCGGGTCGACGCCACGCCGTGCGCGACGAGATAGTTCATCGTCGCCTTGGCGCGCCGGTCGCCGAGCGCCACGTTGTATTCGTTCGTGCCACGCTCGTCGCAGTGGCCCTCGATCAGAAGCAGGCTATTGGCGTTCGCCTTGAGCCAGGTCGCGTTGGCGTCGAGGATGGTCGCGGCCTCCGGCCGAATGTCGTACCGGTCGAAGTCGAATTGAATTTCCGCGAGCTCGCGCGCCTCGGAGAACTCGCTCGGTGCCGGCCGGGCTGCCGTTCCGGTCGGGCGATCCGCTCGACCCGCCGCCCGCGCGTCAGCAGCGCTTCGCACGGCCGAGGTCGACGGCGCCGCCCCCCTCCCCGCGGCACCGGTCGGAGCGGGCGCGGACGACGTCGTCGTCGCCGGCTGCCGTGCGCACCCGACCGTCAGCAGGACCGCCATCGACATTCCGAGCACCACCCCGTGCTTGACCATCACGCGCCCTCTTTCCGCCCGTCGTACGGGCGACGCCAACCGGCCCTGGCACTGCCTCAAGACTCCGACGCGAGGCCCCTCGCGCCCCAGGCCATTCGACCGATTGTATATCACGGCATGATATAGACTCTAATCATCCACGCCGGGCGAGCGACGACGGCCCCCGTCGCGTGTCGATCGGGCACCAGCGTGCGCGTCGTGGCATCATTCGTGGCACGAATGAAGCGACCTGCCCGCAAGAAGCGGCACCCCGTGGACGAGGTCGACTACGAGACCCTGGCCGATCTGCGGTATCACATCCGCCGCTTCCTGCGGACTCGCGAAGAGGCGGCCCTCCTCCTGCTTCAGGTCAGGGGGCTGAAGCGGCTCCGCCCGGTCACGATCGGGGCGCTGGCCGAGCGCCTTCAGGCACGCCACCACGCGGCCGTCCAGCTGGTCGACCGCCTGGCCGAGCGCGGGATGGTACGCCGTCGCCGGTTCGAATCCGACCGCCGCGAGGTCGTCATCGAGATCACCCGCCGCGGCGAGGCGGTGCTCCGGCGCCTGACGCTGTCGTCCCTGACCGAGCTGCGGACCGAAGGACCGGCCCTGGCCGCCAGTCTCAGGCGTCTCATCATACAATCGGCGCGGAGGGGTGCCATGAGCCAGCCCGTCGCCGTCCATCCGGTCTCCGGAGCGTTGGGCGCGGAGATCTCCGGGGTCGATCTCTCGAAGGAGCTGAGCGACGACACCCTTGCGGCCATCCGGCGCGCCTGGCTCGAGCACCTCGTCATCTTCTTCCGCGACCAGGAGCTGCCGCCTGCACGCTTTCTCGCCTTCGCCCGGCGCTTCGGCGAGCCGATCGAGTACCCGTTCGTGAAGGGCCTGGACGACTTCCCCGAGATCATCCCGGTCCTGAAGCTCGAGACCGAGCGCGTCAACTTCGGCGGCATCTGGCACTCGGACACCGCCTATCTAGACGTCCCGCCGATGGCCAGCATGCTGGTGGCGCGCGAGGTACCGCCGGCCGGCGGCGACACGCTGTTCGCCAACATGTACATGGCCTACGAGACGCTCTCGGATGGCATGAAGCGATTGCTGGGCGGGCTGGTCGCCGTCAACAGCTCGGCGGCGGCCGACGTGTCGCGCACGCGCGAGGACCGGCTCAAGGACAGCGCGCGGGCCGACGCCAAGAGGGAGTACAACGCGGCGCATCCGGTCGTCCGCGTACATCCCGAGACCGGTCGGAGCGCGCTCTACGTCAACACCGCCCACACCGTACGCTTCGAGGGAATGACGGAGGAGGAGAGCGCACCCCTCCTGCAGTACCTCTATCGCCATCAGGTGCGGCCGGAATTCACCTGCCGTTTCCGCTGGCGCCCGGGCTCACTCGCGCTCTGGGACAATCGCTGCGCCCAGCACAACGCGATCAACGACTACCAGGGCCAGCGGCGGCTGCTGCATCGCATCACCCTGGCCGGGGAGAAGCCCGAGGGGCCGTAGCCCGGAGGCTCGCGCGGCGTCATGGTCTGCTTGCCGTGGTGGCTGCTCGTCCTCATCGTCATCGGGGCCATCGCGCTCGGGTTCGTCGCCCACTTCGCCTGGCACTGGTGGCTGCTGTCGCGGCCCGACGCCCGCCGCTAGGACTCCATCGCTAGACCTCGTGCACGAGTTCGCCCCCCACCACCGTCATGGCGACCGACAGGTGGCGCAGGTCGTTCACCGGCACCCGCGCGATGTCGTCGCCGAGCACCACCAGATCGGCGAGCTTGCCGGGCTCCAAACTTCCCTTGACGCGCTCCTCGAAGGAGGCTGCCGGCGGCGAGCACACGACCGCCGCCCACGGCGAGCGCGGGGACCACGTCGTTGGTCGCGTTGACGGTGTGAACCCGGCCGCCGGTGAAGATGAGGTCGGCGTGCGTGTGCATGGTGCGATAGCATACCGCGCATGCCGACCGACCATTGGATCGAGACCTATCGCGGCACCGTGTTCCGCTGGGAAGTGGACAGCAACGATCACCTCACCGTCGCCTACTACCTCTCGCGCTTCGGCGACGCTGCCATCACCGTCCTGCACGCGCTCGGTCTCGACCCGGCCCCGACGGTCGAGTGCTACATCCACTACAGTCGCGAGCTACGCGTCGGCGATCTCATGCACGTCACCAGCGGCGTGCTCGCCGCCGAAGCCGACGGCCTCGTGCTCGGCCACAAGCTCGTCGAGTCCACCGAGCGCGGTTTGTGCACGACGGTGGAGCACCGCCTGGCGATGACGCTCTCGCCCGAGCAGCGCCGCGCCGCCGAGGCCCGGCGCGTGGCCTGGGACGGCCCCACCCGCGAGCGGCGGCCGCGGCCGCGCACCCTCGACGGCTTTCGCGACTCCTGCCGCGACGCTGCCAAGGCGACCGAGGTGGACGGAGCCGGACGCCTGACGCCGTCCGCCGCCGTCCATCGCTTTTCGGCGGCCAACGGCCACGTCCTGGCCGGCTTCGGTCTGACTCCCCGGTACATGCGGGAGAAGAGCCGCGGCTTCTCGACCTTCGAGTTCCAGCTCGCCTTCGAGGGCGGCGTGCGCGTGGACGATCCGCTGCTCGTGCGCAGCGCGCTGACCCACGTCGGTAACTCGTCGATGCGCGTCTTGCACGTGATGACCAACGAGCGCACCGGCGAGCGCGTCGCAACGCTCGAGCAGTCCGGCGTCCACCTCGACATGGACGCCCGCCGCGGGACGCCCCTGCCGCCCGATCTGCGGGAGCAGGCGGTGAAGCTGCTCGTCCCTCCCGGCTGAGATCGCCCGGGTGGGGCGGCGGCGTCCAGCGTCGCCCCAGCGTCGCCCGGCGGGTTGCGCGCCCGGCGAGCGGTGGTTTAAGATGCGTCCGCCTCGACCGGATCGACCACACGGAGGAAACGATGAGCCGTTGCCCCAAGGCGTTCCGCCTCGTCCTCGGCGTGCTCCTGCTCACCGCCCTGGTGCCCGGCGCCGCGCACGCGCAGAAGAAGACCCTGGTCGTCGCCCTCAACCAGGACCCCGACATCCTCGACCCGACCCTGGCGCGCACGTACGTCGGGCGCATCATTTTTTCGCAGATGTGCGAGAAGCTCTACGAGATCGACGAGAGCCTCAACATCTTCCCGCAGCTCGCCGCCGCCCTGCCCGTCATCACCGACGGCGGCAAGACGGTGACCATCAAGCTGCGACCCAACGTGAAATTCAACGACGGCACCCCGATGAACGCCGAGGCCGTGCGGTTCTCGCTGGACCGGCATCAGAACCTGAAGGGCTCGAACCGGCGGAGCGAGCTGGATCACGTCACCACGATCGAGGTCGTGGACCCCCTGACGGTGCGGCTGCGCCTCAAGGCGCCGCTGTCGCCGCTGACGGCGATCCTCACCGACCGGGCCGGCATGCCGGTCTCGCCGGCGGCCGTCCAGAAGCTCGGCGACAAGTTCGGCACGGCGCCCGTGTGCGTGGGCCCGTGGCAGTTCGTCGAGCGCATTCCACAAGATCGGATCGTCGTCGAGAAGTCGCCGCACTACTTCGACCCGGCCGCCGCGAAGTTCGACCGGATCGTCTTCCGCATCATTCCCGACGACAATGTCCGCCTCGCGAACCTCCGGTCGGGCGACATCGACTTCATGCACCTCGTGGCCCCGACGGACGCTGGCAGTCTGAAGAAAGAGGGGAAGTTCGACGTCTCCAACGTGACCGGCCTCGGCTACAACGGCGTCACGATCAACCTCCACAACAAGAACGGCAAGACCCAGGCGCCGGGGAACCTCGGCACGCCGCTGGCGAACGATCCGCGTGTGCGCGAGGCGTTCGATCTCTCGATCGACCGCGACGCGCTCAACCAGGTCGCCTGGGACGGGCTGTACACGCCGGGCTGCACCGCCATCGCGCCCAACAGCCCGTTCGCCGACAAGGGCCGCAAGTGCCCCGGACGCGACGTGGCCCGCGCGAAGAAGCTCCTCGCCGACGCCGGGCTGGCCGGGGGCTACGCCTTCGAGATGGTGATCGTCAACAATCCGCAGCAGCGCCGCGTGGGCGAGGTCATCCAGGGCATGGCGCGCGAGGCCGGGTTCAACATCACGCTCACGCCCAAGGAGTTCGCCTCCTCGCTCAAGGACAACGAGGACGGCAAGCATCAGGCGTTCCTCATCGGCTGGAGCGGGCGTGTCGACCCCGACCACAACCTCCACCAGTTCCACACGTGCGGGGGGAGTCTCAACGAGACGCTCGCCTGCGACGAGAAGATCGATGGCGTGCTGAACAAGGCGCGCGAAGTCTCGGACATCGGCCAGCGCACGGCGCTCTATCGCGAGGCGAACGACCAGCTCCTGGCGCGCCGGAACATCGTGTACTTCTATTTCCAGAACTACATCACCGCGTACCCCAAGAACCTGAAGGGCTACAAGGCCGTGCCCGACGGGCTGATCCGCATCAAGGGGACGAGCTGGCAGTAGGCGGGTGGTCGAGTTCCTCGTCCGCCGCGGGTTCATCTCGGCGGTCACGCTCGTCCTCATCAGCCTGATCGTCTTCACGGGCGTGCGGATGATCCCGGGCGATCCGGCCCGCGTGCTGGGCGGGACCGACGCCGACCCGGCCGGGATGGAGGAGATCCGGCAGAAGTACGGCCTGAACGATCCGATCGCGGTGCAGTACTTCCGCTGGGTCGGCCTCGCCCTGCGCGGCGACCTCGGCGAGTCGATCCGCACGCGCCAGTCGGTGGCGTGGACGGTCGCCGTGAAGCTGCCCATCACGGTCGAGCTGGCCGGCCTGGCGCTCCTGGTCGCGCTGGCGCTGGCGATCCCGGCCGGCGTCGTCGCGGCCGTGCGGCGCAACACCACGTGGGACGTGCTGGCCAGCGCCGCGTCGTTGTGCGGTGTATCCATCCCCAACTTCTGGCTCGGGATCATGCTGATCCTGCTCGTGTCGGTGCGCCTGGGTTGGCTGCCGGCGTCGGGCTTCGTCCCGCTCGTCGAGGACCCCGTCGCCAACCTCAAGCGGATGATCATGCCCGCGCTCGTGCTCGGCACCGCCCTGGCCGCGGTGCTCATGCGGCAGACGCGCAACGCGATGATCGAGATCCTCTCGGCGGACTACATCCGCACCGCCCGCAGCAAGGGGCTGGCGGGCTTCGCGGTGGTCGTCCGCCACGCGCTCCGCAACGGGCTCATCCCGGTCGTCACGATCCTCGGCCTGCAGATGGGCGCGTTGATGAGCGGCGCGGTCATCACCGAGTCGATCTTCGTGGTACCGGGCTTCGGGCGGCTGATCGTGGAGGCGGTGTTCACGCGCGACTATCCGGTCGTGCAGGGCGTGGTACTCATCACCGCCTCGTCCTACGTCCTCATCAATCTCCTGGTGGACGTCTCCTACACCGTGCTCAACCCGCGCATCCGCGTCCGGGGCGCCGCCGATGGCGGGTAACGCCGCCAGCCCGGGCTACCCGCTGCCGCTGGCGGCCGAGGCGGCGGCGCCGCGCTCGAGCCTGCTGCAGCGCGCCTGGCGCGTCGGCCGACGCCGGCCGGCCGCGCTCGTGGGTGCCGCCGTCGTCGCGCTGTTCGTCGTCATGGCGCTCGGCGCGCCGTGGATCGTCACCGCCGATCCCGTGCGCACCGACTGGGCGAAGATCCGCAAGGCGCCGTCGTGGGCACACCCGTTCGGCACCGACGACCTCGGCCGCGACGGCTTCTCGCGCGTGGTGTGGGGCGCCCGCATCTCGATGCAGGCCGGCGTGTTCTCGATCCTGCTGGCGATGGTAATCGGCGTGCCGACCGGGCTCGTGGCCGGCTACTACCGCGGCGCGCTGGACCAGCTCATCATGCGCCTCACCGACGCCTGGCTGGCGTTTCCGTTTCTGATCCTGGCCATCGGCCTCGTCACGATCCTGGGGCCCTCGCTCACCAACGCCACGCTGGCCATCGGGCTCGGCGCCACCCCGACGTACATCCGCCTCACGCGCGGCCTCGTACTCTCCACCAAGGAGGAGGACTACGTGCACGGCGCCCGGGCGCTCGGCGCCGGCGACGTGCGCGTGATGGGGCGCCACATCCTGCCGAACATCGTGAGCGCGATCCTCGTGCAGGCCACCGTGGCGATTCCGACCGCGATCATCGCCGAGGCGGTGCTGTCGTTCCTCGGCCTCGGCGTGCAGCCGCCGGCGCCGTCGTGGGGCACCATGCTCAACGCCGCCCAGCAGTTCCTCGAGCAGGCGCCGTGGATGGCGTACTGGCCGGGGCTGGCGATCTTCCTGCTGGCGCTGTCGTTCAACCTCGCCGGCGACGGCCTGCGCGACGTGCTGGACCCGCGCGACTACTGAGCCATGAGGGCATGGCGGTTCTCGGTGGGGCTCACGCTCGGGACCGGCCTCACGCTGGCGGCCGTGGCCGCCGGCCAGGAACGACCGCCCCCGCCGGATGACATCGTGCGGCTTCCCGCCGTCGAGGTGTCGGCGCCCGCCCGCCTGCCCGGGGCGCCGCTGCCGTTCGATCACGTCCCCGGCAGCGTGCAGATCGTCCCCGGCGAGGTGCTGCGCGAGTCGGGCGCCGTCACACTGCAGGACGCGCTGACGCGGTTGCCCGGCGTCACGCTCAACGACGAGCAGGGCAACCGGGCCCAGGTCGATCTCTCCTTTCGAGGCTTCCAGGCGACGTCGGTCACCGGCGTGCCGCAGGGGGTCAGCGTGTTCGTCGACGGCGTCCGCGTGAACGAGCCGGCCGTCGAGGAGGTGAACTTCGACCTCATCCCGCTCGAGGACATCGAGCGAGTGGAGCTGGTCCGCGGCCCCTCGGCGCTGTTCGGCCGCAACACGCTGGGCGGCGCGCTCAACATCATCACGCGCCGCGGCGGGGCCACCCACGAGGTCGTCCCCGAGCTGCAGTTGGGCAGCTTCGGCCGCCAGCAATACCGGCTGCGGGCGAGCGGGCCGGCCGGGCCATTCGACTACTACGTCGCCGGCACCTACAGTGACGAGGATGGCTGGCGCGAGCGGGCGGCGGTGCGCCTCGGCAAGCTCTTCGCCAAGCTCGGCCTGACGGTCGGCGACACCGACGCGACGCTCTCGTTTCAGCGCGCGCAGAACCGGATCGAGCAAGCCGGCTCGCTGCCGCTCAGCGAGTTGCGGCGCGACCGGCAGCAAAACTTCACCGGCGGCGACTTCTTCGCCCCGCTGCTGAACCTCGTCACCCTGACCGTGCACCAGTCACTGGCCGAGACGACCCGGGTCAGCCTCAACGCCTTCGTCCGGACGCTGGACGCCGAGCAGTTCAACGTCAACCTGCTCGGCGCCAACACCCGCTCGTTCACGCGCACGACCACGGCGGGCGGCACGCTGCAGCTCGATCACGACGGGCGGGTGTTCGACCGCGCGAATCGCTTGACGCTCGGGCTGGACTACGTCCACCACGACGTCGGCGTGAAGGTCCTGCAGGAGCAAGGCGAGGTGGCGTCGCTCGACAGCAAGGTCCACGACGATCAGCACGCCTTCGCCGTCTACGCCCACAACAGCCTCGACTTCGCCAAGGATCTCCTCCGCCCCGGCGACGCCCTCGTGCTCACCACTGCGGCCCGCTGGGATTGGCTCCGTCACGACATCGGCGACTTCGGCCCCGGGGACGGGCCGCGCGTGGGGGGCACCAGCACGTTCGCCCGCGTCAACCCCCGGTTCGGCGTGAACTACAACCTGACGAAAGCGGCAGGGGTCTACTTCACCTTCGCGCAGGGGTTCCGCGCGCCAGCGTTCCTGGAGCTGACGTGCGCCAGCCCGGGGACGGTGTGCCCGGGGCTGCAGGCCGGCGTGGCGCCCGACCCCCCGCTCAAGGCCGTGAAGGCCAACCACTACGAGATCGGGGCCCGCCTGGCCCCACGCCCGTGGCTCGGCCTCGAGCTGGCGGCGTATCGCACCGACCTGCGCGACGACATCTTCTCGGTTTCACCCACCGGCACCACCGGGCTCTTCTTCCAGAACGTCGGCGCGACGCGCCGCCAGGGCGTGGAGCTCGCGGCCGAGGCGAACGTCGACAAGCGGTGGAACGTCCGGCTCAGCTACACGTACACGGAGGCGACGTTCCGTGACGACGTGGACCTCGCCACGCCGCGGCTGACACCCGGCTGCCTCGCCTCACCCTGCATCCAGCACGTCCGGGCTGGCAGTGACCTTCCGCTCATCCCGCGCCATCGCCTCGGCGCGGGAGTCGACCACCACATCACCTCCTGGCTCACGTTGTGGGCCGCGGGCACGTGGGTCGGCGCCCAGCGCCTGCGAGGCGACGAGGCGAACGTCGAGCGAACGCTGGACTCCTACGGTGTGGTCAGCGCCGGCGCCCGTCTGCACGTCAAGGCGTTCAGCGCGTTCGTCACGATCAACAATGCGCTGAACGAGCAGTACGAGACGTTCGGCACGTTCGGGCCGAACGCCAAGCGGTCCGGCACGCCGATCGAGCCGTTCCTCACACCCGCGCTCCCCCTGCACGTCGACATCGGTCTCGCCTATCGGTTCTGATTTAGATGGGGGTCTGATCGAGTTGGGGGCCCCGAGATGGCCCCCAAGCCCCCGACGCTCGTCACGCCCCGGCACAGCCGGGGCGCTCCTCGTTAATCCCGCCAGTCTGGTAGGTTGACGGACGATGCGGGTCCATGTCGTGGGCGCCTCCGGGTCCGGCACGACCACGCTCGGCCGCGCGCTGGCTGTGCGGCTCGGCTGCCGTTTCTTCGACACCGACGATTACTTCTGGCTGCCGAGCGATCCGCCGTTCCAGCACATCCGCGAGCGGGGCGCGCGGCAGGCCCGCCTCGGCGCCGCGCTGGAAGCGCACTGCGGCTGGGTGCTCTCGGGGTCACTCTGCGGTTGGGGCGACATCTTCATCTCGCTGTTCGGCCTGGTCGTGTTCCTGTGGGTACCATCCGACATCCGGCTCACGCGGCTGCGGACGCGGGAGCGCCTGCGCTACGGCGACGCTATCGACCCTGGTGGCTCGCAGCACCGCAAGTCCGAGGCCTTCATCGCGTGGGCGGCGGGCTACGACGAGGGGCTCGACGTGCCCGAGCGGTGCCGGCGGCTGCACGAGACGTGGCTGGCGGCGTTGCACTGCCCGGTCCTGCGCATCGAGGGCACGGCGTCCGTCGAGGCCAATCTGGAGCTCGTGTTGAAGTCACTCGGTTGACGGCACCGCGGCGACCCGCTACGGTTGACCGGCCGTCACCCCCGATCGGAGGCTCGCGATGAAACTCTGTCAGTTTTTTGCCCCCGGCAAGGGCAAACGCGTCGGCGTGGTCGCTGGCGAGGCCGTGCTGGACATCACCGCGGCGCGCGCCGGCGTGGCCTCGGTCACGGAGCTCATCGCGGCTGCCGGTACCGCGGCGCGCCTGGAGAGCCGCGTCCGGACACTGGCCCGGGCAGCGCGCACCCGAGTGCCGTGGGCCTCGCTCGACCGCGCGCCGTCGCTCCGGCATCCGCACCTGCTGGCGCCGCTCGACCCACCGGAGATCTGGGGCGCGGGCATCACGTATCGCCGCAGCCGCGAGTACTACGAGGCCCACACCGGCGAGGGCGGGCGTACCAAGGGGATCTACGACTTCGTGTACGAGTCCGAGCGGCCCGAGCTGTTCTTCAAGGCCTCGG
>WNGB01014049.1_pt1 | contig 10740 bp, 14 predicted proteins | sample 5400681 | NCBI WGS metagenome assembly WNGB01 (sample SAMN13153367, study PRJNA577476) | soil metagenome | isolation source: 115 cm soil or saprolite under grassland replicate 2 | place: USA:California | collected 2016-06-15 | reverse complement strand
CTGCCCGCCGAACGCTTGCAGACTTCGACGTTCTTGTTCCATGGCATAATATCGATAACTTGCATCAACTGCCTATGCGTTCAGGAAATCCCGAGCGTGACCCGGGGTTGATTGCCGCCTGAAGGGCGAAACCCGAGTCTGAGGGTAGAGACTACAAAGAGTTGGTTGACGGATCTCGCGTGGCGCCTCATGCGCGTCGCCGATGTTGAGGGGCGCCTCCGACGCTCCCAACGGAATGGATCGCCCTGCAGGGAGAGAGTCGACTATGGATTGTCGGCGGAGAGGACCTTCCCGAGCTGCTCATCGGCTATTTCAAGCGCCGCCCTGGTTTCAATCAGATACCGCTTGAATCTGCCGATGGTGGGAGCACGTTGGACTTCTGTCCGACGATGATTTCAGTATGGGGCGTGTCGAAGGATTCTCCTATTGCGCTCAGGTCTTATGGTCCGAAGAGCCCATCGTTGGAGAGTGTGAAGTGTTCCTTTTGGTTGGAGCAGTGAGTGATCGCGTCGGATTGCCGTTGCTCCTTTTTGAAAAGAACGGTTCATTCGGAGGCCTTCGGTTGATGGGGCAGCGGTATTCAGTCGACAAGAAGGTAACGTTCGGTCCGGTGGTTCAAAGTGGGCCGTAAGCCAAAACAGCGCCTCAACCGGGTGCCGCGGATCCATGATTTCGATGCCGCGCCTGGCTGGTCATGGAGTCGGTCTATGCCGATCGGCCCCAACACACAAGACGCGCGAACGGTGCGGACCCGCAGGACACGTATTTCATGTATGACGGGTAAGGCGAGCGCGTATGAAAAGTCTTCGTGCATATGGGCACGGTGGAAGAGCGCGTCTATGGGGGTACGAGGTCCTACCGAGGGCGCGCGAATACGCCGGGCGCCGGGGACATGTCCTGGGCGCGCTCCTGTTTCGCCCGCACAGCTTGGGACTACGGGAGGGATGTACTTCTCGCAGCCAAGCCCAAAGGCACCAGCCGCGAATGTCGTGCTCATCGAGACGTACAACAACGCCTCTTCTCGGGGCGGGAAGGACAAGAAAAAGAGCGGCCGAGCTGCAGGCGTTCGTCAAAGCAATAAGGCAAGTCTTTTTACAACCATGACAACGAACGTAAAGAACCTTCTTCTCTTGTGCGTGGTCTCCAGTACTGTTGCGGGCTGCAGGTCGGTTCGTTCTGCGAGCGACAAGGGTCTGACGATTGCCGATTCCGGGAACGAGGTGGAAAGTATGCTAGCTTGGATTTCCACGGAGCCGAGTTCAGCTAACAGCGTCGCGGCCTGAGTAGGTCGAGAGGCGGAGCGACCGGCCGCCCCACCGGGGGATCTTGACGGGCTTTTCGAGCTACCCGAAGCAAGGACGATGGGTAAGTGCGCTCGTCGGTGAAACTCGACGAGGACCTTTTGCTGATTGCGCGATCTGACCGGCGCCCCTGAAGAAGTCTTTCGACGCTCTCTTGCACACGTGGTGGGGCAGCTCGGCGAGGAATTCACGAATGGATGGCTTTCCTCATTCCCGACGGATGCCAATCCAACAATCGAACCACTCGAACGCGCGCTGAAGGTATCGTCGTCCGGGGAGCCTCTCATCGCGGAGCCCATCATAGCATCGGAGGCGCACGGTCAATCGGGGTGCGTGAACCCGAAGGTTGTTCGTCATCACGGCCTGCGGCGTGTCAGGAGGATTCGCTGCTCGGAGGATGGGTTCGGCAACCGTCTGTGGCGCGGTATTGGAAGCGTCCGAATCTGGTGTAGTGCCTCCATCGCAGCTTCGCGGTCCGCGAGAGGAGCCGACGGAAATCGGTTTTGCAACGGGCGAGCACGGAGATCACCCACATGAAGTCCGTGCGGATGACCGTAACGAATGACGCCGAGGCTTTGGTTTCCGGCCGCTTCGACCGGGACCGCCCCAAACATGCGCTCGATTCTTGGATCGAGCGATAACCCGTTCATGTCAATCAAGAGGTATATTTCGCGCGCACCGTGTCTTTCGAGTTCTTCTCGAACGCACGATCGCCACAGCAGCAATTCGGACCAGGCGTGCAGCCCAACGCCGTCATGCTGAACAGTCCAGACATCGGGCTCTTCATCGTGCACGAGCCGCACTTTCATCCAACACCCCCTTGAACCTTAGCATGCACCCTTCGAGCTGCTCGGCGATATTGCTGCGACGCGCGTTGCACCCCATCGGACGCTCGCAACTTACAATGTAGCTACGGGCTGGGCGCAAGCAGATCAGGCAGGTGCGGCTGCGATCCGCGCATCGATGGCGCAAAATGCAGCCGTCGTCTTGACGATAGCGGGCCCTTTTCCCATACTCGCAACCAACTGCAATTCAACCGAAGGGGTTTTCGGCAAGAAACAGAGCCGCGTCGATCCGGAAAGCGTACGCGTGACCTTCGATGATGTGGCGGGAATCGACGAAGTGGAGGCCGAGATCAACGAGATCGTCGATTTTCTGAAGGACCCGGAGAAGGATCGCCGCCTCGGCGCGCGCGCTCCGAAAGGCGTGCTCTTGTCGGGCGCGCCGGGTACCGGGAAGACATTGCTCGCACGCGCCACCGCCGGCGAGGCAAAGGTCCCGTTCTTCAGCGCCAGCGCGTCCGAATTCATCGAGATGATCGTGGGCGTGGGAGCCAGCCGCGTACGCGAACTTTTTGCGGAGGCGAGGAAGGTCGCTCCCGCCATCATCTTCATCGACGAGATCGACACGATCGGGCGCACGCGCGGCGGAGCGCGTGCGTTCGGAGGTCACGACGAGCGTGAGCAGACGCTCAATCAGATCCTGACCGAGATGGACGGCTTTTCGGGCAGCGAAGGTGTCGTGGTGCTGGCGGCCACGAACCGGCCGGACGTGCTCGATCCGGCGCTCCTGCGACCAGGGCGGTTCGATCGACAAATCATGGTCCACCCGCCCGATCACAAGGGACGTGTCGCCATCTTGAAGGTGCATACTCGAAGCGTTCCCCTCGCAAGCGACGTGGATCTCGACTCACTGGCGTCGGCGACTCCGGGCATGACGGGCGCGGACCTCGCCAATCTCGTCAACGAGGCCGCGCTCTTGGCGGCGCGTCATCGAAACGAGGCCGTACACCAGCGCGATCTGCTCGAAGCGCTCGAGAAGGTGCAACTCGGCACGGCGCGCAACGTGGTGATTCCGGAGGCGGAGCGGCGCCGCACCGCATATCACGAAGCAGGGCACGCGCTTCTCGGCATGATCCAGCCGGGCGCCGATCCGGTACGCAAGGTCTCGATCGTTCCGCGCGGCCGTGCGCTGGGGGTAACGTTGTCCACGCCGGAGTCGGATCGGTACGGCTACGACGCCGGCTACCTGCGCGGCAGGATCATCGGTGCGTTGGGCGGAATGGCCGCGGAGCAGGAGGTCTTCAACGTGGTCACGACCGGCTCGGAGAGCGACCTCGAGACGGTCAGCCGAATCGCGCGGTCGATGGTCGGGCGCTGGGGAATGTCGGAGCGCGTCGGCAGGCGATCCGTTCTGCCCTCGGACGGAGAGCCCCGGATGGCGGGCGTTTCGGATGCCCTGCTCGATACGGTGGACGAGGAGGTGCGGCGGATCACCGAGGAGTGCTACGCGGACGCTTGCCGGCTCTTGCGCGAGCATCGGGACAAGCTCGACGCGATCGTCGGCGAGCTTCTCGCACATGAGAGCCTCGATGAAGCGGAGATCTATGCGGCGGCTGGCATTGCCCACAAGGCCGCGCAGCCGACGGACGCTCCCGGGGCGCCTATGACGACAGCGGCCTCAGGCCCGAGGTAGCGCAAGCACGAAGGTTGCTCCGCTCGTACGAGGCTCGAAACGCAGATCGCCGCCGCCGCGGCGAGCAGCCTCCCGCAGGCTCGCGAGTCCGATTCCCCTTCCGGCCGATCCCTTCGTGGTGAACCCCCGCTCGAAGAGACGCGGCACGAGATGATCGGCAATCCCGGGACCGTCGTCGGTAACACGCAGCCTGACTTCGCGTTCGTCCACCTCGACGTCGATCCGGATGACGCTGCCGGAATCGATCGTTGCTTCGCTCGAGTTCGTCACGAGACCGATGATGGCGCGCTCGAGGAGCGCGGGCGGACATCGAGCGGTACCCTTCTCGAGGCGGCCGAGCTCGATTTGCGCAACAGTGAAGGCGCTGAGGGATAACGTTCTCGCGAGCGGCAGGAGGTGCGTGACCACCTCGGCCACCTCGAGCGATTTAGCGCGGATCGATGCACCGCTGTGTAAAGACTGTAGAAGGCGGACGAGCTTGGCCGCCTGCAAAGTGGCTTCGCACGCGGCAGGGTCGTTATGCTTTTCCACGCCGAAGCCGATGACCAACAAGATGTTGTTCAAGTCATGGAGCAAGCCGAGCGTCGCGAAGCGCAGCTGACTGAGCTCTGCGGCGAGGTCGGTCTCCGCGTTGCCGGCGAGCCATGCGCGTACCCGCTGGTGGTCGACCCGGCCGACGAGCGCCGTGCCGTTGACGACGGGCGAAAAGCCCACCGTCGCTTCGTCGAGCAACACAGAGAGGTCGGACAGAGTCGCGTCGTAAGGGACGGCTTCGATCGATTGTCGCGGAACGTCGATGACCCGCCTGCTCGGCGGCTGCGCGACGAGCAGATGCGGAAGGACCGCCTCCCAACCATCGTCCTTTCGCAGGAAGCCCGGCTCGTCCATGCGCAGACGAACGGCGAGATCCGACACGGTCATCCAGGGCTCGAGCTCGACGGCGGGCTCGAGCAGCCGATCCACGGTCGCCGCGCTCAAAGCTCGATCTCCTCGCTGCTCGAGATCACGAGCTCGGCCGTCACACGGAGCGCTTCCGTCTCATCCATCATGCCCTCCGCATGACGGAGGAGCAGCCGGACGAGCCTGTCTTCGCTGATCCGCCGCGAATGCGACTCGCGGATGATCACGGCTTCGATGACCTCATCAACACCTTCTTGTACAGCGGCTCATGCAAGCGCATCATTCGGAGTCTCTTGAGTGCAGGCGCCGTTCTCGGTCGGGCTCGTCTGCACGAGGCGCTTCGCAACGACGTCGAACACGAAGTCGTGGCGGACCTTACGATCGGTAAGCACACTCCCCAGCTTGCGACGCAGATGAACCCTCAGCTCCTGCACGGGCTCGAGATCCCGCGCTGATAGATTGTGCGGAAGGGCAAGCAAAGCGACGACGGTGATGCGGGCACTCTCCACTCCATCCGCATAGCGAACCACGTCTTCAATCTCGCCTTGTACCTTGAGGCGCTCCTGATTGTCGAAGCGCCTCCTCTTGATGGTGATGTACCATTGGGTCTTGCGATGGACGAGCCAGACGTCGATCTTCGTGCCGGAATTCAGCGGATGCTCTCTCTTAAGGCGAACCCCGAGGTTGGCGAGCAACTGATTGCATAGCTCATTGCGGAATTCGTGCTCGTTCCATGCCTCGGGCCAGGCGAGGTTCTCGAGGACGCGGAAGACGGGCCTGTCCCGCCGCTGGCGGATGACGTGTTGGACGACGACCCTGCCAAGGCCGAGCAGAGGTAGACCGAGCAAGAGCAGAACGACCGGCAGGGCGCCATGATCCATGGGGCAGACGAGTCTTGTACGACGCGCCGCCAACCGTCAACCCAGGGCCGATCCAGATACTCGTAAGTGGGAACCAAGCTCGGACGGGTTGACTCCCAGGTCGTGTCGTCGAACAGATTCCGCATAATGGTAGCTTGCGGAAGTGCTCGTGTCCAAACCAGCCGCGGTGATGCTGTTGGTCATCGTGACACCGCTCTCCCTCTCCACCTCCCGACGCAAACAAGAAGTTTTTGCAATTACCTACCCCATCACCAGCTGATGCCGCGCAGTGCCTCGAACCGCGAGTCCACGCGAGTGACGGGGGGAGGCCAGTGGCGGCAACAAGATGGCGCATCAAAGCCTGCCAGTCGCAAGTCTGCTTCCATTCGGTCTCGTAGCTGTCCCATGGCGTCCTCCTTGGGTTGGTCGTTTGCCTGGACTGGTGGAAGGCTGCCGAGCACTCATGCTCGGCGGTAGGTCATCTCCAGGTCCGGCTTCCAGCCCTCGCCCTGATTCAACTCGGTGCTGACGCGCAGCGTCCTGCCACCGTTCTCGAACACGCCAGAGAGTCGCTGCGAAAAGCCGGGGTGATCGCGCCACATCCGCCAGACCCCGCCGTCCATGCTGACCTGGTAGACGCGCATCACTCCGCGCTCGTCGAAGTAGTGCATCGGCCATACGCCGGGCGTCTCGCCGCCGCCGATCACCGCGAGCGCACGCGGCACCGTTCCCGGCGGATTGTCGGACCGCCAGACGAGAAACCGCTTGCCCTCGAGCCACTCGAAGGTAGCCCGCCCGTGGATGATGCCGTGGAGCAGCGGGTGCGTCGCCTCGGTCGTCCACTCACCCACGAGTGCGCCCAGTTGATCGAGCGCGGGGTCGCGAGGTTCCTGCATCGGCCTACAATCAGCCATTCCCGTACCCGAAGTCCACCCCGACGACGGTGCTGGAGGGAACGGCACGCCCGGCATGGTACGTGGTGCCGTGCAGCGAAGCGGAGGGCTTGACACGGCCGTTGGTTAGTAGCAACTTACGGTAAGTGGCTACTTCCGCAGATCGAGTTCTGGATGCGCTGGGCGACCCGACCCGCCGCCTGGTGTTCAAGCGCCTGCGCAGCGGGGCGCGCTCGGTGAGAGAGATCGCCGAAGGGATGGACGTCAGTCGTCCCGCGGTCTCGCAACACCTGAAAGTGCTCAAGGCGGCACGGCTCGTGGTCGACCGCGCGGAGGGCACGCGGCGGCTGTACTCCGTGGACGCGCGTGGCGTCGATACGCTGCGCAGCTGGGTCGATGGATTCTGGGATCAGGCGCTGGGCGCCTTCAAGGAAGCAGCCGAGCGAGAAGCGGCCAAGGAGAAGAAACCATGATGAAGGAGCAGACGATGCGCGGCGGTGACGAAGCGAACAGCGTGCGGAAGGTCGTGGACGTGCAGGCCCGCCCGGCCGTGGCGTGGCGGGTATTCACCGAGAAGATGGGCACGTGGTGGCCGCTGGCGACCCACAAGATCGGCAAGGCGACGGCCGTCGACGCCGTGATCGAGCCGCGCGTTGGGGGCCGCTGGTACGAGCGCGGGGAAGACGGAAGCACGTGTGACTGGGGCCGGGTGCTGTCCTGGGAGCCGCACACGCGGCTGGTGTTGTCCTGGGAGATCAGCGGCGACTGGCAGCACGATCCGAACTTGAAGACCGAGGTCGAGGTGCGGTTCATCGCGGAGGGCAAGGACCGCACGCGCGTCGAGCTCGAGCACCGCCACCTCGACCGCTACGGCGCGCGTCGCGACGAGATGCGTGGCATCTTCGACAGCGAAGGCGGCTGGACGGGCCTGCTGGCGTCCTTCGCCCGCGCCGCTTCGGCATAGACAGGGGGGGAATGGAATGTCGGACATCACCCGAGCGCACAAAGCGTTGGTCGCGCGGATCCTCGAAGGGGACGGCAGGGCGTCCCATGCACAGCGCCATGCCGCATTCGCCAACGCCGGGCTCGCCGAGCCGGTCAGCACACTGATCGACAAGGTGGCCCGGCACGCCTACAAGGTCGTGGACGAGGACATCGCCGCGGCAAGGACATCGGGTCTCAGCGAGGACCAGATCTTCGAGCTCGTGGTGTGCGCTGCCATCGGCCAGGCTACGCGGCAGCACGCCTCGGCCCTCGCTGCTCTCGATGCCGCGACCCGAAGGAGTTGAGCATGCGCCTCGCAATCCTCGATAGTGGCCACGGCTTATGGATGAAAGTCCTGTTCGCGTTCATCCGCACGGTCTCGCGTCTTCCGGTGCCCGACGCCATCAAGCTGAACCGCTACCGCCCCGATTTCTACGGCAGGCCGATGAGGGTGCTAACCCAGGAAGCGATGCGCGGCCCCTCCGCATGGTCGGTTGGCGATCGCGAGCTGATGGGCGCCATCGTTTCGCAGACGAACGAGTGCGAGGTTTGCACGAAGACGCACGCCGGGGTCGCGGCGATGGCGTATGGGGATGAATCGAAGGTCTCCGCGGTGCTTTCCGATCTCGAGGCCGCGGCCATCGAAGAGCCGCTCCGGGCGACGTTGCGCATGCTGCGCAAGCTGACGCGCGAGCACGCGGTCAATGCGGATGACATGCGCGCGGTGCTGGCCGCCGGCGTCTCTCGCGCACAGATCGAGGACGCGCTCGCGGTCTGCTTCACCTTCAACACGGTCGATCGGCTGTGCCGCACCTTCGGGTGGTTCGTGTCGGGGCCCAAGGCTTTCCAGGCCGGCGCGAAGTTCCTGCTCGCGCGCGGCTACGGCTAACTCTGAGCGATTCGCCGGCGACGACAACTGGGGCTACACCTCGAAGGTATTTCTGCACCTGATCTTCATGATCGGATTTCGGCCATACAAACGCACTTGCGTAAAGTCCGCGGTCAAACTTGGATAGGCGCGACATGGCGGAGAGTTGGCGCGAGCGCTGGAAGAGGGAAGCACGCGAAATGGAGGCCGCGGTTCGGGCGCTCCTCGCGTCCTTTGCGCCCGACGACCAAGCCCTTCGTGGCAAGCTCGAAGCCCTGGCGCAGAAGCCTCGCTTCGCGGAATTCACCTGGCTGTGGGGACCGCCGCTCTCGCAGCGCAAACGCGTGCTTTTTCGCCCGTTCATCCTTTCGAATTTCTCGAGCTTCTCGCTGAACGCGAAGGGGGACTTCTTCAAGGCGTGGGAGGGGGAAACGGCGGCGTCTTTAGAGAAGTGGCTGCAGGCGGTCGACGCGGCGGACGACGTCGAGCTCACGCGACGCCTCTACGGCTGGAAGCTTCAGCAGGCGCCGCGCAAGAAACAAGGGGAGATTTGGCGTGCGGATGTCGTTCGGCGCCTTTCCGCGGCGAAGTCTCCGGCGACGCGGTTCACGGCGCTCGCCAAGATCGACACCGGCTTGTCGCTCGATGCCAAAACTGCGTCGGCCCTCTACGAGATCGACCGGGCGTCCGCCCGTCCTTTCATCCTGAGCCACCTGCCCTGGTGAGGCCTGCTCGGAGACAAGCGGTCGGACTGGGACGAGCTGCTCCGGCGATCGCGCGGCCCCGATCCCGACTTTCATTTCGACCTCTACCGTCGGATTGTCGACGAGAAACGGTGGCGCGCCGACGTTCTCGAGCTCTGCCGCAGCGTCCAAGACCCGGCGCTCCTCGCCACGGAGCTCGAGCGCCGGCATCCTCGCTCGCACATAGCTGGAGCCGCGAAGGTGTTCCACGAGCTCGTGACGGCGCGACAACGCGATGTCGTCCCGTACGTCATTCGTCACGTGGGAAGCGTTTTTTCACGCTGGCTCTTCGGGCAGCGGGAGGCGCAGGGTCTGCCGGCCCTCCTGGCGATGGCCAACGAACGGGGATGGTTGGATCTCTGGGCCGCTCTGCTCCGAACCGGAGCGACCAAGGAGCTCTTCGGTTCCGAAGTGAGACGGCTCGTTCGCTCGACGCTGCCCGTCGCCGAGATTCGCACGAAGCTCGTTCTCATCGCGGGGCACGGGCGCGAAGCGAATTTTCCGGGCATTTCTTTGGCCCAAGTGCACCCGCTCGACGAGGACGTCGCGGGCGAGCTCTACCGTCGATTTCCCGACCTCGTGCGAGGTCCGTATCGCATGCATGTCGCGCCGGGATGGCACAGCGCGTACCCGAAGATCGTGCGAGCCGCGATCGACACGGCAGACGTCGAGCTCGTCGACTATCTCGCCTCCCGTGCGGGGATCCAGGTGTTGTCGTACTGGGCCGACTCGCGCGGCTGGAAAGAGACGCTCGAGAGTCTGACGTCGCACTTCGAAGCGTTGGCCGATCAGGAGTTCGTGCGCCGAGCCTCCAATGCACTTTCGCGTATGCCTGCATTCGCGGTCTACGACCAAGACGCGCGTGATGAAGCAGGGCGGGCGTCAGCTGGTCACCGGCGTGACCGTGAATTCGGTTTTGGGTCTCTCGCACCAAAAGCGCCGGCTCATTCGTGCGATGTTGCACCGTGCATCGAAGGCGCCCGTCGATCCCAAGCGCCGCGCGGAGCTCACCGGCCTGCTCGCGTGGGTCCATATGCTGAATCCCGATCAGGCCACCGCTTTGCGAAGAAAGGCGAAGTTCTGATCGTGCCGTCCCCCACGGCCCGACAATGTGAGAAACTCCGGAGGAGGCCCTAATGAGACTCAAAATCATGCACCTCTACGTGGAGCCGCGATCATGATGAAGGCGCTGGCGGGTCCCGTTCGCATGGCAGGCAAGGCGAAGCCGAAGGCCAAAGGCACGTCGGGCGCAAGCAAGCCACGCAAGTCGGCCACCAAGTCCAAGTCCCCGCCGAAAGCAGGCGCGAAGACCGAGCCCGCTTCCCGGCTCATCGACCGGCGGATCCGTGACCTGGGGGGATGGCGCGGGGAGACCCTGGCCCGCATGCGGGCGCTGATTCTCGAAGCCGACCCCGGGATGACCGAGGAGTGCAAGTGGATCAAGCCCACGAACCCGTTGGGCGTGCCCGTGTGGTCCCACGCTGGGATCGTCTGCACCGGGGAGGCGTACGCGAAGGTCGTGAAGCTCACGTTCGCCCAGGGGGCCAGGATCCCAGACCCATCGCGCCTCTTCAATTCCAGCTTGGAAGGCAACACCCGAAGGGCGATCGACATCCACGAAGGGGAGAAGGTCGACGCGGGCGCGTTCAAGGCGCTCGTGAAGGCCGCGGTGGCCCAGAATGGCCCGCCGGCGAAGAAACGCCGGTAGACCCTGAG
>WNGB01014048.1_pt1 | contig 10740 bp, 6 predicted proteins | sample 5400681 | NCBI WGS metagenome assembly WNGB01 (sample SAMN13153367, study PRJNA577476) | soil metagenome | isolation source: 115 cm soil or saprolite under grassland replicate 2 | place: USA:California | collected 2016-06-15 | reverse complement strand
AATGACGCTGGTGCCGAGGCTGCTCAGCACGCTGGCCGGCCGGCCGAGATAATAGGACACCACGACCGTCTTGCCGTGCCCCGGCATCAAGGCATGGACCAGCCCGAAAACGCCGGCAATCGCCATCGCGGCGACAAGGTTGAGCGGGCGCATGCCGGCCGCAATGCTCTTGAGCTCTGCCGCCGCTCCGCCATAGAGCCAGCCTTGAACATCGACCAGGAAACGCATGGCCGCCCGGTAGTGGTACGCTCACGGGTTTGCGTCAAGGCGCTTCGTTTGCCGGTTGATGTGCTCCTTGAATGTTTCCGCGCTCCGGGTGACGCCGGCGTTTTTGTCGGCCTCGGTTTCGGGGATGAGGCGAGACAATTCAGCGGCGCCAAGGCATGCAGGAATGACTCAGATGTTAATTCGAATATTCGCGAAGGCGACTTTGCCCGTGTGAACCTGAATTCCTATGAAACCGGAATCCGGGTCTTCGCTCTTCTTTCTGCCGCGAAACTGTTCATTTGCATCCGTGGGATCGGCGGTGAACTTCGTCGCGGGTTGCCCATTGAGCAACACTTGGTAGGTACGATCCGTAACCGTGATTTCGAAAGTATTCCAAGCCCCTGCGGCGAGCCGCTGGTTATTCGTGTAGTTCTGCTGACCCGGCGCGGTGCCGATGTTCTTTACCTTGTAGATCGCACCGGTGCGATTGTACAAGAATCCATCAAGCTCGTTCTTTCTCGTGTCTCCTCGCGCCTCCTCGTCGATTTGAATCTCGTATCCGGTGTCGACGGCTACCGTAGCGGCGTTTCCGGGCACGTCAGGCCCGGGCGTGCCCGGCAGCACCGGCTTGCGGGGATCGCGAAAGCGCACAAAGACGCCGGAGTTGTCGTTGACGTTGCCGCGCGGATGCGGCAGGCAAAAATCCAGGCGAAGCGTGAAGTCGTCGAACTGCTCCGCGGCATAATAGAGCAGACCGATTCCGTTCCCCGGCTGTGCAATTAACGACCGTCCCACGATCTTGAAGTTTCCACCCCCAGCCATCAGCCATTTGCCGAAAAAGTCCGTCGACTTCTGCGTCCCGTCGAACAAATATCTGAACCCGGTCTCGACGGCTGCGGGCGCGGGCGGCGGCAAAAGGTGGTCACCGAGACGCCGCGCCAGCGCGATCCCGGTGAGCATCGGATTGGGCGAGCCGATCGTCGGGAACAGCGCCGGGCTGGCCACGTACGCGTTCTTGACGCCGTGGAAGCGGCAGCTCGCGTCCGTCACGGACTTGGTCGGATCGTCACCCATCCGCAGCGTCCCGGCTTCGTGGTGCGTGGAGCCGAGAGGATCGCGGCGCCCATTGGGATTGTTCTGGTTGCGCATCAGATGCGGTACCTCGGTGGCGAGGGTCGCCGCATCCACGCCCTTTTTCAGCTCGGCACCCGTGACCGGATGAAGAATATCGATTTTCCGGCCGTTGGCGAACGCCACGGCCAGTTCATCGGCAGCCTTGTCCATGGCTTCCCACAACTGCAGGTCCTTCGGACCCGGCTGCAGGTTCACGTAGGCCTTGCGTTCGCCGTAATCGACCTGGCTCGGATTGAGGTCGCGGGTCACGTTGCTTGCTGGATTATCCGGCTGCATCTCGCCGATGCTGCGGATCGTGACGACCACGTGGGAGTCGGTTGCGTTGAGATGCTGGTTGACGGTGTCGATATCGGGCACCTTCTGAAACAGTTCCGCCTCGGAATTCGAGCCCGCGTTGCCGAGACCGGACGCCGTGATTTGAAAATGAAAATGCCCGCTCGTGCCGTCCTCGGTGCCGTCCGTGCGTTTGAAGGCGTGCCGGCCCTTCAGGAGCAGCGCCGACGCTTGCAGAGCTTTCACGGACGGCGACAGGGTCGCCAGTGCCTCGCGGGGCACGCGAAGCGTGAGATTCGACCGCAGGTGCGCCATCAGATTGGTGCCCATACGGCCGTCTTCGCCGAAGGAAAGCAATGCGAGGCGTGTGCTCTCGATGGTGCCCAGCGCGATGACGACCGTGGTGTCCGGTGAAACGGGCACGGGTCCACGCTCCGTCAGCACGGCGTCGACACGCCGTCCCTCCGCATCGTTGACGACGCTGAGCCGGGTGACGTGGCAGCGCGGCACCACCATCACCCGCTTGCGCACGTCGTCCCCGGGGAACTCGTTGAAGGCTCCCCGGGCTGCCTTGATGAGCAGCGGCGCGGTGCTGAATTTGTTGAGCGGGAAGAAGCCCGCGTGCTCGGGGCGCGCTTGCACCGCCAAAGGGGCCTCCAGCTTGAGCTTGTTGCGTAGCTCGTCTTCGAGCTTCTTGAGGTCCGCCGGCGCCGTCGGCAACGGGTCCGGCAACGCGGTGCCGAGCAGCTTCGCGAGATCCGCGAGCGACGGCGGAGCATCCAGAATCTCGACCGGAGGCGCATCGGGCAGGGTGTCGAGTTCCACCGCATCGCTGACCGTGGGCGTTGTTATGGCGGCGAAGAGCTGGTCGCGCATGGCATTGTGCAGTTCGCCGAAGATATAGTCGTTGGTGGCGGTGACCCCGATCTGCTGCCCGGACTGACGGAAATAACCGTTGTCGCCGTTTGCCAGCTTCTTCGCGTTCAGATCGTCAAGCACCGCTTTTGGCCAGGCGGCCGGAGGCGTTTCGGAGTCGAGCAGCCGCGGCGACCAGCCGCCCCACCACAGCGAACGTCCGCCGGCGCAATAAGCGAGGCCGGACGCGGCATATCCCAGGACGGCATCCGAGTTCCACGACAGCCCCCACACTTCCCTGCCGAGGCCGAGCGACGGCAGATTCTGCATGTGCTCGGGCAACAAAAACGGACCCGCTTCGAGTACCAGGATGCGTTCGCTTCGATCCGTGCTGCGGAACGACAGATGTTCCGCGACAGCCGCGCCGAACGTTCCGCCGCCGATGATGATGAAGTCGAACGGCCGAATGTCGCCGCGCGAAGGCAGGGGATTGCCGTTCACGTCCCTGGCATTGGCGCGGTAAGCGGGATCGGAGCTTGCGAGCGCTTCGTCGAAACTGTTGCAGACGTAGCGCCCGAGTACGTCCAGTGCGAATTCCGTCGGTTGCGAGGCTGAGCCGATACTCATCTGCGCCTCCAATGCCGCTATCGAAACCCGGACCCCCAGATGACCGTAAGTTGCCTGATTATATCACTACGCCCCGCCGGCGCCAGCCAAAAATCGCCCGGCCGGTAGACGTCGCCCCAATGCACCTCATCGGTCATTTCCATCCCCGAGAACCTGGCTTGGATCTGCGCGCCCGTGAGCTTTTGGAATTTCTCTTCGGCTTCAGCGCTCAATCCGAAAAACAACCAGACCAAACAGCGTACCGATCAAGGCAGTGGCTGCGGCCCGGCGCAGCGTCATCACAGGAGCCCCAGGAGATAGAGGACGACGCCGGCCGCACAGCAGGCGGCGAGGGTCGGGATCATCCCGGTCTTGAATCGGAAGATCGCGACCGCGGCGGCCACCGACAGCGCCAGCGCCCAGGGATCGACGCTCGCGAGCACCGGCGCGTCGAACGCCAGACCATGGCCGCCGACCGGCCGCACCTCGCGAAACACCGTGTGGATGGCGAACCAGATTGCGAGGTTGAGGACGACGCCCACGACCGCCGCGGTGATCGCCGAAAGCGCGCCATTGAGCGCCTTGTTGCCGCGCAGGACCTCGATGAAGGGAGCGCCCAGGAATATCCACAGGAAGCATGGCGTGAAGGTCACCCACGTCGCCAGCAAGCCGCCGAGCGTGCCGGCCAGCATCGGCGGGAGCGCGCCCGCATCGCGGAACGCGGCCATGAAGCCGACGAACTGAAGCACCATGATCAGCGGCCCCGGCGTGGTTTCCGCCATGCCGAGCCCGTCGAGCATCTCGCCGGGCCTGAGCCAGTGATAATGCTCGACCGCTTCCTGGGCGACGTAGGCCAGCACCGCGTACGCGCCGCCGAACGTCACCATGGCCATCTTGCTGAAGAAGATCGCGATCTGGCTGAAGACGTTGCCGCTTCCGAAGGTGACAATCAGCGCAATCACCGGCACGAGCCACAGCGCGAGCCAAACGCTCGACACGCGCAGCGCCCGCGCCACCGTCGGCCGCGCGTGCTCGGGAAGTTGATCGCCGAGAAGGCTATCGACGAGGGCATCCCCTTGCTTGCTGACGCCGTGATCATCCTTGACTTGAAAGGCCGCGAGGCCGCTCCACGCACCCGCGAAACCGATCAGCGCCGCGCCGAAGATGATGACGGGAAACGGGATGCCGAGGAAGAAGATGCCGACGAACGCCGCCGCGGCGAGCGACAGCATCACGTTGTTTTTGAGCGAACGTTTGCCGATGCGGAACACGGCCTCCAGCACGATCGCCAGCACCGCCGCTTTCAGTCCGAAGAACAGCGCGACGATCAACGGCACGTTGCCGTAGGCGGCATAGATGTAGCTCAGCCCCATGATCGCGACGACGCCGGGCAGGACGAAAAGGCCTCCCGCCATGATGCCGCCGAGCGTCCGGTGCATCAGCCAGCCGACGTAGGTCGCGAGCTGCTGCGCCTCGGGGCCGGGCAGCAGCATGCAGTAGTTGAGCGCATGCAGGAACCGGCTCTCGGAAATCCAGTGCTTCTCCTCGACCAAGATGCGATGCATCACGGCGATCTGGCCGGCCGGACCGCCGAAACTCAACATCGCGACGCGCAGCCACACCCGCAGCGCCTCGCGGAGCGAGACTCCGTGCGCGGGCAATGGACGTTTGTCTGCGATCGCGAGATCGGCCACGCCATGCCTCCTTATGCCGTTGCCGTGGCGGACCTGTTGGGCGTCTCGGCCTGCAAGCGACACCACGTGTAGAGGGCGTCGTAGACGACCATTCCATGCCGCAGCATTTCGTGGTCGTCGGAGAAATTGGCCGAGAGGCCGTAGGAGATCGCGAGCAGGCCTTGGCATTGCGGCGTGAGATCGGGCCGCGATGTGTCGGCGCCCCTGACGATCGTCGCCAGGTGGTCGAGAGCCGGATCGTGGATGTCGTAGACGCGTACGATCGCATCGAATGAGCAGCGGTCGCCCACGTGGCCGAACTCGACGCCTTTTATGTCGTATGGGGTGCCGCCCACGTCATTGGCGACTTTGGCGACGTCGCTTGGAGGTACGTAGATGAATTCGGCATTGGGATCGATGAAGCGGTTGACCAACCAAGGGCAGGCGATGCGGTCGATCTTCGGGTGTTCACGCGTCACCCACTTGTTCTCGGCCGCACCACGCTTTCGGCGTGTCGGCAGATGTCTTTCTTTCCAGCCCGCGATGCCTCCTTCGAGGTACATGGCCCGGATGCCTGCCGCGCTCAGGGCCGTAACCACGCCCTGGCTGACTTCCCGCCCATGATTGCAGTAAGCCACGACCGGACGATCCGGCGGCAGGTCTTTCCGCCAGCGTTCCACGTCCTCGGGAGAACGATGGAACGCGCCGACGATCAATCTGTCATCGGTGCCGAAGGCGTCCTGACGCCGAACGTCGACCAGGACCGGCGCCGACGCCGTCCCGAGGCGTGCGTAAAGATTATTTGGAGAAATTGGAGAAGGCTTCCCGTCCATGCGCAATCTCCTCGACAACGAGTGTTGCGCAGTGCTTGGACGGAACGCCGTCTGACGGGGAGACTGCCCTGTCCCCGTGATCGGAAAGCTATATCGAGTGGCCGCAACCCGCAAGATTTGAGGATCACATTCCGGTGAAAGAGCATTCGAAGGTGAGCCGGCGCGAGTTGCGTGGTGCAAACCGCGCCGGAAAGCCACGTTTCTCCTGCCTGAGAAGTGCCGGCGAAAGTTTGCAATTCTGCAAGGCAGCCAGAATTCACGGACGAAGCAACAGCGCAGCGGTGCGTAATCAATACACGTCAGTCTGATATCGGCCGCATTTCTTGAGATCAGCGAGGAAGGCGATGGCCTGATCGGTCGAGCGGGCGCCCTGGGCGGAGATCACGTCCACCAATGCGCGTTCGACATCCTTGCCCATGGCGATAGCGCCGCAGACATAGACGTGCGCACCGTCTGCGAGCCACGCCCACAGATCGCGCCCGACTTGGCGCATCCGGTCCTGCACGTAAAATTTCTGCTTGTCGTCGCGCGACCAGGCAAGCGAGAGCCGAGTGAGCACACCCGTGGCCTTCATACCGGCGAACTCATCCTCGTAGAAGAAATCGGTGTCGTGGTGCTGGTGGCCGAAGAACAGCCAGTTGCGGCCGCGCGCCTTCGTCGCCATGCGCTCGTGCAGGAACGCGCGGAACGGTGCAATTCCGGTGCCGGGACCGATCATGATGATCGGCACCGAGGAGTCGGCGGGCAGGCCGAACGCTTGCGCCTTCTGCACGTAGGCCTTGATCTTGTCGCCTGGCGCGACCCGGTCCGCAAGGTAAGTCGAGCCAACTCCAAGCCGCGTCCGCTTGCCGACTCCGTATCGGACCGCGTCGACCGTGAGCGCCACCCGGCCGGGATTGGTCTTCGGCGAGGAAGCGATTGAATAGAGCCGCGGCTGAATCTGGTCGAGCGATTCGATGAAGGCTTCGGGGTCGGGACGAATGCCCGGAAACTTCTCAAGTGCCGCAAGCACGTCGAGGTTGGCAGCGTCGCCGTCCGGGTCTCCGCCGGCAGCGAGCGTCTTCGCTTTCTGGCGCCGCTCACCCCCGGTGAGATAGGAGATGAGTTGGAACAACATGTCCGGCGCTGGATTGAGCGAGACGCCGTCGGTCAGAACTTCGCGCAGGCTCCGGCGTGCAATGGGAAAATCCGGCGGCACGTGGATTGCCGCGATGACCGCATCGACAAGCGCGGGGTCATTGGTCGGATAGATACCGAAGGAATCGCCGACGGTGTAGCTGATTCTCGTCCCCGCCAAGTCGAAATCGACGTGCCAAGTCTCCTTCTGCGATCCCGCCTTGTTGAGGCGGACGCGGGAGACGAAAGTCGCCTCGGCGGGACGATCGCGCGAAGGGCTGGGCTGGGTGCCGGAATCGACTGCGGCTACTGGCGATGCGTCTGCCGCAACTGCCGAGATGATCGCCGGTTTCGCTGGCGGCTGGATCGCGCCGAACTCGGAATAAAGCGTCTTTAACATGCGAGCGGTCTCCCTGCCGCCCGGTACGCACAGGTTGAGCCGCTCCTCTTTTTTCAGGAAGATCGCGTTCGAATAGTCCTCGCAATTGTAACCGCACTGGCCGCAATCCTGCTGCCCCATCGCCGCCATCATCCGCCGCCGGAGCGGCCGGTTTTCGGCGAGCTTCATGCGATCGCCGAGCATCAGCGTCTGGTCGTGCCAGGGCGCTTGCCCGTCGTCACCGTCGTCAAGTGGGCCACGTGCCGCCGGCGTACCCATTACGTCAGCCATCAGCGCGGTGGTCTGCTCGGGGGAGAGCGGGGTCACTCCGCCGTCAAGCGAGAACAGCCCGGCGAAGAAGCCATTGAGCCAAGTGCGCTGCTCCGGCGTGAACGGCGCGCTGTCGGGAATCAATGCGGGAATCGGCGGGCTTGTCGTCTGCGTCACTCGACGGCCTCTTGCTCGAACAGGGCTTTGAGCGCGTCGACCTCGTGACGGCGCGTGAAGGCCAGGAATGTCTCCTCCGTCGAGGCCCGATGGGACAGGTAGAGCTTGAGCACGCGCTCGACGGTCTTCGGCGCGTCCTCGGCTTTGACGTCGCGGTAAAGCTCACGGCCAAGCGAGGCATCGGGGCCGAAGCCGCCGCCAACGTGGATGTGGTAGCCCTCGACCGTGTCGCCCTCTTCGGACACCTGCACCTTGGCGCCGAGAAGCCCGATGTCTCCGATGTAATGCTGGGCGCAGGAGTTGGGACAGCCGGTGAGGTGGATGTTGACCGGGCTGTCGAGTTGGACGCGCGTCTCGCACCAGCGGGCGATCTCCTCGGCATGGCGCTTGGTGTCAGACAAGGCCAAGCGGCAGCCCATGTTGCCGGTGCAAGCGACGAGACCGGCGCGGATCGAGGTGGCTTTCGTCGAGAGTCCAATTGCTTCGATGGCAGCCTCGGCGGCTTTGACCCGCTTTTCGGGAACGCCTGAGATCAGCAGATTCTGCCACACGGTGAGACGAATATCGCCGTCGCCGAAATCGCGCGCAACCGTGGCGAGCCCACGCATCTGGTCGGCGGTAAGCTTGCCGACCGGCAGCACGACCCCGATCCAGTGAAGCCCCTTTTGCTTCTGCCGATGGGCGCCGATGTGCGCGGTGCGATCGAACGCCCGGCGCGGTGCGATCGCTTCGGCCGGAGCGCGCACGAGCTTGTGTCCAAGCTTCTCCTCCATTGCGGAGAGGAATTTCTCGAAGCCCCAGGCGTCGAGTACGTATTTGAGGCGCGCCTTGGCGCGATTGGTGCGGTCGCCATGGTCGATGAAGACGCGCACCACCGCATCCGCGACTTTGGTTGCGTCGGCGGGCTTCACCACCACGCCGGTGTCGTCTGCGAAGCTTCGATGTCCGGTGATTCCGCCGAGACGTAGACGGAACCAGATTCCCGGCTCGATCCCAAAGCCGTCCTTCACCTCGACGGCCTGAAAGCCGATATCGTTGGTGTCCTCAAGGACCGGGATGACGCCGGCACCATCGAAGCCGACATTGAATTTGCGCGGAATACCGTAGAGCGAGCGGTCGTTGAGGATGTGGAAGTGCCATTCGCGCGCGTAAGCGCGCGTGTCGATCAGCTCCTGCGGGTCGATGCCCGCGGTCGGCGTTCCCGTGACATTGCGAATGTTGTCGGCACCGGAGCCACGCGAGCACAGACCTAGGTCCAGGATCGCTTCGACCATCGCCGTTGCGTTTTTCGGCTCAACTTCGCGCATCTGCAGGTTGGAACGCGTCGTTACATGCGCATAGGCGCCGGCAAATCGCTCGGCGAGCTCTGCCAAGCCCGCGAACTGCCAGTGCTTGACGATACCATTAGGGATGCGCAGGCGGCACATATAGGCCTTCTGCGTCGGCGCGCAGTAGAACAAGCCGAAGAAGCGCCAGCGGAAATTGTCGTCGGGTTTAGGCGGCTCGTTTTTGGCAGCTTGTTCCTTCAATCGTTCATAGCCATCGAACGGATGTTGCTCGCGTTTGAACTTCTCCGGGTCCGACAGCTTGCCGCCCGCCTTGATGAAACGGTCTTGCGCGCGCAGATGCGCCGCATCTGGTCCCATCGGTTCGGGGGAAGCGTCCGTTGCCTTGGGAGGAGCCCCCGCGGCACCGTTGCCGGGTGCCCCGCGCGCTGTCTTTGCGATTTGCAGGCCGGCCACGAAGCCTTCCAGATAGCGCTTCTGTTCGGGCTCAAAATCACCAGGCATTGCGTCTCCATTCATCCGTGGCGGGTCAGGTGCAGGCCACCACGTCTCATTCCGCGGCGACCCGCGACGGCGTGGCCACGCGTGCAGGGTCGGAGACCGGCCGCGGCTTATAGGTCATGTAGATCGCAAGACCCGTGAATATGAAGCCGCCGACAAGATTGCCCAGCGTCACGGGGATCTGATTCCATAGCCACCAATCTGCGACGGTGACATTCGCTCCCATCATCATGCCGGTCGGGATGATGAACATGTTGACGACGGAGTGCTCGAAGCCCTGCGCGAAGAAGATGAAGACCGGCATCCAGGCCGCGGCAATCTTGCCGATGGTCGAATTCGTGGTCATGGCGAGCACAACGGCGAGGCAGACCATCCAGTTGCACAATATTCCCTTCACAAAGACGGTCACAAAGCCCGCGACGCCAAAGGCGGCGTAGCCGGTCGTCTTCGCTGCAGCGACCGCGACGATGCGTGCGGCGACGCCCGTCGGCTCGCTTGCTCCCATGTTGGTCAGCGCGATGGCAAGCAGAGCGCCATAGGCGACGCTACCAATTAGATTGGCGACAAAGACCCACCCCCAGTTCACGACTATCTCTGCGCTGCTCGCGTCGCGATCGAGCCAGGGAAGCGGCAACAGGGCGAAACTGCCGGTGATAAGCTCAAGACCGAGCAGCACGATGATTACAAGGCCCACGGGAAAGATGATCGCCCCGACGAGCGGCTGTCCGGTCGAGAACGCGCCTGTGAAGGCGAGGCTTGTGGCCACTCCAAGAATCGCGCCGGACAGCATCCCGCGAATGAGAAGATCGGTGGTGGGGAGTGCGAGCTTGCGGCGCCCGGCATCGACCATCGCGGCGGCGACATCGGCCGGTTTTACGTAATCCATTTCTAGTCTCCTCGATGACGGTCCGGAGTGTCCGCGAGCTTGTGCATGGACGACCGGCGTCAGCGAATGAGGATATTCAAATGACGTGCCAAACTGGCAAAGTACAATTTCTGTTGTAGTATCAATCCCTTAATCTTGCGATAGGCGTGATTGGGTCATGATCATTGCCGGATTTAATTGCATTACGCGAATAAATTGTGCATCGCACAAAAAATGATCGAATGACGAAATTTATACCGGTCAAATCTTGAGCACGATTGTTGAGGCCATGCGACATGCGAGGCTTTTTGTTACGAGAAATCAGCGAGGCAAACGGCCTGTTACCGCCCCAGCAATTGGCTGGACCGCTGCATGGCTTCCTGCTGCACTGAGAAGGCGAAGGTCAGACCGGCGCGCAGCTCGGTCTCGGGGCGGCGATTGACCCATGCCTCCCGCACGCCAAGGTCGAATGCGAGATTATCCCTCGCCTTCCAGATCGCCCCGCCGAGAACGGAGAACCTTTCCCGCGTATTGAATTCGTGCTCATAGACCACTTCCGCCACCG
>WNGB01014046.1_pt1 | contig 10742 bp, 10 predicted proteins | sample 5400681 | NCBI WGS metagenome assembly WNGB01 (sample SAMN13153367, study PRJNA577476) | soil metagenome | isolation source: 115 cm soil or saprolite under grassland replicate 2 | place: USA:California | collected 2016-06-15 | reverse complement strand
ACATCGCGTGGAATGAGCGTCCCTTTCAGCGTCTCGATCTTGCGCAGGACCTCGTGGGTGACTGAGATCGCGTTCGCGCCCGGTCGCTTTGCGATGCTGAGTGTGACAGCTGGTTCTTCAGCCGACACTGAGGCGCGTGCCGCGCCGTGGCCGAAGAAGGTGTAGTTCGACGGCTCTTCCGCGCCGTCGACAATTTTCGCGACCTCGCGCAGATAGACGGGCCGTCCGCCGAAGACGCCGACGACAACATTACCAACGTCCTCCGCGCTGGTAAGAAATGCGCCGGTTTCAATCACGAACTCCTGGTTGTTAGTCGTTAGGCCGCCGGACCGATATTGCCGGTTCGCCTGCTGGAGCATCGGCACAAGACCTGCCGCGCTGAGATTGCGCGAGGCGAGACGCACCGGGTCGAGCAGCACGCGCACTTCACCCCGCGAACCGCCGATGATCGTGGTCTCCGCGACGAGCGGGACGGCTTTCACAGCGTCGTCCACTTCCGCCACCAGCCGGCGAAGCGTGAGATGATCGTAGCGCGCACTGTGGAAAGTGAGCGCGAGAATCGGCACGTCATCGATCGACTTCGGCTTGATCAGCGGGGTGCCGACTCCGTGCGGAATGCGGTCGTAGTTCGAGCGCAGCTTTTCCGTCAGCCGCACGAGGCATTCTTCGGGATTGGATCCGACCTTGAAACGCACGATGACAAGGCTCTCGCTGTCGCGCGATGTCGAATAGATGTATTCCACACCCGGGATTTCCCAGAGCAGCTTTTCCATCGGTCGGGTGGCGCGCTCCTCGACTTCCTTTGCACTGAAGCCGGCCATGTTCACCTTCACGTCGATCATCGGCACCTTGATCTGCGGCTCCTCCTCGCGCGGTAGCAAGACAACTGCGGCGACGCCGAGCAGGATCGCGGCAATGACGATTAACGGCGTGAGCTTGGAGTTGATAAAGGCGCGCGCTATGCGGCCGGCGACGCCGCTCGAACGCGGAGCGTTCGTGCTCATTGCTTCAGGGTGACCGGCTGGCCGTCACGCAGGGATTCGGCGCCTTCGCTCACTACCCGCTCGCCGGCGGTGAGGCCGGAAAGAATTTCCGCTTCGGCGCCAGTGCGCTTGCCGGTGCGAACGATGCGGAGTTGGGCGTGTTGATTCCCGATGACGAAGACGCATTCCATTTGTCCGCGCACTACGACCGCCGGGGCAGGCACGCGGATCGATTTGCTCTCGCCGGTTCGCACCCAAACTCGACCGAACTGGCCGCTGCGCGTGCCTTCCGCCGCGGGCAGATCGAGCTTCACGAGGAAGGTGCGGCTGGCGGCGTCGGCCACAGGCGCCACCTCGACGACCGTCCCCTCAATCGGCGCCGCGCCCTCGGCAACTTGCACGGGAAGTTTGTCGCCGATTTTGACGTGGCCGATGAGCGCCTCGGGCACGTCGGCCTCGAAGCGGAGCGCGCGCGGATCTTCCATTTCGATGATCGATTTTCCGGGTGCAGCGAGATCGCCGACATCAGTCAGTTTGCGTGTGACGATTCCATCAAAAGGCGCAACGATCTTCGTGTAGCCGAGCATCGTCTCCATCTCTCGTGTCGCTCCTTCGGCAACCCGCGCCCGCGCCTGCACGGCGTCGAAATCCGCTTGCGTCGTGATTTTCTTGTCAAACAGTTCGCGACTGCGGGCGAGGTCGCGCGTCGACTGTTCGCGCAGGGCGAGCGCCTGATCGAGCTTGGCCTGAATCTCGCGCGGATCGAGTTGCGCAATCAGCTCCCCGGCCTTCACCATCTGTCCCGGAGCGACGAGCAGCGCCTCGATTCGGGCACTTACTTTTGGTTCGATCGCGGCGCGGAGTTTTGCCCGCACCGTGCCGACGACTTCCTCGCTCGAGAGACGCGCCTCGCTTTCGACCACGACGGTGCGGACCGCGACCGGCGGCAGCGACTCGGGAGCGTTTTCCTTTTTCGAATGACACGCCGCGACCAGCGCGAGAACGCCAACGACGATGAGGAGCGAACGCGAGAACTTCATCGGCGCCTATTGTGGCGCGGCGCCGCATGATTCGCCAGTCCGGCCGACGCCCAGCTTGATGAGAATGCGCTCGAGCGGGCAGAAACCGGTGACGGCAGTCTGAAAAAGGTTGAAGCCGACAAAGGCTGCGAGAAGCAACCAGAGTTGGTTCACCCAATATCCGAGCGCGAGGCCGGTGAGCACGAGCGTGCCGGCGACGAGATAGATGATGCTTTGCCTTTTCATAGCGGTGAAATGCGCGGGTTGGACCCGGCCGCGGGGTTTGTAGTGAAGCCGTTCATGAGGTTTGCTTTGGGCCAATCCTCAATGATCCAGCTGGATCATGCTTTGCGTTGATTGTTCAAAGCTCACCGTTTATTGCGACTAGACAGTGAGCCACCGCTTCGCCACTTTGCTTTCTCATGGTCGATGCTATCGGAGCGGTCGCTGCACAGGGGCCCGGCGTGATCTGCCGTCCACCCACCTATGAAGTGGCGTAATCGGCGATCGCCTTTGCGACATCAAGGGTCGAGTCCTTGCCGCCCATATCATACGTGCGGACTTTGCCTTCCGCGATGACGCGCGCGATGGCGGACTCAAGACGCGTGGCCATTTCAGTTTCCTTAAGCCAATCGAACATCAGCTTCGTTGTTAAAAGCATCGCGATCGGATTCACCTTGTATTGGCCAGCGTATTTCGGCGCCGAACCGTGTGTCGGCTCGAATACAGCGTATTTGTCGCCGAGGTTGGCGCTCGGCGCGAAGCCAAGACCACCTACAAGCCCTGCGCATAAATCGCTGACGATGTCGCCGAACATGTTCTCCGCCACCAGCACAGAGTAATCCTGCGGGTTCTTGAACATCCACATGCAGATGGCGTCGATGTTCACTTCGTCCGCCCAAATGTCCGGATAGTCTTTGGCCACGTCGCGGAAACACCGCGTCATTAATCCGCCGGTCTCGCGCAGGACGTTAGGTTTCTCGATCAATGTCACGCGCTTGCGTCCGGTTTTCTTTGCGTACTCGAACCCTTCCTTACAAATATTGGTGCACCCCTGCACGCTCATGATGCGTGTTGAAAGCGCGACGTTCTCGAGACCTTTGTCCTTCCACTTTTTCATTTTCGGATTCGCGCACAGGGCGGTGTAAACCGACTCCGGTAATGGAAAAAACTCGACGCCGCCGTACATGCCCTCGGTATTTTCACGAAACACCACCTGATCGATTGGCACGTCCTCGCCGCTCGGGTTCGTGATCTTGTTACCGCGATAATTCAGCGGGTTCCCCGGATAACTTTTACATGGCCGCATGTTCGTGTGGAGATGGAACAACTGCCGGAGTCCCACGATCGGCGAGAAATAGCTCAATGCTTTTCCCTTGAGTTCCGGACTCAATTCCTCTTTCGCTTTGTCCTGCGGCTTGCTGGTGATCGCGCCGAACAACGCGCACGTGGTGTCTCTGAGCGCCTTCACTGTGCGATCCGGTAGTGCGTTGCCTTCCGTGCACCAAAATTCCCAGCCGATGTCGCAAGGTACATACTCGGCATCAAACTTCATCCGATCGAGAACGATCCGCGCCCCCTCCATCACATCGTTCCCCACGCCGTCGCCAGGCATCCAAGCAATTCTGTATTTCGCCATAGGAAGGCGACTTTATCGGGGTAGTTGCGACCCGCAAGCGGTCGTAAATTTCTGCAACCGCGGATTACACGCCTTCGCCCAGGCTCCGGCGCGGCAGACGCGGATTAAACGGATTAATTTCAGGAAGCGCTCACCGCTGGCGTGTCGCATCGGCGCCAGACAAAGCGCCGAACATTCGGATTTTCACGATTCGCGATCAGAAGGTCGTACTCGATGTCGATCTTGCGAGGATCTACGGCGTTTCGACGAGGATTCTGAATCAAGCGCTTCGCCGTAACAAACGCCGCTTTCCAGTCGATTTTGCCTTTCAGCTCTCGGGCGATGAATACGACGCTATGCGATCACAGATTGTGATCGCATCATCAGGTGCGAAAAATCAGCGATCACAAATTCTGACCGGATCCCGGCGCAACATCCGGTATCGGCCATGGGCGTTCACCGAGCATGGCGCGCTCCAGGTCGCAAATATACTGCGAACGGATCGTGCTATCGCGATGAGCGTTTATGTCATTCGTGCCTTTATCGATTTGCGCGTAAAAATTGCCGCGAACGCCGCAATCCTAAAGCGCCTCGCTGAGATCGATAAAACGCTGTTGGAACACGACACGGCTCTACGAGACATTTACCAAAAACTGCTGCCGCTTTTGGCACCACCACCGGACCCTCCGCGCCGGCAGATCGGATTTTCTGCTGCGTCATAGGCGGGTCGCCCCAATACATTCAAGATATGTGGTCGCAAATTGCGATCAGTTCAGCCGGTGCAGCGCGCAAAGATTCTAAACGCGGCGGTGTAAGGCTGATGCCGTTTTTGTTGCCCGCGCCCAAGGCGACTAGCCACGAGATTTTCAGCGTCTCTTGAGTTGGCGGTTTCCGCGCAGAGGGCAGTTGTGCACAGACGCAGCCGAGATAACACTGCGATATGCGGCGGCGAGACCTTGCGAAGCTGGACGAATGCCGTGATTGCGTTTGTCTCGCCGTGCGCACGGCGGCGCGTCGGATCACACAGGGATATGACACGGCGCTTGCCGGAACTGGTCTGCGCGTCACGCAGTTCAGTTTGCTCGTGATGGCACATCACCTAGGCGCGCCGTCAATGAAAAGACTGGCCCAGATGCTACATAGCGATCCCACCACCATCACTCGCAATGTGCAGGGTCTCGCCAAGCGGCGGCTGCTCAGGCTTTCCCCGGGCCGTGATTTGCGCGAACGCAAAGTGACGTTGACGGAAAAAGGCGAGACGATCCTCCTGCGCGCTTTGCCGAGTTGGCGTGCGGCTCAGAGCGATGTGGTCGCCAGCCTCAGTCGCGTTGAACTGACGAGATTGCGGGCGTTGCTCGATCAGGCGGGCCAGCGCAGGAGACTCCGTTAGCAGGGCAGGGCCAAAACCTCGCTGTCGCGACGCAGCAAAATCACAGCGCGCTAGAAAAGAGATCTTGCAAGTCTGCCGCATAATAGTTGTATATACAACTATCATGCGAACCGACCTTCTTTCCCTGCCCCTGCCCCTGCCACTGGCGCTTCATCGCACCACGGCGTTTGTAATCTTCGCTCTCGCAATTTTCATCGTCGTCGCGCATACCGCCATCGCCGCCATGGCAGCGCAACGGACTGCACTGCCGCTGAAATCGAAGGTTGTTATTCCATTCGTAATCGCTGCCTTTCTCGCCTCGTGGCTCGCCATCGCAACCATCATTGCCGATGGTTCAAATTTTCCCCTGGCGTCGGAATCTCGGCGTCCGGCCAGCGGATTGGTTGCGCTGATTCCATTCGTGATTGCAGTGGCGGCGCTGTTCGCGTCCAAATCAATCCGCGCGATCAACGCAGCAACGCCGAACCCTTGGCTCATCGCGATTCAAACCTACCGCGCCGCTGGCATCATGTTCGTATTTCCGTTTCTTACCTATGGGATCGTGCCGTCGGGATTCGGTTGGCCGGCGGGAATTGGAGATGCCTTGACCGGAATTTTCGCGCCGGTCGTGGCGTGGATGGTGGCGCGAAATCGACTGCAGGCTTTAAAATGGGCCGTGGCCTGGAATCTCTTCGGCACGCTCGATCTTATCGTCGCTTCTGCCACCGCGCTTTTGTTCCAGGCGCGCGTTCTCAACATTTACCCGCTCGCCCTCGTTCCGCTCTTCCTCGGGCCACCCATCGGTATTTTGACCCACATCTACTCGCTTAGAAATCTGGCAACGGCGAATTCGTCCACGTTTGCCACCGCGTGACTTTCGCCTCCGCCGGAAGCCCGTCGCTGCCAGATCCCGAGGCCGAGTTACGCGGTTATTTCCTGTTCACCACGTAGCCGACTGGCCACGAGGTTTTCGGCGCCGCCAGCGATGATGAGCTCCTGAGCGGCGGGACTCAGCGGCGGGAACGAGAATGATTTTCCATCGACACTCAAGATCGATTTGGCGTAATCGATTATGATTTCCGGTCCTACAGTCGTGGGGGCGCGATTGGTCGGGACGGCGCGCAAGTGCGTCACTAACTCGGGACACTCGAACACCACGAACCCGTTATTAAACGCGTTGCGCTTGTAGGTCTCGGAAAAGCTACCGGCAATCACGCACGGAATTCCTTTATACTTGAGCGCCGTGGCAGCCTGTTCGCGACTTGAGCCGGTTCCGAAGTTGAATCCGGCGACGACGATATCGCCGCGCTGATACAGGCTATTGAAATTCGGATCGTAATTTTCAAATGTAACCGCCGCCATCTGCTCCGGCGTCATATCGTCGCGATAAGTATGTTTGCCGGCGTAAATGCCGTCGGTGTTCAAGTTGTCTTTGTCGATGAAAAGAATGCGACCGTGCACGCTGGACGGGAAACCCTTCATGATCTGCACCGATCCTGCGGGCTTTGATTTTTTTTCAGGGCGACGAACGGCTATGCCGGCGGGGCGCTCGCTGAAATTTGTCGGCGCGCAAATGAATCCCGCCAACGCGCTGGCTGCGACGACAGCGGGCGACGCGAGATAAACAAAAGCGTCGCGGTCGCCCATGCGTCCTTTGAAATTTCGATTGGTCGCGCTGATCGCGGTCTCGCCTTTTTGTACCAGACCGCGTCCCAGCCCGATGCACGCGCCACAACCGGGCGGTAGCGGAATTGCGCCCGCGCCCAGCAGAGTTTGCCAATCGCCGTTCGATTCCGATCTCGCCTGTACTTCGGCGCTCGCCGGCGCGAGATAAAATTCGACACCGTTGGCCACGCGTCCGCCCCGGGTGCGCACGACTTCTGCCGCGTCGTGCAAATCTTCGAAGCGCGCGTTCACGCACGATAGCAAGTATGCCTTCTGAATAGGCACGTGTTTTCGTTCCATTTCCGGCAGCGATACCATCGTTTTGACTTCGTTAGGCCCGGAGACGTGCGGAACGACAGTCGCAAGGTCCAGCTCCAGCTCGATCGCGTACTCCGCATCGGAGTCAGCGCTGAAGTCGTTGCGATTTTTCCACCATTCGTCGATATCGGCGTTTGTGTAACCGGAGCGACTTTTCGCACTGCGCGTTCCCGGGCGTTTCGGATTTGAGAATTCGCGGACGCGTGAGCGCAGATAATTCACTATTACTTCATCAAAGGGAAATACACCTGCCAGCGCGCCCCATTCTGTGGTCATGTTAGCGATGGTCATTCGCGCGGACATCGGAAGATTCGCCACGCCGTCGCCTACGAATTCAACGGCGTGATTAAGCACCTCGTCTTTATTGAAAAGTCCGCACAACGCGATGATCACGTCCTTGCCGACCACACCTGGTGCGAGTGTTCCCTTGAGAATCACTTTCGCCACGGGTGGGACCTGCCACCATGTGACTCCGGTTGCCCAAATGCTCGCGGCATCGGTCCTCACCACCGGCGTGCCGAGGGCGGCCACGGCCCCGTACAAATTCGAGTGCGAATCGCTTGCTACCACCAGGGCGCCGGGAAGGACGTAGCCCTGTTCCACCATCACCTGATGCGAGATGCCTGTGCCTGGCGGATAAAAATCAATGCCATGCTCGCGAGCGAATGCTTCGATCTTCGCGTATTTGGCCAGATTTTCCGGCGAAGTGTTTTGGATGTCGTGATCGATGGCAAAGACCGGCTGCGCCGGATCGGCGATAGTCGTTGCCCCGATCTGGATGAACTTCGGGATCACCGCGCCGGAGTTATCGTGCGTCATCACGTGACGTGGGCGAATCGAGATGAAATCGCCACTGCGAACCACCGTACCCGGAGCGAGTCCATCAGCGTGACGTCCCGCGATCTTCTCAACCAAGGTTAATGCCATACTTCGAGTTCTCTCCCGTAGATATGTTTGAATAACCGGCGTCGTTGTTCTGTGACGCACAATCCGGGTGGCAACGAAGCTTTGGCCATTTCAATCGCGCTCTCGAACATTTGCGCCCCAATGATGAAACGTTCCTCGCTCGAGCGTGCCATGATTTCATCGCGCACCATTCGCTCGATTTGCGGGGTTGTGTCGGTCATTCCAGACATTGCTTCAATAAATTATCCAACCCCAGTTCATGCGTCCAGCGCTGCAAATAGGCGGCGTCATAGCCCGTCGCGAGCAGGTTCTTCACGTCGCCTAGTTGAATTTCAGAGTGCGAATCCTTCGCCCAAAACAGTTTTGAGATGATGAGGTCCTCTTTACTCACGATGAACGTGGTGAAATCGAGAATCGAAATCCTCTCACGCCGCTCAAATTCCACGAGCCGATATTCGCTTCTCTTGCGAATGATGCAGTCCACTTTGATTACGCTGTCTTGATGAATGAGGTTGAAAATCGATTCACGCACGATCGACTCGCGAATGCTTTCCTCGCTCACGTAATAATCTGGGTGAAACAAAGCCGCCACGCGGTGAACATCCTCTGGCGCAATCGCGATCACCACGTCGATGTCGCGGGTCATGCGAGGTTGCGCGTAGTAATTCATCGCCATGGATCCGGTGAGCATGTACGCGATGCCCACTTGCTCGAACCTCTGCGAAATGTCGCGGACAATATCGATCTCGTTCATTCGCTGACCTGCAGGTTCAGGCTCTCAACGATCAGCTCTCAACCATCAACTGTTTTCAAGTCACTTTTTCGCCGCGCGTTTACCCAGAACTTTTGCGATATCGAAATCCACGAAGTCGGCATGATGAAAAATGATCGATTCGATCGAGCGCTCCACTTTGTCGCCTTCATGGCTGTGTGTAGCGACAATGTGCAGGACTTCTCCTGGAATGCCATGCTTGTGCGCCAGTGCGACGCCGCTGAATGGATGACGTAATTGCTGCCCGAATTTTCCCTGAATGACCTTGCCCGAGGCATCCTTGTCGTACTCCAGCGGTTTGCCCACGTCTGCCAGCAACGCGCCGGCGATGAGATAATCGCGCTGGATCGGGATACCGCAGCGGAACGAACTCTCCAGCACATCCGCGATGGCGATGCATTGCCGCGTGCAGGAGTTGAGATGCTCGACGAAGGTCATGTCCATGTCGCCGGCCAGCAGCGTGAATTTCACCGCGCGAAGCTCGTCGAAAGTCCAGCCCTTTCCGCCGCAGCCCGCGGTGATGGCTTCGTTCCATACCGCCGCAACCCTTTCCCGCAATGATTCGTCCTTGATTTCCATCAAGCTTGGAAACAAGCCCGCGATTTCTATTACGCTGTAGGTGGTTCGTTTGGTTGTCATGGCAGTCAGGCCGATTTCAGCCGATATTTTTGAGGTTTTGAAGACGTTCTTTCTATTATTTTTCTAGCTTCTAGGTCCAGTTTAACGGTTTCTCCATACCAGCTTATATTTCCGGCGAACTTATTTTCCAGGCGCTTGTTGAGATGATCGAATAATTCTGTGTGAGTGAGTTGCTTGTTCTTCAAAGCCGATAGGATTGCGTCCTTGAGGGATTGGTATTTTTGCTTGCTGATATTTTTCCCGCTTTTCCCCAGCGGATGTTTAGTAAGGATTTTCTCTTCTGCCATCGGGTCCTCTTTCTCTGGAACGTTTGTTTTCTAAATTCGGATCAATGCCGCTAACACTCACAAGCATGCGTTTGTGGAGACTATCGTCAATTCATGGTCTGCCTGGGGTTGAATTGTATGATGTTTAATGCAGACTTCCCAGCGTTGTCACTAAAGCGGACCGATTCATATTTCTGATGCCAACGTACGAGTATTCTTGTCAAAAGTGCGGCCAGAACTTCGACGCATTCCAGTCGATGCGCGACGAGCCGTTTCGCGAATGCCCTAAGAAGCTTTGCCGGTTGCCAGAGTGGGGACACGGGAAAGTGAAACGGCTGCTGGGAACCGGCGCAGGTCTGATCTTCAAGGGATCGGGATTTTATACCACAGACTATCGAAGCGACTCCTACAAAGAAGCGGCAAAAAAGGAGGCGCCTGCCACCTCGTCTGGTGGAGAAAAATCCGCCACCTCAAAAGAGCCCGCGAAAAGTCCTTCGCCCGCGCAGTCCAAGGCGCCTGAGAAAAAATCGGGAAAAGACTCTGGTTGATAGTTTCTCCGGAGAGGAACACAGGCTGTAGCGAGAGCAAAACATGGCGTTGTAGGACAAGCGCAGCGCTTGCCGGGTAATGATGTAAGTTGGAAAGCGCGAAGCTGGGCAGGCGAAGCGCCCGCCCCTACAGCTTTTTCACCTAACGGATCGGTGTTTTCACAACTGCGCCTGAGTGGTGTAGAGGCGCGTGTCCTCACGCGCAGGGTCCCAAGCTTGCGGCTGAGGACAGCCGCCCCTACACGCGGTAAAACTTGGGCGCATGCGCAGATCCAGGTCGGACTTGCAGCTTATAATCTGAAAGCATTCCCGATCCCGGGAAGCATCCCAGAGCAATATTTCGATCTTTTTGGAAACTTCGGACCGGCAATTCCGTAGTTAACAGTGTGAGGAGTCCTCCGACAGGTACCTTCGTGTCCTGTTTCTCCCCGATCCTCACTTGGCTGACAAAGGGTCGTCGGAAAGCTTAACATGACGTTACTTCAAACATGCTAGGACCGGTCGTACTGTTCGACATAAGTAGTGTCGCAAAACTTATCACGTTGTTAGTGATCCACTAACAACGTTACAAATTCTGTCGGCAATAACGCGATGACAAGTAACCGGCGCATCCTAATACAAGGTGGGCGGGACTATGAG
>WNGB01014043.1_pt2 | contig 10743 bp, 10 predicted proteins | sample 5400681 | NCBI WGS metagenome assembly WNGB01 (sample SAMN13153367, study PRJNA577476) | soil metagenome | isolation source: 115 cm soil or saprolite under grassland replicate 2 | place: USA:California | collected 2016-06-15 | reverse complement strand
CCCAGCACGTGGGTGACCTGCTCCAGGCGGCGCTTGATCTCGTGCACGCCCTCGGCGACCCGGCCCAGACCGGCTCCCTGGGCTTGCCGGATGACCCGGTCGGCGTGCTGCCCGGCTGCGGCCAGCTCCTGGCTCGCGGCGGTCAGGTGCTGCTGCTCGCGCTGCACCTCACCGGCGACCGCGGCCGCACCCTCCGCCGTACTCACGCTCGTGTCAGCGCTCATCGTGTGAACCTCCCGAGACTCGACCCGCCTGCCGCACGCGAGGCTACTCGCCTGTCCCGACAGCGCCGCGCCCCGTCATGTGTGTCCGGCCCGGTCGACCTAGTCGAGGTCGACGACGACCGGCGCGTGATCCGAGGCGCCCTGGCCGGCCCGCTCGTCGCGGTCGATGAACGCGTTGGTCACCCGCTTCGCGAAGGTCGGCGAGCCGAGCACGAAGTCGATCTTGAGGCCGCGGTCGCGCTCGAAGCGCTGGCGGTAGTAGTCCCAGTAGGTGTAGCCGGGCGCGTGGGCGCGGGTCACCTCGGCCCACCCCTCGTCGAGGAACGCCTGGAAGGCCGCGCGCTCGGCGGGGGTGACGTGGGTGGAGTTCTTGAACTGTGCCGGGTCGAAGACGTCGTCGTCGGTGGGGCAGATGTTCCAGTCGCCGACCAGCGCGGTGTCGTCGCCGAGCCAGCCCTTCGCGGTCTCGCGGAGCCGGGCCAGCCAGTCGAGCTTGTAGACGTAGTGCGGGTCGTCGGGCTTGCGGCCGTTGGGCACGTACAGCGACCAGATCCGCAGGCCATCACAGAGTGCCCCGATCGCGCGCGCCTCGGGCGCCAGCGGCTCGCCCCACCCGGGCATCCCGTCGAACCCGACCTGTACGTCCTCGATCCCGACCCGGCTGATGATGGCCACGCCGTTCCACTGGTCGATCCCGGCGGCGGCGATGTCGTAGCCGAGCGACTGGAGGCCCATCAGCGGCAGCTGGTCCTCGCGCGCCTTGGTCTCCTGCAGCGCGAGTACGTCGATCTCATGCCGCTGCAGGAGCGCCTCCACGCGGCCGATGCGGGAGCGGAGGGAGTTGACGTTCCAGGTCGCGATGCGCACGGAGCCCACCCTATGGGTGGGCGCCGACAGCGCCCCGGCCGAGCCAAGGGTTACCCGCGGGTAGTCGCGACGCGCGCCACGTCGTACTCTCGGGTCTGGCGGTGCCCATTGGCTCCCGCGTCCGCCGACCGACCAAGGAGTACGACGTGGCCTCGACCATCATGTCCGCCCGCGACCTCGAGTTCCTGCTCTACGAGTGGCTCGACGTCGAGAAGCTCAGCGAGCGCAAGCGGTTCGCCGAGCACTCCCGCGAGTCGTACGACGCGCTCCTCGCCCTCTGCGCGCGGCTCGCGACCGAGCACTTCGCACCGCACTATCGCAAGAGCGACGTCGAGGAGCCGTCGTTCGACGGCACCACGGTCCACCTGATCCCGGAGATCGGGGAGGCCATCACCCGCTTCAACCAGGCGGACCTGCTCACCCTGAGCCTCGACGAGGAGGTCGGCGGAATGCAGGTGCCGCGGGTCGTGGTGAACGCCTGCATGACCTGGTTCGCGGCCGCCAACATCGGCACCATGGCCTACCCGGTGCTGACCGGTGCCAACGCCGGGCTGCTGCTCGAGCACGGCACGCCCGAGCAGGTCGAGCGGTTCGTGAAGCCGATGCTCGAGGGCCGGTTCTTCGGCACGATGGCGCTCTCGGAGCCGCACGCCGGGTCCAGCCTCGCCGACATCACGACGCGCGCCGTACCCCAGGACGACGGCAGCTACCGGATCTTCGGCCGCAAGATGTGGATCTCAGGCGGTGACCACGAGATGGCCGAGAACATCGTCCACCTGGTCCTCGCCAAGCTTCCCGACGCGCCGGCCGGCTCGAAGGGCATCTCGCTGTTCATCGTGCCGAAGTTCCTGGTCAACGACGACGGGTCGGTCGGCGAGCGCAACGACGTCGTACTCGCGGGCATCAACCACAAGCTCGGCTCCCGCGGCACCGTCAACACCGCCCCGGTCTTCGGCGACGGCGCCTTCACGCCCGGAGGCGCGGCCGGCGCGGTCGGGTACCTCGTGGGCGAGCCGCACCGAGGGCTGCCCTACATGTTCCACATGATGAACGCCGCCCGGCTCGCGGTCGGGATCGCGGCCACGGCGACCGGCTACACGGCGTACCTCAAGTCCCTCGACTACGCCCGCTCCCGCCCTCAGGGCCGGCCGCTCACCGCGGGCGACCCGAGTACGCCGCAGGTGCCGATCGTCGAGCACGCCGACGTACGCCGGATGCTGCTGGCGCAGAAGTCGTACGCCGAGGGCGCGCTGGCCCTCAACCTCTACTGCTCGACGCTGCTCGACGACCAGCACACCGCCGAGACCGACGAGGAGCGCAAGCTCGCCGGCCAGCTGCTCGACATCCTCACCCCGATCGTGAAGTCGTGGCCGTCGCAGTGGTGCCAGGAGGGCACGTCGCTCGCGATCCAGGTGCTCGGCGGCGCCGGCTACACCCGCGACTACGACGTCGAGCAGCACTGGCGCGACCAGCGGCTCAACCCGATCCACGAGGGCAGCCACGGCATCCAGGGCCTCGACCTGCTCGGCCGCAAGGTGCTCGGCGGCGGTGGTGAGCCCCTGCTGGCGCTGGCCGGCCGGATCAACGCGACGGTCGACGCGGCCGCCGCGCTCGGCGGCGACCCAGCGGCGTACGCGGCCACTCTCAAGTCGTACGTCGACCGCCTCGGCGAGGTCACCTTCGGCCTGGCCGGCCTCGGCGACCCGGAGAAGATCATGGCCAACGCGTCGGTCTACCTCGAGGCCGCCGGCCACCTGGTCATCGCGTGGATGTGGCTCGAGCAGCTCGTCGCGTGCGAGGGCAAGAAGGGCGACTTCTACGACGGCAAGCGCCAGGCGGCTCGTTACTTCTGGCACTGGGAGCTGCCCAAGGTGGGTCCGATGCTCGACCTGCTCGCGTCCGCCGACACCACCACGCTGGACATGAAGGACGCCTGGTTCTAAGGCGCCCCGCCCACGACGCGGGCCGGGCCGACCTCGGTGTCGTGAGGAATTCCGGCGGCCCGGGCGGTGTTGACGCCTACCGTGATCGTCATGTCCGCGCTGCAGCTCCTGACCGGGTACGTCCCGGCGGTCGATGCTGCCCACGCGCTGGACGTCTGCGCCGGCGCGCGACGCTGACCCTTCTCCTGCACCAGTAGGACCGACGGAGAAGGGTGGTCCTCCCTCCATCGGCGAGGGACTGCGCGGTCCTGGCGCGTACCCGGTCCGGCAACCGGTCGCGCACGTCGTACGCCGACACGCATCCAGCAGAAAGCAACTCTCATGGCCAAGAGCCAGTTCGTGCGGACCAAGCCGCACCTCAACATCGGGACGATGGGTCACGTCGACCACGGCAAGACGACCCTGACCGCGGCGATCACCAAGGTGCTCGCCGAGGCCGACCCGGCCGTCAACCGCTTCGTCGGGTTCGACGGCATCGACCGCGCGCCGGAGGAGGTCCAGCGCGGGATCACGATCAACATCGCGCACGTGGAGTACGAGACGGCCACCCGTCACTACGCCCACGTCGACATGCCCGGCCACGCCGACTACGTGAAGAACATGATCACCGGCGCGGCCCAGGTCGACGCCGCGATCCTGGTCGTCTCCGCGCAGGACGGCGCCATGCCGCAGACGCGTGAGCACGTGTTGCTCGCGCGCCGGGTCGGCGTGCCGTACCTCGTGGTTGCGCTCAACAAGGCCGACACCGTCGAGGACGACGAGCTGCTCGACCTGGTCGAGCTCGAGGTCCGGGACCTGCTGAGCGAGTACGGCTTCCCCGGCGACGAGGTGCCGGTCATCCGGGTCTCGGCTCTGGGCGCACTCGACGGCGACCCGCGCTGGGTGGCCTCGGTGATCGAGCTGCTGGCGGCCGTGGACGACTACGTGCCGGCGCCCGAGCGTGAGCTCGGCGAGCCGTTCCTGATGCCGATCGAGAACGTGCTCACCATCAGCGGGCGCGGGACGGTCGTGACCGGTGCGGTCGAGCGGGGCTCGCTGCGGGCGGGCGACGCCGTCGAAGTGGTCGGGCTCGGGCCGACGGTCACGTCGGTGGCCACCGTCTCGAGACGTTCGGCAAGACCCTGGAGACGGTGGAGGCCGGCGACAACGCGGCGGTCCTGCTGCGCGGCGTACGCCGTGAGGAGGTACGCCGCGGCCAGGTGCTCGCCCTTCCCGGGTCGGTGCGACCGCACCGGCGCTTCACCGCGCACCTGCATGCGTTGAGCGCGGCGGAGGGCGGCCGGCACACGCCGTTCGCGGCGGACTACCGCCCGCAGTTCTACTTCCGGACGACCGACGTCTCCGGCGGCCTGGAGCTGCAGGGCACGACGCTGGTCAGGCCCGGCGACACGGTCGAGGTGACCGTCGAGCTCGGCAAGCCGGTAGCGATGGAGGTCGGGCTCGGCTTCGCCGTCCGTGAGGGTGGTCGCACGGTCGCCGCCGGAACGGTCAGCGCGCTGCTCGACTGAACCCTGCTGGGGACCCGCGAGCGGGTCCCCAGCGGCAATCTCGGCGTCGCCTCGGGCTGCCGTGCCGACGGTTGTCGAGGTCGATAACGTCGGCGACATGACCTCCAAAGAAGCTCCTCCGTGGTTCCAGCCCGAGGTGGCGGCGTACGCCGCCGCGCGCAGCACCCAGCCCGACGGCGTACTCACGCGGCTGATCGAGCGGACCCGCGCCGAGACCGGTGGCGCCGCCAACATGCAGATCTCCGCCGACCAGGGCGCGCTGCTGACCCTGCTGACCGGCGTGGTCGGCGCGAAGCGGGCGTTGGAGATCGGCACCTTCACCGGCTACTCCTCGATCTGCATCGCGCGCGGCCTGGCCGAGGGTGGGTCGCTGCTGTGCCTCGACGTGAGTGAGGAGTACACGTCGGTCGCGCGCGAGGCCTGGGCCGAGGCCGGGCTCACCGACCGGATCGAGCTGCGGATCGCGCCGGCGCTGGAGACGCTGGCGTCGCTCGAGGGGCCGTTCGACCTGGTCTTCATCGACGCCGACAAGGGGAACTACGCCAACTACCTCGAGGCCGTCCTGCCTCTGATGCGCCCGGGCGGGCTGCTGCTCGTCGACAACACGCTGTGGTCCGGCGACGTCGTACGCCCGGCCGAGGAGGGCACGACGGCCGCGGTGATCCAGGCGTTCAACGACCTCGTCGCGGCCGACTCGCGGCTCGAGAGCGTAATCCTGCCGATCAGCGACGGGATGACGGTCGCGCGTAAGCGCTGAGCCTCTAGCCCGTCGCGGTTGCCCGTAGCCGGACGTACCGAACGGGCCGCCCGGCCGTCCCCTCAGGCGGGGCCGGCTGGGTCGGCGGGCCGATTGGTACGTCCGGCTCCCCGCGCCCTGCGTAGGACCGCGCCGGGGAGACCGCGGACCCGGCCTCATCGGCGCGCCGAGGCCTTGGCCGGGGTGGCAGAGCGGCCGAGGCTGAGCGATTCGGAGCCCGGCCCGCCCGGCCGTAGACTCGCCCCTCGTGGCTCTCACCATCGGCATCGTCGGACTCCCCAACGCGGGCAAGTCGACGCTCTTCAACGCTCTGACCAAGAACGACGTCCTCGCGGCGAACTACCCGTTCGCCACGATCGAGCCGAACGTCGGCGTGGTCGGCGTACCCGACGACCGGCTGCCGCGGCTGGCGGAGGTGTTCGGGAGCGCGAAGATCCTGCCGGCGACCGTCGAGTTCGTGGACATCGCCGGCATCGTGGCCGGGGCGTCGAAGGGGGAGGGACTGGGCAACAAGTTCCTCGCGCACATCCGCGAGTCGTCGGCGATCTGCCAGGTCACCCGCGTCTTCCGTGACGAGGACGTGACCCACGTCGAGGGCGAGGTCAACCCCGGCAACGACATCTCCACGATCTCGACCGAGCTGATCCTGGCCGACCTGCAGACAGTCGAGAAGGCCATCCCGCGACTGGAGAAGGAGGCCCGCGGCAACAAGTCGCTCGTCGCCAATCTCGACGCCGCGAAGGAGGCGCTGGGCTACCTCGAGGCCGGTACGCCGATCATCGCCACCTCGATCGACCGCACCCTGATCCGCGAGCTCTCGCTCCTCACCGCGAAGCCCTTCATCTACGTCTTCAACTGCGACCACGACGAGCTCTCCGACGAGTCGCTCAAGGAGAGGATGCGCGCGCTGGTCGCGCCGTCCGAGGCGATCTTCCTCGACGCGAAGTTCGAGTCCGAGCTGGTCGAGCTCGGTGACGACGACGAGGCCCGCGAGATGCTGGCGGAGATGGGCATCGACGAGCCGGGACTCGACGTACTCGCCCGGGTCGGCTTCGACACCCTCGGCCTGCAGACCTACCTCACCGCCGGGCCCAAGGAGACCCGGGCCTGGACCATCCCCAAGGGCGCGACCGCCCCCGAGGCCGCCGGCGTCATCCACACCGACTTCCAGCGCGGCTTCATCAAGGCCGAGGTCGTGTCGTTCGACGACCTGATGTCGCTCGGGTCCATGCAGAAGGCCAAGGAGGCCGGCAGGGTCCGCATGGAGGGCAAGGACTACGTCATGGCCGACGGCGACGTCGTGGAGTTCCGTCACGGAGGGGCATCAGGAAGCGGGAAGAAGTAGCCCGGCGTCACGCCGTATGGCGGGAGTCCCTGACGACGACTCGCTTCTGGGCTATGGTCCGCCGCATGCATTCGCCACTCCAGATCGCGCCGCTGACCGGCTGGCAGAACTACCAACTTGGGCCGTTGGGCGAATTGTCAGCCTTCCTGACGATGGAGGAACGCCGAGCATTCGCCTGGATGGCTCAAGAGGTGTATACCGGCGCTGGCGAGATCGTCGACGCCGGTGCTTGGCTGGGTGGTTCGGCGCGGTGTTTCGCTCATGGGCTGCAGGCCAACCAGCGCGTGGAACTGAAAGACGGGCGCATCCACTCCTTCGACATGTTCCGCAAATTCCGTGGTGGCGCTGTGGACGTCGCCCCCGCGATGCAGGCCCTCTCGGACGGGGACACTTTCCTGGACCAAACGCACGACCAATTGGGTGAACTCGACTCGATGGTCACCCTTTACCCGGGTGACATCACGGCCCGGACGTGGCGCGGCGGGCCAATTGAGTTGCTCATGCTGGACTGTTCCAAGGCTGCTGTCACCGACGCCCACTGCCTACGACAGTTCTTTCCAGCGCTCATCCCGAACCGGTCATACGTCTTGCATCAGGACTACGGCATTGTTTCCAACTTGTGGTGGATTCACGCCAGCATGTACCTGCTCCGTGACCACTTTGCGTTCTCTGGCGACATGGGGCGGGGTGGGACGGTCCTCTTCAAGTGTGTCAAGGAGATCACGGCCGTGGACGTCGAGGCGGCGCTCGGGCGTCTCGTTCCGGCGGTCCGGGAAGTCTTGGCAGAGCAGGCCGCGCTATTCATGGAGCCGGCGGGCAACCGGTGCGCCAACGCCATACGCGAAACCAGCAAGGCTTTTGGCGCAAGATCCCCCGCAAGATAGACCGGCCACGTGGTGGAGTTCCGCTTCAACGTGTGAATCGGCGCGTTTGCGCAGGTCAGAGGGGGTGTGGCCCATCCCAGTCCGCACAGAGTCCGCAAGAATCTCAGCGGGATGAGCTTAACCGGACTGTTTGAGAACGCCATCTCTGGGCCAGGTGTGACCAGCTGGGCAGGTCTGTGACGTGACCTTCGGTGGGGGTGACGCTGCTGCAGCAGGAGGACCGCCGCGACCCGATGCGCACGGCGATGCCACAGGTCGTTTGTGGTGTTCGCCCAACTGAACCGGGCGCTGACCGTGAAGTGGCTGCGTGACGGTCGCCGTGCCAAGGCAGTGGCGGGCGGCAAGGCCAGCGGCTCCTACCCGTCGCGCCACACGCGCGACGGCGAGGACGACCGGAAGCAGACGGTCCTGTCCACCATCCGCACCCTGCTCCCACGCGGTGCCACGCTCGGCGAGGTCGCGACGTACCTCAACCACTGGCCGAACCACCACCCGCGTCACGCCGCCCACGGCCCTCGGCGTACATCGCGGACTGCCACTCGACGCCCGACAGAGGAGTGCCCTCGGGCTTCGCCTCGACCACGCCGACGACCTTCTGATCGACGTAGAGCAAGTAGTCGGCGCGACCGTGCCCGGTCGCCATCGTGGCTTCGCGGCCCGCGACGCCCTGGGCCGCGAACAGGTTGAGCGACCTGCTGTCCTGCACCGACCAGCCCGCGTGGTGAGCTGGCGATCGATCAATACGCGGGCGCGCGCCTCCGCGGCAAGGCGGTTGGCGTCGTCGTTCCCGGTACTCATGGTGCCTCTGAGGCTATCGGCCTGCGCCGCCACCAACGGGCGGATCGATGATGCGCGGCCAGATGTTGCATTCCGCGCGGTTTTGCCTAGTCGGTAGACGATGGTACTTTGGTACCTGAGAAGGAGGGCTGCGCTATGGCTACCGCTACTGCGCCGATCAAGGTCGACGCCGCGACTGACGAGCTCGTGTCGCACGCAGCTCATTTCATGTCCCGCTCGAAGAAGGACATCGTCGACGCCGCTGTGCGCGAGTACATCGACGCGCACCGCGACGAGATCAACGCCGGCATCAAGGCTGCACTCGGCCACCTCAACGGCACCGACGCCGCTGCTGTGTCGCTCATGACCGGCCTCAGCGCCGAAGAGCTCGATGACCTCGGTGGCCTGCCGAAGTAGCTCATGACGGCCCGCTGGGCTGTCGGACTTGGCCGCTAGGTTCGCCGCATGACCTCGGAACCGATCGGCGTGCGCCCGACGAAGCGCTGCCTCGGTGACCTGGGAGCTGAGCTGCCGGACCTCGGGACCCCCTTGGATGAGATCGATCACCCGGTCGTGGCTAACGCTCAGAGCGTCCCGGAACAGCGGGATGCGGGTGGCGCAGAGCGCGTCGTCGCGCTCGCCGACCGCGTCTGGTTCAAGGTCAAGACCAGTGACCATCGCGCTGCCGTCACCGAGCTCCGCGGCGAGGAACTCCCGGACTCGGCGCGCCCGAACCGAGGCGCGTGGTGGATCGGAGCTGCCGGCCGACGCCAAGCGGACAGCCCTCAGCGCGACTTCTATGCCACCCTGCAGCGGGAGTGCACGACCGGCAAGACCGTCTCCTCAACTCATCTTCTGCCGGCCGAATGGGACTGGAAGCGCCTCGCCGCAGAACAGGCCGTCGCGTGGCGGCGTGAGATGAAGCGGATTGTCATCCGCCTCGTCGCGATGTCGCTGAAGAACGGCCAGCTCGCCGTTGCCGAGTTCCGGAGGCATCAAATCAAGGCTCTTGTCCGAGCAGAGAACGGCCACGAGGCCTATCTCGCGATCATGGCCGAGGGAGTGCCTGACCCGCAGATGTTCGCGCTGCTCCTCGACTGTGTCCCGGGAGTTGCGCCCGACGATTGGCAGCCTGAACCGTCGCCACTCGCCGAGATGAACCCTGGCTCGGGGGAGATCATCTGGTCGACGCTCTTCCCGTCCGAGGTTGCCAACGCCATCCTCGAGCTGGACGCTGATGACTGAGGGCCAGCGGTCCGAAAATAGTCCGCAAGAAGTCCAGCCGAGACCGACGGCCGCCAGCAACGTCCAACGACCCCGAGAACGCGTTTGCGCAGGTCAGACCGCGTTTTTCGGCGTTAACCAACGATGACCGCCAACAGCCGTAACCCCGCGTTATCGTTCCGGTTCAACGTCTAGTGGTCATCTCCGGAGGTGCGGGACACCCGACGAACTTCCGGAGATGACCGCCAGCGGCAAGAGCGCACAGTGACCGATCCCGAACTCACCGGTCGAGCGTGATCGAGCGAGTCAGCACACCTGAAAGGTTGCCCGCTCTGTCGACGGCCTGCACATAAACCCGCTTGAGCCCGTCGCGCCGGTTGCCGCCGTACGCCGTGTGGGTCACCGACCAAGCCACCGTGCGGCTGTCCTTACCCAGCGTCGGGACCCAGGCCGGCGCCAGCACGTCCACGCCGTTGGTCGCCATGCTGACCAGCCACCCCCGAAGCCCGGTGCCCGTGTCGGCGCCGGAAAGGCGCAGGGACACCCAGGTGTCCCGGGTTCGGGTGGCGCCCCCGTCGAGGGCCGCGGACACGGAGGGCTTGCTGTTGTCCCACTTCTGGTGCCAGCCGACGTACCCGATCGACGCCAGTTCGGCGTTCAGGCGCACCCAGTAGACGACACCGGCGGTGCCGCTGAACTCCGCCTCGTACGGGCCGCCGGCCACGCGCGTCAGGGCGTCGATCGCCGCCGATCCGGTGAAGACGTCCAGGGATGGCGTGTGGTCACCGAAGGCGTCGAACGTGACCCGACCGGACCGGCTCGGCTGCCAGCGCATCCACACGGTGTGAGTCGCGGCCCGCCCGTCGTACGTGGCCGGCTCACCCGGTTCCGCGGTCGCTCGCACCACGCCCCACTTCGTGCTCACCCCCTGGCTGCCGGCGCCCAGGGGAAACGCGGCGGCGAGATCGTCGTTGCCGGGGACCGTGATGTCCCAGGTGAGCTCGAAAGCCATCCCGTAGGAGAACGGTCCGCCGACCTGGATCCGGTAGGTCTTTCCCTCCACCGCCGCGAAGGTCGGCCGCCTGTCGGGAATGCCCCAGTAGGTCTTCGGCACCGGCTGCAGATCGGGGAGGGAGGAACCCTCGTAGATGTTGACCGCGAGGTAGTGGTTCGGTGTGCCGACCGTTGCGAGACCGGACGACGGGGCCGTCCAG